>JACCEC010637886.1_pt1 | contig 39237 bp, 43 predicted proteins | sample 7450121 | NCBI WGS metagenome assembly JACCEC01 (sample SAMN15323455, study PRJNA562643) | freshwater metagenome | isolation source: river surface water | place: USA:Blue River Watershed | collected 2017-08-18 | reverse complement strand
GTTTCAACTTGCCAATTAGGATCTTTATTTTCTTGAAAATTACTATTAATTTTGTTGGCAACTTGATTGAGCTTATCTGACGATAGACCGTCCTGATTTTCATGCTCTTTTTGAGATTCAGTGCTATTAATACTAATAATTTCTAAAGTCTCTCCTGAGTCTGGAGAAGGATGAGACGGGGAAGAATGTTGAGCGTTGGGTTGAGACATTTTATGCTCCTTAACAAAAAAAATCTACTTTTATTGTAATCTTAAATTCAGGATTCAATGATAAATTAACATTTTTTAAACAGAATTTATTAAAAAAATCGCTAGAAAGGTAAATCTTCTTCTAATTCCGAAGAACTTTCTAAGGGTTGAGTTTGCATAGAAACTAAAGATTGAGCTTGTTTAATTTGATCAAAGAGAGAAGACCGAGAGTGTTGTCGTTTTTGAATTAATCGATCAATCTTATATTTTGCTTTTAATTCCTCCCGTTTCTCTTTCGGTAAAGGTTCATAATCCGGTAAAAAATCTGCTTCTGTTACAATGGGAACCCTGGGGCCTAATTTTTCAATGGGCATTTGAGGAAGACGATCTAAAAAATAATCTCGTCTGTTTCTGATTTGTTCAGATTTATTCTGAATTTCTGTTAAAATTCCTAGAATTTGACTCAGATGATGACGAGATAACGCTAACTGAATCTCAAGACTTTCTAAAGGTAGACCTAACCTTTGAACTTGCTGTAAAATCTCTGGAGGAATATGACTTAAATCAGCAGGTTCCACCGTTGCTTTTAAACGAATTAAAGCTTGATTTAGCTGAGTTTCAATCTGATCAATCTTTTCCCGGTTTTGAGGTTCAGAAACTGGATTTTCTAATAAATCTTTTAATTCTTGGGTAGCTTGTTGCAAAAGGTTTAGACAAGCTTGGAGGTGGGAATTATTCATCATTCTTCAATGTCTTTAAGTTCCTGGGTCGATTGCCATCCCGGTTGCCAAAGAGAACGATCTTTGAGTTGTTGAGCATTTAACCAAAATCTCACCGTCGGGTCACAGGAGGCGACCAGTTCAGCAAAAACCCATTTTCCTTGATTTTTCCGGTTAACCACTTGAAAATGCCGCCAACCCCAGGTTTGTTGATGGGCTGTCCATTTTGATCCTAATAGATAAGGGAATTTTTGCTTTTTTGCCATGTTGGAAGTTGGGGGATTGGATGTTGAAAATTGTGCCAGATGGGTCATTCCTTTGCCAAGGTCAACGGTTGGTTACTGCCGATGTTTGGCCATTGACCGCTACAGACCCCTACTAGACTTTTTTTGCAACTCTTGTCTAACTGTACTCATTTCGAGTATGATATGATTGTAATAAATTGTAAAACAATCAAAAAATCAGGATAATCTGAATCCTGATTCTTTTGAAGCAAACCTTACTATCGTCAGTTTAAGGAGTATTATTCATGGCTGAGTGCCTGCGTGTTGGCCAAGTCGCCCCCGATTTTAAAGCAACGGCTGTTATTGACCAAGAATTCAAAGATATCTCGCTGTCTGACTATCGGGGTAAATATGTGGTTCTGTTTTTCTACCCCTTAGACTTTACCTTTGTTTGTCCCACTGAAATCACGGCTTTTAGCGATCGCGCCGAAGAATTTACCAAACTCAACACTGAAATTCTGGGCGTTTCTGTCGATAGCGCTTTTTCTCACTTAGCTTGGATTCAAACCGATCGCAAATCCGGTGGTGTAGGCGATCTGAACTATCCTTTAGTGGCTGACCTGAAAAAAGAAATCAGCACCGCTTATAACGTTCTTGATCCCGATGCTGGAATTGCCCTGCGTGGTTTGTTCATCATTGACAAAGAAGGGGTAATTCAACACGCCACGATCAATAACCTGGCTTTTGGTCGTAACGTTGATGAAACGCTGCGGACACTGCAAGCACTTCAATATGTTCAAGCTCACCCCGATGAAGTTTGCCCTGCGGGTTGGCAACCGGGTGAAAAAACCATGATCCCTGATCCCGTCAAATCTAAAGAATTCTTTGCTGCGGTCTAGGATTATTTCTGGATCGACAAAGCGTTTCAAACCCGTCTTTAGTATTGCTGAAGGCGGGTTCACTCTATTTGATAGATTGCTTTAAACTAAAAGAAGTTGTGCGCCAGAAACTATGATGCTGACTTCTAACGATTTTAGTGGTTTAATTAATCGGCGATTTTGGGATAACTTTTTTCCGATCCCAGCCACCAGTGATTTACTGTTGGGGCTGAAAACTCCAGATTTTCAATTACCCGATATTACGAATGGTCACTTGATTCGGTTATCTCAATTTCGAGGCGATCGCCCGGTTATTTTAGCCTTTACCCGAATTTTTACAGAAAAACAATATTGTCCGTTTTGTTATCCCCATATTAAGGCGTTGAACGAAAACTATGAAGAATTTGTTAAACGGGGAGTTGAAGTTTTAATGATTACCAGTACCGATGAACGCCAAAGCAAAATTGTTGTTAAAGATCTAGGGTTAAAAATGCCATTGCTGAGTGATCCTAGCTGTGGCATTTTTCGATTGTATCAAGTGGGGCAAGCGCTGGGTGCACCCTTACCGGGTCAATTTGTTTTAGATCAAAACGGTATCCTGAAATATAAACATTTGTTTTCTTTCCTTGATCACAATGCCAGTATTAAAACCTTACTTGAAGTGATCGATCCGCTTACGACTCAAACAGTTTAAAATCGGTGACTAAAGAAACGATATTTCCCTGTTGATCATAACCCCAATAGGAAGGATAAAAACCTTCACCCCAACCGGAATGAAAAGCAATAATATTCAATCCGGTTGATTCATCTAAACAAAAATTAGCCCAATCCCAAGTATCAAGATAGGTATGATCTAACGCTTGATCCAAACGATAATAATAATCTTCAAACTCGCTTTCTGAAAGGGAAGATAACTGTTGTAGTGCGTCCCCATCCATAAAACATCCGGTTCCTGAAGCCGCAGAATAACCCCATTGTTGATGTTCTTGGGAAGATACGGCTAATTCCCATCTGACCGCAGGTTGATCCCGAATCACTAACATGGCATAGGCAACTCTTTGTTCTTTTCGGTCATGAAAGGTAGCAATACTCAATTTAACCGGATAACGACCTACAGGCAGGGGATGGGTCAAAAACAGATGGGGGTTGAGGGGAACTAACGGATCACAAACGGCGACTTTTCCAGAGGTGAAAACTAATTCACCGATGGGATGGACAGAATAGGTGACTTGATCACCATTGTGATCCAAAGTGGTGTGAAAACAATAGCCATTTTGGAATGCTTGAGTTAAGTCACTGGCGTTCATCTTGTCTACCTGCCTTCTAATAGAGAATATAATGATTTGTCCCTTTAAAGGAAACCGTTTTTAGGCGTAAAGTTCGGTTGTCATTGTAACGAATTCTGGGTAAATTTTAGAGATTGACAGAACGATTCAAGAGTTTTATGATAATCTGTTTTCCCCAATTCCGATTCAGAAGTCCTAAAGACAACACCAGGGGGCAAAAAAGCTAGGGAAGGATTAGAAATTATAAGTCTGAATGCTATGCTGAACAGTAAAGGATCACCAATGCCGGAATATAGAAATTACTGGATCATGAAATTTTCATGGTTTCATCCTGTTACTCACGATTGGTGATATTCAATAAGCTTTAATACGGATTTATTTTTTTGCAATTAAATTTATGGTTAATCTGATTACCAATATACAACCCACGCTTGATTTTATCCCCCCTAATTTTAATCCTTGGGTGTTAAAAGCTTGTCAATGGGGGGTTCCGTTTTGGATTAAATGGAAAACACCAATCGTTGAAATCAAAGGTGAAAAAGTAGAACGATTAGTTGATTTATATCAACAGTTTCAAAATAAAAAAATCCGATTTTTATTGGCATTTCGTCATCCCAATCCCGATGATCCATTTTGTATGAGTCAATTGTTATGGGAATTAGTTCCTAAAATCGCAAAACAACAAGGAATTGCTTTATCTACTCCAATTCATGCTCATTTTATGTATGATCGAGGCATTCCCTTATGGGCAGGAGAATCGGTTTCTTGGTTATTTCCAAAATTAGGAGGAACACCGATTTTAAGGGGAAAAATGGATCGATTAGGATTACGTTCTGCGAGGGATTTATTTGTTAAGGGTCAATTTCCTTTAGCCGCAGCACCGGAAGGGGCTACCAATGGACATAATCAAAGTATTAGTCCTTTAGAACCGGGAATTGCTCAATTAGGATTTTGGTGTGTTGAAGATTTAAAAAAAGCAGAACGAACTGAAGACGTTTATTTAGTTCCAATTGGAATTCAATATTTTTATATTCAAGATAATTGGGAAGGTTTAGAAAAATTAATTTCTGAATTAGAAAAGGATTGTAACTTGACAAAAATAACCGAGGATTTAACAACTCAGTCTCTCTATGGGCGTTTAATGCGGTTAGGAAACTATCTCTTAGATACGATGGAAAATTTTTATCGTCAATTTTATTATCGCAAAATTCCTAATGATGAAACGCTGGATTTTCCTGAACGTTTGAAACGATTATTAGAAACGGCATTAACGGTTTCTGAAGACTATTTTAATCTGAAACCGATGGGGGATTTAAGTAGCCGTTGTCGTCGTTTAGAACAAGCGGGATGGGATTGTATTTATCGATATAATCTTAAAGGAAATGAGAATTGGTCAGCCGTAGAATTAGGATTAGGCGATCGCGTGGCTATAGAAGCAAGTCTGCGAATGTGGAACATGAGATTAGTAGAAAGCTTTGTTGCGGTAACAGGTCGTTATATTCGAGAAAATCCAACTTTTGATCGCTTTGCAGAAACAACCTTAATTGTTTGGAAAACGGTGATTCAATTAACCGGAAAAAGCTCGATTAAATCCCCGAATTTAGGAAAAAAGCGAGCTAAATTAATCGTGGGTGAACCCATCTCGGTTAGCCAACAATGGGAAAATTACCAAAGCAATCGCCGTCAAGCCGTTGCAAGTTTAACTCTGGATTTACAGAAAGCTTTAGAAGAAATGATTGAAATTTAGGGAACATTGCGTATTGCAAGAGTGCCCATTCGTAATTCGTAATTCGTAATTCGTAATTCGTAATTCGTAATTCCCTAAAGAATAGCTTGACTTAACAAACACGCTTCTAAATCTAGCATGGCTAATTTTTCATAAGCATGATTAATTAAGCGTTCTCCTCGTAATGCGCCTGTATTTGCACCCGGACAAATCAAGTTCAAGCTATCAGAATTAAAGCGTTCCAATATGAAGCGAATACTTTGGATTTGTCGTGGCCAGTGAAAGGTTTTAGCGGTGCGGAGGGGAATGGGTTGACCTTGAAGATTGGGTAACAGATGACGTCCGGTGAATAAAACCCCACCGTGACGATTAAAATAAAGACAGGATGAACCAGGAGAATGTCCGGGTGTCCAAAACACTGAACTTTGGGAACTTAACGTTAACTGTGTCTCAAAGGTTGTCACCGTTGACTCAGGTAATAAATAGGCTTCTTGTTCTTGGATGAGAATCTTGCACCCCAATTTCTTTTGAATCTCTCGTGCTGAACCTATTGCACCGCGATGAGTAATGAATAACCATTGAACGCCTCCCTGTTGTTCTAAAAATTCTTGATAAGTTTGATTCCAGGGGGGAGTATCGATCAAGATGTTCATTTGGTTCTCTACAATAAAATAGGCAGTTCCTCCCAAGGTGTCCCGGTTGGGTGGAAACGCATAAATATTTTCCAGCACAAGCCGGGGGGGTTTGGGGACAGAATGCTCCTGTGGCATATTGTTTGATCAATTTTTAAGATTCAATTTTTGATTTTAAGCGAATTTGTTGATTCAATTAAAACTACAAATGATTATGTTATTTTGGTTACTGGTTTTGGGATTAATGACCTACTGGCTATTACAGCGAGGTGTCGCTCAAACTACCCAAACTCCGATTTGGTTGCTGTGGTTGGTGATGATGACTCCGGCTTTCATTTGGGGAACGTGGATATTAATTTATAATCAAAAACCGATTCCCGCCGCATTAATCATTATTCTGTTTATTGCTTGTCCCTGTTTATATTGGTTGTTGGTGCAGTGGGGTCGTTTTCCGTCACCGACGCCGCCAACTTCATCGAATACCCCAAACCCAACGGAACCGCCTCTGTCTGTAGAACCCCTGAGTTTACCTCGTCCTTTAGATCAACAGGAAGAAGAAACCCTGCGTAGTTGTTTTCCTTGGACAGTTTTTCCCCTGCATGATATTGAATATCGATTACAAGCTGTCATTTGTCGAGGTCAATTACGGTCAAACCCTGATGTTGCCTATCGGACAATTCGAGATAATATTCAAGCTAAATTTGAGGATCGCTTTATTATTGCATTTCAACAGGATTTGAAAGATAAACCTTTTTTTGCATTGGTTCCTAATCCTCATCAAGATCGGTCGGAAAATTATTTAAAAACCGATTCCTTAACTCGTCCTCTTTTAGCATTAGCTTTATTATTGATTACGTTATTTACGACAACGGTGGCAGGTACGGAATTAGAAAATATTGCCCTGACCCGTTGGCAGAATGAGCCTCGCTTATTATTAGAAGGATTGCCCTATAGTTTAGGGTTAATGATGGTTTTAGGATGTCATGAATTAGCTCACTATTTAATGGCTATTCGCTATAAAATGAAAGTCACTTTACCTTATTTCCTGCCGATTCCGTTTTGGTTAGGAACCCTGGGAGCTTTTATGCAAATGCGATCGCCTTTTCCCGACCGTAAAGCATTATTTGATGTTAGTATTGCTGGCCCCTGGGTGGGATTTATCATCAGTATCCCATTATTAATATTAGGCTTAAATCAGTCAGCCGTCGTGCCCTTTGATCCGAAAAATTCTGGATTTTTAAATTTTGAATCGGTGAATCCCAGTTTTTCTTTTTTATTAACACTCTTAAGTAAATTAGCATTAGGTGATGCTTTAACCTCTGAACAAGCGATCCATTTACATCCTATGGCGATCGCTGGATATTTAGGATTAATTGTCACCGCGATTAATTTAATTCCAGTGGGACAATTAGATGGAGGGCATTTAGTTCATGCCATGTTTGGTCAAAAAACCAGTTTAGCCATTGGTCAAGTGACTCGATTTTTAATCTTAATTTTAAGTTTAATTCGCTCTGAATTTATACCATTAGCGGTGTTTTTATTCTTATTTTATGTATTTTATGTACAAGATGAACCCGCGTTAAATGATGTGAGTGAATTAGACAATATCCGCGATATCATGGGATTTTTAACCTTGTTTTTATTATTGTTAATTCTATTACCGATACCTTCTACTGTTGCTCAATGGTTGAATTATTAACATGATCAATGTCCGAAGTTAGATTAAACGGCTTTATTTAAGGTAGAATCGGAATACAGTTCTTGAGAACTCAAAGAAAGCCCTGAAAAGCTGACTAGGTTGGTCGAATTGGAGGCAGTCCGACGGTTTATACTCGTCCTTTAGCTCGGTTAATCGAGCAATTACAACGTTTACCCGGTGTGGGGCCAAAAACAGCCCAACGGTTAGCACTTCATCTGATCAAGCGTCCTGATGAGGATGTGCAAGCCTTAGCACAGGCGTTATTAGATGCTAAACAGCAAGTTGGTTTTTGTCAGGTTTGTTTTCATTTATCGGCTGAACCTGTTTGTGAAATTTGTCGTCATCCTCAACGTGACCCGGATACGATTTGTGTGGTGTCGGACTCTCGTGATGTGATTGCTTTAGAAAAAACACGGGAATATAAAGGGAAATATCATGTTTTAGGTGGGGTGATTTCACCGATGGATGGTATTGGCCCTGAACAATTAACGATTCAACCTTTAGTCCGTCGGGTGAGTCAACAACCAATTAAAGAAGTGATTATTGCCATTAGTCCTAGCGTTGAAGGAGAAACGACAACGTTATATTTAGGTCAATTGTTAAGACCCTTTACCAAAGTGACCCGAATTGCCTTTGGTTTACCGATGGGAGGGGAGTTAGAATATGCGGATGAAATTACCTTAACACGGGCGTTAGAAGGTCGTAGAGAGTTAGATTAGACGAAAATTCATCCCACGCTGCCGAATCCGGGTCAGACGTGGGATGAGTTGCGGAAGAAGCTAAAAATTCACTGTTTCCGATCTCCCCCCAGGGGAGAGCTAAACGGGTTTAAAATCTAGCCGTCTTTTTGTAACCGTTGACGTGCCATCATCCGCCAGGTGAGTAATTCGGGTAAGCGCCAGGTGACACCATTAGATTGTTGATCCGCTTGATCTTGTTCTAAAGCGGTTTCCCAAAACACTAAGGCTTGTTTATTTCGGTTTTGAGCTTCTAAAACTTGAGCCAAAATATAGTAAGCCACGACATTAGATTCTTTTAAATCTAAAGATTGACGGAGTTCAACTTCGGCTTGTTTGGGATTATTTTGTAGGAAATAAGCCCAACCTAAATTTTTATGTAAAGCCGATCTGACTCCTTTGTCTTTCACTTGGACAAGGGTTTTTTCTAATTTATCAATGGCATCCCGGGTTTTACCTTCTAAAATTTCTAACCGCGCTAAATTATTCACGGCTGCTTGGGCTGCCCGATTATTATCAACATCGGCTAAAATTTGATAATGTTTTTTGGCGGCTTCAAACTGTTCTAATTTCTCGTAGGTAGACCCTAGATTATAATGACCAGCACTTAAGTTAGGGTGATAACGGACGGCTTGCAATAAATCGGTTTTAGCAGATAGGAATTCTCCTTCTAAATAATGTTTATAACCCAGTTCATTGAAGGATTTACCCATCAATTGATACCAGATGTCTGTTTTGAAATGACTATTAATGGTATAGGCGGTGGGTTGACCGGGATTTATTTCTAATAGCGATCTCTCCGTTAAGAAATCTAAAGAGATTTGAAGTTCAGTTTCAGTTTCCGACAAGATCAAATCGGTGGCTAATTCACTTAAGGTGGCTGGTTTAGGGTTCACCGATAACCAACAAACTAAACGAATTTCAAGCTCTGACAATTCCTGGTCGCTACGCAGATGTTGACGCACCAATTCTTCAATGACTAAAGTATTTTGCTTGATTAATTTAGTGAGATTGCCAATGGTTAAATCGGGAATTTTGGACGACCATAATTGTAAAATTAAGGGGTTGCCTCCGCATAAGTGAACTAACTCTGAGAGGTATTTTCCATCCAAATACAGAGTTTCTTGACCGGAAAGCAACAATTGTTGAGCGTCTTGTTCTGATAATCCCGTTAATTGTAACGGCGGTTTAGAGGCGAATTGCTGCCAAGCTGAAGGAATTTCCCAACCCATTAATAAAATACTACTGCGATGGGAAGATTCAGTCAGTTGTTGCAACAGGAATTCATAACTTTTGAACGCCGCATCTTGATTTCCCAGTTGGGTGATATATTCAACTTCATCAATCACCAATAAATAACGAGAATTGGAAAGGGTTTTGATTAATTCGGTGATTTCTTCTGAATCATCCCAGGCTAAGGGAGTTTGGGCAATATTAGGAAAGGCGGAGGCAATAAACTCACTGGGAGAAGGTTTGTCTCGCAGGGAACGCCAAATCACTTGGTCAAAATCTGGGGCAATTTCCTGAACTAATTTCACCCCTAAAGCGGTTTTTCCAATGCCGCCAATGCCTTGTACCATCATCAGGTTGGCACGGTCAGTCACTAATCCTTGTTTTAAGGTGGTCAACGCTTCTAAACGACCATAAAAGGCTCCCACTCGGGGTGCACAGCCCCAATCGATTTGAACATTACTACTTAAACCTTGGGAATCCATACCGCCCAAAAGCCGTTTTTTACGACCAGATTGGCCGTTGATGCCACCACCAATTGCATTACCTTCTGATTGGTATTCCGCTAACAATCGTTGCTGAAGTTTGGCTAACTTTCCAGGGCCAGCCCCAGTAATATTTAACTTCCTATAAACTTCTCCCAAGCGTTTTTGTAAGGCATCCTTGCGAACGCCTAAATGCTTGGAAATCGTGGTCATTGGTTCTCCTTGGATTGCCCGTGCCATCACTTCGAGTTCATTATCGGAAATTCCTACTCTCGCAGCGACTGTCTTTAAAAATTCTCTGGGTACCATATCGAATTTAACCTAATAAATTTTAACATTGAATGCCAGCTTGATGCTAAATTCTGATCTTGTCAATAGGTGCTAGTTTCTATCGAGTCACATTCAGAACAAAGGATCAATCTAGGGAAATCGTCAGGCAAGGGAAACACAGCTAGAACAAGTTGGAGTTGTATCCCTCTTGATTCCCCACACCCTTGAAAATCGTTCTATTCTGCATTGAGCAATTTGCTCAAAAACTCAAGAACTGTGAATTTTGATTTTAGCATATGTTCTCGGTTTTATGAGCTAATCTTCGACGGATTGGGTTTTCATCCTCCTGGTCTGGAAAAGAAGGGTTTACTTTGAATCCGCTTGCCAGCTTTGAGAATACCACTTGAATAAACTTTAGGTCTAGTGGGCAAAACAGTCATTTTGTAAAATTCCCTTGGCCCCGGGACTCCAGCTAACAGCCGTTTGTAATCGGATAGCTGCCCCTAAGTTAAAAGTGAAGCTCGTTGTCCCGGTTTGGAGGTGATCTATTGGGCTGTTTAGACCTAAGAATTCTGGTGAATTTAATTTTTGTCTGGCGGTGGGTCTTTTTATCTCCAGCAACATTTTGAAACCCAGAATGGCAAATCAAAAATAAGGATTCAAGAGAATCTAAAGTTAATCTTTAAATTTTTGTGAACGGCTCAAACCCAATGATAGACTATGGGACTATTACCAAAGTTAGTCCCCAGATGGTGATGCGCCGTAGACCTCTGAATAATTTTTCCCAGTTCACGACAGAAACCTTAAACTATTCCCCCTCTCCTCATAACTTAGCTTTAGTTGGACAGGTAAAACTTTTAGCAACGGGAAAATATTTACCGGAAATTTTGGGTTTAAAGCCATTAAACCGGGTGGGTTTACCCCAATCAAGTTCTAGTCACTTCATCTTTTTATAGGGATCAAATCATCTTCCTCTTGATCCTAAGTATCTTCGGATTTTGATTCTGATAAAATAGCTGATTTAACTTCAGTTTTAATAAATGTCGTTTCGCTTAAATCATTCCAGACTAAATTCGCTTGATTCAAATTAACAGCAAATAAAATAACTCCTTTTAAATTAGCTCCTTTTAAATTAGCTCCCTCTAAATTTGTATAAATTAATTTAGCTCCTCGTAAATCTGCCCCTCGTAAATCTGCTCCTTTCAAATTTGTTTTAAATAATTTCGCGCAGGTTAAATCAGCTTTTCTTAAATCTGCATAAATTAGTTTAGAATTTGATAAATTAGCTCCACTTAAATTCGTTTGAGTTAAATTAGCAAATAAATGGCAATTACTTAAATCAGCACCGCTTAAATTCGCGGATTTTAAATTAGCTTGCCAAAGTAAAATACTCTTTAATACAGCCCCTCGTAAATCAGCCTCTTCTAAATTTACCCCAATAAAACCGCGTTTTCCGGCTGCATAACGATCTAAGAGTTCACGAGGACTCATCAAAATAGACGTGGGACGATGCTCTGTTGGTGTCATAACATTTATCGTAAAGGGTTTCTGGCTTCTATTTCTGTTATAACTCAAAGTGGCTGTTTAGGTAATTGTTAAATTTTCATTCCCCTAGAGACTGATATTGAGTGAATTCCCTGAATCAAAATTAATGTTCAGGATGTTTAGTATTTTACCCATCACAATACCCGTATTTCACCGTTTAAAAGTATAAAAAAATACTAAAATTAAGTCAGTATTAACCTTTTCCCAAGGCTTGCCAAACCGACTTCAAGGAATTTTGAGTTTGTTTTAAAACTTGATGAAATGGTTTTTGCGCTTGTAGAAATACACGAGCACAATTTCGCCCCGGCATTCCTGAAATTGACCCACCGGGATGAGTTCCTGCACCCGTTAAAAATAACCCTTGAATGGGGGTAGTATAATTGGCTAATTCAGGCAGGGGACGGAAAAAAATCATTTGATCTAAAGTCATATCAATATGATAGCAATTACCCTTATAAGACCCTAAACGTTCTCCTAGTTCCGCCGGACTTTCCACCCGACGGGCTAAAACCGAATGCTTTAAATTAGGTGCATATTCAGCAATTTTATCCAGTACCCGATCCGCAACTTTATATTTTAATTCATCCGTCCATCCGGTTCCATTTAACCCCGTTCCTTCGGCTCCTGCTATCTGATAAGGTGCAAAAAATTCAATCCATAACGTATGTTTTCCTTCAGGAGCCATAGAAGGATCTAAAACCGTTGGAACCACTAAATAAACCGACGGATCTTGATCAGGAATTTCGCCAACCGTACATAAATTATGCGCTTTTTCTACATGATTAACAGAATCTGCAATTAAAACTGATCCGATTAAATAACTATCTTGATGATTATAAGCCTCAAACCGTAACGGTTCTGATAAAGCACAATCAATTTTAAGAATCGTTTCATTATTATTAATCATTTTACGGTCTAACCGTTCTCGTAAATTAGGATCGGCTGCGTCTATATCGGTTGGATCTACACATTGTAAAAATAAACGTCGAGCATCAATATTAGAAATGACTCCCCGTTTAACTCGATATTCCTGTTGATTTGAAACTCTCACCCCAACAACCCGACCGTTATCAATTAATAGTTTTTGTACAGGAGTGTCTGTTAAAATCACACCCCCTAAATGTTGAACTAAATTAACTAATGCTTGAGTTAACGCACCCGTACCCCCACGAGGACGAGACATCCCCGGATGGTGACGCATCGCTAACATACTGGCGCCTACAGAAATGCCTTTTTGGGAAGGAGGAGCGCCAATTTCTGAAGCTAATCTCGCTAACGGTGCTTTAACAATTTCAGTATCAAACCATTCGTTAATTAAATCCTCTGGACTAATTAACATGGTTCTGACAAAATCTAAGATTTTATCAGTTCCTCCAAGCACAGCTAATAAATCAATCAACGTCTCTCGATTGAAGTTTTTAGCAATATCAATAATTGACGTGGGAGGAGCATTAAATAAAGGACTAACGGCACTCATTAACCGTTGCCAATATTCCACAAATTCTCGATATTTTTGAGCATCCCGTTCACTATAACGGGCAATTTCTGCACAGGTTTTTTCAACAGAACGATGGGCTAAAAAATACCGTCCATCGGGATGAGGACAAAATACAACCGGGTCACAATATAAATAATCTAAGCCATATTTTGTTAATTCTAATTCTTGGACAACCGGGCCAAGATGGATAAATTCATGATCAATGGCACAGAGGTTAAACTTAAATCCGGGTGCTTCTTGAGGGATGACTTCTTCTGTTGTGGCGGCTCCCCCAGGAACAGGACGTTTTTCTAATAGTAAAACACTATATCCCGCTTTGAGAAGATAGGCTGCACACACTAACCCATTATGACCTGCACCGATGATAATCACATCATAAATAGACATAAGAAAACCTAAGTATTAATCACGTTGTTAAGTGTATCAATAGATCTTGATCTTTCATAGTCCCTAGAGGAAAAAATTATAAAAAACTTATATCTTTTCAGGGAAGGATGGTGAATTAAAACTTATTACATTAACAAAAATAAACCTTAAATTTTAGATAAAATCATGAACAACTGATAACTGGGTAGAAGCATTCTATCTTAAGATAGATGAAAAAACTTGAAAGTTATTATAGCTTTCTGGGTAATGACAATGGCTTTATTTGGTGTTTAAATTTGTTGAAGTTGTATTCAAAAAAGCGATCACTGTTCGTAGTAGCAGTTTAGTGCCACCAACTTAACAATTCTCGACAATTAAGTTAAAGGAGCGATCACTCTCTGTTGCGAAAACAGCATCCCCTTGTCAAGGTTATTAAAAGGTAGTACCATATAATGGTATATTGATTTAATGTTATGTAAAAAATAGGGTGGTTACAGTATGAAAAAGTTAACACTTAAACAAAAATTATACTTAAGTCTACTAATTTTATCTTTTTTAGATATTATCTTGCTTCGGCAAGCCTGGATTGAGGTTACAGTTCAATCAAGAACAGGTTTTGGTTTCTATCTTGCATTTATAGTCTCTTTACTAATTGTTGGAATAATAGGTTATCTAATCTTTGATTCTCAAGTTGATAAACTTAAACAATATGAACAAGCTAAAGAAGCTTTAAGCAAAAATCCTACAGATATTAAACTTAGAAAAGCTGCATTAGAAGCAGGCCGTAGATATTATGAAAGTTTACGAGGTGGTTATAGAACAATAGTAGATGAACAAGTCATTATGAATGATTTATCAGTATATATAAATACACCTGATCAATCATCCAATAAAAATAACAATAGCTAGAAAATATAACAGATTATAAATGCCAGAAACTTTGTAAGTTTATCTGGACTAGATTTGAAATTTATTTTTTATTATAGCGCGATCGCGACTTGTAAAATGGCGATCGCTTTTCTGACTGGGTTTATGTGTTGGAATGCGATCGCCCCTTCTCAACAAAGAGCGATCGCTAATTAATATTTAATTTATAACAAGCTCATAAATTCATCCTCTGTTAAACCTGAAGCTCTAATAATAGCTCGCAAGGTTCCTTTATCAAGTTCTTGATGATTAGGGACAACCAACTGAGCTACAGGATCATCTCGAAACATTGAAATATGACTTTCCCTCTGAAGCACAATATAAAAACCTGCTTTTTCCAATGCTCTCACACATTCTCGACCAGAAATAATCGGTAATTTACTCATACCGCTACTACCATAATTTCAAAGGGATCTTCTGGTACAGGTTGCCCTTTTTCTTGACACACTTCAAGATAAAGCTCAATTGCTTCTTTAATATTTATCAACGCTTCTTCTTTGGTTTTTCCTTGACTAATACAGCCCGGTAAACTCGGACATTCAACGACCCAATAACCATCTTCACCCGGATAAATGATCACTTGTCTCATTAGGGTTTCCTCCTTTTTTATGATTATAGCGTGATCGCTTTTTTGAAAGAGCGATCGCTTTGCTCATTTCGTTTATTACAGTTGTTTGGCAAAATTGCTAACATTTGTGACCTCAATTTAAAAAATTAGTGCTACGATTAACACAAATCTCTTTAAGTGTGGCAAAGCTCGATCATGCAGATTCAAGTCGAAGTTCCAGATGAATTGGCGATGCGGTTAAGTCCACTGCAAGAACAGTTAACACAAATTTTAGAACTAGGTTTGCGGGAATGGAGTGCAGATGCTCAATCTGGATTTTCTGGGTTAGCAGATGTATTAGAATTTTTGGCAAATCTTCCGACTCCAGAGGAAATTTTGGCGTTGAAGCCGTCGGGAACATTACAACAATATATTAACAATTTGCTGGAAAAAAATAGAACCGTTGGATTGACGGCTGAAGAGGAAAGATCGTGGCAACAATATGAATATATTGAACATTTGGTGCGGGTGGCTAAGGCTAAAGCATTGCTGAAACTTAAGGAAGCGAAAGCATGAGCAAGGCTTATGTTTCTGCTACTCTCAAACGCTTGGTTTGTAATCGCGCTAATTTTGCTTGTGAGTATTGTTTGATGCCAGAAATTTCTGTTTTTGTACCCCATGAAATCGATCATATTATTGCAGAAAAGCACGGTGGACAAACGAACACAAGCAAATATTTTAGATGTTCCAGAATTCTAATGTTATAGCAGGGAGCAGGGAGGATGTTTAATACAGCCTATATTAATTATAGTGCGATCGCTCTTTTAAAAAAAGCGATCGCTTTTCTGGCTGGGTTTATGTGTTGGAATGCGATCGCTTCTTATACAATTTATTAAGATGCTATAATAATATTACGTTTATCAATAAAAACATTATGACAACAAAAGAAATAATTCTACAGGAATTAGAACAAATTCCCACTTCTCAACTGCATGAGGTATTAAATTTTATTCGCTCTCTTAAGGAGGCGGTTAAACCGACCGATAAACCTTATAAACCCATTTGGGAAGTAGCAGATGATATTATTAAAGACATTTCTAAAATAGAAAACTGTTGAAAATATTTAATTAAAATTTAACTAAATAAATAAGTTAATTGAAACTTGAAAATAATCAGCCAGTGCTTTTGCTTGCATCTTACTCATAGAACATTTACCATTAACAACTTCAGAGACAACCTCACTTGAGCCAATAGCACCAACTAAATCGCTTTCACAAGTTCCACTCATTTCCATCAAATGTTGTAGGATCTCGTGGGGTGCAGACTTATCGATGGGATACTGTTCTGATTCGTAGGTTTCAACTAACTGAACCAGCAATTTTAATAACGCTCGTTCTTCAGGAGTGCGAGTTTTAGCAAAGGTTAATCGTTCAACAATGGCTAAAATCCGATCATACTCCTCCTCCGTTTCAATCACTTGAGGAGTGACTTCAGCTAACAAATTGCTATAAACAGTTTTATCAATAGTAAGGGTCATTTTTCCACTTCCCTTTATCATATTCGGCATGAGTCAAAAAATATTTGTAGTAAACGATCTGTTCTGCGTAGTTGATACCTACAATTAATCGATAATTGTTACCTTTGATATTAAATACAGTAAAATTACTCACTGCTTCAGCATCTCGGTAAATTTTACGAACATCTTCTAAGTTCTTCCAATTGGCTTTTTTAACAACTGCATACCAATCATCAATCTGCTTTTTCACATCAGGATATTTCGCAGTATCAGTACGCAGATTCCGTATTGAAATTAAATGGAACATAATCTTTAAAGTAAATTATATTTTTCATAGGCTTATCAATTATTTTTTCTAACTTATTTTAAGTATACCATTTATTCAATGTATCGTCAAGTCTTTACAGTGATTATTGACCATTCGGTTCACTATAATTCTGTAAATCCTCTCGATCTTTCCACATTCCCACGCAAGGATCATCTTTAATAGAAATAAAAGACTTTTGAATTGAAGGTTGTTGACTGGCTAATTGTTGTTCTAAGGTTTGTCTTTCTTCCGGTGTTAATGAAGAAATGATTTGAACTAAAGAATCGATGAGTTTATGGTTCATATTCTTTCAATTCCTCAATAATCCTATATTAATTATAGCGAGATCGCCCTCTCTTCTTCCCTCCCCTTAGTAAGGGGAGGGCTAGGGTGGGGTAATTAACTAACTCGAAGAGTTAAAATCAAATTACTCAACCCCTTCAATGGGTGCAAAACCTTGACGTTGAATGTTTTCAGTGATGTGACGAGGTTCTAAGAATTGTAATAAATAATCGGGGCCACCTGCTTTAGAACCCACGCCCGAAAGTTTAAATCCACCGAAGGGTTGACGAGACACAATTGCCCCCGTAATTCCTCGGTTAATATACAAATTTCCCACCTCAAATTCAGCTTTTGCCTTCTGAATATGGGAGGGAGTTCTTGAATATAACCCCCCTGTTAAAGCAAAATTAGTGCCATTAGCAATATTTAAAGCTTCCTCGAAATTTTGAGCTTTAATCACCGCTAAAACAGGGCCGAAAATTTCCTCTTGGGCGATTTTTGCCATCGGTAAAACGTTAATAAAAACCGTTGGCCCCACAAAATAACCTGTTTCCGGCGCCTCAACTTGGATGGCTAATTCTGCTTCTTGTTTGCCAATCTCAATATACTCTTTAATCTTCTGTTGAGCATTGGCATCAATCACCGGGCCAACCTGGGTACTGGGTAACACCGCATCTCCCACATTTAAAGACCGCACTGCCTCTGTTAACCGCTTAACAAACGCCTCATAAACAGGTTCTAACACCACCACACGGGAACAGGCGGAACATTTTTGACCCGTATAGCCAAACGCAGAATACACCACACCCGCCACTGCTTGGTCAAGGTCGGCACTTTCATCAACAATAACGGCATTTTTGCCCCCCATTTCCGCAATCACCCGTTTTAGGTGTTTCTGTCCGGGTTTCAAAAGTGCGGCTTCAGCATAAATGCGGCATCCCACCTCCTGAGAACCCGTAAAGGTAATCATGTGAACGTCCGGGTGTTGTACCATGTAGGAACCCACCGTTGAGCCTTTTCCGGGGACAAATTGGAACACACCCGCCGGAATACCCGCATCTACTAACACTTCGGTAATTTTCGCGGCGATCACCGATGACACTTCCGCAGGCTTTAATAACGTGCAGTTTCCCGTGACCAAGGATGCTACCGTCATGCCAACGGGGATCGCCAGGGGAAAATTCCAGGGAGAAATAATCACCGAAATACCGCGCGGCTGATAGTTGTAACGGTTGGTTTCGCCAGCAGTATCATACTGGTAGCCTTGGTCTAAGCGTTCCATTTCATCGGCATAATAGCGACAAAAATCAATCGCCTCGGACACTTCTGCATCCCCTTGATGTAAGGGTTTCCCGACTTCAAACGCCATCCACGCGCATAACTCCGCCCGTCGTTGTTCAAATAGTTCGGCGGCTTTGCGTAGCACACCCGCCCGTTGACGAACTGGAGTATGCCGCCATGCGGGAAAGGCAGCTTTCGCCGCTTGAATAGCTGTTTCCGCTTGTTCAACACTAATTAACCCAACTTTTCCCACAATTTCTGAGGGGTTAGAGGGGTTTAAGGAGTCTATCATTTGGGCAGTATTGATATATTGACCATTAATTAACGGTTGATAGGTTTGTCCTAATTGTTGACGTACAATTTCTAACGCCCGTAACCCTTTATCGCGTAATGCAGCATTAGAAAAATCTGTATCGGCTGCATTTGGAAATACGGGTTTCCAAGTTTCAAAAATATTGCTATTCGGGTTATCTTTGGGGGCAGATAATAACTCTTCAACCGGGCGATTTTCTGAACTTTGACGCACAAAAGAACTATTAGCTGTATTTTCTAATAACCGCCGAATTAAATAGGACATTCCGGGTAATAAATCTCCATAGGGGCAATACATTCTCACCCGATATCCTTTCTGAACCAAAGCTTTAGCAAGTTGGTCGCCCATGCCATATAAAACCTGCATTTCAAAGGCACGGCGAGGTACATTTAAGGTTTCTGCAATGGCGATCGCTCTGGCTTGAGAACGGACGTTATGGCTACCAATAGCCGAATAAATATATTGATGATTTTCTAACATCAATTGAGTTAACCGTTCAAAATTAGCGTCCGTTGCAGCTTTATCATTATAAACAGGTTGGGGCCAGTTATTCTGCATAGATTTAATAGTTTCCTGATCCCAATACGCCCCTTTAACCAAGCGCACACTAACAGGATAACCCCGCAATTTCACCCATTCTATAATGCCTTCTAAATCCTTTTGAGAGTCTCGTAAATAAGCTTGTACCGTCATGCCAATATCAGTACGGCTGCGGAATTCTTCTTCCATCAACAGATTTTTTAAAATGCTGAAGGTTAAATCTTTATAGGTGTATTGTTCCATATCAAAATGCACCGCTGCCCCCAATTCTTTCGCCCGACGCAATAAAATTCGGATGCGTTCACCGACTTTTTCTTCACTTCCTTTTGCGTCTAAAGGATCAAATTGAGAATAAAATGCGGTTAATTTAACGGAAACTTGAACTTTAGGAATTAAGTTGCCATCAGCTTCATCAATTTGGGGAATATTCGACCATTTTTTAGCCGCATCACTGAGACTTTCCATCAATTCTAAATAATTATTGAGATAAGATTGCGCCTCAGTTTCAGTAATAACAGCTTCCCCTAATAAATCAACCGTAAACGCCATTTTATCTTTGCGTAACTGTTCTAAAGTTTTAATAACTTTGGGAATATTAGCACCTGCAATATATTTTTGGGCTAAGGTTTCTACCGCAGGTGCTACCGTTGTCGCTGCTAATTTTCCAGCTACCGAGTCGGGGTTAGCAAAGTTTAATAATTGTTTGAGAAAATCGGGAAGTTCGACTGCTTCTGTTGTCAGATATTCTTGTAAATGGGCGGCAATTTCCGGTTTACTTCGCAACGCAGGTAAACAATCAATAAAGTGAAATAATTGTACCCGCAAACCAGGGTTTGACATTGCCCAATCAAGGAGTTTATCATCAAAGCGCATTTGGTCTTGTAACTGACCGAACAATGAGCGTTTTTTCTCTTGGGTCGCCGCCAAAAGTTGTTTAGCAATCTCTTGTGTTTTGGCTTCGTAAGTGTCAGGATATTGTGCAACCACTGTTTAAAGTCTCCAATTAAGATACAGCACAACAAATGGGGGAAAATGTCAGGATATTCTGACAATTTTTTCCCCGCGTTAGTGTTTTGGTTTATTGCTTCTATTGTACGTCTAAAGGGGTGACTGGATTGAAAGGGGTTAAAGTTGAGGTTCTATTTTAACAGTTGATCGATTTCTTCATCAGTTTTAATGAAAGGAGGTTTTTAAGCATAGATTTTCCTTAATTCATAACTATTAGATTTTTTATCGTCATCAATGATTAAAAATTCATGAAGTTCTAAAATCGAAATTGGTAATTGATAAACGTTTTCCTCTGTTTTAAAAACGGATAAAAAAGATTCAATCGCTTCTCGAAGTTTACTAATCGATTGTTCAGGGTTTTCTCCTTGAGCAACAATCCCATTTTCTAAGCAAAGTGCTACCCAATATCCTGCACTTTTCCTAAGAACAACGCTATAAAACTCCATTAGAATTACCTCATTTCTACTTAGATTATAGAATATTTCGTAGATATAAAGCAATAATACCATTATTCTATCATTTTTCCATTATTAAAGCCAAACACCATTTTCCGGCTTCTTGATGCAGGGAAAAATCCCAATTTTGTGTAACAGCAAATCCTCCCTTTGTACTAGAATCTATCCTAACAACAGCTGATGCTATGTTGCTATAATCATAAACATCTAAAATTTGATAGTTTCTAGGTGAATACAAGCGACTAACTAGATCCTTTGATGATTTACACCAATAGCCATACCCATAATTACCTTTATTAACAACATCATTCAAGTAATCCTCTAAAAAGTCTCTTGCTGAATTAGAAGGTGGTAATTGATTCGGTTTTTGATTAGAATTAGAGGGTTTAGGAGGACTAGGTTTTTGAGTAGAATTAGAGGGTTTAGGAGGACTGGGTTGTGGAGGAGGTTCAGGAATTGAGGAAGAACTTTGTATAGCAACTGCGGCAGCTTGCCTCATAGAATTAGCCTGCTGCTTTGCATAAGTTAAATTTTTTGAATACTCGGAAATCTTTTGATTTGCTAAATCTTTTTGTGGATGGTTTTGAGAAACATTTTTCAGGAAATTGATTGCTTCTTGCCAAGAACGAGCAACTTGATTCCAATCAGCTTCTAAAATAGCATAAGGCTGAAGTTGAACAGCTTCTTCAGCTTTAGCCATTCCTAGACTGAAAGGATCATTCTTAATAACTTGCTGTTGAGAATAATCTAAATTAGTTTGATATTCTGTTGACTTTTGCCTAGCTAAACTACTTTTAGGATGAGATTCTGAGATTGTGTTTAATAATGCGATCGCTTCTTTCCATAAATTTAATACCTGATTCCACTGATCGTAATATTTTGCAGTTTGTGTGAGGTTGGCTGCTTTCCTCGCTTTTTCTGTAGCTTGGTTAAAAGGATCTAACCGAGAAACTTGTTGACTAGCATAATCAAGATTTTTCTGATATTCCCTCATTTTTTTTTGAGCAATTTCATAATTAGAACTAGAAGAAGGTACAGTTTTTAGCAAGTCAATAACTTCGATCCATTGACGAGCAATTTCATTCCAATCTTCCAGAGATTTAGCTGATTGAACATTAACAGCAACTTTCATTGCTTTGCTAACTGCTTCCCTAAACGAGTCAGGTTGAGCAGAGGGGGAAGGAGTTTGAGTTGATGTAGCTATAGGTGCGGGTTTAGAAGAAGTAGCTTGTGGTTTTTCCATAAATGAACAACCGCACATCATCGATACTAGAATTATTGGTAAAATGCCTGTTGAACTAAGATACTTCTGAGAGCAACGCAGAAAAGTAGACAAGTGATAAGTCATGGTTTTACGTATTCCAATTTGGTTAATTCTGGTTAAAAAGACATAATTCTTGACTCAATACCTTCTAAATCTTATTGTTAATAATATCATGATTACAGCGATTGAAAGCCTAGTTATTATTAATTTATTTATAAAAAAATGTCGGTATGTAAAAAAATATTCAACTAGGACATTTCCCCGATAGATTTGGCTACAGTTATGATACTTTTGGAACCGAACTTGGCGACTGTCGATTAATCCTGATTGCAGGTTTTAAGCATATTATCGTCTGTTAAGATTCTCCCATCAAACCTGTAAATTTAATGGGAGAATAATAGTTTATTTCTTCGGTGCTGGTTGTCGCCACTTTTTGCCAAATTCATCTAAAGTAGCGGGAGGAATTTGACTTTGTAACCAATCTAACGCAGCTGCTTGATTGGGTAAACCTTTGTAATATTTACAAACATCTTGTAATTTAATACTCGGTGGCGGAAGGGTTTCTTGGTTCCATTTTTGACCTAATTCACTTAACGTTGTCGGTGGAATTTTTTCCTGTAACCAACGTAAGGCTTGATCTTGACTGGGTAAACCACGATAATATTTACAAACATCAATTAACTTGACAACAACTGTTTGTGCTTTAGGCTGGTTTCGCCACAGTTTAGAAAACTCTAATAACGTCGGTTGAGGAATTTGTTGTTGTAACCATCCTAAGACTTGATCTTGACCGGGATTGCCTTTATAAACTTTACAAATATCAATCAATTCAATAGAGGGAAGGGGTGCAGGCGTCGGTTCTGGAGTGGGTGCAGGCGTCGGTTCTGGACTAGGTTCTGGACTGCTTACAGGTAATACAAAACCTTCTGAACGTCCCATTAAGGCAACCCAAGTTTTTAACCCGGCAATTCCATCTGCTGTTAACTTTTTGGCTTGTTGAAATTTAATTAAAGCAGTCTCAGTTCCATTCCCAAAACTGCCATCAATAATGCCCGGATCATAACCTCGATTTTTCAGTAACGTTTGAATTTTTTCAACCTTTGTTCCTTTATCTCCTCGGCGAACACTTTCAAATAAATTAACATCTACTCCCCCTGTAATTCCTTCAATTTTACCTTGATCGGTAAATTGCCAAAAAACCCAAGTTTTCCAGCCACCAGGGATGATAGGTTGTTCAGCCGTTGTATAGTGAGCAATCCAGAGGGGATAATCAGAAAAACGGGTTGTATTCAGTTTTTGCCAAAACCCCGGATAGGTGTAAATAATAGGACGAAAACCCGTTTCTTTTTCCATTACATCAATCCATTGTGCCGCTCGATCACAGACCGCAGCAGCTTCTAATCCTCCCATAGTTTCAATATCTAAAACTGGGGGCAGATCATCATCTTGAAGTTTAACAGTTTTCAGGAAATGATAGGCTTGTTTAATCGGATCAGTAGCGGGTCTAAAGAAATGATAAGCACCCCGAATTAAACCATTCGCTTTTGTTTGTTCCCAATAGCGGGAAAAAACTTCACAAACAAAGCTTTCTCCTTCGGTTGATTTGATAATCGCAAAAGCAATACCAGAACGGGCAACGGCTTGCCAATCTACGTTAGGCTGGTAATCAGAAACGTCAATCCCGCGAATACTCATTGGTTTAGAAGTTTAGAAATTAGGAAAATTAGCGATCGCTTGGTCAGTGATATTTTTATGATAATATTTTACAATACTATTTTTATTTTAAACGATCCTGATCAAAATTTTATTTTCTATCGGGGTCTTTTGTTATTCCCTTGGTGGCCGCCTTACCGCAGTTCTCCTAATGGGATCACAAGAGTCTTGCTTAGTCACCTATGACCCTAAAAATAACGAAAATCAATATTTTTGAAAAGATGTTCTTTTTTAGTGATATATTATGCTATAATTAGGGCATCCTTAAAAGATGGATTGACTAACTCAACCTCAAATTTAAAATCGTTTACCATCATCTACATGAAGATTTTTTTATGAATCAATCATTAACAATCAATCACCTTAACTCCCAAATTTTAGGGATTTTATCGGGGTTAATCGTGATGGGTTTATCCCCAGGGAGTTTAGCTCAATCCCAACTAGACACCAGCAATTTTAAAACCTTTCAAGATTGGTGTTCAAATCGTCAACAGTTACCAACAGCAGCTAAAAGAACTTTAGATGTTTTATTACAACAGGTGGGAACGTCTAATTGCGATCGCGCTGCTCAAATGCTGTCTGAACAAGAAACATTAGATTTAAGTACCTTACTGATTTCTGATTTAAGTCCATTAACAGGATTAAATCATATCACATCTTTGAGGATTAATAATAACCAGATTTCCGATCTGACTCCCTTACAAAGTTTAACCAATTTAACAGAATTGGATTTAAGCCATAATCAGATTGTTGATGTGCGTCCGTTACAAACGTTAACTAAATTAACTCGACTCAATTTAAGTTATAACCAAATTTCTGATATTTCTCCCCTTCAGGATTTAAAGGCGTTAATTGAAGTTTATCTCACCTCAAATCAAGTCACTGATATTAGCAATTTAAACTCTTTAACTAAATTGCGCTTTTTGTTTGTGCAAAATAATCCTCTCAAATCCAATCAATGTCCATTGAATCCTAAATATATTTGTCGTTTTGAACGCTAATATCTCCGTAAATCCCACACTTTAAATCGGCTTCCTTGATTTATTTATTAATAATTTCTTCAGGGTTTAATTCTTCTAACCCTAAATAAATTCGCCGAAACTGAAGCATTAAGCCAAACGTGATTTGCTTCATTAACGTATAGGAAATGGTGATCACAACAAAGGTAATAAAAATCACTAATACAGGCTTTTTACTGGTTAAATCATCTAATGTTTTAGCCAAAACAACATCCGGTTGAGTGACTAAATCCCAACTATTAAACCGTCGAAATCGTCCTAAAAATACTCCCACTGCACATAAAATATGAATCATAATTTCTGAGGTAAAAATATAACGTTTTAACCCTATTTTTTTAAAATAATGATTTTGATTAATCAGCGAAACAACGTAAGCTTCTAAACCACTCAAAATGGCAAAAACATGAAGAGGAATAAAAATTAAAGTAATAATCCAAACCGAATACCCTGCACGAGTAGCTCGAATTAAATGAATAATATCTGTGAGTAAATAAGGTGCATTGGGTAAAAAGGCAATAAAAATGATATAAATCATCCACCAAAACCAAGTGCGAGAAATATGTCTTCTACGAAATAGCCAAAAACTTAAGGCTAAGGGAATAAAAGCCAGAAACAAATTCCAAATAATCCAACCACTGTGTCGCTCAAAGACGACCAGTGCATCCGCTAACATTTCTCTCATAGATTTCTGGATTGATGATAAAGTTATTCTTTTTTAGTATAACAACTGAATTCAAAAAGATGCTATAAAAGGGAACGGAGAACCGAAAACAGCTTAACTGGGAACAGGGAACAAAAGGGCAAGATTTCGACAAGTTTGCGTTCTGAAATTGATCAATATTGAAAATCAATCTTCAGTTTCTTCTGTTCGAGCTTTTTGTCAAGCAAAATTTTTGAAAGTTAATTCTTCTGACCGTTGAATTTCTTGTTACAGTAAAAACGCTTGAGCGATCGCAATTCCTAACTGAGACGCTACAGCTTCAATTAATTCAATTTCATCTTGTTGCCAGTGGCAAAAATCTTTTTCTGGGAAAGTCGGATCACGAATACATTGTTGAAGTTGCTGGCGAATATATTCACGTAGATTGATCGTGTTTTTCTCTTTTATTTTATTGATATTGATTCAGAATTAGCAATGAGATTTATACCATATTATCTCTTAAACGAACTCTCGGATCTTTTCCCTCTTGTCCTCCCTGAAATTCAGTATCGGCTCGATCCCATAAATAAATAAAGGGTAAAGTCGCTAAAGTGCAGGATTTCCAGTGGCTTTGAACGGGAGCATGAAACATTTGACAAGTTCCCCCCCGTCGCCCTTCGGGTTTGTAATAACGACAATTACGACAATTGGAGGGAACTGAATTTTTCAGGGTCATTGTGAAGCCTCCCAAATCTGATCTGTTTTCAATTGTGTCAGATTGATCGGTTTTACTTTGTCATCTAACTTACAGTTATTCTATATTTTTGTTAAGTTTAATGAAGCTGATCTTGCTATTTAAAGATCACTTCAGATCATTGACAAAAATACCCTTTTCCACAGGGAAACAATAGACAAATATTTTGTTAAAAAGGATACAAAAATTATTTCATAACTCACCGATGGCGGTAAACCTGAAGTTGACGGTTGGCTAGGAACTGTGTAAAGTCAACAGTTAGGGACTGCAAACCGTGATCTATGATCAGTGATTCAACATGAGTTTATTGGCAAAAATCGAAGCAATTTTATATTTAAAAGGTCAACCGCTTTCCCTAGCAGGACTAGCAGAATTAGCCCGGTGCGATCGCAAAGAAGTGGAAGAAGCACTAATTCAACTCATGTCGGACTATGCCCATCGAGATAGCGCCTTAGAAGTGGTAGAAACCGACTCTGGATATACGCTACAATTGCGAGAAGCTTATATGGAGTTAATGCAAACCTTAGTTGCCCCAGAATTAGGAGTCGGTGCGTTAAGAACCTTAGCCGCCATTGCTCTCAACGGTGGCATAACTCAAACCGATTTAGTCGAATTAAGAGGATCAGGAGCGTATCAACAGGTTCAAGAACTGGTAGAACTGGGGTTTGTCCAGAAGCGCAAACAACCCAACGCCCGTTCCTATTGGCTACAAGTCACCAAAAAATTCCATCAGTATTTCCAAGTTGATGAGCTTCCCAAACAATTATCTTTAAATTTTACTGAGGATTTACCCCTCGATTCTCCGGTGCAGTAGGGTAAACTATAAATAGCATAAGCCTGACATAGAGACACACATCATGGTTTTTAACCCTGACTTTCTCAAATCTGATGTTCAAGAGACCGCCGAAAACCCCTTATTAACCTATCTGCAAAGTCAACATCCTGATGTTCTAGCGACCGTTGCTCAGTCTGCTAGTTCAGAGATCAAAGAAATTATTAGTAGAAACGTCCAAGGATTAGTCGGTGTTTTACCTTCTGATCACTTCGATGTGCAGATTACCACTAACCGGGAAAACTTGGCGGGTTTATTAGCCTCAGCAATGATGACAGGTTATTTTTTACGCCAGATGGAACAACGGATGCACTTAGAAGAAAACCTCTCTCGAACGGCCTCCCTTGATTCCTAGTTGTTAAATTCCCCGGCTAAGGCAGATTCGGGGAACACCCCAGTTTTAATGATCAAGGTTTGTTGTTGACCTTGGCGATTGATTTTGAGGGGGAGTTCCTCTCCCACCGCCTTAGTTTCGATTTGTTCTTGAACTTGAGACGGAGTGTTGACCGCAACGCCGTCTACTTTCAGCAGAATATCGCCTTTGAGAATTCCGCCTAACGCGGCTGGAGAATCCTCCACCACCCTAACCACAATCACTCCGGTATCTTGGGTGAGGCTAACTTCCAGTTGTTGATCCATTTCAGCTTTCAGGGTGGGATTGAGTTCTACCATTTGCACCCCCAAATAGGGATGATCCGCTTTTCCCTTAAGAAACAGTTGACTGGCGATGCGAATCGCCGTTTCAATGGGAATGGCAAACCCTAACCCTTGAGCATTTGCCCGAATTGCGGTATTAATCCCGATCACATGACCTTGATCGTTTAATAATGGCCCTCCTGAATTGCCGGGGTTAATCGCCGCATCGGTTTGAATAAAGCGAACTCGTTTATCGGGAATGCCAACTTGGGTACTGGAACGACCTGTGGCACTAATAATGCCAATGGTGACGGTATTATCTAATCCCAGGGGGTTGCCAATGGCGATGGCCCACTGCCCCGGAACTAAATTCTCAGAAAATCCAATAGGGGCTGTCGGTAACTCTTTGGTGTCTATTTTCACCGCCGCTACATCGGTGATGGGGTCAACGCCTTTGACTTTCCCTTCAAAAACCCGACCATCATGGAGGGTGACTTGCACCGTATCGGCTCCATCCACAACATGAGCATTGGTAATAATCCGACCATCGGAATGCAGAATAAATCCTGAACCCGTTCCTCGGCGCACCCGTTCTTCGGGGTTGGGCATTTGATTGCCAAAAAACCGTTTAAATAAAGGATTTTTAAAGGCGTCGGGAACATCTTGTGCCGATTTGCGAGTCGCATCAATCCGCACCACCGTTGGCCCAACAATTTCTGCGGCTTGGGCGATAAAATTTGGACTACTGCGGTCAATCACCTGTTGTTCGGGAAAGCTTGGGGGGGGAACACTGGGTAAAGGTTTAGCAGTGGTAATGGTGGCTGATAATTGGGTGGGGCTATTGGTTTGGACATAACGACTGCCTAACCATCCCGCCCCGCCACCGATGGAGAGTAAAGCCAGATATACCGTAAACTGTTTGAATGATAAATCCATCTAGGGTGCCGTCTGGAAATACAATGCTGTTGAAGGTCTACCGGAACAGGTTGTGTTCTCTAATCCTAAGACAAGAGGATTAAACCATCACTCTTTAACTTTGATTAGCACATCTTGAACCTGGAGTTTGTGATCTCTGAGAGATAATGTTGATTGAGAGATTCGCCCAAATCCTTTGTTAATCTAGGACAGGGAAATCAGCCCATCATCCCTTTGTTTTTCGTTAAATTTAATGAATGCCCATGAGGTTTAAACGTTTAGGAATCCTATTGTTAGGGGTGATTGGAAATTTAATCGGAATGTTCGCGGCTCCCCTACCGATAATGAAATCACAAGACACTCAACCCGAAGCGCAAGCGGTTTGTCCGACTCCGGTTTTATCTCGTTTAAAACGTCATCGTTTGGGGGTTGGGGACACCCTAGAAAGCATCGCCCGCCAATATAATTTAATTCCTGCAACGTTACTGGGGATGAATCCGATTTTACAGCAAAGCCCACTGGCTGTGGGTACAGAAATTGTGATTCCTCCTTACAATGGCATTCAAGTGAATATTCCTCCGGGTCGTTCTTGGCAAGAAGTGGTTAAAACGTATAATGCCCGTCCTGATGTGGTGTTTGAGGTTAATGGTTGCCAAACCCAACCGACCGCTTTATTTCTTCCCGGTGTGAATTGGTCGCCTAAAGGCCCTCCTGTTCCGGCTTTATCCCTCCTATCGGGTTATCCGTTACCCCAACCCACGACGATACAAATGGGTTATGGTTGGCAATTGAACCCGGTTTTGGGTCGGGTGGTGTTTCACAGTGGATTAGATTTAATGGCAACGGTAGGAACTCCAGTGTTATCCGTTGGGGCGGGAAAAATCGCCTTTGCAGGGGAACGTGAAGGCTATGGAAAATTAGTGGTTGTTAATCATCCGTCGGGGAAACAAACCCGTTATGCTCATCTGGATGAAATTGAGGTTAAAGTCGGTCAAGCTGTCAATTTAGGGGATATTTTAGGAACGGTGGGAACCACAGGACAACCGGATAGTAATGAACCTCACCTCCATTTTGAAATCCGTTATACTTCTGAGTTAGGATGGATTGCGGAAGATCCCAATCCTTATTTTCAGGTAAGACGATAGGGGTTTTTTGTTGTTATAGTTCTACGCATCACGGTTGTAGAGACGCGCCATGGCGCGTCTTTATGCTATGGCTTTTCCCTATTCCCTGTTCCCTATTATTTAAACCCTTTTACCCCTAAAGCATCCTATAGTTTATAGAGAAGTTAAGAACTGGTTAATTCCTTCTATGAGTTGATCAATTTCTGAGGGAAGAGTTAAGTAATGAACACAGGCTCTAACGCAATTGGGGTCAAGAAGAGTTCTCAGGAAAATACCTTGATTTTCTAAATCGTTGACTAAGGATTGATGGGATTTAATATTTTTAAGTTGAAAAGAGACTAAACCCGCTTCGGGGGGAGAAGTTCTTAAGCATTGAATTTGCGTAATTTCTGATAGTTTTTCCCACAAATATTGGCTATTTTTACAAATTTGTTGATATCGTTCTGTTGCTGTTCCCCATTGATGATGAAGATTAATCGCATGGCGTAATCCGGCATATAATGGATAGGCGGAAGTCGCCACTTCATAACGTTTAGCATCGGGTGTCCATGCAATGGGTTTTCCTTGTTCATTGGTAATAATACTTCGCCATCCGATAAAGGTTGGGGATAATTCTGATAAAGATTCAGCGCTGATATATAACCCCCCTAATCCATCTGGCCCACATAACCATTTATGACCTGTAAAAGCATAAAAATCAACCCCAGTTTCTGTTAGGTTCAGGGGTAAAACTCCAACGGATTGAGCGGCATCGACTAAGACTTTTGTGTTATAATTTTGATGACACAGGTTAACAATTTCTGTTAAGGGTAAAACTTGACCTGTATTCCATAAAATATGACTGATTATTAATAGACGAGTATTGGGTTTTAAAAACTCGGAAATCATCGCCACTGGATCACCTTGGTTTAAGGTTTCTCTCAGGGGAAAAAATGAAACGTTTAGATCAAAACGTCGTTGAAGTTCTTGAACTGTTGCGATAATTCCTGGGTGTTCACAATCGGAAATTAACAGATGATCTCCGGGTTGCCAAGCAATTCCCCATAAGGCAATATTACAACCAACGGTTACATTTTCGGTAAAGCTGAGGGTTTCGGGGAAAATTCCTAACTCTGTGGCGAGAAGTTGGCGTGTTAACTGGGTTTCTTGATTTTGCCATTGATTGACTTTACGAGAAAAGGGGCCAGAACACTGCACCTCGTTATACCCTTGAAGAATAGCATCCATTGACACTTGGGGTAATGGCCCTTGTCCGCCATAATTAAAATAAGCTTTATTCGCTAAGGCGGGAAAGTTTTGGCGATGGTTTTCTAGGGAAGGACTTATCATGATATTAAGGGTTCGTTATTTTTCGCTCAGGAACACTTTTAAGTTTAAGATTTATTATTAATACCTAAAATATCATGTTCATTACCGATAAACAACTGTTGCTTTATCAACGCTGTCAGAGACGTGCCTTTTTAGATCGTTATGGAGATAGTTCTCTACAAGATCCTCCGAGTGATTTTTTACTGAAACTGATGCAGGATAGTTCGGCTTATCAAAATAGTATTATATCGGATTATCCTTATTTTAAACTTAAGCCTTTTTTTGGAAATTGGGAGTTAGGAGCAAAACAAACCCTAGAATTAATGCAGCAAGGAGTTGAACGCATTTATCAGGGGGTTTTACTCAAGTTAGAAACGATTAATTTTATTGAATCAGATTCTATTAGGGAGATCACATTAGTCAGTTCTCCTGAATTATTAGTGAAACAACCTGGGGTTTCTAAATTTGGAGATTGGGTTTATGTGTCTCAGGATATTAAGTTAGGGAAACGTCCGAAACTGGATTATCAAATTGTGGCTGCTTTTCATGCTTATTTATTAGAAGAAATGCAAGGAATACAACCAGAAACAGGATGGTTGATTTTACGAGATAAACCTGCCTATGCGGTGAATTTAGAACAACGTCTTCCTCAAATGCAGCAGGTTTTAACGGATTATTTACAGATGGTTTTATTTAAAGAAGAACCGGAAGTGTTTATTGCTAGACAAAAATGTAATTTATGTCAATGGTCGAGTTATTGTTTGGATGTGGCGCGATCGCAAAATCATCTTTCTTTAATTCCGGGTGTCACGCCCAGTCGTTATCAAAAATTAAAAGAATTGAATTTAACAACGGTTGAAACCTTAGCGCAAGCAACCCCAGAACAATTGGAAGTTTACCCGGAATTTGCGGAAGGAATAGCTTTACAAATTATTAAACAAGCGGAATCTAATTTAGAAAGTAAAGCAATTAAACGTCGAGAAGAGTTTATGAGTTTTGAAGAAAATTTTAGTTCGAGTTACTGGTTGGATAATTTTCATGAAAGTTTTCAAAATAAATTAAAAAAATTTCCGGTTGAACTTTATTTTGATATTGAAGCTCAACCCGAATTAAATTTAGATTATTTACATGGTATTTTAGTGATAGATAGGCGTTATAATCAACAGAAATTTTATCCGTTTTTGGCTGAAAATCAAACCCAAGAGGAGTTAATCTGGAAACAATTTTTAGAATTAGTTTGGGCTTATCCCATTGCGCCGATTTTTCATTTTTGTGATTATGAACCGAAGACAATTAAACGATTAGCAATGATGTATAATACCCCGGATTATTGGTGGAAACCTTTGTTAAAACGATTTATTGATCTTCATGCAAAAATGACAGAAACTGTGACACTTCCAGTCGAAAGTTACGCGCTCAAACCTGTAGCGAAATGGTTGGGGTTTGAATGGCGTGATCCAAAAGCTAACGGGGCTCAGTCGGTTTGTTGGTATGAACAATGGTTAAAAACAGGCGATCGCAAATTATTAGATGCAATTGTTCAATATAATGAAGATGACTGTCGCGCTACATTTCATATTAAAGAATGGTTAACCGACTTTCTTAATCATTCATAAAAGACTGTGTTTTTTTACTCCATTTTTGCAGAAGGGTGAGGAAATCTCGCCCCTAAAATCAATGGAATGTCACAGCAGTTGTAAAATTGATTTAGACTTACGCTATAACTTATGACTCGAGAACCCAAAATTGCTCATCAACAAGAACACCAAGCTAATGAACGAACGTTTTTAGCTTGGTTAAGAACTTCTATTTCGTTAATTGCTTTGGGTTTTGCGATCGCTCGATTTAGTTTATTTTTACATCAATTCCAACTGTCATTAACTCAAAAAAATCCTGTAATTAACCCAATTTTTAACTCAGCTAATATTGGAATTTTTTTAGTGATTGCTGGAATGAGCATGATTATTATTTCAGCTTGGAATTATAATCAAGTTTTCTGGCAAATTGAAACCGGAAATTATAAGCCTAATCGTTTTTTAATTTGGATGATGACTGCTATCGTGATTATTTTAGGGTTGATCAGTTTACCGTTGTTGTTTCGTCGAGATCTTCCTCAAAAAAATGTTCCTAACTCTCTAAACCTGAACAGCATCAGCCAAAATTATTTACCCTTTATTACTCAAATTTTAATCAATCTTAGATATTAGAATCAATATGAGAATATTATTATCGGGTTTACTGGTAATTTTAACCTTAATTTTCTTTTTAATATTCAGCACCTCTAGTGTTGTGATTGCAACTGTAATTGATTTGATTGGACAAGCAAAACTCCCCACCGGATTACTTTACGAAAATACAGAAGTAGGCGGCTTATCAGCAATTACCTATAATCCTGAACAACAAGTTTATTATGCTTTATCCGATGACCCTAGCGATAAAAATTATGCTCGATTTTATACCCTCAAAATTGATTTAAGTTCCGGTTTTCTTCCCGAAACCGGGGTGAATGTTATTGGGGTAACTCCCTTATTAACAGAAACCGGAAAACCCTTTGTAAAAGATAGCCTTGATCCTGAAGCCATTGCATTTTCAGGAAATAGCGTTTTTATTGCTTCTGAAGGGAATCTTTATCAAAATATTCCTGCTTTTATTCAAGAATTTTCTCTGGACGGGAAATGGTTACGAGCTTTACCGATTCCTGAAACATTTTTTGATATTAATGCAAATAATAACCAAGGAGTTCGTTATAATTTAGCTTTTGAAAGTTTAACATTAACACCGGATAATACCTATTTATTTACAGCGAATGAAAGTGCTTTAATTCAAGATGGAGAAAATGCCAATTTAGACCAAGGAACGCCTTGTCGAATTTTACGATATAATTTATCAACCGATCAACCCGATGCCGAGTTTTTATATTTCACTGATCCTTTAGCAAATTCTTCTTTTTTTGCCGAAAATTTAGATAGACAAGGGTTAGTTGACTTATTAGCCATTGATGAGCAACATCTGATCAGTTTAGAACGTTCTTTTTCTTTAGGTTTAGGATATACGATTAAATTATTTCTGGTTTCTTTAGAAACAGCAGATAATATTCAAAATATCCCCAGTTTAAAAACCAATAAAACAAAAATTAGACCCATAGAAAAAACTTTATTACTGAATTTAAGTCGTTTGAATATTGGGGTTGATAATATTGAAGGATTAACGTGGGGGGCTGCGTTACCCGGAGGTGAGCGATCGCTCATTCTGATTAGTGATAATAATTTTATGGATTTACAAACGACTCAAATTGTAGTATTAAGGCTGAATCATCTTCCCCAATAACTAAACTGTCCTGACTGCTGCGGCTTGCCTTGCTTTCTCTAACCCAGATTTGGGCAGAATGTATATTAGAACAGAACACCCCTTCCCATTTCAGTAGGTAGCCTGCGACAATAACGCCTATGGAAACATCATCTTTTCACATTACCCTGCTTATGGTGATTACCGTGATCGCAGGGATTACGGCTCAAGTCTTGGCAGACTACCTCAAAGTTCCTGCCATCGTCTTTCTATTATTATTCGGGATTCTCGTTGGCAATGATGGCTTTAGTTTAGTTCAGCCGAGCTTGTTGGGAAGTGGGTTAGAAGTGATTGTCTCCCTATCGGTTGCCTTAATTTTATTTGAAGGAGGATTAAGTTTAGACCTGCGGGCTTTAGGTCAAGTTTCTGGAAGTATTCGCAATTTAGTCACCTTTGGAACTTTAATCACCTTAATGGGGGCGGGAATGGCTGCCCATTGGTTAGGAGAATTCCCTTGGCCCATTGCCTTTCTCTATGCTTCCTTGGTGGTGGTGACAGGCCCAACCGTTATCGGGCCATTACTCAAACAAGTGTCTGTAGATCGTCAAGTTTCCGCCCTATTAGAAGGGGAAGGCGTGTTAATTGACCCCGTTGGAGCCATTTTAGCCGTTTTAGTGCTCAACGTGGTGTTAAATGGCAATACTGACCCGTTAGAAATTATGGGGCAATTGTTCTTACGTTTAAGTATCGGTGCCGGAATTGGAGTTATTGGCGGCGCGATCTTGGGATGGTTCTTGACAACCGCCCAATTTATGTCAGAAGAATTAAAAAATTTAGTTGTATTAGCCGCCCTTTGGGGATTATTTGATGTGGCGGAATTATTAATGAGTGAATCGGGGTTAATGACAACGGTAGTAACGGGAATGATGGTGCGTTATGTGGGGATTCCCGATATGCGTCAGCTACTCCGATTTAAAGGTCAATTAACCATGCTGGCGGTTTCGGTTTTATTTATTTTATTAGCGGCGGATTTATCCTTAGATAGTATTGTAGCTTTGGGATGGGGAAGTGTTTTTACGGTTTTAGCGTTAATGTGGCTGGTACGTCCGATTAATATTTGGATTTGTACGTTAAATAGTAATCTCAATTGGCGACAAAAATTATTTGCCGCTTGGGTTTCACCGCGAGGAATTGTTTCTGCTTCTGTTGCGTCTTTATTTGCGATTTTACTTACTCAACGGGGAATTAACGGGGGAGATTCAATTAAGGCGTTAGTGTTTTTAACGATTATTATGACGGTAGTGATTCAAGGATTAACGGCTCGATGGATGGCGAAAACGTTAGGAGTTACTTCGAGTTCTATAACCGGGGCGGTGATTGTGGGTTCAAATCCTTTGAGTCGATTGATTGGAAAATTATTCCAAGAACGGGATGAATTAGTGGTTATGATTGATACGGATACAGAAGCGTGTGAGAAAGCTCGACAACAAGGATTAACAGTTTATCAAAGTAGTGCTTTAGATCCGAATGTATTAGAAGAAGCGGGCTTAGAATCAATCGGAACCTTTTTAGCTATGACCAGCAATGGGGAAGTGAATGTGGTACTGGCAGAACGCGCTAATACGGAATTTAAGCCGCCCCGTGTTTTAGCCTTATTCCCCGGTGAACCGCAAACAAAAACCACCGTCAATCGAGAAAAAATTCAACAAGCATTTATCCCTGATTTACCGTTAAAACAGTGGAATTCCTATCTGGAAGACCGGGAAGTGAAATTAGGAGAAACGGTCTTACGCGAACCGGGTTTAGAATTTCAACGAGCGCACCTACAAGCGTTAATTCGTTCGGGAGAGTTAATTCCGTTATTAATTGAAAGAAATGGCAATTTACAAGTGATTCCCGCCTCGGAAGCTTGGCAAGCGGGAGATCAAATTATTTATCTATTGCATGACCCAAAACCGCAATTACTTAAGCGTTTATCCGGTTCAGAAAAATCCGATTTAACCTTAGAAAAACATCCGGTTGTTGAAGAAGTGCCTTTAGTAATAGAACCTCAAAAATATAAAGTTAGTGCGGGATAGTGAGATTCTTCGCCGTGCTCAGAATGACATGATAGTAAGTAAGTATCCAAGGCCTGACATTGTTTTATAAAATAAAAACGAAACCCGCTAGGAAAACTAGGAGAAAATTCCCCCCGTTGGATAGTAAATTCCGTACCTCAGTGATCATGAAGCAAAATTAAAAAAACGTTACATTATAGATAAAAGAACCGAAAAACTCCCACAATCAAGAAAGTAAGGGAATCCGTAAACCGGAATCAACAGAACGTCTGTTTTCTTCCTAAAGGGGGTTTTCCAGTTTTCAGTCCTCATCAAATGAGATGTGATTTTATGTTCAAAAAAGTTTTAAAACCTTTAGCTGTATTCAGTTTGGCTGCGCTGTTATTTTTGAGTCAAGCCGATGGAGTCTTAGCTGCTCGCAGTGGGGGACGCATGGGAGGAGGTTCTTTTAGATCTCCGAGTCGTGGCTATAATCCTAATAGTCCTAGCCGTACTTCTGGGGGCTATTATGGAGGAGGTGGGTTTGGATTTCCCTTCATTATTCCTTTTTTTGGGTTTGGCGGAGGGGGGTTATTTTCCCTGTTGATTTTCCTCGCCATCGCTGGGTTTCTGTTTAGAAGTTTTCGCTCAGTCGCGGGACAAGATGAACTGGGATATAGTAGCAACCCAACGGTGTCTATCGCTCGGTTACAAGTGGGGTTACTGGCCCAAGCCAAAACGTTACAATCGGACTTAGACCGGATGGCTCAAACCGCCGATACAGGTTCCGCCACAGGTCGTGCTCAAGTGTTACAGGAGGCTACCTTAGCGTTGTTACGCCATCCTGAATATTGGGCCTATGGTTCATCGGAGTCGGAACAAACGGGAATGAATTCCGCCGAAGCTAAATTTAATCAATGGTCTTTAGCTGAACGCAGTAAATTTACCGAAGAAACTTTGTCTAATGTTAACAATCAACTAATCGGTGGAGGGTCTCCCAGTTTAACAGGAAATAATGAAAATTTAGTCAATCAAACTGGAGATTTAACTCCAACGGCTAATGAATATATTGTGGTGACATTAGTAGTGGGAACATTAGGACAAATTCAATTACCCAAAGTGAATAGTCCTGACACTTTACGTCAAGCATTGAGTCGTTTAGGTTCCATTGGCAGTGAACAATTATTAGCAGTAGAAATTCTTTGGACACCTCAAGCTAGTGACGATACTCTCAGCACCGATGATCTGTTAGCGTACTATCCCGATTTAACGTTAATATAATCCGTAGGGTGGGTTTAACCCACCTGATTTTTTATCCTAAATTGTTGAACTGATGGAACCTACAACCTTTGTGATTGATAGTCGAATTTTAGATTGGTTGGCTGTCGGGGGATATTTAAGCTTTCTATTATTAGTGATTTGGGGAGTAATAAATAGTAAAAAGAAATCAGATTAAATCAGAGGTGTAAGCATGGAGATTTATGAAAGAATAGGATTTATTTTTTATAATTTTCCTGGGTTGATTCATTTATCTCCTCACTATTTAATGTTAATGAAACATTAAAATGATAATTCTGCTAACCCTAAATATTGAATTCCTTCTGGAGTGACTTCAAACCGACAAGGGAGAATTTCTACCCCTTCTGAAATTGCAATTCTTAAGAGTTGACCATAAACCGGGTCGGCGATATCTCCGGGGGCAAATTTAGTGCAATCTCCACGATTAATAAAATATAACATTACCGCACGAGCCCCTTGTTTAACCATTTCGATTAATTCCTTTAAATGTTTTTGACCTCTTTCTGTCACCGTATCAGGAAATACAGCAATTTCACCTTGACACCAAGTTGTATTTTTTACTTCTAAATAAATGGGTTTATCCTCGCCTTTTAAGAGGAAATCAACCCGACTTTTTAAATCGATTCCATAAGGAACTTCTTTCTTGATTTCCCCATAATTTCCTAATTGGGGAAATAACCTTTCTGTTAACGCTAAATGGATGACCTTATTGGGTAAAGCGGTATTAATTCCCACCCAAGTTAACCCCCCCTTACTAAGAGGGGGTTGAAGAGTATTCAAGTTGGGGTTTAACGCATCTTGATTGATGAAGGGATTGTCTTCTCTCCCCCCCTTAGCTGTGGGATTTTCTTCATTAATTCCCACCCAAGTTAACCCCCCCTTCCCCCCCTTACTAAGAGGGGGTTGAAGAGTATTCAAGTTGGGGTTTAACGCATCTTGATTGATGAAGGGATTGTCTTCTCTCCCCCCATTAACAAGGGGGGGTTGGGGGGGGTCAACCTCCGACGTTAACTGAATCAACTCCCAAGTATAGGGATATTTACGAGTTTTCCCAGCGTTGTGAGACACCATCACCAAGTTTCCAGGGACACAAACCCCGGTCATGGGCCCCGTATTGGGACAATGGGCGGTGATGACCTCTCCAGACGTTAACTCAATATCGGCTAAAAATCGTTTATAGCGTTTCAACAAAATCCCAGACTCAAGGGACGGATAGCAATACAAAAAAGAATCCATGATGAACTTGTTTGAAAATTGGTCAATTCCCGATTAAACTAGGGTTTGCATTTTAACCCCTGTGGATGTTTCGTGTCAGAAGAACCAAAACGCTCTCGTTCGTTGGTGGGAATTGCCACCATTGTTGCAGTTGCGACCCTCATTAGTAAAGTTTTTGGCTTAGTTCGTCAACAAGTCATGGCGGCGGCTTTTGGTGTGGGGCCAGCCATTGATGCTTATAATTATGCTTATGTTATCCCCGGATTTTTATTAATATTATTAGGGGGAATTAACGGCCCCTTTCATAGTGCAATTATCAGTGCGTTAGCAAATCGAGACCGCAAAGAAGCCGAAGCTTTAGTGGAGACAGTTTCTACCTTAGTCGGAATTATTTTATTAATTGTTACCGTAGGATTAGTCATTTTTTCGACTCCTTTAATTGATTTAATGGCTCCGGGTTTAACTCAAACGGCGGAAGGAATCGCCACTCGAAATATTGCCATTGAACAGTTAAAAATTATGGCTCCGATGGCTTTAT
>JACCEC010798497.1_pt1 | contig 39246 bp, 31 predicted proteins | sample 7450121 | NCBI WGS metagenome assembly JACCEC01 (sample SAMN15323455, study PRJNA562643) | freshwater metagenome | isolation source: river surface water | place: USA:Blue River Watershed | collected 2017-08-18 | reverse complement strand
TTCTTGCCCCTGACGGCCACGGCTGCCGCTGCCCAAAAACTGTTCACTGCCCGCACCATCAACGGTGTGTCGTTTGACGGCACCGCCAACATCACCATCAACGCGGTGGACTCGACCGCCCGCATTGCCAGTTCCGAGAAAGGTGCCGCCAACGGCGTGGCCACGCTGGGTGCCGACGGCAAAGTGCCCGCAGCCCAGTTGCCCAGCTTTGTGGACGACGTGCTGGAGTTCACCAACTTGGCCGGGTTCCCTGCCACGGGCGTTACGTCCATCATCTACGTGGCGCTGGACACCAACAAGATTTACCGCTGGTCGGGTTCTGCCTACATCGAAATCAGTGTGGGTGGTGGCACCGCAGACGCTGCCACCAAGCTGGTGACGGCCCGCACCATCAGCATGACGGGTGACGTTGCCTACACCTCCGCAGCCTTTGACGGCTCTGGCAACGTGACGGGCACTGCCACCTTGGCCAACAGTGGTGTGACGGCTGGCACTTACAACAGCGCCACCCAGATCGTGCCGGTTACGGTGGATGCCAAGGGTCGCGTGACGGCTGTGGGTGCCGCTGTGACGATTGCCCCGGCGTTTTCCAGTGTTACCGGCAAGCCCACCACGCTGGCGGGCTACGGCATCACCGATGCGCTGAACGGCAGCAGCACCATCGACGGCGGCACGTTTTGATTGAAGGAGGATTGAGATGACTAACAAAATCCTCCTGAAACGGTCGGTTACGCCGGGAGCTTCTCCAACTTCCGGTGGTCTTGTTATTGGTGAGGTTGCCATTAACGCGGCTGATGCTGTTCTTTACACCCAAAACACCATTGGCGAAGTGCAACCTGTGGTACCAGGTGCGCTTACGTACACGCACGCATCATCCGACGATGGAGGTAGCGGTATTGCCACCTTAGATGGTGTTGTCTCGTACGCCACCCGTCCCGGCGACTACGTGGAAGACATGGCGCTAGTGAAGTTGGTCGGCGCTGTCATGGAGTTTTACCGAAAGCAGGCCGGAAACCTTACGGACAGCGGGTTTGGCATTCAAAACCCGCCCGTATGGCGCTTTCGGGGGGATGTCTTCAACATTGAAATTATTGAAGGGAAACTCTACAAGACGCAAGTCGATGCGTGGGGGTACTACCTTCTCAAAGAGGAAATCGGGGCCGGGGCCGCTCCTGAGTTTCTGACTGGCTTGGCCTACTGGCGAAACACCTTGTCACCTAACGCCACAGTGCCGGTGCATGGCTGGCAAGCGAAAGGAAACGAGGCGAACATTGACCTGCTACTGGCAGCAAAAGGCACTGGCGCAATTCTCGCTCAAGCGCCAGATAACACTGCGACGGGGGGCAACAAGCGTGGAGCGCGCGCCGTTGATTGGCAGATGGCACGCACCGCAGCGACGCAGGTGGCTAGCGGGGACTACTCAACTATTTCTGGTGGAGGTCACAACACTGCCAGCGGTCAATGCTCTGCCATCCCAGGCGGAAAGTCTGCCACAACCAACGGGTTGCTAGGCTTACTGGCATACGGCTTCAACGGGGCCGCGTCAGGCCAAAACCAGATGGCGTTCTGGGGTGGCCGTCTTGACACCACCAACGCCACCGCTACCCGCATCACCGCCGACGCAGCCGCAGCAAGCGCAAGCAATCAGTTGGCCCTGCGCAACAACTCTGCCTTCCGAGTGCGCGGCACGGTGGTTGCCCGCAATACCAGCACCAACGATTGCAAAGAGTGGACTTTCGAGGCGCTGATTAAGCGCGGTGCCAGTGCAGCAGCCACGGCCATTGTGGGCACACCCAGCATCACCAGCACCTTTGCCGACGCAGCGGCTGCAAGTTGGGGCATTGCCGTGACGGCTGACACCACCAATGGCGCGCTGGCTGTGACGGCCACAGGTGCGGCATCGACCACCATCCGCTGGACGGCGGTTGTGCATTCCATTGAGGTGGCGTAAATGCACGCACTAAACCTACAAACATTTACCAAAGAGCAAGCCCTTTTTGTGGTGACGACACAGCCGCTGGGAGAGAAGTGATGGCTGAACCTGCAACCGCAGCATCTGCTGGTGTGAGTTTGACGGTGCTGGCGGTGGCCATTTTTGGCCCGTTGGCTGGGCCGTGGGCGCTGATTGCCTGTGCGGCGTTGGCGGGGGCGATGTGGCCGCTGAGTGCGAGCACGACGGCGACGCGCATGGAAGGGGCGTGGCTGCTGGCGCGCTGCACGCTGACGGCGTTGTTCTTGACGGGCGTGCTGGCGACGTTGGTGGAGCGGTACTTGGGGGTGCCGGTCAACGAGGGGCTGGCCCCGGTGGCGCTGCTGATTGGCGCAATGGGCAACGGGTGGAGACCGGTGTTTGCGGCACTGGGCGCGGCCTTGGCCGTGGTGGCTGGGCGCGCTGCTGGCCCACAGCAACCCGCCAGAAATGAGGAGCAGAAATGATGGTGGCGGATTTGAAAACGGGTGGTCTGGTGCTGCACGTGCTGCTGTGCGCTGCGCTGTGGTACTCGGTGTTTTGCCGCGCGGTGCGCGAGGACAAGCACGTGAAAGTGGTGGTGCGGCTGGCGTTTGCACTGCTGGGCACGGCGGCGCTGTGTGCGATGGTGGCCCCGCTGGTGTGGGGTTGGCGGCCTGATCCGGTGACGCTGCTGCTGGTGTTGTCGATGGTGGTGGTGCAGTTTGTGACGGCGGCGTATTGGCGTGGTGGGGTGCCGCAGCAGTACATCCACCAAACAGGGGGCGGTAAGTGACGAAAAACCAGAAAGCATTTTTGGACATGATTGCGGTGTCCGAGATTGGGACTCGCCTGCTCGAAAAGTCGGACAACGGCTACAACGTCATCGTGGGCGGGGATCTGTTCCACGGCTACGCCGACCATCCTCGCAAGCTTGTAGCACTGCCGCGTCTTGCCATTAAATCCACGGCGGCCGGACGTTATCAGTTGCTGGCCCGGTATTGGGACGCATACCGAAAGCAGTTGGGTTTAAAAGACTTCAGCCCGGCCAGCCAAGACGCGGTAGCGTTGCAACAAATCAAGGAACGCCGCGCACTGACAGATATTGAAGCTGGGCGCATTGCCGACGCGGTGGACAAGTGCAAAAACATCTGGGCCAGCCTGCCCGGTGCGGGTTACGGCCAGCACGAAAACAAGCTGGACACTTTGCTGGCAGCGTACAGGAAAGCAGGTGGCGTGGTGGTGGCAACATGAGAACAAACGCATGACAGTCATCCGCTGGGCCGGTTTCGAGGGCGAGAACCGCGCCGTACACCCCAAGCTGCTGGCAGAGAGCCTTGGCACTTTGTCGCGCAACCAGAAACCTGGACGCGGAGACCTGCGCCCGTGGAAAGCTCCGCTGAATGCGGCCACTGCGCCCGCTGGGCGCAAGACCATCTACCGCATGGGGCGTGACACCAACGTCCACTACTGGTTGAGCTGGACAAGCCGCGTGCATGTGGCCCGTATTTCCGATGCCACGGATACCACCGAGCGCACAGCGTACACAGGCGATGGGGTGCCAAAGTGGACGAACACCACGATGGCGTTGGCATCGGCACCATACCCAACGAGTTCGCGCCCGCTGGGCTTGCCAGTACCCTCGTCGGCACCGCTCATCACCGTCGGGGTTGCGCAGGAACCGGAAATTGAGGGCACGCCGCCCACGATGGAAACCGTGTCTTACTGCTACACGTGGGTCAACGACATGGGGTGGGAGAGCGCACCCAGTCCGCCGTCGGCGCTGGTGGAACGTGATGTGACCGCCGTTGTGACTGTCGGTGGGTTTGGCACCGTGCCCAGCGGAAACCACCAAGTTGGCAAGGTGCGGGTGTACCGCACGCAAACCGGGTCTGACCAGTTCATGTTCCTGCGTGAGGTGGCCTATGGCACCAGCTCCACCACGGACGACAACCGCGCCACGGGCGAGACATTGGCCAGCCTGACCTGGCAGCCACCTCCCAGCGACTTGAAATGCCTGACGGCGATGTGGAATGGCATGTTGGCGGGTATCAGCGGTAACTCGGTGCGGTTCTGTGAAGCCTACGTGCCCTACGCCTGGCCGGTGGAATACGACGTGATTCCACCCAACGCCAAGCCGGTGGCGCTGGGGGTATTTGGGCAAAGTTTGCTGGTGTTGACGGATGGCCGCCCACTGCTGGTGTCGGGATCTGGCCCAAATGGAGTAGACCAGCAACCGCTGGACATCCCGCAAAGCTGCGTAGCCCCCGACTCGGTTGTCAGCATGGGCACAGGGGTGGCCTGGGCCTCGGACGACGGCCTGTGCTTCTACGGCAGCGGCGGAGCCAAGATCATCACCGCAGGCTTGCTGACCCGCGAGGACTGGCAGGCGCTCAAGCCGTCCAGCGTCATCGGGCAGATGTACGAGGGGCTGTACCTGGGGTCATACGACGACGGCAGTGGGCGCAAGGGGTTCTTCATCGACCCCGGCAACCCGAAGGGGGTGTTCTTTCTGGACACGGGCTACACCGCCATGCACTTGGACGAGTTCCGCGACCAGCTGTTCGTGCTGGACGGGGCCAACATCAAGCAGTGGGACGCAGGCACGGCCATGACCGTCAAGGCCCGCAGCAAGGTTTACCGCCAAACCAAGCCCACCAACTTTGCCTGTGCCGAGGTGGTGGCCGACGGCTACCCGGTGACGTTTCGGCTGTACGCGGATGGAGAGTTGAAGCACACACAGACGGTGGCCGATGCCGAGCCGTTTCGCCTGCCGTCGGGCTACCGGGCCATGAATTTCCAACTGGAAGTAGAAGGTACGCACGCCATCCAGGCCGTGCTTATGGGCCAGAGCATGGCCGAACTGGCAACCGCTTGAAGGAGCAAAAATGCCCAAAAACACACGACGTATCACCGTGACCCGCACCGTCACCTACACGACGACCATCGACACGCCCGGTATCGTCCACATCCCCCATACCGCAGCCGGTGATACCACCACGCTGACCCAACTCGGTGGGGCGGATGGTGCTACTGGCGTGATGGCCATTGCTGAACTGTTGGCTGGATCGGATCTGGTCAACGACGGCACTATCACCAAGACCAATTGGTCGATCAGCGCCAAGGCCGACATTGAGCCGTACCTCACACGCCCGAAGAACACGGCGTTGCCGGTTGGCACCCGCGTGGCTTCAACGAACCCAAGTCAGGACAAGCTCGCTGCCCTAGGCAAATTGTTTGTGGTGGTGGCTATTGACAAGACCGTCAACGACGGCAAAACCGCCAACAGCAACGATGAGCCCGCGTGGAATACCGCAAACGGTGGCATCACAACGGACGGCGGCATCACATACCGCACCCTACCCAAGTTCCCGGACGCAAACCAGCTCAGGCAGTTTGTTTCGGCCACGGCATACGGCGCAGGCACAATTCTCAAGCCAGCCTCCACGTCGCTCAAAGAGTTCTTGGTCACGATGGCTACGACAGCCACCACACAACCGCAGGCATGGGCCTCGTTCGACAAGGTTGGCCAAGTAAAAAACCTTGTGGCCACCACCGGCACTTCTGGGCAAGTGATCTGCATTGCGGGGTGCCAGACCTACGCCTACCGAACCCAATACGCGATGGGGGACTTGGTGAAGCCAACCGCCGATTCCAACAGCGAATACTTGGTGGTTGCCGCTGGGCGGTCTAACACGGCAGATTTGGAGTCCACTGCTCCAGCTGTGGGCACTGAAGTAACGCGGGGCACGGCCAAGTTCCGCAAGATCGTGTAACGGCAGACAGAAGGGTACCCATGAGCGAGAACCGCAAAGACCTGCCGGCACCGTCAGCGCCCAACTTTGAGCAGCGATTGCGTGAGACGGTGATGACTTTCCTCGGCAAGCAGGGTGACCCGCTTGATCGGGCGCTGACTGTGCGCGACCTGGTGGCCAACGGCGTGCTGAAGCTGGGTGCAGGGTGGAAAGGCGGCTCTGGCCTGGTGCCGCTGGTTCCGGGCACTGCACTTGAGGTGCCCACTGAGGAAATTGATCTCACCCCACCGCCCACTCCCACAGGCTTTGCGGTGGACAGTGCCATATCGCACGTGTTCATCGAGCACGATGCGCCGCTGTACCGCCAAGGTCACGGGCACAAGCAGACGCGCGTGTACGGCATTAACCCCACCGAGGACAAGCCCAACCCGGTGTTTGGCGATGCCATCGAGTTGGGGCAGTTTGCTGGGCAGGTGTGGGCCATGCCTTCCAACCCCAGTACCACGTGGCACCTGTGGATCAAGTGGGAGACCAACGACGGGGTTCTGAGCATTGACCCCGCTGGCGGCACCAACGGCCTTGTGGTGCGAACGGGGGAAGATGTTGGCCTGTTGCTGGATGCCCTGACCGGGGCTATCACCCAGGGTCAGCTGCATCAAGACTTGTCCAGTCGCATCGACCTGATCGACGGCAACCACCCCGGTTCGGTCAACGACCGCATTCAGAGCGCCGTACTGGATGAAAGCGGGGCACGCACGCTGGCCGATACCACCTTGGCCGCAGCCGTCCAGTTCGTGGGCAACGACGCTGTGGTTGCTGGTGCCGCATTGCTGGAGGAGAAAGGTGCGCGTGAGGTAGCGGAAAGTGCCATAGCGGCCACCTTGCAGTTCGTGGGTAATGATGCTGCGGTTGCTGGTACCGCATTGCTGGAGGAGAAGGGCGCGCGTGAGGTGGCTGAAGGCATTATTGGCAGTGCCGTGCAGCAGATTTTTGGCGACGGTTTGGCTACGCGCAACGCCTTGACCGTGGAGCAGGAGACACGGCTCACGGAAACTGAATCCCTGGCTTCTCAGGTTACTACGCTGGTGGCCCAGACTGGTGACAACCGCGCCGGGTTGCAGGTAGCGCAGGAAGCGTTCGCCGACGGGTCGGAAGCCCTGGCACGGCAGTTGACCACGCTGGTGGCCGAAGCAGGTGCCAACACCGCTGCGCTGATGGTGGAACAGGAGGCCCGCGCCGATGCCACCGGTGCCCTGGCTTCTCAGGTCACGTCCCTTGCAGCGGCTACCGAAGCGGGGGTAGCGGCGCTGCAAGTGGAGCAGGAGGCCCGTTCCGACGCATTGGGTTCCCTGGCTTCGCAAGTCACCACGCTGTCGGCGCAAACCGGCAGCAATTCGGCGGCGCTGCAAGTGGAGCAAGAGGCACGCACAGACAGCGACAGCGCCACGGCTTCACAACTGGCTACCCTGGCTGCGGCCACGGGCGATAACCTAGCAGCCATGACGGTGGAGCAGTTGGTGCGGACAGACGAGAGCAGCGCACTGGCCTCCCAAGTGGTTGCTCTGGCTGCGGAAACCGGCAACAATTCTGCCGGGTTGAAGGTGGAGCAAGAGACCCGCTCCGACGAATTGGGGGCCGTTGCGTCACAGATCACCGGTCTGGTGGCCGAAGCAGGTGCCAACGCCGCTGCGCTGATGGTGGAACAGGAGGCCCGCGCCGATGCCACCGGTGCCCTGGCTTCTCAGGTCACGTCCCTTGCAGCGGCTACCGAAGCGGGGGCAGCGGCGCTGCAAGTGGAGCAGGAGGCCCGTTCCGACGCATTGGGTTCTCTGGCTTCGCAAGTCACCACGCTGTCGGCGCAAACCAGCGGCAACTCGGCGGCGCTGCAAGTGGAACAAGAGGCACGCGCAGACAGCGACAGCGCCACGGCATCCCAGCTGGCGATCCTGGCTGCGGCCACAGGCGATAACCTAGCGGCGCTGACGGTGGAACAACTGGTGCGGACAGACGAGAGCAGCGCACTGGCCTCCCAAGTGTTTGCCTTGGCTGCGGAAACCGGCAGCAATTCCGCCGGGTTGAAGGTGGAGCAGGAGACCCGCTCCGACGAATTGGGAGCCGTTGCGTCCCAGATCACCGGCCTGGTGGCCGAAGCAGGTGCCAACGCCGCTGCGCTGATGGTGGAGCAAGAGGCCCGCGCCGATGCCACCAGCGCCTTGGCTACGCAGGTCACGTCGCTGGCCTCCGAGGTGGGGTCGAGTTCCGCTGCATTGAAGGTGGAGCAGGAAACGCGCACCTCTGAAACCGAGGCCGTTGCGCGGCAGGTGGAACTGCTGGTCGCCAAGACCGGCGACAACATCGCGGCCATCACCGAAACCAAGGACACACTGACCACCGAGAACAGTGCGCTGGCCACCGCAGTGGCTGGCCTGGCCGTGGCCGTTGGCGACGCTTCTGCGGGTATCCTGACCACACAGCAGGCCACGGCGGATGCCAACGGCGCGCTGGCGGCCCAACTGGCATCTTTGGCCGCGACCACGGGCGCAAATTCTGCTGCGATCACCACGGACAGCAAGGCTCAAACCGATGCGCTGACCGCCATAGCCAGTGAGGTCAAGACGCTGGCCGTTGCTTCCGGGTCAAACACCGCTGCGATACAAGCCGAGGCACAGGTGCGCGCCGATGAAACAGGCTACCTGTCGGGCCAGTACACCGTCAAAGTGGACATTGCGGGCCATGTGAGCGGGTACGGGCTGGCCAGTACGGGGAACACGGATGCTGCCTTCAGCGAGTTCGGCATTTTGGCCGACCGATTCTTCATTTCGCCCCCGGCAACGTCCGGCAGCACCGCACCCGCGACCAACCTGTACCCCGGCAGGGTGTGGGTGGACACCAGCACTTCGCCCAGCGTCACCAAGTATTACACCGGCTCCGGCTGGAGCACGACACCGCAAGCCCTGCCGTTCATCGTCCAGACCAGCCCCACAAAGGTGGACGACATAGACATCCCCGCCGGTGTCTACATGAACGCCGCTTATATCAAAAACGGCACCATCACGAACGCCAAGATTGGCAAAGCTGCGATTGACGATGCCAAAATCGCCAACTTATCGGCCTCCAAGATCACATCGGGCGAGATCGCCGTGGGGCGCGAGATCAAGTCGTCTTCGTTTTCTGCTGGTTCCGGCTCGACCGCTGGAACGGGCTGGCGCATTGGTGGTGACGGCAACGCCGAGTTCAACAACGCCACCGTGCGAGGCACGGTGTACGCGACCAACGGGCAGTTCTGGGGCACGCTGCTGGGGGGGGCGGCCACAGCGTTCAATTCCGGGCTGGGCTTTTATGCTGGCGGGGGATCGACTGGCGACGGCACTAATTACCGCTGGCGCGTTGGCAATCCAACGGGTGCGCGCATTCAGTGGAATGGCTCGGCGGTTGAGGTGTACAACGCTAACAACCAGCTCACGCTGACGAGTGGTGGAATCACGGCATCACAGGTAAGCGGCCTAGGATCACTTGCCACACAAAACGGTGTCAGTACAAGTCAGGTCAGTGGGCTTGGCTCTTTGGCAACGCAAAATTCCGTGAGCACCAGTCAGGTAACAGGACTTGGGTCGCTTGCCACCCAGAACAGCGTGAATTGGAACACTCAGTTGCTGAATGTGCCGACGTTTGGTAATTTTGCATATTTGAGCAGCATTACCTCGGCCAATATCAGCACATACATTGCCAGTGCAGCGATTGGAGGAGCCTACATAGCTGATGCAGCCATCACAACCGCAAAGATTAACGATGCTGCTATCACGACCGCCAAGATCGGTGACGCTGCCATCACGGCCGCAAAAATAGGAAATGCTGCAATCACCACTGCAAAAATAGGGAGTGCGGCTGTTGACACCCTCCAACTGGCTGGAAACTCTGCAACGGTCAGTCAATCAACGTCTGGTTCAGGCGGCACCATATCCACAACGCTTCTGTTGAAGGCTGGACTTACTGTGCCGGTGACTTTGATTGTTTCTTTCGGTCAGTTCTCCAACAGTGGTATTGGTAGTGGATCTTTCACATCAAGGTATTCTTTGACCATAGATGGTGACACAGTTAATGCAGACCTGTACCGCGACACTTGGGACGAAAGTAGCAACACGTGGCTGCCGAGAACATTGATGCACCACAAGAAGTTGGTTGGTGGCACCACGGACAGGACTATTACGGTCAGCTGTTCTGTAACAACGCTCGGAGCTGCGGTCGCTGTGGACAAAATTCTTGCTGTTTTTGGAACTATGCGATGAGCCACACGTTTACTGCCATATCAAGAGCCACTGGTGAGGTTCTGTTTTCGGGTACGGCGCACGATACCCGTCAGCTGCGCACCAACGACGTGGAAATCATTGACGGCGTTGAGTACCAAGGTGGTTACGTAACTGGTGGGGTGCATACACCACTGCCACCAAAACCAACTGTTCACCACGTATTTGACTACGCCACCAAGCAGTGGATTGACCCGCGCACGCCGGAAACCGAGTGGCCGTTGGTGCGGGCCAAGCGCGACCGGCTGATTGCGGCAACCGACTGGACGCAACTACCGGACGTGCCGTTGGCCACCAAAGAGATGTGGGCCAATTACCGCCAAGCCCTGCGCGACGTGACGCTGCAACCCGATCCGTTCAATATCGTTTGGCCGGTGGCCCCGTGATGGATTGGCATCGGTTGGGATTGAGCCGTTGATGCGGCTCTGATAGACTCAGGACACGCAACAAAAGCCGGGTGTTCCGGTCACGATAACAAGCGGCGAGCCATTGCTGGTTTCGCACGCCCCTACATTTTCAAACATAGCCCCACGGTGCAGACCTTGGGGCTTTTTGCATTTGCGCATGCCCACATACACGATGACTGCCGACACCCTGCGGGTGGTTCGGTTTGTGCAGGCGCACCAGCCTTTGGCGCTGGTGGAGAACATGAAGGCCATTGGGCTGGAGCGTGACGGCGAGTTGGTGGCTGGCGTGGTGTACGAGGGTTACAACGGCCACAACGTCTGGATGCACGTGGCCATTCCCGGACGCATCACCCAGGCTTACCTGCGCTACTGCTTTTATTACCCGTTTGTGGAGCTGGGGTGCAGCCGTGTGAGCGGGTATGTGGATGCCAGCAACGCCAAAGCCCGCCGTTTTGATGAACACCTGGGCTTTCGGCAAGAGGCCATTTTGCGCGGTGCTGCCGCCGATGGTGGCGATGTGATTATTTACGCAATGACCAAAGAGGAGTGCAGGCATGTCACGCTGGCACGTAACTGAATTTGACCTGTACCCCGAGTGGGCCTTTGAGCCGCGCGGGGGCAAGGGGTTGTCGATGACGCTGGAAGGGGGCAAGGGTGGTGCAAGCGTTCCAGCCCCAGACCCGGCCCTGATTGCGGCGCAGATCAAGTCGATGGGCATCCAGGACGAGATGCTGCAAAGCATTATTGCCAACTCGAACGAGATGCTGCCACTGCAAAAGCAGCAGACCGCGTTTGGCTTGAGGGCGGCGCAGACTGCTTACGACCAGTCGCAGCAAGACCGTTCTTTCATGCTGGACAGGCGCGGCCAGTTGAGCGGGATGCAAGACCAGTTGGTGCAGGATGCCAAGTCGTTTGACAGCGGGGCCAAGGCCAATGAGCTGGCTGGCAAGGCGCAGGCCAGCGTACAGCAAGCGTTTGCCAACACCGAGGCGCAGCAGATGCGCAGCCTGTCGCGCATGGGGGTCAACCCCAACAGTGGCAAGTTTGCGGCCATGAGCAACCAAAACAGTTTGGCCAAGGCCAGCGCATTGGCAGGAGCGGCCAACAACGCCCGCACGCAGGCCGAGGACATGGGCTACAAGCTGACCGACCGCGCCACCAATGCGCTGGCGGGGTATCCGTCGCTTGGCATGACGGCCACGGGGCATGGCGCTCAATACGGCGGGCTGGGCCTGAACACGGTCAACGCTGGCCTGCAAGGCATGAACAGCGGCTTTGGTCAGGGAGCCAATGCGGCGGGCAGCAATGCACAGGGCTACGGCAACATCTGGGGTCAACAGAATGACGCCTACCAGGCCGACCTCAACGCCTCGAATGCTGCATCGGCTGGCCTGGGGCAAGCCATTGGCACGCTGGGGACGATGTGGGCACTGTCCGACCGTCGCCTCAAGACCGAGATCAAGGCCGTGGGCAGTGACGAGCGCACGGGCCTGACGTTGTACCAGTTCCGCTACATCGATGGCGGCGACACGGTTTACCAAGGCGTGATGGCCGACGAGGTGGCCGTGCGTTACCCAGATGCGGTGGTGCAGATGCCCGATGGTTACCAGGCCGTCAATTATGCGGCGCTGGGCATTGAGTTCAAACCAGTGAAGGAATCCCTGTGAGCTTTGGAATGTTTTTGGCCGGAGCCGCCTCTGGCACGGCCCAAGGTTACATGATGCACAAGATGGCCAACCGCAAGGGCGGTACCGCAAAGCCTGATGGCGCTATGCCGGAGGCTACCCCGCCCGCAGCAGGTGCAACCACCCCACCAGCCGCCACCGTGGGCACGGCCGTCGCCAACCCCGCAGTCAGCGATCAAGCCGCGTTCAACGACACCTTCAATGAGTTGACCGAGCAGGAAGGCGTGGTGGGCTGATGGCATCTAGCAACGCTGGTGCTCTGTTGACGGGCATGACCGATGGCGTGGTCAACATGTGGAAGTTCGGGTTGCAGCAGCAACGCTACGACCGCGAGGACGAACGGCAGGCCAAACGTGACGCGCGCGAGGACAAGGAGAGCGGCATCCGCACCGAGGCGGCACAGTTGACGCTGGACAAGGCGCGGCAAGAGCGCGATACGCAACGCTATTTGCGTGAAGTTGGGCAACGCTACATGAGCGGCGAGGACGTGCCGGACTTTGACACATGGCGCACCAGTCAGGCTACAGCCAGCAAGCCCGTCGCCCCAGTTGCGAGCGCAGCGGTTGCACCAGCGGTACCAAGCGCCGAGTTGCCACCTCTGAAGCCCGCAGCAGTGGCCAGCGCCACCGCAAGCAGCGCACCTGCCACCAGCAAGCCGGGTTCGGTGCCCAATCCGTTTGATGTGGCCATGCCCAGCGTGGCATCGCAGGCTGCACCAGCAACGCCACCCGCCACCGCCCAGCAGGTCAACCAGCCCACACTGTCCGTAAGCATAGGCGACGTGATTGCCGCCAAGGGCATAAAGCAGCAACGCACAGAGGATGATCGCATCAAGTGGTTGGCTAATTTCTACCGGTCGCAAGGCTTGCACGACAAGGCCAGCGAAACAGAAACCAGCTGGTTTGAACTGACCGAGAAGCGACGCAAGCGTGAAAAGGAGTTGATGCTGGAGAACGGTCTAAATGGCATCAACCAGAGTGGTGCTGACTTTGTTGTACAGAACTTGGCGCACCTGTTTGGCAAGGATGTAACGCTGAAGAATGAATCCGATGGCAACGGCGGTGGCGTAATTACCGCTTACAAGACCAGCGATCCAACCAAGCCGATTGGAAGCACCCAATACAAAGACAGAGACGATCTGGGTCGTCAGTTCAAGCGGTACGTTGATCCTGTTGCGTATGCTCAAGAATTGCGAGAACAAGAGGCGGAGGTGGTTAAGCACCAGCGTGCGTTGCAAGTGGCGGCAGCACGTTCTGGTGCCTATTACGATGCCAATGGCAATGTTGTTGGGCGCGTTGATGAATTTACTGCCCGTGGACGGGGTGGCAATGGCGGTAACAGTGGCGGAGACGGCACCGGCACCCGTGGTGGCAACAAACCGCCCAAGACCAAGGCCGACATTGCCAGCGATATGTACATGGAAACGATCAAGGCGGTTGGCCAGAATGCTTCCTTGACCGCTGATCAGTATGCGGCAGGTAACACTGCTGCACGCAGCGCCATGCAGCTCAACCCCGGTATTGACCCATCAATTGCCGCTGATGCCGGTGTCCGGTTTGCGCAAGCCGAGCCGGGCAAGACCAGCATCCGCTGGGATGCCAAAACCATGTCGGCGCTGGAGGGTGTGCAGACCCCGGGTGGCTGGGTGGCTGTGAACCAAGTAAACCACCGCAACGCCCAAGCCCGTGGCATGCCGCCTGAACAGATCAGGGCAGCGGTGGAGTCGTCTATCCAGCAGTTGACGGGCGGTGACCCCGCGCAGCGCCAAAGTGTGATTGCCGCAGCCTTTGACAAGACAGGTCAGGCGCGTCGCGCGCTGCTGGAGCAGGCCAAGACCGAACTGAAGGCGATGCCGGAGTTCAAGAAGCTGCCGCCGCAGGTGCAGGCGCAAAAACTGGTGGAGCATGAGCGCATCGTCAACGACATGCTGGCCACGCCGCTGGGCTGGATTGCCAATTTTGGTCAGGAGCTGAACAAATAAAAAACCACCTCAGTGGGCGGTTTTGTGGGGGAGCGATTCAATGACTACACCCGTCCCGCAAGGTGCATCGAGGCGCGCAACGTATCGTTGATACGTGTCTGCCAGCCATCGCCGGTTGCGCGCAAAGCTGCCAACAAATCGGCATCCAAGCGAATTTTGACGGCTTCTTTGGTACTGGCTTGCACGCTGCCCACCGGGCGGCCACGACGGCGTGCTGTGATTTGAGCAGGCGTGTGTACCCGACCATGCTGACCGCTGATGGCTTGATCCACGCTACGCAGCAAGGCCGCCTCAAAAGCGGCCATTTCAGGGTCTTTGGTGTTGGGCATCGAACTTCTCCTTAATAGCTTTGAGCACATTTACACTGATGTTGTCGAACTTGGCTTTGGCGTACACCAAAACCAGTACCAGTTCACCGCGTGCATTTCGAGTGAAGTAGATCACCCGTGCGCCACCTCGCTTGCCAACGCCTGACCGACTCCAGCGCACCTTACGCAAACCGCCCGACCCCGGAATGACATCGCCTGCCTCTGGATTCTCTGCAATCCAGTCAACGAAGGCTTCGCGCTCGGCATCGCTCCAAACTTGGGCAGACCAAGCCATAAACTCTTCGGTTTCAATCACGGTGAACATAAATTCATTGTACCCCCAAATAAATAGAATGTGAGAGGGGCATTCTGCACCATTGCAAACAGATTGCACCCAGCCCCGCTGACAGGTGCAGGCGTGGTCGCCGGGTGTGCAACCTCTCGTCGGCTACGGTGCGGTTTGCCTGCGCAGGCTGTGCGGCAGGTGGCGCAAGCACACCAATTTGCAGGGGTTTACCCTAAGACGAAGGCTGTTTTTATCGAAAAAACACCAAAAACCTGTATGCTGTGGTGCTTGTATCTGATGAAACCGGCGTGTTGACCTGGAAGCGCCGAGGTTGTCGGGTAAGGGGGTGTGTATGGCAAGGGAATGCATGAGCAGGGCACCGGCTATACATCTGTTTTTAAATAGATACACACTTTTTTCAGTGTTAAATTCACGTTAAATTTCAGTTCTGAAAAATACATTAAATGATTGAATATTATTTAACCCTATATGGTATTCCTAAATCCGACCCAGAAATGGCTGGCGATAGATACTTCTACCGCAACGGCATGGGAGAATGGTCACTAAATAAAAGTTCATTTATTCATAAAATAGATAACCTATGCGTTAATTTGCACGACAAATTTGCCTTCCATATATATGGAAGTCGGCAGAAATTTTTTGAAATGCTAACCGTTACGCCAGAGTTACTGTATACATGCGGAATGAATTCTGAATCAGCCGTAGGCAGAGATGATTTTGAACGTCTTGTAAATAACAACTCTACTAACGTAGAGTTGAATAAATCACTATATTTATATGATTGTAGAAAATTGGTCGGCAGCATCCAAGAATGCAATAAAGAAGTTATCCAAATGTTGGGTGAATTTTACAGAGTTCTGAATTTGGAAGAGTTGTATCAACCTAAAATTGATGAGCCTGATGGCATCCGATACATAAGTTCTCCTATCACAACTCAACTTAATGCATTGATTGCTTTCTTATTTATAAGAATGCATAGCTTACTCGACTACCTTACAAAGCTTGCCCTTGAAGCATCAAAAATAAGAATAAACTTCAAAAATTATCCGCGCATGTCCTCCAAAAATATCTTGTTTAGCGCAAAAAAAGATCTACATAAAATTGACAAAAGTGGAACTGTTTTTGAAGATTGTGATTTAATCACAGAAATAGAAACATTTAGGAATCATTTAATACATGACGGCCTGCTTGATGATATTCCAAAAGTTTACAAAGTAAACAAGGATGGTCTATGCACAGAAAAATACATCTTATTTCCTGACAGAGGCATCGAAGGCCGCCTTGCCGCATTCAAGAACAGAAACCTATTCTATTCGAAAGAAGACAAAATCAACCTCAGGCTACCTGATATAGTCATATCCTTTCAAGAAAAACAAGTAAATACTTTAGAGAAGATAGGTCTACTTTTGTAATAAATTTAAACCACTAAGTCAATCCAAATTTGCACTCAATTAAATTAATCCAAATACTGCTTACTTTGATTCGTTAAAAACAAATTAACTTAATTAATATTAAATAAAAAAACAAGAATCATGTCAAGAAGATTCACATTCAACCTTTTTCGCCTCAACATCGAAGACATCTCTGACCTTTTTGTTACGGAGGAGGTTCCTCGCTTGAGAGGAGACGAGGATATAAAAAAAGTTTTAAGTGCCGCTTGTGATCCCCAACACGATCAAATTCAGGAGACTCGCACAGCCGTTTTTAAGTGGAGCACTAGATCATACTTAGACCTCACCATTCACACGGAACCACGATTACTTTATCACGTCGTACTAGCACGCAGTGCGCTAGAAAAAGATGGATTAATAGTGACAAATGATGGACTTTCATCAAGTACATCAGTTTCCTATCCTCCACTTGCAAGTGCTGCGGTATGCTTCTTTGATCTATCGCGCCATTTGGTCGCCGTTGAACATACTAGTGAATTGAGTACGACTGCATGGAAAGATTTTTTACAAAAAATCTTAGCAAGTGCAGCGCGATCACTAAATTTGCATTCAATTATTGAACTTGAACCTGTGCCTGAAGCAAATGATATTGTTAGACTATTTTTGTCTTTTCAGCGCGTAACCAGAATGAAAGTGACATTAAGGATACCAAATCCAGAATTAAATAGATATACAAGAGCAGTGTATGAGGATCTTTTGAAGAGTGAAATTCGTGAAATTACACAAGACATGAGAAATCCTGGAGGCCTTTCTCAATCTTCAGATGCAAGGCCATATGCCTCTGCAGTACTGGCTGAGCAAGGTTATAAAAAGGGTGAAGTGACAATTGAAGGTGTTCGTAGAGATACTTTTGAAGTCACGCAATCTGGCGCAAATGCAGCCCGAGGTTTTGCCAAGGGATTGCGAGATTTCGCTCGAGGAATCATGGTTAATCTAAAAACTAAGGAAGCCCGATCTGCACTGCAAGCAATATGCGAAGAAATTGATAGAGTTCACCCACAAATAGATACTTAATGAAGTATAAATTTCATATTTTTTGGGGGTATGCTACTGAATTTATCTTGGCGGGAGCTTTACTATTTTGGGCACGCCTGATTTTCGACAAGATATCTTTAGTCGAATTCATACGCCAGTCGGCTATAGACTTGGCAACTTTGTTTTGTGCAATTTTTTTTGCAGCCGCACTAGGATTTCTTTGGACTTTCTACTCTAAAGCAGACACGGAATTTTACAAATGGCTCCATGCTCGTGGTGCGTTCAATATATATCTATATGCCACAGGATATGTGGTATTAATTGAGGCTGCTTCAACGATAACTCTTGTTATTGCGAAACATATCCCTAACGACACACTCGCCTTAGTGGCAGGATATTTATTTCTTATGGCAGCCATTAACGGCTACACACTTATAGAAAATGTTTTCGGCCTTATGAAACTCAATGCGAAGTACAACCAATTAAAAAACTTGTAATAATTTTCAGTTGAAAACTTTTTGTTTCGCATTTCAACTAATGTAGATTATTTTTTCGGTTATGCCGCTGGTCTTTGGGCCTTGAAAATATTTTCCTAACACTACACCGCTGCCGCATTTTGTGCTATATTCTGCCCTGTTCACGAAAAAAACGTGAATACGGGTTTGGCGACCCGGAACACACATAGGCGCAGGTCAATAAAGCCGTGCCACTTGGTAGCGGCTTTTTGTTTTGTGAAGATCACGGATTCCATTTTTTGTGGGCCGTGTGGGGACACGCGCAAGCGTGTGCCGGTTCCTATGTGCCGGTTCGCCAACCCCACACGTGCCTGCCCCCGATGGCGACGGGACAGGCTCCTTACTTGCACAGCATAGGAGTCTCAAATGACTGCAACGACCGAAACCAACTTCACCACGATCATGCCCGCTTTGTGCGTCGTGGACGGACAAATTACCACCACCAGCAACCAAGTTGCTGAACACTTTGGCAAGCAACACAAGGATGTGCTTCGTGCCATTAAGAACATCTTGGCCGATATGCCACAGGGTAAAGGGTATGAGCGCAATTTTGCGCTCATACAAGTTGACACCGACTTGGGCATGGGCCGCACTCGAAAAGATCCTGCATACCGTCTGACTCGTGACGGGTTCGCTTTAGTGGCAATGGGCTTCACCGGCAAAGAGGCGCTGCACTGGAAGCTGGCCTACATCGACACCTTCAACAAGATGGAAGCGGAACTGCTGGAGCAAATGCTGGCAAGCCGCCCCGCCATCGACTACGAACGCATCAGCCCCGCACAGGCGCAAGCCTTGAAGGAGTTGGTCAACGCCGAAGTCCGCAAGACCGGCAAGCACCACCAAACCGTCTGGACGGCGTTCCAGCACCATTTCGGGGTCAACAGCTATTTGGAGTTGCCCGCCACCCACTTCGACGAAGCCTGCCAATGGCTGGGCGGCAAACGCATGGCGGCCAAACCAGAATCGGCCACCAGCTACGAACTGCCTGCGGTCGATTTCGACTTCCGCAAAGAACTCACCACCGGTCAAAGCGATGCCAAACCGTTGTCGTCGGCCATCATGGTGTTGGTGCAGCAGTGTTCGTGGCGGCTGGCCGGTGAAGCACAGGTGAGCATCCTGCAATTCTTGGAACGCTTTATTGCGTACCGCACCAACGATGCCACCCGCAACAACGTCAGCCACATCACCCGCTTGCTGGAGCCGTTGACCTTGAGCCATTGCCTCGCGCACCGTTACTTCAGCGAGATTGGCCGCGTACAGCAAATGGCCGATGTTGTGGAACAGATGGCAATTGCTTGCACCCAAGGCATCCGCCGACGCATGGGCACCGTGTTCGCGTAAGCCCTGCTACTAGGTTCCCACAGCCCGCCTACATGGCGGGCTTTTTTTTCGCCCTTTCATCAGAAAGAAAACCGCATGGCGCAAAACATCTTCTCTCAGTTGGCCCAGCAAACCTTGTCCACGGCCACCGCACCCGCTGGTGGTGGTGCGGCTGGCGACGATGACCCCACTTCTGCCATCACTGCCGTGGCGCAGGAGCACGGTGTCAACCCCAACTTTTTGTTGGGTTTGGCGCAGCTTGAAACCCGTGGTGGCAAGGCCACCGTAAAAGGCCAAGGCGTTGATTCACGCAACCTGTTCAACATCAAGGACTTCTCGAAGGCGGGCACCGGCATTCGTGCGCTGGACAAGGCAGAAGGCAGCAACGACCCGTACCGACGCTACGACAGCGCAAGCGATTCCGCGCGCGACCTCGTGCGTCTGCTGGGCAGCAAGCGGTACGAGGGCGCACTGACGGCGCAGACCCCCGAGGAGTTTGCCGCCGCACTCAAGCGGGGTGGGTACGCCACCGACCCGGATCACGACAAGAAGGTGATTGCGACCATCCGCAGCATTGAGGCCAAAGGCGGCACGCCCGCACCAGCCCCGGCGCAACCGTGGGATCAGGGCGCGCGCTATGTGCCTATGGAACACATGGTGCCCGGCGGGCCACCTGCGCACAATCCCAACAAGAACCCGGATTTTTTGCGCGGCGCAGGCGATGTGGGCCTGTCGTTCTTGCAAGGGGCCGCAGGAAGCGTCAAGTCGCTAACGGACTTGGCTGGCGCAGGCAATGCGGTGTCGCGCGTGCTGGACGACACGTCCAAGGAGTTGGGCAAACTCAAGAGTGAGGAGGCGCAGCAGTCGCTGGCCTACCACCAGCAAAAGATCAAGGACGCTGAAACCAACGGCGACTGGAAGCAGGAGATTGGTGCCTACGCCGACATGGTGTGGGATATGCCCGCCGACTCGCTGGCACAGGCGCTGGGTTCGCTGGTCACGCTGGGGGCGGGCAAGGCGGCACAGGTGGTCAAGCTGGCCTCGTCAGCCCGCCGGGCAGGGATGACGAAGGAAGCGTTCCTCAAGACCGCGCAGGGTGTGGAAGCTGCCAAGAAGGCCAGCAACTTGGGGGCCGGTGTCAACCTGGGCCTGGGCGTGGGGCAGGGTGTGGGTGGCGTGAAGGGTGAACAGTACGAGCGCACCTACAACGCCGCTAAGGAGGAAGGGCTGGCCGATGACGAAGCCCAAGCACTGGCCACCGAGGCGCAGAGCTACGGCAAGGGCTGGATGCAGCAGGCTGCTGGCGCCGCACTGGGCTACGCCGCTGCCAAGACCGGCCCGCTGGAGAAGCTGGCATCGGGCCAAACGGTGGGCGCTGGCGGGGTGCTGCGCCGCTTTGCAGGTGGCGCTGCCATTGAGAGCGCAAGCGAAGGCGGGCAAGGTGGCCAAGCGCGCTACGCTGGCAACGCCGCCGCCATTGATGCCGGTGTGCTGGACGAGTCGCAACGCTTTGCCGGTGTGGCGGGCACGGCTTTTTCGGAAGGTTTGCTGGGTGGCGTGGTGGGCGGTGGCGCGGGTGCGCTGGGCCGCCCCGACGTTGACCCATTGGCCACCACCAAGGAGGCTGCGAAGAAGCCAAACAGCCCGATCTCGCGCGCAGCCGTGGCTGGTCAACCCGCCAAACCCGAGCAGCAGCCCGCACAAACACCAGTTGCTGCTGGTGCAGGCGCGCAATCGCATGAAGCCGACCCCACCTTTGCCGAGATGTCTGATAGCGTGCTGTTGCAGCTTCAGCGCAGCCTGCAAGAGCGTCAGGCGGCGGGCGACGAGGACATCACCGACGACGAGATCGAACTGGCGCAAGCCGCCAAAGCAGAGTACAACCGACGCATGGCCAGCGCGCCGCCCGCTGTGCCCGGCTCTGTTACGCCGCCACAGCCAACCACCCCGCAAACCAATGAAGCCCCCGCCCAACCAGCGGGGGTTTCTGCTTCTGAGAAGGTGCAACCGACCCCGGCGAAGGCGCAACCAGCCATCACGGTTGACCTGAACCCCGCACCGCGCGCGCCCAGCCCGTTTGATGCGGTGCCGCTGGAGCAAGATCCGGCCATCACGCAGCAGCAGCGTGAGGATGCGGCCAAGGTGCGGGAGCGCCACCGCAAGAACATGGCCGCATTGCGGCTGGGTGTCTACAACAAGAACCCGATGATGGAGTTCCTGGGGCGCCACGGCTTGCAGCCCGAGACCCAAAACGAGTTTGCCCCCGGCACCACCGAGCGCCGCAAGGCTTCGGTGTATGGCTATGGCCCGGTGTTCCGGCAAAACGGCAAACCGCTGGACTTGCTGTTGTCCAACGCGCAGGACGAAGGCTTTTTGCCACCCGATGCCAGCGAGAGCGACCTGTACGACCTGGTGGCGCGCGCCATCAATGGCGAACGGGTGGAGCCGCTGTACAAGGCGGGTTCTGCCGATGCGCTGATGCAGCGCCTGGCCGCCGAACGCGAAGCCAAGGAGGCCGCCAGCTATGAGGATTTTCTGGCGCAGCAGCAGGCGCTGGCCGCCGACCCCGATTACGATCCATTTGCCACCTTTGCCGACACCGAAAACGACTACGATGTGTCCGACTTGGACAATTCCGGTTATTCGCAGGCTGAGAAGTCGTTGCAAGCCGAAGTGTCGGCACTGGCACAAGCCTACAGCCAGTTGGGCTTTGATGCCGACGATGTTCTTGAACCGCTGGCCACCCAGTACGAAAGCAACCCCGATGAATACTATGCCCAAGCCCGCCAACGCCTCACCCAACTCATTGCCCAAGCAGCCCAGCCCCGAAGCAATGGCAATTTTCCTCAAGATTCTGGAGAACAAGCGCAAGCGCCAATTGGCCGAGAAGCAGCAAACGCCACAAGCGCCGAAGACGATGCGCTGATCGACTACGCCATCGAGGATGATGGCGAGCCGGACTATTTTCTTCAGGCGCAAACGGCGCGCCAGTTGCGTGAGCGCGAAGATGCCATTGCCGAACAGGCCCGCCTGAACGCAGAACGCCAGCAGGCACTGGAAACCAAGGCGCAGGCCGACGACATCCTGAGCGACAACGGCAAGCCGTTCGCCTTTGAGTACGGTGCCAAGCTGCGCGCCGAGAGGGATGGCGGCGATGTGGTGCAGGTGGCAGGCGGCTGGGCCGTGCGTCCGAAGCAAGGTGAAGCCACGCAGGCCGACCCAGTAGCGGGCGACAAGATCGACGACGAGTGGACGGCGTTTTCTGAGCAGTCGGGCACGTTGGGCATTCCCCGCGCCGAAATGCCGCAGGTCAAGGCCCAAGACCGTGGCGCGATGGTCAATTTCCTCAAGGCCCGTGGCATCGACAGCTCCAACGAGGTGATGCCTGCCCGCGCCATCAAGCCCACGCAGGCCGAGTTTTCGCCCGCCAAAGTGCAAAAAGCCGCCGAGCGCACCGAAAACCAGCGCAGCATCATCGTGTCGGCAGATGGTCATGTGGTGGACGGCCACCACCAATGGATGGCGCAGCGCCAGAAGGGCGAACCGGTCAAGGTCATCAAGCTGGATCAGCCGATTGGTCAAGTGCTTGAAGCCCTGAAGGGCATGCCCAGCGCACAGCCAGAGCAGGCGCGTGATGGTGCGACCCAAGCGCAGCAGGTGCAGGCAACCACACAAGACGTAGCACCGCAGACCACGCAAGAGCAGCAGGATGCTATCCTGACCAACAGCCTGCCAACTGACACGGCATTCAAACCCGGCAAGGGCAAGGCAGGCACCGAGAAATGGATCGCATCGGCTGGTGACGTGAGCGGCAATCTGTCCGATTCAATTGCCGACGCGGCGAAGTCGCTGGCACAGTTCATCAACTCTGAGCGTGAGCGCACAGATAGGCAATCCGAACGCAAGAAGCTGGCCGAATCGGTGGCCCTCAAACTCAAGAGTGGCGAGCAACCGACTGACATGGAATTGCGCAACCTGTTTGGGCTGGAGCCGGGCCAGTCCTATGTTGACCAGGCCGCTGTTGGTGGCTTCCTTGTGGAGCACATGGGGGTGCCGCGCAACAAAATCCGGGAATCCCTTGGTGTGGCCGCCAGCTCATACACCACGGACACCGGAACCAAGTACCCCACTGTGTTACCGCGCAAGCTGCACCTTGCCTTTGGCGCGGCAGCGGTGCCCGAAGTCGGCGCATCAGCCCAAGTTCCGCCCAAGTGGAAGAAGCTGATGGACACCAAGGCCGAGGAGGGTAATGCCGACTTCCTTGATTCCGTGGTGCAGAACAACGCCACCAAGAACCCGCACGTCTCTGCCTACGCCCAAGGCTTGCTGGACAAGGTGAAGGCCAAGGACACACCCAAGTTTGCTGCTGGCGATCAGGTACGCATCAATGGTGAAGATCAGAAGCTGCACACGATTGACCAAATTGGCGAAGATGGCTGGGTTTACCTGAAAAGCGGTGGTGCATTTCCACCCGAGAAGGCAGCTGAATACCTGTTCAAGAGCGAACCCAAGCCCAGCAATGCGACGTTTGGCGGATCGGTGTCTTCACCTGAAGATCGCACACCGTCGTATGCGGAAAACATGAGCCGCTGGCGGAATGAAGCGGGCACGTCTAGCACAAGCCAGCCGGACACCTCCAATCGCGCGGATTCTGGCGGTCAAGTTGGCATGAACGGCTATTTCTACAAAGGCGGCCAGTTCCTGCCCAACACTATGGCCGAACCTGGAAAGTGGAAGCTGGACGGGAAGTGGGTGACTGGTGGCCGCGAAGAAACAGCACCCAATCAATTTGGCTACACCCCTACGCCGTTCTCGCGCTCCATCTACTCTATGGTGCGCGGCTGGTCGATCATGCAGAACGGAAAACTTGCTCTGCGCGATGGAATTCGGGAAAACGACGGTAGCACCCAAGTTACGCTGAATACCGAGATTCGCCCAGGTGTGCGCGGTGTTGTTGGCAAGGAGTCGCTGACAGTTGCCGAGTTGATTGATGCGTGGAACAGCGGCCAACGCTGGTTTGATGTTAGGCCTGATGCCGAAACCATCACCACCCAAACCGAACCACAAGCGCAGCAACCCACCCAGCCAACCATCGACACCAGCCCCGCTGCCAAATGGCGCAACAACTGGGAGGAAGCCAAACGCACCGCCGAGGGCCGCAACCTGCGGTTGCCTGAAATGGTGCCTGCGATTGAGGCGCTGCGGCAGACGGATGGAGTGCAGCAAGAAAATGCGGCTGCGGCGGTGGGTACTGAAGCGCCGTCCAATCCGTTTGGCCCCATCCTGACCCAGTACCGTTACGACGCTCAAGGCGCTATCAAAGCATTAACCGAGTTGAAAAGCGGTGAAGCTGTGGCAGCTTTGCATCACCCGGAAGTGGGTGATATTGATCTGGTATGGGGTAAAGCACCCGAGGGTGGCACTGACGGCTTTGGCCTGGCCAAATTGGTAAAGAAGCATCCAGAAGTGTTGCAGGACTTGCAAGGATTTCTGGATCGACTTCACAAAGACCCCAAACAATCTGGGAAGAACCGCATACGCCTCATTGACAACCGTGGAACCGCTGTTGTCAGATTGCAGTGGGAGGGGAAATCAAAAAAATGGCTTCTAACCGCGTTTGAAAATAACACCCCCGGCGCTACCACCAGGACGGACATTGGTAGCCTTGCAATCAAGGATGACACAGCTAGCCTTGAAGCCGGGAGTGGGCAGAGTTTACCCACTGGGCCACAACTGAGCAACACGCTTGCTGAATCAGCATCTGAGCCCGCCTTCCCCGAGCAATCGGAATTGAACGAAAAGCGCGAAGCTTTGGGCGAGCGGGAGAAGAAGCTGGCAGCCGAAAGCAAGGCCAACGAAGCGGCGCAGGCCCAGTCCAACGATGTGCCCAGCACTGAGCAGCAAGTCTCAGGGTTCAGCCGGGGGTTTGAGCGATCAGTCCAGGATGGCCTGTCTGGTGGTAGACTGCCTCCCGTTGCGACGACAGTTCCAAGTTCTTCTTTTGCCATTAGGCAGTTGGAGCCGAGCACAGAGGTTTCCGGTAATTCGCCGCCCCGTATGGGAATCCGAGAGGTAGGCGCTTTCCTGAATAAGTTGGCGCAAGCCGATGCGGTCGGGCATGGCCGCCCTGTAGAGGGAATTCCCACCATTGATGGCGGGGAAGATGTCAAAGGCAAGCAATACAGTGCAAAACTTGAGCCCAACCCTGAACTACTGAGCCAAGTCCGTGAACGATTCCAGTCCGTCGAAGATGGTTTTCGAGCCGCAACAGGCTATGGCTTCGATGCGCTCACAGAGTCCGAAGCCCGATACTTGGCAAAGCATGACAATGCTCAGTCCGTCCGAGATCGAATCGTTGAGGCAGGAAACGCAGCGCGATCTGGATTGGCTGGAGGCAAAGTTGGCAGCCCGCAGGGCATCAAAGCAAGCCGCAGCCGCTTAACCACGCCGGTCACCAATACTGGCCTGCCCACCGCCCAGGTGGAGGCCGTGGTGCGCCAACTGCAATCCGGCTGGAACAACGCGCCCACTGTGGTGGTGGCGCAGGACTTGCAAGACCCGCGCGTGCCACAAGCCGTGCGCGACGAGAATGCCCGCCAAGTGGCCGCTGGTGCCGAGGGTGCGCCCGAAGGCTTCATCCACGGCGAGACGGTGTACCTGGTGGCCAACCAGATGGGCAGCCCAGCCGACGCGGCCCGTGTGCTGCTGCACGAAGTTGTGGGCCACCACGGCCTGCGCGGTGTGTTTGGCGATACCTTGTCGCCCATCTTGCGCGACTTGGCCAACAAGCGCCGCCGCGAGGTGGTAACGATGGCCATCCGCCAAGGCCTCAAGCCCAACAGTTTGGCCGACAACGCCAGCGTGGCCGACATCTACCAGGCCATGACCCCGGCGCAGCGCGAGCAAGCCGCCGAGGAGGTGCTGGCCTACATGGCGCAGAACCAGCCCGAGCTGGGCTTTGTGCGGCGCGCCATTGCCGCCATTCGCCAGTGGCTCAAGTCCACCTTCCCCACTCTGGGCGAGCGTTTGGCGTTGACCGATGGCGACATCGTGGCGAACTACATCCTGCCCGCCCGTGCCTTTGTGGAAAACGGGCGCACGTTGGTGCAAGGGGGTGGTCAGGAGGCTGTCCGCTTCAGCCGTGCCCCCACCGCGCCCCAGCCAGAACAGCCACCGACATGGGCAGCGCCGAAGGATACGCGCTGGGACTACCTGACCTACAACCTGCAAGACCGCCAGATCGACACCAAACGGGTGCAGCAGTCCATCGAGGCCAACAACGGCCCGTTGCCCGACGAGCTCAACGTGCGCCAGCGCGAGGAACTGTTCTATGGGCGCGATGCCAAGGAGGTGCAGGACTTCAAGACGCAGGAGTTGAACCCGATGCTGGAGCAATTGGGCAAGGATGGGATTGAACTGCCCGAGTTTGAGGAGTACCTGCACGCCCGCCACGCCCCCGAGGCCAACCGGGTGATGGCCCAACGCAACCCCAACCAAGCCATGATCGACCAAGGCAAGGCCGATGCGAAGCGGCAGATTGCGGTGCTCACGCGGCAGTTGGACACCACGACCACCCCAGAGGAGAGCAAGACCCTGAGCCGCAAACTGAGCCTGGCCATTGGCGATCTGGCCCGCTGGCGCAATGTGCAGCCCTACACCGGTACCGAAGAATCGCGCTTGGCGCTGTCGGGCATGAGCAACCAGCAGGCTCAGGAGATCATGGATGGCCTGCCCCCCGAGAAGCTGGCGGGTATGGAGCGCAGCGCCGCCATGTTCGATGCCATCGTGGCCAAAAACCGCGCGCTGATGGTGGAGTACGGGCTGGAAGGCCGCGACACGGTGGAGGGCTGGGCCGGCCTGTTCCAGCACTATGTGCCGCTGATGCGCGAGGAAGCCGAGGGCACCGGCTTGCACAACGGCTTGGGCACCGGGCAGGGTTTCAGCATCAAGGGGCGCGAGGTCAAAAGCCGCACCGGTTCCGCCAAAAAGAAGGTGGTGGACATTGTGGCCAACCTGGCCATGCAGCGCGAGCGCACCATCACCCGGGGCGAAAAGAACCGTGTGGCCGCCACCATGATCGAGCTGGCCCGAGCCAACCCGAACCCGGACTTCTGGAAGGTGGGCACGCCCGACCGCAAACGGGTGTACGACCGCGCAACGCGCACGGTCAAGTGGGTGACCGACCCGGCCTACAAGCAACGCGACGAAGTGGTGGTGGCCAAGTTCGTGAAGGACAACGGCCAGATCGAGGAGGTGGCGCTGACGTTCAACAAAGCCGACCCACGCGCGATGCGCATGGCCACCGCGTTCAAGAACCTGGACGATGCTTCGCTGAACAAGCCGCTGCGGATGATGGCCCCAGTCACGCGCACACTGGCCGCACTGTCCACGCAATACAACCCGACGTGGGGCATCTTCAACTTTTTGCGCGACACCTTTGGCGTGATGATCAGCTTGGGCAACACGCCACTTTCGCCGCTCATGCCCAAGAAGACCATTGAGACAGATGGCTCAAAAACCACGGTACACATGGGCAGCACAAGAATGCGCATCTACAAGGACGCATTTTTGGCGTTTCCCGCCCTGTATAGCGGGGCACGCATGGAGCGCAAGGGCAAGGAGGACACCAGCGAATGGGGCCAGTTGTGGGAGGACTTCCAGAAGGTGGGTGGGGCCACGGGCTTTCGCGACATGATCCGCGCCAGCAACGAGCGCACCGGCCAGCTCAAGACGGTGATCGACCCGGACGCATGGATGGAAACGACGTGGGGCAAGGTGGTTACAGCAGGTGGCACTATCAAGCCGCTGGCAGGCAAGGCTGAACGCGGACGCAAGGCTCTGTTCGACTGGGTCAGTGACTTCAACCTGGGGTTGGAAAATGCCTCGCGGGTGGCCACCTACAAGGCCGCGCTTGACCAAGGCTTGAGCAAGGAGCAGGCCGCCAGCATTGCCAAGAACATCACGGTCAACTTTAACCGCCGTGGCGCTGTGGGGCACCAGATTGGCGCAGCCTACGCCTTCTTCAACGCCAGCGTACAAGGCACCGCCCGCATGGCCGAGGCAGTTACAGTGATGAGCCGACCCGGTGACCCGCGCAGCATCCGCTTGACCGACTTCGGCAAGGCCGTGGTGTACGGTGGGCTGGCCATGGGTGTCCTGCAAGCCTTGGCACTGGCCGCTGCTGGATTTGGTGATGATGAGCCGCCGGAGTTTGTGCGCGACCGCAACCTGACCATCCCAACCGGTTGGACGGGCATGGGGCCGGACAAGGGTTACATCACCCTGCCCATGCCGTTGGGCTACAACATCATCCCCGCGTTTGGCCGTCGCCTGACCGAGTTTGTGTTGTCCGGTGGCAAAGACCCGTTCAAGCACGCCAGCGGTTTGGTGGGGTTGGTGTTTGAGGGCTTCAACCCCATTGGTTCGGGCAGCTTTTTTCAGATGCTTGCGCCGAGCGTGTTTGACCCGATTGTGGCCGCCATCCAGAACACGGATTCGTTTGGCCGACCGATTGCCCGCGAGACGATGGATCGCAACATCCCCGGTCACCAACTGGCACGCGATGCCGCCACCGACGTATCGCGCTTTTTGAGCCGCACCATCAACACCATCACGGGTGGGGACGAGTACACCGCAGGCAAGTTGAGCCCGTCGCCCGACCAGTTGGATTACGTGGTGGGCCAGTACGGTGGCGGTGTGGCGCGCGAGCTCATCAAGCTGTGGCAACTGGCCAGCGGTACAGCCCGTGGCGAGGAGGTGCCGTTCTACAAGGTGCCGCTGCTGGGGCGCTTTGCCGGTTCAGCCGACAGTGCGTCTTCGCAGGGCAACGCCTACTATGGCAACATCAACAAGATCGACCAAGCCGAGAAGCGCATCAAGGGCTTGACCGAGGACGGCAAACGCAGCGAGGCACAGGCCGAACGCCGCAAGCCCGAGGCGTTTCTGATTGCCAAGGCCAAGGTGGCACAGCGTGAGGTATCGCGTCTGCGCCAGGAGAAGCGCCGCTTGCTAGAAACTGGTGCCGAGCGTGCCAAGGTGCGCGCCGTGGAGGCCAAGATCACCGATGCCATGCGCCGCCTGAACGAAGCGGCAAAGGCACAAGGAATTTGAAATGACCTACGAACAACTGGCTTACCTCCATCTGGCAACCGTGACCCCAGCTTTTGCCATTGGCACCTACCTACTCGCCCGCAAAAAAGGCAATCCCGCCCACCGCACACTCGGGCGGCTGTACCTCGCCCTCATGGCCACAACGGCGCTGGTCTCGCTGCTCATACCCGCGCATGTGGGCCCACAGCTCTTGGGGCACTTCGGCTTTATTCACCTGTTTAGCCTGCTCACACTGTATCTGGTTCCATCCGCCTACCTTGCCGCCCGCAATGGCAATATCAAGGCGCACCGTGGCCGCATGATGGGCCTCTACACGGGTGGAATTTTGGTGGCCGGGGCTTTTGCTTTCTCACCAGGTCGCATGCTGCACGGATGGGTGTTTGGGTAGCGTCGGAGTGGAAAATAACCGGCTTCCTGCTTGCCCGATCCAATCGGCCTAACGTGCTTTAAATTCCGTTTTCTACAGCGACCCCGATGGTGAGCGAAGCTCCAGTTTCAAATGTGACCTTTACCGCCAGAGATAGACGCAAAAAAGCCCGCATGGTGGCGGGCTGTGTGGTGAAACCCCCGGTTGCACGCCGGGGGTGGTGGTTCAGGGCTTACGCGAACACGGTGCCCATGCGTCGGCGGATGCCTTGGGTGCAGGCGATGGCCATTTGTTCTACAACGTCGGCCATGTGCTGCACGCGGCCAATCTCGCTGAAGTAGCGGTGTGCCAGTACGTGGTTGAGGGTCAACGGCTCCAGCAGGCGGGTGATGTGGCTGACGTTGTTGCGGGTGGCATCGTTGGTGCGGTACGCAATGAAGCGTTCCAGGAATTGCAGGATGCTCACCTGCGCTTCTGCGGCCAGCTTCCACGAGATTTGTTGCACCAGCGCCATGACGGCCGACGACAGCGGTTTGGGTTCGCTTTGGCCGGTGGTGAGTTCTTTGCGGAAGTCGAAATCGACCGCAGGCAGTTCGTAGCTGGTGGCCGATTCTGGTTTGGCCGCCATGCGTTTGCCGCCCAGCCATTGGCAGGCTTCGTCAAAGCGGGCGGCGGGCAGTTCGTGGTAGCTGTTGACTTGGAAGTGGCGGTTGAACGACCCCCACACGGTTTTGTAATGCTTGCCGGTGCGCTTGGTTTCTGCAATCACCAGTTCGCTCAAGGCTTGTGCCTGTGCGGGGCTGATGCGGGTGTAGTCGTTGGCCGAGGCTTGCATGGCGGCGACGGCGGCTGCGATTTGTTCATCAACCTCACGATCCAGCACGTCCAGTACCCAGCGGCGGAATGCCTTGGCAACGTCGGTGCGGGCGAACATGCCCAGCAGGTGGGCACCGCGAAGGCTGAACACGCGCACGTCTTGAGCGCCGCCAGCGGTATCCAGCTTCAACACCGTGGTCATGCTGTTGGTGAATTCGTCTTGGTTACGGTCATAGACCTGTTGAACCTTGTACGGATTTGCGTAACCAAGGGCTACCCCAATCTGAGGCAGCCTCAGCCATTGCTTACCGTCTTGCAAGACGACATCGAAAGTGAAAGAGTTGAAGGTGAGTGCAGTAGTGCCTGCGTTGGGGGTTTGGTTTTGCGACATGGCGCATCCTTACAGTTTCGGTTCATGCAGTTGCTGCAACCTCGCTCCTAAACGAGGGGCAGCCCGAACGAGGTTAGGAGACCGGCTGTAAGCACCCGGCAAGCCTTTCGGCTTCCTCGTTCAGGCCACCAAAACTGTCGGCACATACCCAGTACGGGCGTGCAGATGTAATCGGGCACAGACGCAAAAAAGCCGCGCTCACCAATGCAAGTGCGGCTTATCACCGCTTACAGACCAGGCTCCTACCCCCGGGTCAGCCTCTTGCAGTGGCTGACGAGCGTAGTGTAGCGCAGTTTGGTGCGGCGGTGGAAAGAATTGTGCCTAACGTACAAACTCAGTTGACGAAAGAACACAAATTTTTGATGATTGTATGGGGTCGCATGCTAGGCTCGAACATCAGAACTATTGATGATAACAGGGCTTGTGCTACCGGAACGAATTTTTCTTTCAGCAATAGCCTGAAAGCTGGATTTATTTGCAAGAAATTGTTCCTGCTGTGCGCTGTAAGCGTTTTTCGGATCTATATCTTGTAAAGCTTCCCTGGAAATTGAGCAGACGAAGATTCTTCCATCCACCGTAGCCTCAAAATTGATGCCAAAATTTTGTTCATTAATGGAAAATTTTCCGCTAAACGTAATATTCATGGTGGTTTCTCGGTTTTACAGTGCCTAACAGAAAAAGTAAGCGTTGAAGTTTATGTACACATAACTGTCAAATTAGGTTTCATGTTTCGATGCGCTTTTTTGCAAGCTTTTTATCCAGTCAACAAAAACTTCAATTGCTTGAGTTACATATAATTGGTGTTCTTTGTAAGGGAAGATCATTAGATATAAATTTAGTATGCTGAGTACCCGATGATATCGATTTTTGATAAAGTCAGAAGTAAAGTTTTCCAGAGTAGGATAGCCATCTGGACTAGCATACAGAATTTTGTTCCTAAGATTTGCTTCCCTCTTCAGGAATGTCTTGATAGACGGCATCTTTGTTGATCTTATGAACTCATCAATCTGACGTGAGTAATCCATTGCTTTCGTACTATTAACAAGAGAAACGACGAAATTGAGAGGAGGAGTAGGGTAGGCGATCCTATCTTCGCCAAAAAATGATAAAGTTAATGCCAAAGTTAGCCGAGTTTCGCCATTATCCTCTTTGATGTGGAGGCTGAAGTTCTGGACGTACTCACTGATGGTTTGCTTGAAGAATATCCCCAGAATTTCCATAAATGGAAAAACTGCATGTTTGTGGGTATGGTTATGAGGATTCAATTCATTTGAGCGAGGATACCCAAGTTCGCTTAAGCATCGTAGTAAACCAGATGCTGCTTCCTCTTCGGCAGTGATAGATCTAAATGCTGCCATTTCAGGATCAATTTCAATTAGTGCTTCGGCTCGTTTTAATTGATGTAGTGCAGAACGAAAGCAGTGCTTGGAATGATTTTGGGGTGCAGTATCGAGTAGTTCAATGCACTTGGTTTGAAATTCAGTTAATGTAGTGATGCTCATAATATTAAAATGACTATCTGTAAAAATCTTAAGCGCACAACACATCCGCTAGAATGGAATGGTGTCATTATTTGAACTATCGGTATCTTGATCAAAATTTTTTAGTTTAATTTTGGATGATTTTGTTGTGCTAGGCAATTGTGACTGAGCTACTTTCATTTGCTCTATGGAATCTTTTGCCATAGACTGAAATCTTGAATCAAGAAATGCTGCCTCTCCGAGTAGGCCGCAAATTTTGGCTGCCAGTAAAGCCCGTAATTCTACGTTTGTGGTCGCTTCAAACGCCTGCTGCATTTTTCTGAATTTACGAAATCTTTTGTAGGGTACCCGCAGCGTTCCACGATGAATTGCTACGCCAGTGACATGCTTTACTGTATCGTAATTATAAATTCTTGTTTTATCTTCGGAAAGTTTGTGACCGTGTTTCTCCACAATTCCATCCACTTGATCAGATAGGCTCTGGGGAATACTGTCGCCTGAGAAAGTTATATCGTCTATGTAAACCGAAAAATTTAACTCCAGTGCCTTAGCTCGGTCTTCAAGTGTTTCAAATAACCTGCGGTTAGCCCAGTAAGCAAGAATAGGGCTTGACGGAGCGCCTGTCGGAAGTGCGCCACCGTAAGTGCATAGATCCGTCAATAAGCCCGCAACGTCCGGCTCGCACAATAAATCTTCTTGAAAAAATGAGAAAACTTGTCGAGCTGTTGTGGACGGAAAAAACTTTTCCAAATCAAACACTGCAACCGCTTGTGCATCAACATGGGTTTTGGCGTTTGATCTGTAAGAGCATCCAGGCTTTGCCCCATGACAGTATGCTGGGGATTCAACCCGAGAGATAAGCTTGGCGATGCGAGACTGAATACGTTTCAACTCTCGAATCGGATTTTGAACCGAGCGGGCCTTCTTTTTATCCCCAGTAAATTCGCACACCTTCTCACCAAGCATGAAAACCTGAAAGTTTCCATGATCAAAAGAAAGGCGCAGTAAATCTTTTTGATCTACTCTAAGAATTTGCGCCAATCTTTTTTTTGAACCAATCTTGTACAAAGCGCATTGGTCAATGGGGTAGCCCTTGCGGTATTTATTTTGCCTCGGGCGGTTTTGACTTGCTGGCATTTTTCATTTCTACCCACCGAAGGAGAGAAATTGCTTTTTTTGCGATTCCTCTGCGAATGCCATAGGTAATACCTTGCGTGCGAATGTTTTCCGAGAAGAACAGCAAGGATGAAGTTGGAATTTCAAAGAAGTTGCTGTACTTATTCAAAAGATCAATGGTGGGCTGTTTTTTGCCAGACTCAATTTCAGAAAGAAACGAGTTGGATACACCAAGCTTCACGCTTAACTCTGATTGAGTCATGTCATGGTAGCTTCTGACAAGTCTTAGTGCTTCGTGCAACATGATTGAATAATTTGTAAAAGATTAGGGGTAGTCGTTTTCAGCTCTGGTTAGGAAAGCTATTCTTGAACAACTGCCAGCAATCATCAATTAAGTTAAGAACCCGAAAGATTATTGCTATTCCACCAAAAACATTACAAATGAATTTGGATTTTGGCGTTTTCTGCTTTGACGACGGACGCGGTTTTTTGCGGTTTTTACGAGTTGCCATTTAAAAAGTCGTTAGCGATACCAGAAAACCAGACAAGAACATCTTGCCTAACTCTGATACCTCTCGTAAGCCAACGATCGGTGACAACTTGGAGAAAACCGCGCTTTTCCCCCTTAACCAGTTACCGAGTCCGGCTCTCGGTCGGACTCGTCTATCCCCTGGCCGTCGGATGGCCGTGGCCGTCCGGGTCGGTCTGGGTATTGGGCAGAGGTTGTTACACCCCCACGGAGCCGAAGCTCCCAGTGCTACGAGATCTCAATCTCCGCAACCGCAACTAGACTATAAAGGGAAAAAGCAAAAATTCTCGGATTTTTTCGCTGGCAGCGAACTTTTTTTAGCAGATGATGGGGTGGGCTGTGAGTCGCTCCTCTATAACCTAGAACGGGATGTCGTCGTCCATATCGCTGAACCCGCTGCCTTGCGGCGCTGGTGCAGGGCGCTGCGGTTGCGCTGGACGTTGCTGCTGCTGACGTGCCGGGGCTTGCGCTGGTGCTTGTTGACGCGGTGCGCTGCCTTGCTGGGCGTTGTTGTCGCGCCCGCCCAGCAGTTGCAGTTCGGTGGCGATGATGTCGGTGGTGTAGCGTTCCACGCCCGACTGGTCGGTGTACTTGCCGTACTTCAGGCGGCCTTCGATGTAGATCGGGCTGCCCTTCTTGACGTACTGCTGCACGATCTCGGCCAGCCGTTCGTAGAACACGACGCGGTGCCACTGGGTGTCTTCCACCGTCTCGCCAGTGTTGCGGTCTTTGCGTTTGGACGTGGTGGCAATGCTGACGCTGGCCACCGGCTGGCCCGAGGCCATGTAGCGCATTTCGGGGTCTTTCCCGACGTTGCCCAGTAATGTGACGCGGTTGACGGATGCCATTTATTGACCTTCCTGGACTTGGGCTGGCGTGGGTACCGCAGCCTCCCCGTTGCTGGCAGCAAGAATGGCGCGGGCAAAATGTCGCCACCCCCAGCCCTTGAGGAAACCGTCCAGACCACCCGGCATGCCATCGGCTATCGCATCAATCTGAGCGTCGGTGATGGTCTTTGCTGGGGGAGGCGGGGTGTTGACGCTGCGTGCTTCCAGCATGGCATCGGCCATCTTGTACGCCATAGTTGCGATGACCTCGTAAGCAGGGGCGTTCACGCCAACAGCAAGGCCTTGCATGGCCTTTGCCGCGAAGTAGTCCCGCAGGGTCATGCCGCCTTCTGAAATTGGTTCATAAGTGTTTGCGGTCACAAATCGACGAAGATGCGGAAACGCCGGGCCACCGTCGTGTTGTTTGCTCATTTCAATTCCTTCCAAAAAACCCGGCGCATGGCCGGGCGGGGTGGTTGCTGTCAGGCCGTGGCCATGATGGATTCCAGGTGCTGCACGATGGCGGCGCACATGGCGTGGAAGTCGGCTTCGCGGTAGAGTTTGGCTGCGCCTTTGGCTTCCACGGGTTCAAAGCCCAGTTGGGCCAGTCCCGCCGCGTCGATCTTGACTGGGGCCAGTCGGGCATTGATGTCGCCCAGTTTGAGCCATTGGCCAGCGTCTTCAGCGGCCTGCGTAGGCGCTTCGGTGGGCGGTGCCGGGGGTTTGGCGGCCACTTGTTGCACCACTTGCGCGGCCATCGTTGCAGCGGCCTGTTCGCGCTGCTGTTCGGCGGCGTGGTGTTCGGCCATGCGGGCCTTGACCGTGGCCACCAGATCGTCACTGGCTTTCAGCACAAGCTGCTTTTCGTCGTACAGCAGGAACTCGAAACCGCTGGTCAACTCTTGCAAGGTGCTCAGGTTGGCTTCGATCTTGGCGGCCACCGTGTTGGCTTCGGCTTTGGCCCGTGCCAGTTCGGTATCCACGGCGTTGCGCAGGCTGTCCAGCGTTTTCTTGTTTTTGATGGCACCGCCAAAATCGGCGGGCACCAGCGGCATGTACGGCTTGCCGATGCGCTCATTCAGCGCCTCAATGTGGGCCTTGAACGCCCCGATGGCACCGGCCAAAAGTTCGTCGCGGATACCGTCCTTGCGGGCCTTGACCAGCTTTTCCAGTTCGATGCGGACTTTGGCGGCTTCGCTGGCCAGGTCGTCGATGGTCTTGAACAGCGCATCAATGGTTTCCGTCTGGCTCAGGGCGTGGTCTTTGGCGGCCTTGAGGCGCTGTTCCACTTCCTTGCACCACTTGATGGATTCGGCTGCGTCGGCAAAGTCCTGATCGTTGTCCAGCTTGCGGTTGACGGAGCGAATGGCGCTCAGTGCGGTGGCCTTGAACTGGTCAAGGTTGGACGCTGTGACCATCCCCGTGACTTCCACACGCAAGGCGGGCAGGGTGTCTGGTGCGTTGCCTACGGGCGCTGGCGTAGGGGCCGGCGTGGGTTGGTAGTTGTCCAGGTCTTCCCCGAATTGCTCCCACCCGGCCACGATTTGCGCGGCCAGCGTGGGGTTGGACTCGTACCAGCAATGGCGCTCCTCCACCAGTTCGTTGTCATCGTTCCACGTTGAAGCCATGAACAGCACGCGGGTAGCGCCCGACACGATGCACTGGTGCTCCATCTGTACCTGGTACATCATGGGCAATTCCGCGCCCACACAGTCGGGGTGCATGGCGGCGCACAGGGTGTCGTTGAGCATCTTGTGCTCGAATGCCACATCCTCCATCATCGTCAGGCCGTCAAACGAGGCGCTCAGGCGGCCACTGGTGCCCACCACGGGGTACAGATCGTCGCCAACGATGGCCTCGGCCAGCGGGCGCGCAAGGGATTCAAAGCGGTGCCCGTTGTCAAAAATGCGCTGCGTGTAGGGGTCAACCTCGGGCGACACGCCGGTGTGCAGTTCGTGCAGCAGTTGGGCGCGGGTCTTGTAGGGGCTGCAACCCATCATGGCCGGTGCGTCTGACCCGTTGAAGTGTTGAGCGCGGTGGGCCAGCCATTCGGGGCTGCCTTGTTGCAGTGAAACGATTTGCATGGTGTGCTCCAAAAAAAAGCCCGCTGGTGGGCAGGCTGGGCGTGGGAGGCTGGTGAAAGGTCACATTTCAAATGGGAGCTTGTCGGTCGTAGTCTTCAACCCACGGGTCAACCGTTGGCGGGAAGGTCGGCTCGATGCTGGCTTGCGTTGGTGCAGCGGCCTGCAAAATCTCGCCGGTTTGCTGATCGACCTGTGGTGCCGTTTCTGCCGCCTTGACCGGCGCATCATCTGCACCCAATCCACGCAGGATTTGCAGCTGTTCGTCGGTGAACTGCGCCTTGGTGGTCAGCGTGGCAATCAAGCCTTCTGGGGTCTTGCGTTTGGTCTGCACCACATTGCGCCAACCGGGCAACTTCTCGTTGAACTCGCTTTCAGAGTACAACTTCAGCTCAGGTTTTGGTGGTTCTGCGGCTGATGTGGCCGTGTTCTGCCCTTCGGCAGCGTACTTGCCATCCGGGCCTTGATGCACGTCGATGATGTCCATCACTTCCTCGGCGGCGGGCAGGCCCATCAGCAGCTCAGGGGCGTAGATGCGGCCAAAGAATGCGGCGCTGCGGTAGCGCAACATCAGGTCGGGCATGGACTGCCACTTGCTGCCGTTCTTGCCGTACCAGCCTTCGTTGACCGCCATTTCCATCGTGACGGGGGCCGATTCCAGCCGTTCGCCCGTGGCTTTTTCCAGCGCCCACGCCACGCAGCGGGCGTTTTTGATGCGGACGGTGTGCTGGTGCCACACCTTTTCCCCGTTCTTCCACTCGGACGTGGAGTAGTTGGCATCAATTTCGTCCAGCCACTGCACATCAAAGCGCAGCGGTGAGAACTTGCCGCAGCTGTTGATGGCGGCGATGATGAACTGGCTCGACCAACTGGGGCGACCTTCGATGATGTGCAGGTTTTGCATAATCATCAGCGGGTTGGCGTTCATGCGTTGGGCCATGTCCAGCGCCACCACACAGTTGGACAGCGCGGCGGGGTTTTCCTCAACCTTTTGCTTGTTGCCGTAACCCTTGACCACCAGCGCCTGGTACGCGGTGGGCACCATGCTGCTGTTGCTGAACAGGTTGGCGGCGCGCTGCATGAATTCAAAGCTGGCCAGGTCGAAAAAGCCCATCGTCACGGGTGCGGCTGGTTGCGTAGCCGCCGCCAGTTGGCGGGACTGCGCTTGAGTGAGCGGTGCATTCATTGGGTGCTCCTTGGGTGGGTGGTTAAAAAAGAAAAGCCGACTCGGTGAGGAATCGGCTTTGCTTTGTGGCCCGTGGTCGGGCCGGGGGTGGGGGGCATGGTTTGTGGTTAGCGGCGGGCAATCCAGCCGGTGGGTTGATCGTCCATGTTTTCCAGCTTGTGCAGTTCTTCAATCGCGCGCTGGCGATCAGCGAAGCACCATCGGTAAGCGTAGGTCAGGGGCGTGATGCCGGTGCAGATGGCGCGTGTGAACATCAGTTCGATAGTGGCCGCCCAAGTGTCGTCGGGCAGCAAGCGTGGATTCTGGTAGCCCATGGCCAGCACGTCGGCAGCTGTGAGTGTCATGTTGTCCCCACAATTTCACGCGCTGCACGCAACACAGTTTCGGCCTCGTCCATTGAGCGAAGTTCGCCGGTGTGGTAGTGGCGGCCAAGCGCATCACCCAGCTTGGCGTACAGCTTGCCGCGTGACATCTGGCCGTTCTTCCAGATGGGGTCAATCAGGGCGTGGATCTGCTTTCTGACCTCCTTGAGTTCTGGGGTTGGAATGCAACCCAAAGGCCGTGTGGGGTTCGGTGTTTTGTGATGGCCCCCCACGAAGTTGCCGCAGGTGTCACACCGCCAAAATGGCAAGGTCTTCAGGTCAGGCCGGTACGGATAAACCTCGCGGCCACCAGTCAGCCTTGCGCTTACTTCACGACCGCATGCGCAGCAGTGGATCTTCATTCGTTTTGCTTCGCTCACTGCTTACTCCCCACCAACATGGCCAGCGCCACCGCCTCGCGGTGCAGTTCCACGGCGTTGGCTTGCGCTTCGGCCACATCTTCAGCGGCCCGCTGCGCGGTAGTCACGTCATCCGGGCCGTAACCCACAAGTGCTGCCAATGCAAACAGCCCAGCGGCCACGCCCAGCACCGTGCGGCGAACTACGCGGCTGTGGCGCACAGTGCGGCTGATGGCTTGTGCGTACTGCTGTTCTGCGGGCGTGGCCGGGGCTTGCGTGTAGCGCAGCGGGCGGGGATGGAAGCGCGGGCCGGTGAATTGGGGTTGCTGGGTGTTCATGGCGTTCTCCTTAACAGGTGGGTGCGTATTGGCCGCAAGTACGACTGCGGGGCTTAACGGGTGAGCGTCCGCGCCGGGCGGCGCTTTGGGCCACATCAATGGCCTCTTGGGTGATCCGGGCGTAGTCTTCTTCGGTGGCGGCGATGTGCAGGTCGTCGTCGCGGTTACCGTCGTCGTCCACGAAGCGCCATTCGACGGTGGCCGGTTCGCCATCGGCTTCTTCGGGGTGGGCGTAGAAGTCGGGCACCGTGCTGGGCGTGAAGTCGGTGATCTCGACAAGGGCAAAGATGCCGTCATTGCCGGGGCCGATGTAGCTTTCAAACTGCA
>JACCEC011355895.1_pt1 | contig 39389 bp, 55 predicted proteins | sample 7450121 | NCBI WGS metagenome assembly JACCEC01 (sample SAMN15323455, study PRJNA562643) | freshwater metagenome | isolation source: river surface water | place: USA:Blue River Watershed | collected 2017-08-18 | reverse complement strand
TGCTGACCTTGTGCCTTGCTGGCGCATTTGTCATGCTGATTGCATTGGGGGCCTTGGTGGCCCTGTGTATTGAACTTCTAAAGGATTGACATGATTGAAGTATTGAAACAGGCGCTTGAGGCGTTGTATCCCATCTCGCATAACAGCACCGATGATTACCGAGGACAAGCAGATAAAGCCATCGCATCCCTACGCCAAGCCATAAGCGAGCTGGAACAGCGAAGCATTGAAGAGATGGAAAGCCAAGAGCCTGTGGCGTGGATGGATGCTGATGGCAATGTCAGCGACAACAATGACCACAAATGCTTTCCAATCCCTCTCTACACCCACCCACCACAGGAGCAGCAGAGCTGCGACAAGCGCACATGGGTGGGGCTGACGGATGGGGAAGTTGATGATGCCGCACGTTATTGCGTGAAGTCAGGTCAGTCTGTTAATGCGGCTATCCGAGCCATCGAAGCCAAACTCAAGGAGAAGAACACATGACAATATACATTCCAGTTTTATATGTGTGCCTTGGTCTTTCATGTGAGTTCTTTCAGTCTGAAACATACACCAATGACTTACGTGCTTGTCAGAAGGAAGTGGAGCAGCAGATGGAGCTTGGCAAGAAGCAAGGCTTGAAGGTTGATGGCATCTGTGTTGACGTCAACATTGTGCAGGAGAAGAAAGCATGAGCAAGGAAGAAGCCCTCGCCATCATCAAGTTGTTGTCGGCACTGGAGTCATGGGCATTCAGTACAAAAAGTATGCTCCCTGATTATTTGCATGATGACCTTTGTGTGGCAGTAAAGAAACTTGAAGAGATTGTTTTGGAGAACAACAAATGACATTAACAGTTGAAGGAACATTAGCACAACGTCAGAACACCTATGGTGATTACAAAGACGTTGCACGTACAGCACAAGACTTGAAACAAATTGTGCGTACACGTGGGAATTGGCATGACATGTCACCAGCTATGCAAGAAAGCATGGACATGATTTGTAACAAGATGGCTCGCATCATCAATGGCAATCCATATTATGCAGACAGTTGGCATGACATCTCAGGATATGCTACACTAGTGGTAAAGGAACTTGGATATGAATAAGGAAACCAAATGCGGAGGCTCTTTCTAGATACAGAAACTAACAGCACACACGACCACATCTGGTGCTGTTACACGTATGATGAGAATGGATTTGTATGTCACACAGAAGCAAGTACACTGATACCCTTAATCGAAAACTCAGACAAAGTGATAGGACACAACTTGATAGGCTTCGATGCTGGAGTACTCAAGAGGTGTTGGGGAGTGAAGATTCCAGCGAAGAAAGCGATAGATACATTGATACTATCAAGGCTATACAATCCAAATTTAGAAGGAGGCCACAGTTTGGCAGCATGGGGCGAGAGGACAGGACAAAAGAAAACTGACTATGCCCAAGCCTATGTAGACAAAACTGGGTTACTTGCTAGTAACCGCTGGGACAATCCAGACCTTGAGCTTCTCTATGAGTATTGCAAGGATGACGTTGCTGCATTGATTGCTACACATGACATGCTTAACAAGATGCTTGAGAAAGAAAAGTTTTCTGAGCAAAGCATTAAGCTTGAACATGACGTAGCCATCATCATTCAGAAACAACACGAGCATGGCTTCAAGCTTGATGTGCAGAAAGCTATGGGCTTGTTGTCTCTGTTGCAAGGAAAGATGGTCGACATTGAGAACAACATGCAAGTTGTGTTCCCTCCATATGTTGAGACAGGGAGGAAGAACAAACGAACAGGTGCTCCTCTGAAAGATATTGTCACCCCTTTCAATCCCGGCAGTAGACAACAAATTGCTGAGCGCCTTGAGAAGCTTGGTGTTAAGTTCACCAAGAAGACAGACAAGGGTAGTGTCATTGTTGATGAGACAGTGCTTGCTTCCATTAACTTACCAGAGGCTAAGCTTCTCTCTGAATATCTCATGCTGCAAAAGCGTGTGGCTCAGGTTACTAGCTGGCTCAATGAGATGGACGATACAACAGGCAGGGTGCATGGCAGTGTCATTACCAATGGTGCTGTCACTGGTAGGATGACACATAGCAGCCCCAACATGGCACAGGTTCCCAACAAGGGAAGCCCCTATGGTGAGGATTGTCGTGAGTTGTGGATTGTGGATGAAGGCAATGTTCTTGTTGGTGCTGATGCCAGTGGTCTTGAGCTTAGGATGCTGGCACATTACATGAAGGACGATGCCTATATCAAAACTGTTTGTGAAGGAAGTTCAAAAGATGGCACTGATGTACACACACAAAATCAAAAAGCAGCAGGGCTTGCGACAAGGGATGAAGCGAAGACGTTCATCTACGCCTTTCTCTATGGTGCAGGGGCGGAGAAGATTGGTAAAATTGTCGGTGGTAATGCTCGTGATGGACAGAAGCTTATCGAGAGCTTTCTTTCCAACACTCCCGCCCTCAAGGTTCTACGGAATAACGTATCCAAGTATGCAAGCAAGGGCTTTGTACCGGGGCTGGATGGTAGGAAAATTTGGGTTCGTTCCGAGCACTCGGCAGTTAACAGCTTATTACAAGGAGCTGGCGCAATCGTGATGAAACAGGCTCTCGTCTTGTTAGATGAGAAGCTTAGGAAGAGCAAGGTTTGGTATGGCTTTTGTGCAAATGTCCATGATGAATGGCAGATTGAAACAAAAGAAAAAGATGGCGAGCTTGTAGGACAACTCGCAGTGCAGAGCATACAAGAGGCAGGAAGTCTTCTTGGCTTGCGTTGCCCTGTCACTGGTGAGTTTAATATAGGCAAGACATGGCGTGACACACATTGAAAAATGTGTTATAATATTGTTTTTAGACAAAGGAAAAAGTATGAACCAAGTAAAAGTAGTGGGTAAATTGTTCTGGGCTAAGCATATGGAAACCCCAAATCGGGAGTTCAATGCAGACAATACTCGGTTTGAGATTTGTATTGGTGGCTTGAGCGATTCCATTGCACAACGCCTGACATCAGAGCTTGGTGTTAAGGTGAAAGAGAAAGCTGATGACAAGTATGGACGTGGTAAGTACATCATCGTCAAGAGCAACTATGCTATCAAGGCTATTGATGACAACAATGGTCGTGTCTCTCCTGACCTGATTGGCAATGGCACTGTTGCAGAAGCAACCATCAGTAGCTACACACACAAGATGTCAGCTATGCATGGCAATGCTCCCTCTCTGCTGCACAGCAAGGACAACCCTGCTCTGCGTATCAAAGAGCTGGTGTCTCCTGCTGTTGTTCAAGAAGAAGAAGCAGAAGTAGTGCTGTGATTGCATTAGTAGATGGTGATGTGATGTGCTATCGCATTGCCTTCTCTTGTAAGGATGACTCAGAAAGCCAAGCCATTACAACGATGGCTAACTTTCTTGAGGACATCCTTATGACACAGCTAGGTCTTGAGAATTGGGAAGTGTTCCTGACAGGGAAGACAAACTTTAGGAAAGACATAGCTGTCACTGCCCCTTACAAAGGGAACAGAACACAAGAGAAGCCAGCGCATTTAAAGATGCTACGTAACTACCTAGTTACCGCATGGGGAGCAAAGATGAGCATTGATGAGGAGGCTGATGACCTGATAGCAATTAGGGCAACAGAGCTTCAAGATGATTGCATCATTGTTTCAGTGGACAAAGACTTCAATCAGGTGGCAGGATGGCATTACAATTTTGTGAAGCAAGACAAGTACTATGTCTCAGAGGAACAAGGACTCCGCTTCTTCTACAAGCAAATGTTGACAGGCGACAGAGCAGACAACATTGTGGGTATCAAGGGAGTGGGGGATGTGAAAGCAACCAAGATGCTTGCCAAAGCCAAGACAGAAAGCGAGATGCTTGCCGTTTGCTTGGAGGCTCTGGGCGAAGAACGAGTTAAAGAGAATGGACTTTTATTATGGCTAAGGCGATTCCCAGAACAGATGTGGTTCCCTCCAGTTTCTGGCTCGGAGGGTGTGAGTGGAAAGTAGTTTATGTTGATGAGTTTCAAGACTTTGGTACATGTGACCCGGGCAAATATGAAATCCTTATTCGTTCTAACATGAACGAGCAAGCAACAAGAGCAACCTTCTTTCATGAACTTGTACATGCAATAAAATTCACAATGGGAGAAACAAGTCACGATGAAAAAGAAGTTGAAGGATTCGGAAACCTCCTCTGTCAGTGGTACAGAACAAAGGTATAACGACAATGAATGGACAGCAGCAAGGTTTAGAAGCTTTGTTGTTTCTGCTTTAAGAACAGCTACACGTAGGTGGCCTCCTAAGTTTAAGGCTTTGAAGGCAGCATACATAGGTAGGAAGGTTAACAAGAAGACAAACAAGATGGCAATGCATTACTCTTGTGCTCACTGCTCAAGACACTTCATTGCCTCTGATGTACAGGTTGACCACATCTTTCCTGTTGTTGACCCAAGGACAGGCTTTGTTGATTGGGAAACATACATAGGTAGAATGTTCTGTGAGAAAGAAAACTTACAGGTGCTGTGCAAACCATGTCATTCAAACAAGACAGCTTTAGAGAAAGAAGAAAGGAAAGAATATGGGAAGACCAAGGAAAACTCCTCTGCCCCAAGAGCCAAGCGCAGATGACAAATGGTTTATGTTCCTTGTTAACTATTGGGTTCCATTTCCAACGAGTGAATATGGCGGCTTACAATGTGTCATCGCTCGTAGTACAGAAGAAGCTAAGCAGGTTATCAAAGAAGCAGCAGGAGACTTCATGCTAGAATCCATCAAAGATTCTGAAGAACGTATTCAAGCTCGTCTTAATAAAGCAGAAGTATATGAGCTTGTAGGTACTACGATTAAAATGCCATGCATGATAAGGAGTTTTGAAACATGAATATTTCAGTGACACAGTTTAATGAGAATGAAGATGGCTCAGCAGATTGCCACTTCGAGACAGACAAGGAAGGCAAAGAAGCTCTTCTGCGTTATGGCTTGATGGCTCTGCTGAAAGAAGCCATTGATCAAGGAAATAAGTTGGCAGTGCTAGAGGACAAAGATGGGAGTTAGACTTGTATGGGCAACACCAAACGGTGAAGCTCTCATCACAGAGATGGCTCGTGTATCCAACCCGGACAACAAACACAACACAGCCACTGCTCCTAAGCTTATTAAATACCTGATAGATAATAAGCATTGGAGTCCCTTTGAGATGGTGAATGTTTGTATGGAAATTGTGACAACACGTGACATTGCCAGACAGATATTGAGACACAGGAGCTTTAGCTTCCAAGAGTTTAGTCAGCGGTATGCCATTGCCAACAGCTTTGTTTCATCGGAGGCTCGCCTTCAAGATGAGAAGAACAGACAGAACAGTCTTGAGACTGACGATGTTCTGACACAGGCTTGGTGGAAAGACATTCAAGAACGTATGATTCGTGAGTCTTCTCTTTTGTATCGACTTGCCTTAGACAGAGGTATTGCAAAAGAGACAGCACGTAAGGTGCTGCCGGAAGGACTGACAGAAAGTACCATGTATATGAATGGAACTCTGCGTAGCTGGCTACATTACATCGACATTCGTTGTGATAAAGCAACACAAAAGGAACATCGCCTCATTGCTGAGCAGTGTCGTGATGTGATTAAAGAACTATTCCCATCAATTAAGGACTAATATGGACAACGACAAAACACGCTATATGTTTCACGTAGAGACACAAGGGTATAAAGACCCTGTTGATTATACAGAATCACCAGACATCATCTTGACACAGTATGCCACCTTCTCTGATGGAGCACGATGGCCTGATGTGATGCGAGCCTTTGCTCGTTTCTTGAGCAATGTGTATCATTACAATGTTGAAGAACAGTTTGATAAATTCTTTGTAGACCCAATGAATAAGTGGGAAGAAGATAAACAAATGGACTTATTTAAAGACCAATGAGACACTTAGTTATTCCTGACACACAATGCAAACCCGGGGTTTCTCTTGAACATCTGGAATGGGTTGGCAAGTATGCAGCAGAAAAGAAACCAGATGTTATCATCCACCTTGGCGATCATTGGGATATGCCAAGCCTATCAATCTATGATGTAGGGAAGAAAAGCTTTGAAGGTAGAACATATCAAGCGGATATTGAGGCAGGGCGAGCTGGAATGGAACTTCTTCTGTCTCCGATTAAAACTGAACAACAGCGTCTTAAAAGAAATAAAGAGAAACAGTGGAACCCACGCCTTGTTTTTCTACTTGGAAACCATGAAGAACGTATTCAAAGAGCTATCGAGAGCGATAGAAAACTGGATGGGCTCATTGGTTATCATGACCTTAACCTCGCTGCTTATGGTTGGGAGTGTTATGATTTTCTTCAGCCTGTTATTCTGGACGGTATTGCTTACTGTCATTACTTTACCTCTGGCGTTATGGGAAGGCCTGTCAGCTCGCCTTCGTTGATGCTGGCTAAGAAGCACATGAGCTGTGTCATGGGGCATGTGCAGGACAGGGGCATTGCCTATGCTCGTAGGGCTGATGGTAAGCGCATGACAGGCTTGTTTGCTGGCATCTGCTACCAACATGATGAGAAGTATTTAACCCCTCAAACCAATGGCTCTTGGTCTGGTGTGTGGATGTTCAATGAGGTTGTTGAAGGAAGCTTTGATGAGCTGCCTGTTAGCCTCAACTACTTACGTGAGACTTACTCATGAGCCTCACGTTGTATGACATTGCAGACTTGCTAAGAAGGGAAGATTGTGTTACAATATTAGAACTGTTGGACATTAGCAGTGATGACCTTGTTGATAGGTTTATGGATGTGATAGAAGATAAAGCTGATAAAATAGAAAAGGAACTTGAATGAAGAATTATATGGGAAGTTATGAGCAGTATATCGCTAAGAGTCGCTATGCTCGTTACTTGGATGATGAACAACGTCGAGAGAATTGGGATGAGACAGTGGCTCGCTACTTAGACTTTATGGCACAGCATTTGGAGAAAGAGCACAGCTTCACTATAGGCAGTGACTTGTACAAAGAGCTGTATGATGCCATCTACAACATGGAAGTTATGCCTTCTATGCGTAGCGTAATGACTGCTGGAAAGGCTTTGGAACGTGATAACACTGCTGGGTATAACTGCTCTTATCTTCCTGTGGATGACCCTAAGTCCTTCGATGAGGCTATGTATATTCTTCTGTGTGGTACTGGTGTGGGTTTTTCTGTTGAACGTCAGTTTATACAAAAGCTTCCTGAGATTCCAGAACAACTCTTCAATAGTGATACCACTATCGTAGTGGCAGATAGCAAAGAAGGCTGGGCTAAAGCTCTGCGTCAATGCATTGCCTTGCTCTACTCAGGTGAGATTCCTAAGTTTGATGTGTCTAAGGTGCGTCCTGCTGGTGCTCGCTTGAAGGTGTTTGGTGGACGTGCCAGTGGCCCTGAGCCTTTGAAGGAGTTGTTTGCTTTTGTAACCAACATCTTCAAGAATGCTAAGGGACGTAAGCTCAACAGCCTTGAATGTCATGACATCATGTGTAAGATTGGTGAGGTGGTTGTCGTTGGTGGTGTTCGCCGCAGTGCTATGATTAGCTTGTCCAACTTGTCTGATGACCGTATGCGTCATGCTAAGAGTGGTGCATGGTGGGAGAAGGATGGACAACGTGCATTGGCTAACAACAGTGCTTGCTACACAGAGCGTCCTGACATGGGCATCTTCATGCAGGAATGGACTAGCCTGTACGAGAGCAAGAGTGGTGAACGTGGTGTCTTCAATCGTGAAGCTGCCAAGAACATCGTGAAGAAGAATGGTAGACGCAACCCAGACTTTGACTTCGGAACAAACCCTTGCTCTGAAATCATTCTACGTCCCTACCAGTTCTGTAACTTGTCAGAGATTGTTGTACGCTCTGATGACACCGTGGATAGCTTGAAACGTAAAGCACGTTTAGCCACAATCTTAGGTACATTCCAGAGCACTTTGACACACTTCCCATACCTACGTAAGGTGTGGCAGAAGAACACAGAAGAAGAGCGCCTGTTGGGTGTATCAATGACAGGCATTATGGACAACCCTCGCCTCAACAATCCATATGATATGGGTGTTGGCATTCTCTTGGATCAAATTAAAAATGTCTGCATCGCAACAAACCAGCTCTTGGCAGAGCAGCTTGGCATTCCTCAGTCGGCTGCCATCACTTGTGTTAAACCTTCTGGTACTGTTAGTCAGCTTACCGATAGTGCTTCTGGTATCCACGCTCGTCATGCTGCTTATTATTATCGTCGTGTACGTGGAGACATTAAAGACCCTCTCACGAAACACTTAGTGGCAGCAGGAGTACAGGCAGAGCCTTGTGTCATGAAGCCTGATCAGACAATGGTGTTCACCTTCCCCAAGAAAGCACCACAGGGAGCTTTGCTTCGTGATGACTTGTCAGCCATTGAGCACTTGCGTTTGTGGTTGACATTCCAGCGTCACTGGTGTGAGCACAAGCCCTCTGTCACCATCTCTGTCAAAGAACATGAGTGGATGGAAGTTGGAGCTTTTGTGTGGGAACACTTTGATGAGATGAGTGGTGTGTCTTTCTTGCCCTATGATGGTGGCTCGTATCGACAAGCCCCATATGAAGATTGCACTAAGGAGCAATACGAAGCTTTACTGGCTATCACCCCTCAAGACATTGATTGGGACAGCTTGATTGAAGTGGAGGATAATGTCGAAGGCACACAGATGCTTGCATGTGTGGCTGGTGTTTGTGAAATCTAAGGAGACTGTATGATTATGTTTAAGCTTCGTCAGGGTATTGGTCTTGACATTGAGTATAACGAGGACATCTGCCACATCATCTCTGATGGTGATGAAGAACAAGTGGTGGCTTTCTGTGGAGCATTGATCAAGCTTCCATTTCTAACCATCTACATTGGTGACTTCTTTGATCTAGAAGACACTGAACAAGTGAAGTAACAAAAAAGGGAGACTATCAAGTCTCCCTTTCTTTTTGGTAACTAGGAAGTTACCTCATTTCAACTCTTCCCTGTAAACCCTTGCTTATCAAGTATTCGTTATAAAAGTCTGTTGCAAACTTAGGGTCAGTCTTGTACAGCTCACCTGTCAGTTGCTTAGCAGCAGCTCCTCTGCTCTTCTCAAGGATTGACTTGATAATATATTCCTGTTGGAAAGCATCAAGCTTGCTCCATTGTGGGCTGTTCATTGTCTTCTCAAGACCAGCAGCAAAGTAACCACCAGCAAGCTGTCCATATCGTGACAGTTGTTCTGCTGAAAGTTCCACTCTACCCACCTTCTTGCCAATGCCTTTGATGTCGACATCCACTGCATTCAAACGCTGCTGTAGTTCTGTTGGTGTAAACACCTTAACACCAGCAAGCACCTCACTCACGCTTGTTTGAATAGGCTGTCCCATGTTGTCATAACGAATGGGCAGGGTTTCACGTAAGCCGGGTGTACGTCCCTTAAGCTTGTCAGTGAAGCTCACCACTTGTCGCTCATATGGATCAAAGCCACGTGCCACAGCAGCAATGCCAGCAGGAACAGCGGCTGTTGTGTATGACTGGAGGAAAGACTCTCCATATCGCTCAGGGTCTAACATAGCAGCAGCAGCTTTAGAGATGCCTTCAACAAAAGACTTATTCAAAATGTTATCTGAAATACTCTGAGCAGTGGCAGCAGCAAAGTGTCCTAAGACGGATGTCTCTGTTTCTTTGTTCCACTTGGGGTCTGTTTTGTATTCGTTGTATGTTTGGTGCATATCAGTTACAATACCAAACAAGCTTGCCAATGGCTCAATACGAGCATAGCTGTACCAAGAGTCACCAATCTTCATGGAGTATTTAGGCAAGTCACCTTTGGGGTTTGAGCCTGTAATGTAGCCCTGTTCAACCAATGAGTTAACATACATGGTTGCTGCCATGCCCAACATCTGCTTGGCAATGAGGCGTTCTCGTTGCACAGGCTGAGCCAATGCCCAAGTAAACTCTCCTGTTCCCTTGCCCACCAATGGGTCAATGATTTCCTTACGAGACAATGCACCAATACCGGGCATGTATGATGCACCTTCTTTGAGAATGTTGTATGGTGTTTTAACAAAGGGAAGAAGCAAAGCGCCAGCTAAAGGATTTTTAGCTCTCAGTTCTTGTACAGTTTTAGCAAGACCACCAAGGTTTTCTTGGAACACTTTCTCTTTGGCAAAGTTTGCAACTTCTGTTGTTCCTTTGAGTCCAAAGGTTTCACGCATGAGTTCATTCCAGTTGTCTGGATTCATACGGTTTTCCACTGCCTTGGCATACGCTTCTTCTTTAGACACACCAAGCTTCTCAGCCAAGAGGTCAGCATCCCTGTAAGCCTTGGCATTGAATTCCATTCTACGCAGAGTGGCTTTCCAGAACTCGTCAATGGCTACACCAGCCTTAGAGCCAAGACGTAACACCTTACCTATTGTGCCGGGGATGGCTTGTGTTGCTTGGTCATACAGGGTTTCTTTAAGCAAGTCAGCCTTGATGTCATCAAAGCCATAACGAACCTGAGCATCTCTAAACTCTTTGGCTGTCATACCAAAAGAGGCAGCATCAATCTTCAAGTCAAGAGGCTTACCTGTAACCCAGCCAGCCTTAGCAAAGTCCAAGCCTTCACCAAAGCCTTGCAGGATTCCCTTGAGCATCACCAAGCCTTCACCCATCCTACGTTGGTCTGCTTTGTTGGCTGTAAACTTACCAGCAATAGCTTCCATCTCTCGCAACAAAGGAGAGAAAAACACCTGTCCAGCACCAGACATGATGTTTGTTGCAAAGTTTGTTGGAGCTGTCAGATAGCTGTTGATAACATATTCAGCAGTCATTGCTCGTATCTTCTTAAAGCCTGTAGCTTCTTTAATGCTACGTCCTGTAAGCTCACTCTTCAAAGCCATTGCTTCTGCTTGTGTCAGTTGACCATTCTTTACAATGTCATCAACAAGCTTATGCATGTCAGCCATCTCAAGGATGTTCAACGTGCATTTGGGATCAAATTTACCAGCCATAGTTTTCCTTATTGACAATCAACACCGGGTTGAAATAGTCCTTTAACTTCCTTGCCAGCTTCAAACTCAGACCGTGCCAGTTTGAAAGCATTGAGGGTGTCAGAAGCTTTTGTTCGTTGTCCTTGGAAGATGCCAAGGATGCCAATGGGCAGTTGGCTTCTGTATGTCAAGGTTTGTAAAGCAGCGTCAGTGAGTTCACCAGCATCACGCAAGCGATTAATCTCAGCGAGGTTGGCAGACAGAGTGGCTCGTGCTTCTTCATAGACAGGACGGAAGGCTTCAACTTCAGCCCTGTTCCAGCTCTTGTCGATGTTAGGGAAGTTCCCCTTCTCATCTTGCTTGAACACCCAATCTTCTACTGAGCCTTCTTCTCTCACCATTCTGGCAGCAGCTTTCTCACCAGCCTTCATTGTTCCTTCAAGGCTTCCACCAAACTCACCACGTCCACGCAGTTGCCTGCCTTTAGCACCAAGGACACCAATGGCTTTAGAGAACAAGTCATTCCATTGCTCATTGGCTGAGGGAGGTTCTACGTTAGCTCCACGTTTCTGTCCACCTGTGAGCAGCTTCTCTGCATTGGTAGCAAAAGGAACACTCTCAGCAAACACCAGCTCTTTAGGAGTGGCAGCAGCACCACCACTCTGGAAGCCTCTAGAAGGGGCTGTAGTGGCTGGCATAGGGGTAGGCATAGGAGCACCTTGAACAGGGGCTTCCTGAGCCATCCTAGTGGCTTCTACAGGCATTGGCTCTGCTCTGCCTGTACGTTCCATCACCTGTTGTACACGAGCATCACGTGCAGCCACTTGCTGTGGTGTGGCTCCTTGTCTTGTCTCCACTTGCACAGGAAACTCTCGTGCAGGAGGAGCAATCATTCCCTTGAGCTGTTCCACCTCAGCTCTCTTTGTCTCAATTTGTCGTAACAAATATTCCTGTGCTGTCCCTTGTTTGGCAGCTTCAACAATTTGTTGTTTGATAACAGGCACTTCACTAGGGGCTGCACTCTTAAACAAAGCAGCCACTTGCTTAGCAGGGGCTTCTGGTGTTGGAGCAACCAAGCCAAACTTAGCAGGAAGGTCTTGTCCTTCTGGAGCCTTGAACAGAGCAGCCACTTGTTTCTCTGTTGGGGCTTTGGTTGGTTCTTTCAAACCAAGCAAGTCTCCCACTTCTTTCTCTGGCTGTTGTTTCTGTACCTTAGCGAGGTCTTCCTCATGCTTAGCAATCTCAGCTTCTGTCTTAGCAATGCGGTCTTCAACAAGCTTAATCTGCACAGGGTCAGGCTCACGCATGACAGGAGCAGCTTGTGTGCCTTCTGCTTCTGCTTTACGCATATAAGCAGGAATGGAATAATCAATAGGAGCTGGCTCTGCTGCCTTGCTTGGAGGAACATCAATGGCTTTAGCCACATCATCAATGGCAGCTTTTGATGTGTCTGCATCTGCTGCTTTGGTAGCTCGCTTCTCAAGGAAGTTAATAACTCCTTCACTAGCCTTACCAAGACCAGCACCAAAGACAGTGCCAACAGCAGTGCCTGTGATGGTGTTTAACAAGCGACTTTCTTCTGGTGTAAGGACAGGCTCTAATGTTCCACCAATGGCTCCCTGTACTGCTCCTTGCTTAGCCATAGTGCCAGCAAGAGTTGCAGCCTTCAAGCCTTTGAGCATAAAGGCAGGGGCTGTAATGGGGTCAGCAAAAGCACCACCAAGCTCACCAACAAAGCCAGCAACAGGAGCATTAGCAGAAGCAATCTCTGATGCTTGACGTTCTGCCAAAGCTCTCTCTTTATCTAAACCACCAGCAAGGTCAAGAATGCCTTTGATACTACTGCCACCAGATTGAATAAGACGTTGCATAGAACCTGTGAAGGCTGTCTCTCCCATCAAATGGGAAATGATTTGGTCATCCCTGTAGCCTTCTTCTCTGGCTCCAGCAATGTTAAATCCCTTGCGTCTTGCAAGTTCATCAGCAATTTGTGAAGGAGTGTAGCCTTCTTGTAAAGCCCCAACTAAGTTGAAACGTCCAGACGGTTCTGCTCCAGAGGCTCCAACGGAGCCCATCACTTGTTCTTCGGGACTTAAGAATGTTGCCATTAAAACTCACTCAATGGTTTCTGTGGAACTCTTTTAGCAGGAGCTGCTGGGTTTGCTGCTGGAGGAGTTGCTGGAGGTGTAGCAAAAGGTTGAACACCAATGCCCTGTGCCTTTGCTGCATCATTTACGCTTTGATAAAGCTGTCCATCATTCCCCATCACTTGTCCCAAGCCATTCATCTTACCCACCTTATAGGTGATAGGACGTTCTGTTGGAATCATAGAAGGAACTTGAATGCTGGCATCCTTATTGAAAGCACTCATGCCACGAGCTGCATTAGAAGTTTTAGTGGCAGCTCTGCTTTGCTCAATGTCTGCTTGATACTTCTCCATCTTAAGAGCATGTTCTGCTTGCTTGTTAGCATACTCTTGTGCAGAAGTGTTAATTTGCAAGGTTGCTTCAGCCAAACGAGCTTGAGCCATTGCTCTCTCGTTCTCTGTCAGAGGTACACCTGTGTCTGGGTTTCTGCCTGTAGCCAAAGCAGTTTCAAAGAAGGTCTTCTCGCCCATAACACCACGCAAAGCTTGCTCAGTCTTCTGTAAATCAAGAGCACTTTTCTTGAGAGCATCTGGGTAGAGCTTTATCTCTTGTTCAAATCTTTGCTGCTTCTGTTTTGCTTCTTCAGCAGCACGAGCCTCAGCAGACATAGCACGTCCTTCAGCACTTTGAGCACGAGTCTCTTGAGCCTGTGCTAGGTTCATCACTTGCTCATCACGCCTAGCAGCACGAGCCTTCTCTGTTGCAGCCATAGCATCTTGTGTCAAGCCACGCGCAGCCAAGCCCTTAGCAAGGTTGGCATACATGTCAGCATCTGTACCACCCATCTGTGTGGCTTCTGCCATTGCTTCATTCACACCTTGAATGCGAATCTCATCTGCTGTTCTGCCACCTAACAAGCGACCACCAGCAAAGCCCAAGTTAGCACCAGCATCACGTCCCATTGCTGCCACTTGTTGGAGCAAGCTGAGCTGATTCATTTGACCCGGAGTGGTCATCATGCCTTCTAAATATTGCTGTCGTGCTTGCTCTGCTGTAGGCAGATTAAACAAACTCTCAACTGTTGTTGCCATTGTTAACCCCCGAATGAATAGTTACCACGCATTGTTGATTGTGTGGGTGCTCCATAGTTCCAATATTCTGAGAAGGCAGGAGAGGAAGCTGGCTGTGTGAACATACCACCAAAAGATTTACCAGCACTTTGAAGCATTCCTGCTGTACTCAAATCACCAGCAAGCCTATAATTAGCAGCATTCGTACTGGCATCAAGCATTGCTTTAGAACCAGCCAGACCACCTTGCAACAAAGCACTTGCCTGTTGTCCTTGAGAGACAGAAGCCTTATTGCCAATGTCAGCTCCCATTGTCAAAGGAGTCATACCAAGTTGTTCAACACCAGCTCCAGAGGTGAACAAACCAGTGCCACGAGCAATGAGCTTATCAATGAGGTTTTGTCCATAGGTTGTACTCTCGTTTGCAATTTGAGCATTAGCCAACTCACGTGCTCGCATACGTGCAAAGTCATCTGGGTTCAACATACCAGACACACCACCAGCACCAGCAGCACCAGCAGAGACACCAAGACCAATGCGTCCTGTACGCAAACCAGCCTCACGTGCAGCAATGTCTTCCTGTGTGCGCTGAGGAGCAAGCAAGCCCATCTGCTGTTGATAATACTTCTGAGCTTCTTCCTCTGGTGTACCAACACCAGCCATTGTCTGCTCAGCTTGTCCATAGAGAGTGTCTCTAAAGGCAGCTAAACGTGGGTCAATCTCATAGCCAGCCGTACCCTTCTCTGTATCAAAGAAGCTACGACCAAAGCCAGAGGTGATGCTATATGGTTTAAACTTAGCAGCTTCAGCAGAAAGACGAGCTGCTTCTAGGTTGGCTGCATTGGCTTCTCGTCCTGCTTGTAATTGAGTATTAGCAGCAGACTTAGAAGCATCACTAGCCATCTTACTACCAATTAAACTAGCTCCAGCAGCAATAAGTGCAGGAATCATATTATTTCTCCTGTTGTAAAGTTATACAGATTTCTCTGTTCATTTTGTTATATGCTTCTTTGCTCATTTTATCGGCAAAGAAAACTTTATATCCCTCTTCTACATTACAAACAAGAGGTCTTGTCTCATATATAGAACATAAATTATCTTTTGTTAAGTGCATACAGTTTACTTTCTTACAACAGAGTCCACATTGTTCACATTCAAATTTCATTAAGCTGTACGTTTCCACATATATACAGTGATGTATGGCTGGTAGTTTGCATTGGTTCCAGAAGAGCCAGCAGAAGCCACGGTTGTTGCCACTGTAATACCAGTTGTAGCAGAAGCTGTTGCTCTGTTATTTCCTTGACCATAATAAGAACCACCATTAGCAAAAGTTGAAGATGCGAAGGGTTGATCTGCTGTATGTGTATGTCCGGGGTCTGTAACAGTAGAGGTTGCTGTATGGGTGTGGCTGACATTGATTGCATCTGCACTACCGCCAGTTTCTTCAGCAGTATCAAACAAAGGATTGCTTGCATTAAAACCAACAAGCACACGTCCAGCGGCAAAGGCTGTCCATGTACCAAAGCCCAATAGAGTGGCAGGATTGGTACTACTTGTGGCATTAATATAAATAGAACCAACAGGATAGATTGAAGCCAAAGCTGTTTTAACAAAAGCCGTTGAAGCAGCTTGTGTTGTATTTGTACCCGCAGAAGCCGTAGGCACTGTAGGGGTTCCTGTAAAGGAAGGACTTGCTAAGTTTGCTTTAGTTGCAATGGCTGTAGAGATGGCATCAAACTCATCATCAATCTCTGTTCCCTTAATACGCTTTAAGGGATCACCTGTTGTGAGTCCATCCTTGGTGTCATAAGCTGTAAGTTTTGTATAGTTACTCATTAGTAAATCTTCCCTTGCTTAATAAATATATCCATCTTCTGTACACTCAGAGGAGCACCAGAAACTTCAGCTTCAAAGCCCATCTGAATAATCTTTCCTTGACCACCAACAGAAACATAAGCGTCATCAATGACAATGCCTGATGAGTATTCACCAATGTTATATTCAGCTATGTTATATTCTGAATATGTTCCTGTGTCCATAATGACAGGGTAGCTGCTATATTGATTTGAATAATCAAATCCAAGCTTAGCAACAAAGCGTTGACCACCACCTCCAATCAACACAAAGCCAAGCTTCTTGGCAATCTTGTTAATTGTTGGTTGTCCAAAGTCAAAGTAGTTGGTATAATATGTGAAGGTATATTTAACACCATTGTCCTGATACCCATAATATTCACCAATCCCTGCTGGCTTACCAATGTACAGAGAACCATCCCTGTTTGCAGAAAAAGCATAAGCAGCATAGCCACTCCATGAAGTGACACGTGCAGCACCATCTGGAAGAGCTTGTTTCAAATCAAAGCAATAGACAACAGGAGAAGCTGTAGAAGGAAAGCTTAACAAATAAAAACCATACTTCTCTGAATAGCAGCTCTTAACCAGCTTGGCTTCTGTGCTGGCAATGACATCAAACAAATCATCTCTAATGTTCTTAGAGAGATCACGCATGGGCATACTCTTCTCTTGAATGGTACGTCCAAGGCTACGTAAGCCAGAGGCACTCAAGAACAATAAGTCATTACCTGTCTTCTGTACGCTGTCTCGTGCAATGCAGCCAATGCCGGGAATGACATCAGAGATGGTCATTGCTGTAGCTGGTGTTTCAGCACCATTGAGAATGACAATGTTCTGTTTACAGAAGACAACTAAGAAACCATTATGTGCAGCAAGAGCTACAATTTCATCTGTGTTATTAGGAAGCTTAGAAGCTATGTTAATACTACCAGAGGTACGAGCACCACCAGTGTTAAATGTAGGGAAATGATCATCTGCAATGTCTGTAGACCAGAACACTGTAGTTGGACTTGCTGTACTTCCTGCCACCCAGAAGCGTCCATAAGCAGCTAAACAAGCATTAGGGCCATTGCTTGTACCAGTGCCAAATACTGGAGCAGTGAAGTCTACACCAGCAACTGAATGAGCTACGAGTTTCTGACATACAGGAGTTCCTGTGTCTCTTGTGAATAACACAGGCTCATGTTCTTTTTGTGTCATGAAGCAATGGTCTTTTAAAGAAACCATTTGCCAATGATTATCTGTGATGGTCATTGTTGGTGTCATATCTGTCAGAGTGGCACCAATGCCTCCTCTCCAGATTTTATTATTACCAGCACTGATATAATCAAACGTACCATCAGCATTCAAATATTCAAAGATGCTGTAGATGTTTGCACCACTAAGACCAGCAGTTGTTGTTGTTTTCTGTACCCAGCCCTTACGTGCGCCTAAACGTCCATACTTATCAATGACACAATTGGAAGCTACAAGTGCAAACCCATCAGACAACACTGCTCCACTCTCTTGGGTGTTAAGCCCATAGAAGCCGGGAGCAGCAACAGCAGCACTAGAGAGTTGTTTCATACTGGATACCAAACAGTTTCATCAGGGCGGCGAGCAGCATCAAGAGCAATCTCATCAGCCAAGCTAGAACGACCAGCAGCATAGGCATTCATGCTGGCATTGCCTCCGTCCTCACCACGCTCTTCAATGGCTTTAGCAAGGGCTAAGAGTACCACAGGACGTGAAGGAACAATGATGTCAGCACCATCGGTTGTCATGATTGGATTACGTAGGATGACGTTAAAGCGAATTGTGTACACACCATCAGGAACAGGGTAGATGTCAACCTGTGTGTCTCCATCGTTAGCAACACCGTTGAAGTTGTAATATTCTGGAGAGCCTGTAACAGGGCCTTGATTCAAGAAAGCATTATCAAACCAAGCACCATTACGGTAGGACATGAATTGGTTTTCTGTATCGTTGATAACATCCAACACTGTGAAGTTATTCTGACTACCATTCAACTCATAGTTAAAGATGTTGGCTGTGGTTGTCAATGTCAGGGTTGTTCTCAGAGCAGACCAGCTCCAAGCATTCTCCACCTCATTGGTGGCATCATTAACAAAGTCACCAATCAGCTTGCTATAGGAGCTTTCAGACACAGAGGACACTTCTCGTTCTCTGAGTCTTCGTAGTACACTATTGACAGCTTCTAAATATGTCATACTATTTCCTTATATGTTTCTATTATAACATAATTTGTTATATTTGTCAAGCTACCACTTAACTTTATCAGCCCAATAAGCAGCACTCATCTTGCCTTTGGCAATGTTTCCAGCATGGCGGGCTTTAAAGCTCTCCCTGCGGTTCTTGTAAGCTTCAGATTCTCCCTGTTTCTTAGGACTTCCTGACACACCTTGTTGTCCAAAGCGGATTGTTTTAACCTTGTCGCCTTCCTTGGCTACAACAACGTGGCTTTTGGTGGGGTGGCTAGGAGTGGCTTTAGGCTTGTTATAGCCGCTTACGCCAGCCTTGGCTAGTCTACTATCCTTCATACCTTTTTAGCCTTGTTCTTGGCTGTTCTCTGGCCTTTCATGGGCAGCTTTGCCTCGCTCATAGCAATGGCTACAGCTTGCTTGGGAGAAGTGACAACCTTGCCACCCTTGCCACTATGCAGAGAACCCATCTTATACTCATGCATCACCTTGCCAATCTTGGCTGTTTGTTTCTTTGTCTGTTTCATATTGTTCCTTAAGCTACGAGTCCGGGAAGATACACTGTCTTACCATTCTGCTTGGTGGCAGTAAGGCATTGACATTTCAAGTTGTTAGGATCATACGACACATGCACCCAACCTGAGTCAGGGATGCCGGGTGTATAGAATTCAAGAATGAGCTGAGTGAACTTAAAGTTGGCTTTGATGTATTCAGCCAGATCAGCATTAGCCACACCGGGAATCTCAATGTCTGCTGCCATGCCCTTGCAATGGTCTGAGGTCTTTGAGCCTCCCACTGCTGCATTACTCTCAGGACTGCGATAGGCACTGTTCACCTTCACACCCTTCTTATAGTGATCACGTACAGGCTGTAGGATGTTGTCACACAAGAGCTTCAAGTGAGCTTCTGCTTCCTTGGTAGGGGTGTTATCAAAGCCCATACGCAAAGCTGTCTCACTCTTGGACAGTTCATGCAAGGAAAAGTTAGCGGAGAGTTGAGTCATTTAGGCGTTCCTTCATTGTGTTATATTGTTCAATACAAGCGTTAAGCTTACGAATTGCTGTGTCTCCTTCTGCTGTCAGGGCGATAAGAGAATCAGCAACCTTTCTGTCAAGTTCGGCTCGTGCTTCTCCTGTGTCACTTCCACTGGCAGGGGAGGCATCTGTGGAGGGCTGTACACTACAGTTGGTGGCTTGGGTAGGAATGAACAGCCTACGCTCACCAGAGGCAACAGCAGTACGAAGACTTGTAATTTCTTTCTGAGCATTGGTTTCTTTCTTTCTTAAGACACTTGCGTAGGTGGTGGCTACTTGTGCTAGTTGTTGTTCTTTTTCTCTAGCATCATTGTTTGCATTAGCCACCTCTACAGCAACATCCATGCCCTTGTCATATGAGCCTTTCCAATATCCACCAACGAATAACAGAAAAGCAACAAGGGCTCCTATAACAATCTTCATTCCATCTTTCCACGAATGTAAGCAGTTGCAGCCATGAATGCCACAACAATAGTTCCCATTGCTGCTGAGAAAGTTGTAGCCAAACCCATCACCAAGTTGGCTTTGTCTGGTGTTACAATGTCAGAGCACAGGAAGATGATGATTGCAAAGGGAAGAAACAAAGCAGCCCATGCCATCACTCGCTGTTGGTCAGCAAGCTTATCCATGTTCTCAATTTGCATCATTCGTTCTGAACGAGCAAGTTCATCGTCTGTTACCACACCATCACCGTCTGAATCAAACTGTGCATATGTTGAATTTTTCTCAAGGGTTTTTGACATCTTCGCTCCTTTGGTTATCAATCTCTTTTTTAAGCTTCTCAAGTTCAGTGATAGCTTGCTGCACTTCTATTTTAGTTTCATACAACTTAGAATAGAGAAGCCCTGTTAATGGTAATAATATTGCTATCAGTACACAGGCTGCCAACCATCCTAAATACTTAAAACCTAAGTCTCTCTCTACTGGCTCAGATACAGGAACCACAGGTGGAGGTACCCAGCTACTATTGCCACTCCCACTGTTAGAGCTATTAGCACTTCTACCTCTTGCTCCGCTTGCCTTTGTTGCCATTTGATATATCTTTCTTTAGCTTCTTGGGACAGCCTTGCTTCCTCTTGCTCCTCACGAATTACATCTCGCATCTCAAACACTTTGGAATATAAAGCCCCCATCTCAGGAGGAGCTTGATATACCATTGTCTCTCTGATTGTCACTTCTAGAGCAGCCATCTGATCTAAAGCCATCACCCTATTCAAAGCAGCTTCCATTACGTTCTGCTTGGGATCATAGACATTCTTGCTCTGTGCTTCTTCTCTTCTTATCTTCTCTGCTAGTTCTTCTTGTAGTCTAAAGAATTCTGTTAGATGTTTCACAACATCAGCCATCACCTGTGTTTCTTGTACATGCTCTTTCTTTGTCTTCTTCTTAACTGTCTTAGCTGCTACAACAGGCTTAGGCTTTCCCTTAAATAGGGCTAACAGAGGGGCTAGAAAGCCTCCAACTTCTGTGACAATGGCTGCTGCTTCGTCATAAGTTTCCTTAGCCTCAACAAAGGACTCTTTAACTGTCTTGTATAGCTCACACCCTTCCTTGATGGCAGCAACACAAGCATTCGCAGCGAGGAGAATACTAAGAGGAATATGTTAGCCTCCAAACAAATGTTTGAAAAACTCTGCTGCTTGTCCCGGCCCAAGTAAGACACACAACATAACACCATACAGCAGATATTCAATCTTAGTCATACGAGCATTCCCAGCATCTAAGCTTTTAGAAATAGAAGCATAACGCTCTGCACACACTTGCTCGTGACTATTAAGACGAGCTTCTGTTTTAGTAATTAAATCATCACTCATTTACAGGCCATCCTTGTGTAGACACAACAATAATCAAAGCAGGAACATCTACACATTCATTAATGGCTGCTTCAAGACGATTGGTTTCAGTAACAACAGCAGCTCTATATGCTACAATTGTAGCTGGGATTGCTACATCACGTTCTACTTTACGAATTACCATCCAGTCAGTTTGAGCCAGCAGTTTACCAGCCGTGTCTTTAATCTGCTCTACCCATGTTGTTTTAAGAACATTTAAATCTTTAGGGTTATCATGTCCCCAATAAAAGCGATCATCATAATACTCAGGATCAGGTACTTCTGTAATTCCTACAGCATTCTTTTCTTCAAGGGAAGTAAGACGTAACCAGTTAGCTGGATATTGTGTACCATCTATTTCAAAGGAAGTGTCAAGCGGCAAAGGCTTGTCGTTTAGCATGAACATGTATTACCTCGCAAGAGAATGTTTAAAAGGGTTTTCAGCAAAGGCTGCATAAATATATGTGCCACCAGAAGCGTTCATAGAGCCAGCGGAATCACGCAACTTAAAACCATTAGATAAAAAATCAAAATTTTCAGAAGTGTCTTCAGCGTTAGAAAGATTTGGAAATAATCTATTCTTGTCTGCATTATATGAACCACGAACACTATCAATTATTAACCAATTGCTTGTTGTGTCAGTACGTTTGAACATAACCCATCGAGGTCTAAAACCCAAATACACAAAAGAACCATCAGCACTTCCGTTGCCAGTGTAGCTACCAAACTTAGAATAACCAGCTACTTCTGAGAAACAATAGGCTACATAAGTTGCTGCACTTGCATTCGATCTACTCCATGTTCCAACAGAAAAAACAGAAGACGTTGGAGATGTGCTATTCCAATAAGTAGCACTTGTCGCTACTGCCGCTGTGCTTTCTAATAACAACGCTTGCGTGTTTGTTAATGACGAATGATAAACACCCCAACCATCTACAGCACTTCTTGTTTTTACTATAATCATTTTAGGAGCAACACCCAAGCCATGACCAACAGTAGCATTAGCACCTGTACCTGTATAAGTAACAATACTAAATCCAGCACTAGGGTTTGCTCTTACTTGCGATGAAATAGTACCACTGGTGTTAGTTACTGTTGAACCGCCAGCGTTCCAATGCCAACCAACATATGTTTGAGGACTCTGATTAGTTTGAGCATAAGGGTTTGCCCCATTAGTACCAGCAACTGTTGTTATCCCATTAGCATCTAAGCTTTTAATACCACCAAATGTTAATGTAGCTGCACTTGTTGTAGTTTCTTCAGCTACTGTTTGATTTGAGTATAATGTTCTCATTATACCAGTACCCACACCACGAACATTATCAACAAAATGATGAGATTGTCCTGCGTAAGAACGAGATTTAACCCATGCAAAATCAGGAGAAAAGTTTAAACCTGTAATTGAACGATTGTTTGTACTATCTCCTGACCACGTAAGAATATCAAAATATTGATTACCCTTCTTAATAGTTGCATCAGGCAAGTTCTGCGTGTTTAGTGCTTTGAAATCTGTAGGTGGAGTATAGGTAAAAGGGCGTTGACCGAAGTTAGCGTTCCACGTTTTTGTTGTTGAAGTATTACCATTAGCTACTACAGGAGCAAAAGTTCCACTTAATCCTGTAAAAGCAATTCCTTGACTAACTCCGTTTTTGTAAAAAGTAACAGTGCCAGAGTCTAAATCAAGAGCCACTCCAATTACATCGTTAAGCGCCCAAGAAGAACCATATGCAGATGCTGTGCTATTGGAGTATTTATTTCCATCAATACGATAACAAAAACCATCAGCAGTATTACCAGCATACGCTGTAGTTGCTTCAATTTTTGAAACTCCAATATTATTATTCGTTGTTGCAGCTCCAGTAGAAATTGTTGGAGTAATTTCCCAATACCATTTACCTGTTGATACAGCAATAGAACCAAACACAGAACCATCTGTACTTAAAGAGCCAGTCAAATTAGCATTTGAAAAAGTTCCTACAACACCATTTATTTTTAAAGGATTTAACGTGCAATAATTACCTCTATCACCCCATATAGTAGGTACATCTATCATAGAATCATAAGTAGCACCAGCAGTTACACTGATATTATTAGGAGTCCAGTTGTTATTGTTTCCAGAATAATCCTTACCAATAGCAGTAGCAGTAGCTGCGCTATTATCAGAAAAGTTTAAATAAAAACCATTAGTGCCGTATGTGCCAGCATATTTCTTTGGTTCCCATACTCCAGTAACAGGGTCTATTTCACCAAAGGATGATGGTGTTAAAGCTTGACCATCAACAAAATGGGTTTCAGTTATATAACCATCAAAATACAAGGATGGTGAATACGAATATGCACCAATCCCATGTAAATATGCGCCATTATATGCAAAAGCATAACTAGAAGCAATAGTTGAGTTTGTATCCCAAGCTGTAATTTCTTCACCATTTACCCAACAACGAAATCTACTTTGTGCTGTTGCATTAGTTGTATCTGCTGTAAATACAATATGATACCATGAGCTTGGATCACGAAATACTTGTGTTGATAACCTAAAAATACCTATAGTTTGGTTATAAAAACTTAGTTTATTATTTGCATCAAATTCAACTTGCCAAACTTGTGAAGCGTTTGGGTTAACTCCAGACATAGTAATAAATTGACGAGTATTTAAAGCACCCCTTTTTATCCAAGTGCTGTATGTCCATGTTGTTTGACTTCCAGCACTTGCAGGGGTTCTTGTGAGATAAGCACTTGCACTAGAACGCAACCTTACACTACGGCTAATCTGATAGCCACTAGGGGCAGCAAGAAAAGTATTTTTAGATGAAAACATTAGGCATATCCTAATGCAGAGTTGCCATACCAAGATGTTCCATTACTAACAAAGGTTAAAATATCCCACCTAGAAGCAGTTGTTGTTAAAGAAGGCGCAGAGTTATTAGGCCATTTTACACCAGTAAATGTACCTGTAAAACTTCCTGCTCCTGAACTTACGATTAAAATAAATGATTTACCAGCTACAGCTGTAGGCATTGTGAAGGTACAGTTACCAGTCATTGTGACTGTTTGTAGTGTTCCGTTTGCTAAAGATAATGTTTGTGCTGTGCCAGAGTTACCAATAGCAACCACACCTTCAATATAATCACCACCCAGAACTAACTCTTTTGTACCAGCAGGACTTGTAGTTGTACCAATTAGTACGTTACCAGAAGAGTCAATACGAAGTCGTTCGGTAACGCTTGAACCACTACCAGTGTAAAAAGCTAAAGAACCACCAGCATTTGGGCCAGCAGCAATACGACCAAGTGAACTGCCGCTTTGGTAATCAATGACTACTCCGGAACGGTTAAATGAACTGGCACCTCCTGAAACCTCAAGGCCACCAATAACTTCTAGTTTCTCACCGCCAGAAGTACCGCCAATGCCCACGTTTCCACTGGAGTCGATACGCATACGCTCGGTTGCACCAGTCGCAAACAAAATATCTTTGGCAGTCGAAGATGACGCTATACCTCTAGCGTAAAAGGCAACAGCACCACTGGCGGTTCCAAGAAGTACTCTTGTATCGTTACTTGAGTCGTCTATTGCTAGGTAATTTGACCCAGCATTTGATGTATGCAACTTGAAAGCAGGTGCATTTGTACCAATACCTACGTTGCCAGCAGAAGTAATACGCATGCGCTCGTTAGCGTCAACACCGCCGCCTGCGTTGTCACGAGTACCAAACACAAGTGCGCTGTCAGGACTGCTTGACTCTGCAACTGATGCAACATATGAAGACACACCAGCACCGGGCGTTGTCGCATCAGAACCGTAGAACTGCAAAATACCTTCTGGTTGACCAGTAGCACTTGCTGTATCAGTATTGGTTATGCGAATGATGTTGCTGCCATAAGCTGAAACTCCCAAAACATTGGTTCCAGCCACAACCGTTTGTGAAACGCTGACCGTATAAGTACCAACACCACCAGAACCAGTACCAAGCGCAGTGATGCGGGTTCCGGGCTCTACGCCTAAGCCAAACACCAAGTCACCAACTTGAATTGTTCCACTTGTAACCGCAGTCACATCTAAAGTTGTTCCAGAAATACCACCAGTCGTGTTCCATGAATGGTTTGTGCTACCAGCAATTTCTAGTTGCGTATCTGGAGTGGTAGTGCCAATCCCTATATTACCAGCAAAATAATTGTCTGCATTACCCCCAGAGTAAATATTCCACTTGCTTGTGCCATAAGTAACCTGAGTATTTACGCCATAGTTGTTTGTACCAGATGTAAGGTCGTTAATGTAAATACCATGCTGATTAGTTAGTGCGCTACTAGCTCCTAGTGATATATTAGCAACCCGAAGACCAAACGAACTAGTAACTGTGTAAGCTGCTGCTGCTGTGCTGTTGGCAGCATAAAAGCCATACAATGAAGTTCCAGTAGAAGCTCCTGTAATGCCTGATTGAAACCCTACATTTGATGATGGTGTCAAAGCAGTGCTTCGTGCATAAACAGCGATTCCACTGCTAGGAGCGCCACCTACACCCATATAACCATTCACTGTAACAGTGTCGGTAGTAGCATCACCAAGAGTTGTATTGCCTGTTACATTAAGGGAAGTAACTGTACCTCCAATAGTAGAAGCAGCTTGCCAGCTTGATCCGTTCCAAACTCTAAGTTCGTTTGAAGTGGTATTGAAGTATTGATCACCAGTAGTTAAAGCATTACCATCATTATCAACAGTGGGGTTAGATGCTTTTGCTCCTAAATAAATATCATCAAAAGCATCAAAGCTGGCAGCAGCAGCCGCAGCAGAAGCAGCAGCACTGCTTGCTGATGATGAGGCATTAGAAGCAGATGTACTAGCAGCAGAGGCACTGGCAGCAGCATTAGTCTCTGCTGTCTCAGCAGCATTCTCAGAAGCTAGAGCTGCCGTTGCTGCTGCTTCAGCCTGTAAAACCAAAGCTGTGGTGGCATTAATTGTTGAATCGCTAGAGGATTCTCCTGTGCCTCCAACACCACGAAATATTCCCATATACGCTCCTTGTTATTTAAAGAGCCTAACAAAGCCCCTTAAATAACAAGGAAGCCCCTTGTGAGGGCTCCCTCATTATGTTTAGGCTGCAACAGCCATCAACACACCAGCGTCTGAACGCAGCACTTTAGTGCCATACAACATGTCAGTGGTGAACAGAGTAGCCAAGTACTCTTGTTTGTACTGCTGTTGTGAACGAACAGACATCTGCTCCAAATGAACAGCCCAGTCTTTGTGTGCCAACAGAGCACCCTTCACACCTGTTTCCAAGGTGGGGCAGTTGCTAGACACAACAACAGGGATACCATACAGGTTACCCACTTCACCATTGCGGATGGTGTTAGCGTTACCAACTTCGCCAACGAAGGCTTGCTCAGTGTAACGGCTGATACCATTCAAGGTGTTACGAGTTGAAGGAGGGATGATCAGCACACGACCGTCCATTGGCTGGTCAGAGTCATCCAAATACTGGATGGCACGACGGAAACCAACGTCAGAGAATGCACCAACGTCAGCAGTGCCATCAGCATCATAAGCTTCCAAAGCACCTGTAGAGGTGTTGAACTGGAAGGAACGGCTGTGAGTGTAGTCACTACCATCGCCATCACCCAAGCTCTTCACCAAAGCCCACAGGTCATCGTCCACTTGCTTTGCCATAGCATAGCCAGCGTCATCAGTGTAGTGCTTACGCAGAGAAGGCAGGGCTTGCACTTCAACGATGTCTTCAATGAAGTAGGACACCTCTTTGTGCAAGTTCAAATTTACAGTGATGGAACTTTGTGACAAGTTCTGCATGGTCACTGCGGTGTTCTCAGATTTGGTCTGAGCAGCCAAACCACGTGATGGGTTAGGGATAATCAGAGCATCGCCCTTCTTACCTTTGAAGCTCATCTTACGCACAAACTGTGCAAGGACGAGGTTCTTCTTATAGGCAGCGATAATCTCATCACTCCATAAGTCGGGCAGGAAGTTAGAAGCTTCGGTCAGGCCTACTGCGCCTGTTTGTGTGGGAAAGGTACTTGTTGCCATTTTAAATTTCTTTCATAAAGTTATTAACGAACCCTTCCTTCTGCATATGCTGCCATGATTTCTGGCTGCAAGGACATGTATCGGTCAGGGTCTTTTCGCATGAGTTCTACAATGTCAGCACGTCTGTAAATCTTTTTACTCTGCGCCTCGCTAGTTCCTTTAACAGAACCAGTTGATGCTTGTCGAATTTGTTGTTTACGATCAGCCTTCTGCATCTCAACAGTGTTGCTCAACATCTGCTGACGTTCTTTCCATGTAGTCAAAAGATCGTCTGCTGCGTCAAAGTCATACCGCTGGTCTGCACGTGAAAGAAGCTCACTTCGCACCTTGCTCTTAGCAACCCACTCCTTGAAACCATCGTCATTAATAATATCCGCATAGTCAGGGTGAGCAGTACGCAAAGCATTCAGGGCTTGAGCCTTCTGAAGTTGTGCGTTTAAAGCTTCTGCTTCTTTAATCTTAGGGTGTCGTGCAACAGCCTGTTCAACAGCCTTCTGAGGATTTGAGAAGAAATCTACTTCTTCGTCCTGTGGGGCTTCTTTGGTAACGACTTGTGCTTTTACAAAATCATCTACGATACGCCGAAGTTCACCAACCTCCTGTGAGTGTCGACCCATCAGCTTTTCAGCTTCTTGGTGCATACGAATCAAGTCAGTGGGACTTTTACCTTTATACCGATCTGGGACTTCTGGTTCTTGAGGGATGTCCTGTGTAGGCTCCTCGTGTTCTTGCTCTACTTGAGAGATGTCCTCTTGTTGGTCTTGTACGCTGTCATCAATAAATGTTGCCATATAGTCTCCGTGCTTAATAGCATTATGGAAAAAATTTAAGAATGTTCCCTCTTAAGAGGCATTCTGCTTTTGTTCTTTCGCCAATTGCTCTCGGTGTTTCTTTTCCCACTTCATTGCCGCCCCGGGGAAATCACCTGTCACTCCTTCAAGTTTAACTCTGGGAGTACTGAGCTGACGAAAGGCTGTTTTGCCACACACATTACAATCTATTGTTTCTGCTTCCACAGAAGTAAATCGTTCTTGTAAGTGACCGTCAGGACATAGAAAATCAAAGACTCTTATCATCTGTAAGCTCCGCATATGATGCTTCGATAGCATTACGATAACCAAGAAGAGTTTCTAAAACTTCCACTTGTCCTTTTCTAAACCAGAACATGTTTGCATCTGAGGCGTTACGAATGTCAGAGAGGTTGTCTAAGCTACGCTTAAGGTCTTCCTGATAGACGCTCCAGCCCTTGTGTACAAACAAGTCTAGAAGAGATTCATAATATTCTTGTAACTCTTTATCCATGAGCATTTCTCCTGTAATGGATGCTAATGTCTCTATTATACCACAAAAGTTTTACTTTGTCAAGCCTGTTGCTGCATCTGCTTAGAAACAATTGCTTCTTTGCTTGCAATTTCTCGTTCTTTCAAGACCAGCTCTGCAAGCTTAGCCCTGCGTTCAAACTCTTTATCGTCTTGATTGCCCACTTGTAAGTTGGAAGAGATGGCACGAATGCGATCATTCTCCAGCCTGACAGGGACAGCCTGTGTTTCTGCTTGCAACTTAGCTGCACGGCTCTGGCTCTCAGCAGCTTGTGCCTGATAGAGGGCTGTCTGTGCCTGTGCTGCTGCCATTTGCATCTCAAGCTGGGCTTGCTGCACTTGTTGTGCCTGTGGGTTGGGCTGATTAATCTCACGAAGCTTGTCAATCATACCCTCACGGTTGGACAGGCTCATGTTTTCAATGACAGCCTCCACCAACATGGGGTACATTGGGCTGTCTTGTCCCAAGGTTTGCAGCAGTTGCACCAATTGTGTCACTTCATACTCACGTGCAATGACACCAAGGCTGCTAGAAGCCACAAACTTGTAGTCTTGTGCAGGGAAATTGTCTGGGTCATACTGCATATAACGCCAAGCAACCTTGCTAACTAGCGGAATGAGGAAGGAGTCTTGGAAGTTGATCAATGTGCGCTTGTGGCGCTTAATAATGGCTCCCAGAGACATGCTAACAGCCCCTGCTGCTGCCTCTCCATTGATACTTCCGGGGATTCCTGCTGCGTCAATGGCTCCTGTAGACATCTGCACCATGCGCTGGAGGCTTTCTGCCTGTGAAAAGCTCACTTGATCAAGGCTGCCAAACTTAAATGGCATCATAATCTCAGCAGGGTTGCCATTGGTGATGATTGTCTTGCCGGGACGAATCTCAAACTTGGAGCCACGAGGCATCCGTGTACCATCCATAGCCATCATTGGGTGGACAGTGAGAGCCAAGGCATCAATACGAGCACGAAGCTCAGCATCCAAAGCCTTCTGGCTGTTATAGCCCTTCTCACAAATGCCACGTCCCCAGAAGCGTCCGGGAACAACATCCCAAGGGAAGGCAATCAGAGGACGGTCTTGCATCATGTAGGGGTTTTCTTCCACCTTCAAGAGCTGACCACCATTAGCCACAACAACAATGGCTTCTACATATTCGCTTTCCTCGTCCAGTTCGTGCTCTTTAGAGCCTTCCTTCTTGCTGCTTTCCTCTTTAGGCTCTGGCAAGTCCATTGCCTCGTTGAATTCTTTACGAGGAACAAGGCCATAATACTTGGTCAGACGCACCTTGTCGTCTTGGTAAATCACCAAGTCTTGGTCAGGCTCAAGGTCTTGATCAGGAGCTGCGGCTGTCAGGTCGACATCACGGTAGACGCCCTTCTCAATGAGGATTTCCACCTGATGTTTAGGGACAAACTCATCAATAGCCACACCCAAAGCATTCTCAATAGAGGAGGCAACAGGGTCAATCAGGAAGTTCTGTGGCAGAATAGGACGAACCTTCACCACTGTACGAGGCTTCACTGTCACACCAACAGCTTGCATGGCTCCATCAAGGATGGGCTGTGTAGCTGGTGTGAAGTCTTGCACTTCATCAAGGACAAGTTCAGCCATGCCTGTGCCAAACACGGCAGCGTTTAACAAACATTCAGCTACAGCTTTACGTGTCTTGGTGTATTTAAACTCTTCATCCAGAGCATTACGCAAGAAGGCAATGTCTTTGCGCTCACCGTCACGCATGTCATCATAGATGTCAAACCACTTGCCACGTCCAAAGGTGGCTTCTTCAACCTCTGCAACGCTGCTCTCTACAGCTTGCTGCAAAGCAGGGCTGATAAGCTTGCTTCGCTCGCTCTCTCGTGTGCGATCGGCAGCATCCCACTGACCACGCCAGAGGCGATAGTATTCATCAAACTTCTCTTGGTGATTACCGATGTAATGGTCACGCCATTTATCAGCTTTTTCAATCACCCAACCAGCAAGGTTGCTGCTCTTATAATCTTCAGAATCAAAGCTCATATGTTTCCTTAGTATCCGCTTATAGCGTCCATTGGTTCAAATTCTTCTTCTTCATAGTCTGTTACATAGCTTTGCTTACTGAGCTGCTCTATGTAGCTTAAGGCATCAATCAAGTCATCATGCACAAGAGTATTTGGAAATTGGAAGAGTTGGTCAAGAAACTGTATGTTCCACTCTCCCTTGTTAAGGACAATTTGACCGTGTTCAAAACGCCCTTGTAATGCCCATACAATTCGATCTGTTTTCTTTTTATTTCCATGACTAAGCTCTTCCACTCTGAAGAACGTCTGTGTTCTTCTCATTATGTCTGACAAATAAGGCATCACTGCTTGCTTAGCAATGCCCTTCTCAATGCCTATTGATACAGGCTCATACTTCTTAACAGCAGCAAATATCTTCTTTGCTGTATCTTCAACTGTCCATCTTCCGAAGACAATATCCTTAACATACCAGCCCTTGTCATTTGTCTTAACAATGGCAATGGCACTGTCATCCAGCTTCTTGCTCTTGCTTCCCTTGCTCTCATCTGCAAAGCCAGCCAAGTCAATGGCAATGAAGTAGTCACCATCAGGTTCTTCTTCATCAAACTGTACCCATTCTTCTTTGAAGAGTTCTCCACCTTGTGCCTCAAACGAAGCCATAAACTCCTGCCTAAAGGCAAAGCTGCTCATGTTCTTCTTAGCACTCTCAATCTCTTCTGGGTCAATGAGAGGGTTGTCATAGCTGGTAAAGTGCCAGCTCTTGAATGTACTATCCTCTCCTTTTAAGCCATACTGGTATAGCTCATAGAAGTGATTTCTGCCCATTGGTGTTCCAATGAACAAGGCATGTCCCTTCTGGTCAGCCAAGGCAGGACGTAAAATCTGCTCCCACACCTCTGGCTTCATGTCTGCATATTCGTCCATCACCAGAAACTTCAAGGACACTCCTCGCATTGTCTCTGGTCTGTCAGCACCTTTCAAGCTGATGGTGGCTCCGTTAACAAGCTTAACCTGTAAGTTGTTAACATGGCTTCCTGATATAACAGCATGTCCCACCTCAAGCAGGGTTTGCCACATAATGTCCCTTGCCTGTCCCTGTGTAGGGGCAACATAGAACACATGTCCCTTCTCTGCTTGCAAGGCATTGAACAACAACAAGTAGGCAGCTAAGCGACTCTTACCTGTCCTTCGTCCAGCAGCCACCACCTTGAAACGACTCTTATCGCTCCAGACAGTTTGCTGCCACGGGAGAAGCTTAATGTCTAAACTAGTCAAACAAACTCCCCAAAGCACTCTTTGTTCTAGCTAATGGGTTTTCCCACCAAGCTGGCTCAGGGGCAGGTGGAGGAGAAGCTACAGGAGGGACATAACCACTCATCTGTAAAGCATATTGTGCTCTCTCGTCATACTTGGGGTTGCGCTCAGGATTGGGCTTAAACCATCCCTTGGCTAATACATCTGCAATGACAGCAGGGTTCTCCTCCGTATCCAGAACATCTCTCAGCTTAGCAGCATTCCCTGCTCCAATGATGTTTTGACTCTTCCCATAAACTGTGTCATGAAAGAAACGAAGCTGAGCATCAGCACTGTCTTTTATTTTATTCTGCTTCTTCCACTTTTCATAATGTGGTTTCATGAAGTCAAGCTGCAACAGCCCATAGCCGGGGCCTCCCTCTTGCTTCGTCTTGTAATTGAAGGTGTCTCCTGTCTCAACAGAGATGTTTCCAAGCATAGCAGCAACAGCAGCATCGCTGTAGCCAAGCTTCTTTAGCTTTTGTTCAACAACATCTTTAGACATCAATAACCTCTTCTTCTCCTCCTGATATGATGGTTTGCTCCCCACCAACACCAGTGATAGTGATAGACACAGCAGCCCTGCCACCACCATTCTTGTCTTTCTCGAAATGACTAACAGGAAGAAGCCTGTCCATGATGAGCTTCCATGCTGCTGCTTGGTTCTTGTGGTTGTCATCCAAGGCAGCTCCATAAATAGCCTCAAGAACCTTCTCGCTCTTAGGGCTGTTTAACATCCTAGCCCTGTATTCATTGATGATGGACTGCTCCCCTTTGGGTCGACCAACAGCATTTCTCTTGCCAGCAGTTTTAGCAACAATGTCTGTCTTCTTGGGACGACCTCTTTTTTTAACAGGAATATCTTCCATCTTTACCCTTCAAGGAGATGTATAACAAAAAACATATAAGCCTATCTGTGCGGCTTCTATGCCTCTCTGTGCAGCTTCTAAGTCAATCTGTGCAGCTCATAAGTAACTACATAGTTACATATAAGCCTAAGCTTATTAAGTTAATAAATTATAAGCTTCCTTAATTGCTTATATATATTTATTATACCACACATTGTCCTTGTTGTCAAGCTCTTTCTGTTGCTTTAATGCTACACATTGTACGTTTAGACTCGGTAGTCTAATCCCCATTATGTCTCCTTTCATTATACTTTCTTCTTAATTGTATTTCTCCTTATAAATCAACAACTTACGAGCTACTCTCTGACTAAGAATTTATTATACATTATGGTCTATTTTAGCCCTTTTTTGTATGCTTTAGGGTTCCGCATATATTGGCACAAGTTGTCCCCTCCCCCGGTAGTACTTTTGTGTTACAAATCAAGTACTTACAAGGGGCGTATGTAAACTTTAGGGGTATGAGTACTAATGTGGCAGCCATATAGCCCACCTGCAACCCAAAGTACTACAATGCCTGGTTACTAGGTAGTAACTGAAACCTAAAGCATTACAGGGTAAACACCTACATATACCACTATGGTATTATGTCACACAATATGCCCCATTACAGTGCAATCTTCGCACATGAAGCACAGACATGGTGCAATATACAATAATGATAAGTAAAATGCACAGATATGGTGCAGATATTCTATAAGCAATAAGTATACATTCTCGGTATGTTAAACAAAAAGCATTACAAATCAATAGGTTATGAAAACAAAGGTATGTTCAACATGAATACTATAGCATACATGGCATAGAACATGCATAGTATATAGGGAGAGGGAGATACAAGGTAACTACCGAGTAACCCTCGAATCTAGTAGGGTATTAAGTGAACGATTGACAAGGACAATCGATACCATGTTAGAATGACACCATGTTGCAAGGGAATGAGCCCTAGTAACTACCTAGTAACCAAAGGGAGAGAAAATGAGCAAAGCAAAGCAAACAAAGGGAACAACACCTGAAGCATTGGGTGCATCGTTCGCAGTAGAACAACATAATGTCAACGGTGCATTACTGAACACACTGAAAACTGTGATTGGTGCATACACAGTTGAAAACAAAGCCGAGTATGAAGCAATGATCGAAGGCTACGGAACACAAGCCAAAGCCCTCTACAATGCCAATACAGCGAAGGTCAGAAAGTCAGAATTCAAGAAAATCGTTGACCATGCTAGCCAGTCAGAGACACGACAAACCCTGTTTAACATCATTGACAACTACGAATCGGTGCAAAGCCTTGTCAAAGACTTGAGGGGCTTAGAATCGGGCTCTAAGGTAGTTGACGATGAGGGAAAGGTAGTAAAAGCCCCTAAGGATGAATCAGAGAACGAAGAGGGAGAGACAACCGAAGAGGTTACATTTAGCGATGAAGATAAAATGCTAAACAACCTCGAAATAATTCAACAATTGTGCTATGAGAAGGGCTACAAAATTGCCAGTGAATTGATTCTCCAAGCAATGGCTAAAATCAACGAGAAGGTATGAAGGGACAAAGGCTAGGGGTTGACAAAGCCCCTAGTCCCTGTACAATGGACACCAGAGCGGAGAGAAAAGCCACAAAGGTTTTTCCCTACGCTTTGTAGGAAACGTGCTAGTCGTTACTAGCGAGTAACTTTGTTGGAGGTTTTTATGTTGGATTCTCTGAAGGCTTTTTTTGTTGCACGTCAATTTGTTGCAGACCACGGCAATCGGTTTTTAACCGTTTATGTCAACGAGAAGCGATACAATGGTCAAATTGTTGGCAGGGGTTTTTTCAAGGTGTCAGTTAAGCTTGCACACGGTGGCTCAGTTGTGAAGGTTAGCCCTAGTGCCATTGTCCGTGTCCACCGTGACAAGAAACGGTTGGCAGTGCAAAAGCAAGCCATTGCAATTTGATAGGAATCTTCATAAGCCCATGCATGTGGGCTTATGTGGCAATCCTGCCTCATTGGAGCATCAAATGACAGATAGACAATTCACAGTTACATGCACCATTTTGTTGGTGTTGACATGGACAATGATTTTATTGGAGAACATCAATGCTTAGTCGCACATCAAAGCTTGGCTGTTTCAGTTGGAGCTTGCAAGCCCTAGAAACTTGTCAGGGCTCTATTGACAAGGACGGACAGCTTGTAGAAGTTTGTCAGGGTTGTTATGCCACACAAGGGTTTTATCACATGCCCGATGCCATTTCGTTGCGTAAAAACAACAAAGAAGATTGGCAAACTGACGATTGGGTAGAGCGTATGGTCAAAGCTTTGTCAAAGCAGAAGAAGTTTCGCTGGTTTGACAGTGGTGACTTATATTCTGTTGACCTTGCATGGAAAATCTATGACATTTGCAGAGCCACACCACATGTCAAGCATTGGTTGCCTACACGTATGCACAAGTTTGAGAAATACATCAATGTGCTGGGTGCTTTGTCTTGTTTGCCCAATGTTGTGGTGCGTTACAGTGCCGACAATGTAGAAGAGCAGATAGAGGGAGAAACCACATCAATGGTTATCAAGACACACGAGCACAGACGTGGTGTTCACGTATGCCCTAGCAGTTTGCAAGAGGGTAAATGTGGCACATGTATGGCTTGTTGGGACAAGGGTGTGAAGGTTGTTGCTTATGTGGCACATTCACGTAAAATGGCTAAAGTGTTTCAAATCAAGGAGGCAGTATGAGTAAATTTTCAGAGACAAACAAACTTAAGAAGGGGACACGTGTTGTCCTTCGTAACGGTTGGGAGGCTGTGCTTGAAGACAACAAGAAGGGCAGCATTCGTTTGGCTACAGTGTTTGGCACGTACACTGAGATGGGCAGCATTTATGCCCATGACATTGCAGGGTACAAGGAGGGAGAATTCTGTGTGAAGCTTCCATATATTGGAGAGAATTTCCTAGAGCTTTTGATGAGGAAAGCAGCATGAAAGTGTTTGTATATTTCAATTTGCACAAACGTGTCTTCTCTGTGAAGGCACTGGAAGGCAAGGACAAGGGCAGGGTTATAGGACACAGAACATCGTTGGCTATATACAGCCCTACCTTCAAGGTGTCAGAGGCTGGTAGACAGCGTGTCATACGTGAGAAGCGCAAGAACGTACATGCAGGGGTTGTTGGTTACCTGACAAGCCCCTATGATTGGAAGCATGAGGTTGTTGAATGGGCTCCTGTAACATACAATCCTTATGTGTTCAAGACGTTTGTAACCAAGCTTGGAAAGCCTATATACAAGGCACAGTTTGCTGACATGAACGTCATCAATGGTGTCCCCTATTTGGAGGCAGGAAATGCGGAACCATGTTGATGGCATTGGCATCTTCTTGGTGTACTTGGTTGGGTTTGTTGTTGGTTTGTTTGTAATTAAATTCTTTAAGAAGAAGGAGAAATGATGGGACTCGATATGTATTTGACAGCAAAGCGTTACATCCATGACTTTGGTGATAGCGGCAAGGCTTTGAAGTTCTACCTTGATGACCTGAAGGTTAATGGTATGGGTGTCAAAGAGCTTTCATATGAGGCTGGCTATTGGCGCAAGGCTAATGCCATTCACAAATGGTTTATTGATAATGTGCAAGATGGTGATGATGATTGTCGTGAATACTTTGTTACAACAGAACAGCTTGAGAAGCTTCTTGAGCTTGTCAATGAAGTGTTGCGTAATAGAGACAAAGCTGCCGAGCTTTTGCCCACAGCAAGTGGCTTCTTCTTTGGAGGTCTAAGTTATGATGAAGGCTACTTCGATGACTTGCTTCAAACCAAAGCCATCATTGAGAACATCTTGTCAATAGATGATTTGCCTAAGTATGATTTTTACTACAGTTCTTCATGGTAACTAGCCAGTTACCTATGATGCCCTTGACAGCTTCTTGTATGTATCGTACAATAAATACATATAAGAAGCTTCTTATTAATAATATATAAGGAAAACATATGAGATGTTATTGTTGTAATGCTGTGTTGTCTGACTTTGAAGCTACTCGTAAGAGTGCTCAGACAGGTGAATTCTTAGACATGTGCAATGGTTGTTTCTTTCATGTTAAAGATGAGATGGATGTTGTTGAGAGACAAGACTTGCAACATGCATCAGATGATGAGGACATTGAAGATGATGAACAGTGATGAAAAGATAGAGAGGTTTATGTCCTTCACAATTGCTGATTGTGTTGAGCTTGTCTCTCTTGTTGGTTATGTTAAATTCATGGAAGCTTTCCAAACAGCTCTCTTAACAAAGAAAAACTCTTTGCCTTTGTCTCAAGAAGAACTGGAAGAAAGACAAAAACATTTATGGAATGAATGGAAGTATTGATGGCGTTTGTAAAAACACACCAGCCATGCACATCATGTGACAGTAGTGATGGCATGTCTGTAAACGATGATGGTTCAACCTATTGCTTTGTTTGTAACACGCACACAAAGCCCACAAAAGAAGAAGGATATATGTATACACCAACAGCCACAGCAAAGCCTGTGGATGAGGCTATAGCTGCCCTTAGAACTGCCTTTCAAACCTTGGCTACCCCAGCCATTGGCAGCAGACGTATTAGCAGGAGCACAGTGGAGAAGTATGGCATTGTGTCTGACTCCACCCACGTGTGGTTTCCCTATTACGACAACGATGGCAAGCTGTTTGCCACCAAGAAGCGAAGCATCAAGGAGAAGAAGTTTGCCATTGAGGGAGACTGGAAAGCCACATGTTTGTTTGGACAGAACTTGTTCACCAAGGGAGGGAAGTATTTGACCATTGTTGAGGGTGAGTATGATGCCCTTGCTGTGTACCAAATGCTTGGCTCCAAGTGGCCTGTTGTCTCTGTACGTAATGGGGCAGGAGGTGCTGCCAAGGATGCCAAGGAACATTACGAGTGGCTCAACAGCTTTGAGAACATTGTTGTTTGCTTTGACAATGACGAGCAGGGACAACAAGGGGCAGCTCAGCTTTGCTCTGTGCTTGGCTCCAAGGTGAAGGTGATGAAGGGTGTTGATGGCTTGAAGGATGGCTGTGACTGGCTCCTTGCTGGCAAAGAGAAAGAGTTTATTGACCGCTGGTGGGCTGCTGAGAAGCACATCCCTGATGGCATTGTTGCTGGCTCTACCTTGTGGGAACAGGTGTCTAAGCCTTTGGAGAAGGCAGAGGTGTCCTACCCCTTTGAGGGCTTGAACAAACTCACCTATGGCATACGCAAGGGAGAGCTTGTCACTGTCACTGCTGGCTCAGGCTTGGGTAAGAGTCAATTCTTGCGTGAGCTTATATGGCACATCCTCTGCAAGACACAGGACAACATTGGCTTGATGTTCTTGGAGGAAAGTGTTCGTAAGACAGGCACATCCATCATGTCTCTGGCAGCAAACAAGCCCTTGCATTTGCCTGATTGTGATGCTACAATGGAAGAGAAGAGGGCAGCTTTTGATGCAACCCTTGGCACAGACAGGCTGTATATGTTTGACCACTTCGGTAGCACAGACATTCAGAACATTGTGAAGAGGACAGAAGAGTTTGCCAATGCCTTTGGTTGTGGCTATGTATTCCTTGACCACGTGTCCATTGTTGTTAGCTCACAGCAGAACGGTGATGAACGCAAGGCTTTGGACACCATCATGACAGAGCTTCGCACACTGGTGCAGAGAACAGGCATTAGCCTTGTCCTTGTTAGCCACTTGAAGCGTCCTGATGGTGGCAAGGGACACGAGGAGGGAGTGGCTACAACCTTGGCTCAGCTACGTGGCTCAGGCTCCATTGCTCAGCTCTCTGACATGGTGCTTGGCTTGGAACGCAATGGACAGGCAGACGATGAGAAGGAACGTAACACCACTAAGGTGCGTGTATTGAAGAACAGGTTCTCTGGCTTAACAGGACATGCTTGTAACCTTGTGTATAGCAAGTACACAGGACGCATGGTTGAGACAGAAGATGAGAAGCTATGAGAAAACGACAAACAAGGAAACATATGGATACTCTATTGTTAGGTGTGTATGACTTCCCCATGCTGTGTGTAGATGCACAGTTTTGTGAGGCATTCCCAAATGCAGATGATGTTACAATTGAATTCTGCTGGGAAGAACCAGAGCCCGGTGTTGGATTCTCTGGTGGCTATGAATGGCAAGCCTATGTCAATGGCATTGATGTCACAGAGATGTTGGCACAGAAAGACATCAAGCATGTTGAAGATGCTTTGGTTAGCTACACGGAGGCTTATTATGGCTAGTTGGCTCATTGCCCTGATAGGCATTGTCTACCTTGTTGTTGCTGTTAACTTGTTGATGACAGGCAAGACAGGCTTAGGCATTGCCTTCATTGGCTACTCCCTTGGTAATGTTGGTTTATATATGGAGGCTAAGCTATGACACAAGACATCATTGAGATGGCAAGACAAGTCGGTCTGTGCAGAACACAATCAAAGTTTGATGATTGGATTGATGCGGGGCCAAGCGGATATGAGCTTGAACACTTTGCCAGACTGGTAGCCAAAGCCGAACGTGAAGCCTGTGCAAAGGTGTGTGAAAGTATAAACAGCCACGAAGATTATTACGGAGAGCGTATTGAGTTAGCTTGTGCTGAAGCTATTAGAGCAAGGGGACAAGAATGACACAAGACATCATTGAGATAGCTAGACAGGCTGGGTTTGTTCCTGAAATAAACTCAGATATAACAGTTAAAGAACTTGAAACTTTTTACAAACTGGCAACCGAAAGAGCTGTCAAAGCAGAGCAAGAGCCTGTGGCGTGGATGGATGCTGATGGCAATGTCAGCGACAACAATGACCACAAATGCTTTCCAATCCCTCTC
>JACCEC010389509.1_pt1 | contig 39602 bp, 46 predicted proteins | sample 7450121 | NCBI WGS metagenome assembly JACCEC01 (sample SAMN15323455, study PRJNA562643) | freshwater metagenome | isolation source: river surface water | place: USA:Blue River Watershed | collected 2017-08-18 | reverse complement strand
TTTAACAAAAGAACAATTACTAGTTGCTCTTCAAACCATTGATCTTATTGAACCTTGGCTTTTGCTTTGAGTTTTTTGAGCATTTCTTCAAACTTGCCACGCTGCCAGTTCTGATCTTGGCTCATCATCTGAATCAATTGAGGTTTCAATTCAGCAAGGCTTGGTACTTTGGCTTCGCGCACATCGTCTACACGAATGATGTGAAAGCCAAATTGTGACTTCACAGGCTTGTCAGTCATCTGACCTTTTTGTAGAGCCGCCATGGCTTTGGCAAATTCAGGAACCAATGCTTGTGGTGTCATCCAATCCAGGTCGCCGCCATTCACTGCTGAGCCAGGATCTTTGGAATTGGCCTTGGCCAAGTCTTCAAACTTTTCACCCGCTTTGATTTTGGCAATCAAGGCTTTGGCTTCTGCTTCCTTTTCCACCAAAATATGGCGGACTTTGTATTCCGTGCCTTCAAATTGACCTTTGATTTGATCGTAAGAAGCTTTTAGTTCAGCTTCAGACACGCCATCGCGTCCGATGTAATCTTCAAACACGGCACCGACCAAAATATTCAAGCGCGCTTGCTCTAACTGTTCTTGAATGTTGTCATTGCTCAATAAACCACGTTTGATCGCTTCTTGGTTGATCAATTCACGGGTGATGAGCATGTCCCGAGCACGTTCACGCAATTCAGGGTTGGTGCCTTGACCAGAGTTGGCAATCAATTTGTCTAATTTTGCTTTTGGAATGGCTTTGCCATTCACCACAGCTGCATTTTGAGCCAGGGCAGTGGTGGCAATACCAGTAGAAAGAACGGCCGTCAGGGCCAAAGTAGAGAGTAATTTCATGATGTTTTTCAGTTAGTAATAATGGCTAAGGCATGGATTTCATGGGGGATCCAAGCCGATAAAGCATCATACACCAGGCGGTGTTGTTGCACCCGGCTTAAGCCCATAAAAGCAGGGGATTTGATAAAAATACGGTAGTGTCCTGCGCCACCTTGAGCACCCGCATGTCCGGCATGAAGATGACTTTCATCTTCGATGCGCAATTCTTCAATGGCCAGCTTCTCTCTGAGAATTTGTTCGTATTTGGTGATTCTGGAACTGGGGAAGTTCTCTGAAGATGCTGGGCTCATTCATTGGCTCCATCATGATCAATGTATTTGTTTAGCCAAAAACCTTGAGCCACCACAAACGCAATCAAAAGTCCCATGCCGCCAAATAATTTGAAGTTCACCCAAGTGGCCTCATCAAATTGATAAGCCACGTACAAGTTGAGCAGGCCCATGCCCAAGAAGAACAAACTCCAAGCCACATTCAATTGTGGCCACAATCTTTCTTCTGCTTCGGGTTTAAACGCCAACTGCTGTCCCATCGCCAATTGAATTAAATTCTTATTCCAGAAAGTCACGCTGGCCCACAAACCGACGGCAAACAACCAGTACAGAATGGTGGGCTTCCATTGAATAAACGTTTTATCTTGTAAACCAATGGTCAAACCACCAAACACCACAATCAAGCCCAAGCTGACCCATTGCATGGGTTCTACTTTGCGGTATTTCAATCCTAGCCAACCAATTTGAGCAATGGTTGCAATGATGGCCACCGCGGTGGCCACATAGATGTCTGCCATCTTGAAGGCCACAAAAAATAAAATCACCGGTAATAAATCAAATAAAAATTTCATAAATGCTTTTCTGTTTTTCCTGCTTGATTGAAATGTGTTGCACCATTAAAAAACCAAAGATTTGCAAAGCTCAAAGCTCATCCTTGAATTTTAACGAAGCGGAGTTGATGCAATACCGAAGACCCGTTGGCGCAGGGCCATCTTCAAAGACATGCCCCAAATGAGCATCACAGTTTTTGCATCGCACTTCAGTACGTATCATGCCGTGCGTCATGTCTTTGTGTTCGCTGATGACTTCAGTATTCAAAGGCTGGAAATAGCTCGGCCAACCGCAACCCGCATCGAATTTCGTCTCTGAAGCAAATAAAGGAGTACCGCAGCATACGCAGAGGTATTGGCCAGCATCCCAATGATCCCAATAGCGACCACTGAAGGGGTGTTCGGTGGCCGCCTCGCGGGTCACGCGGTATTCAATGTCACTCAAAGTAGTGCGGTATTCTTGATCGGTTTTTTTCATGATTAAATTGTACGAGTGATTGCTTGGATGAGTTAATGAAGGCGGAGGAATTAAGAAGAGTCCCCGCAATCTAGGGTTAAGACGAACAACTGATCTCAAGATGGGCCATCTCAGGGGGTGGTCCCTGTGCATAGTCTTCGGACACGGATTGATGGGTAAAAGGAGATTCCAAAATCTTGAGTAGTTTTTGAACTTCTGAAAAATCTTTCTGTTGTGCCAATTCAATGGCGTGTTGCGCCAAATGATTGCGCAACACATATTTAGGGTTCACCCGACACATTTGTTCCAAGCGATGGTCTTTGGAGGTTTTCTCAAGATCTAAGCGCTCTTGATAGCCTTTTCCCCAGACCTCCAGAGATGGGCTTAAGTCATGCCCCTCGGAAAGATTTCTAAAAAATAAGGTGAAGTCAATCTTGTGCTGATGCAGATGCTGCATCAAGCTTTCCATCAATTGAAGATCTTCGGGCAGAGATGTCTGCAAGCCTAATTTCAATCTAAATCGTTTTTGCCATTCATTTGCATATTCAGCATTGAATCGATCCAAGGTGGCTTTGATCATTTCAATGCTCTTTTCCTGATCAATGCCATGAACTCGTTGAATCTCCTCTTGCAAGGGCTTTAGCATGGCGCTGGCCAAACAGTACAAATTCCAGTGCAAGACTTCCGCTTGGCGGTGATAGGCATAACGACCTTGATGGTCGGAGTGATTACAGATGTGATCGATTTGGAAAGCATCTAAAAATCCAAAGGGGCCGTAATCAAGGGTTAAACCCAAAAGACTGGTGTTGTCTGTATTTAAAACGCCATGACAAAAACCAATCGATTGCCAATGGGCCACCATGCGGGCTGTTCTGAGTGATATTTCTTCTAACAGTTTCAGATAGGGTGAGGGCGCATGGGTGCAGTCAGGATAGTGGTGCTCAATTAAAAAATCCAAGGTCTGACGCAATTCCTCTTGCATGTCGTTGTGACCATAATGCTCAATGTGACCAATCCGCAAAAAGCTAGGAGCAACACGGGTACATACGGCAGCTGTCTCTTTGGATTCTCTAAATACTGGCATGTCTGAACCCACCACGGCCAAGGCCCTTGAAGTAGGGACGCCCAGTGCGTGCATCGCTTCACTGCATAAGAATTCTCGGATGGAGGAACGCAGAACTGCTCGACCATCGCCCCGTCTCGAATAGGCGGTGGGACCCGCTCCTTTGAGTTGTACCTCATGACCATGAAGGTCCCCTAAATAAATCGCACGACCGTCACCCAATTGACCGGCCCAAACACCAAATTGATGACCACTGTAGGCAGTGGCATAAGGGGTGAATATTCTGCCTTCAGATCTCAGTTCTGATTGATTGCCTGCCAAGAGTTGTAAATATTCTGGATTGGCAGGCAAGTCGTCACGCACCGGAATCTTCAGCAGATGCGCCACTGATTCAGAAAATCCAACCCAATAAGGTTCAGGAATCGGAGTGGGTTGGATGTTTTGAACAACTGCTAAGGAATTGTTCTGCGGTAAATGAAAGGCCATAGTCAATAATTGTGATGTGCTCTCATTCTAGGTAGCTTTTGTATTATTTGCAGAAAAGCTCTTTAAGACCTGGATAACCCCGATTAAGATATGGCTATGGATCAAAAACAACTCAAAGAATTGGGCGTGGAACTCGATGTTCCTTTCTTAAAACTATTGGGCGTGCGTTGCTTGCGTGCTGAGTTGGGTGAAGGGGAAGTGGTGTTGTCGCTAAAACCTGAACACAAGAACAGCTGGGAAGTGGCTCATGGGGGCGTATTGTTGACCCTGATGGATGTCGGCATGGCGGTGGCTGCCCGAGCTGCGGATGACGCAGGGCGTGGGGTCGTCACCATTGAGCTCAAAGCCAATTTCATGCAAGCCGCAGAAGGGGTGGTCAGGGTGGCGGCCAAAACAGTTCATGCCACACCGACCATGGCTTTTGTGGAAGCCAAGCTTTACGATGATCGTGATCGCGTGTGTTGTATGGGAAGCGCCACTTTTAAATACTTTAAAGATTTGCCTAAAAAGACCCCAACCAAACCATAGCTAGGTCCAAAAGTTCTCTAAACATTTCTTTAGGCTTTGGCTTGTAAGAAGTTTTCTAGTTGGCCTTCAAAACTTTGTGTGCCGATTTCACCATTGGCATCAAAACGCTTTTCAATCACTTCATACTGCCCATCTCGACGCACTCGAATTAAAGATGTGGCGCGCGTGCCATAGTTGGGGGTGCGAATGAAGGCTGATGACAAAACTTTTTCCCATTCATAAGAAACGCCTGTGTCTGGCAAATACTCATCCGGTGCTTGAGTCATGTCTGACATGATGCCTAGGTAGTTCTCAGCTCGTTTGAACTGTCCTGTATCCATCGCCAATAATTGCGCAAAAGCGCCGATGCGATGCTGAACCTTGGGCCACGGGGAATCAAGCATGCCGTTGGATAAACCATACACACCCGGTTTCAGGGCTTGTGGATTCATGACTTTTCGGTGCCGCAATGATTTGCCCATCTGCACCCGATTCGATAGCCACAGCAAGCTTGGATTTTGAACGGATACATCCGCCATCAGTAAATTGAAACCGTTGTAACGATTAAATTGGGTGGCTTTTTCTTGGATGAATTGCTCCGGAGAAACCCGAGCCTTTAAAAACTGTGCTGAGATTTCTCCACGGGTTTTGGCATCAGGATTTTTTTCGCTGGGTGCACGGACATTGGTCAGAGCCGCAAAACGTCCTAATTTGCTCAAGCCCATCCAGGTTCCTGGCTCCCCCTGAACATCGGCTCGGTCACGTCCGGCCAAAATATGAGGATGATCATCCCACCAATGCATGGCATCCGTGGCGCGATCATAAAATTCATCCCGATTGGCAAGCACCACCAATGGGTAATCGGGGTGAGATTGCCAAGAAGTGAGAATTAAGCACATGAGGCAGGTAAATTAAATTTCTATCAAAGGATAGGGTAAAGCAGAAAAATGCAGTTGTGGGCCTGTTGCTGATCCCAGATGCACTGAACCTGCGTGAAGAGCCTCGAGCTTGCATTCGACTTGCAAGTCGACTCTCTCACTGACCAAGGGATGTTGGGCCGATAGGACCACCATGCCACAAGGTTGGCTGGGGTCATCGCTATGGAATATTTCAGTCCCTGGAGCAATTTCAGCTGCGGATTCCAAATGAGCCAATTGCAAACGACGTTTGATTGTGCCGCGATATTGGCTTCGTGCCACCACCTCTTGCCCTGGGTAGCAGCCTTTTTGAAAATCAATGCCTCGCAAAGATTCCATATTGATCATTTGTGGCACAAATTGTTCAAAGCTGGCTTGAGTGACTCTTGGGATGGCACTTTGAACTTCTAGCCAGCTCCATAAGCGCTGAGAACTTACTTCTTGCTCAGTTGAAAGCATTCCTTGAATACTCTGGGCTTGATCCACTGTTGTGGTCACCAGGTAACGTCGATTGTGAATCCCTTGCACAGAAACCCCTGGCAACTCCGCCACCGTCAGTCCGGACATGTGAGAGATGTGGTTCAGAGAGGCTGATTCATCAGTGCCTTCTATCACCAATCCATAAGTCGCATGAGTGCCACTGCAATCCATCACCTTTACTTTAGATCGCAGCACAAACATGCTTAAACGCTTTGCAAGGCTGGCCGCCAAATCAGCTGAAAGCAGAAGTTGATATTGGGGAACTGTCTCACCAGCATCATTGAGTACATTGTGGCGACTGATCCAGAAGCTCGCCATGAGTCGGCCTTTGGCAGAGCAGTAACCTGCAAATCGGTGTTGCTCATGAAGTTTGGCCATCGAGCCTGCTTCAGTGACTCCAATATTTTTGACGCTATTGGTCAATTGACTTTGTAAAAAGTCAGTGGCATCTGGGCCTGTCACGGTAATTACAGCCCAATCTTTGAGCTGGCAAAGTCTGGTTGATGGGTCCAATAAGATTGGAACTTTCATGTCGGCATTCATATCAACGGTCATATTCATTATTTTAAAAGTCTTTCTAGATAACCTTTTATCATAGATAGATCATTTAGGTATTGGGCATGATTACTTCTATATTTTCAAATCGTATTTTCAGGGTCTTTGTGCTGGCGATCATGCTTATCGCACTGGCTTTTTCATACGTGGGCTTCATACGCTCGGTAGTTCCAAGCGAAGGTTTAACTCTGACCAGCGAAGGGGCTGTGCGAGTCAGAATCATGCCAGGGTCCAATGTCTCGAGTGTGGCCAAACAATTGGCTGAGCAGGGACTCTCAGTGAGCAATACCTCAATGCAACTCGTGGTTCGAAGTTTATTTTTAGGTAAAAAGCTCAAGGCTGGCGTGTATGACTTGAACCCAGGATCGAGCTTAGCCAACGTGGCTTTCAAAATGGCACGAGGTGAGAGTGTCAAATTTTCAGTTACTTTGGTCGAGGGCTGGACTTTTGAGCAATTTAGAAGAGCGGTCGATGCACAAAAAGAATTAAAAAAGGAAACCAAAGGCCTTTCAGGTAAACAAATTCTCATGAAATTAGGAGTCAAGGAATCGCACCCAGAAGGTTTATTTTTCCCTAACACCTATCTTTATGAACCTGGAGAAAGCGATCTAGGTATTTATCAAAAAGCCTACGTGGCCATGCAAGAACAATTAAATAAAGCATGGGAAGCTCGAGTGGGTGATTCACCGCTCAAATCTTCCTATGATTTATTAAAACTGGCCTCCATTGTTGAAAAAGAAACGGGGCACCCAGAAGATCGGGGATTGGTATCCGCTGTTTTTAATAATCGTTTAAGACTAGGGATGAAGCTACAAACCGATCCCACCATCATTTATGGCTTGGGCTCTGCTTTTGATGGTGATTTACGCAAAAAAGACCTTTTGCGTGACGGGCCTTATAACTCTTACACCCGTTATGGTTTACCGCCGACCCCCATTGCGATGCCAGGTAAGGCTTCTTTGTTGGTGGCGGCTCAGCCGGCAAACTCTAAAGCCATTTATTTTGTGGCCAAGGGTGATGGTCGAAGTGCTTTTTCTGAGACCTTGGTAGCGCATAATGAGGCTGTGAAGCGATACCAATTGAAAAAGTAAATTGACCCTTATTAACTATATTCATTCCTTTTAGCTCATGTCTCTTTTAGCCCAATCTCCTCATGCACCTGGTTTCTTTATCTCTTTTGAAGGGATTGATGGCGCGGGTAAAAGTACCCATATTCAGGCTTTTTCAGAGGAGTTGGCTAAAAAATACCCTGGAAAAGAGGTGGTATTGACTCGCGAACCCGGAGGCACCGCTTTGGGTGAGCAGCTCCGAGAGATTCTCTTGCACCATCCCATGCACTTGGAAACTGAGGCACTTTTGATGTTTGCTGCCCGTCGTGAGCATCTAGCTACGGTCATTGAACCGGCCTTGGCGGCTGGCAAGATTGTCATTTCTGATCGATTCACCGATGCGAGTTTTGCCTATCAAGGAGGCGGTCGAGGTCTTGATTTAGCCAAGTTATATGAATTAGAAGTCTGGGTGCAGATGAGGATGGTTCAGAATCATGGGCAAGGAGGAGGGCAGAAGCGGGTCCTTCTTCAACCTGATTTAACCATTTTGTTTGATCTACCCAGTGAGGTTGCCCAGGCCAGAAGAAGCGCAGCCAGAGACCCCGATAAGTTTGAGCAACTCAATTCAAGCTTTTTTGAACAAGTTCGCCAAGAGTACTTGCGCAGGGCTCAAGATGACCCAGGTCGTTTTGAGATCATCGATGCCAATCAAAGCAAAGAGCATATTTGGAATTTACTTCAAAATATCTTATTAAATATTTGATTATTAATGATATTTTTATCATTAATTTTATCTATTAGAGTCGATATAATCAGAAGCTATGAGTCAGCGTCTACACCCTTGGTTTGAACAAGCCTGGTCTGAAATGAGTCTAGACCAGATGCCCCATGCTGTTCTTTTGCATGGGCAGGCAGGCATTGGTAAATTGGATTTCGCCTTGCACTTGGCCAAGGCATTGCTATGTGAGTCTACGCAGGGTGCATCGATAAAACCATGTGGTACTTGTGAGGCATGTCACTGGTTTGAAACCGGTAACCATCCTGATTTTTTAGGGGTCGTTCCAGAAAGCCAGGCTGGTTTATTGCCACATGAAGAGATGCAGGGTGACGGGCCTGAGGATAAACCTAAGCGTGGCAAGAAAAAAGCTGATGATGAAAGTGATGAAAAAGCCGATAAAAAGGCCAGTGTGGTTATCAAAGTCGATCAAATCAGGGAGGCCCTAGAGGGCATTGCAACCTCACCTCATCGGGGAGTTCAGCGCGTGATCTTGATTAATCCAATTGAAACCTTACCAACAGTATCAGCCAATACGCTTTTAAAAAACCTAGAAGAACCACCTGAAAGTACTTTATTCATTTTGGTCAGCGATCGTTTAGATCGCATTTTGCCCACCATTCGCTCACGTTGTCGTTTGATTGCTTTACCAAGACCCAATATTGAAGAAGCCAGCCAATGGTTGCAAGCTGAACTTCAAGTAGCGGGCCGTAATGCTTCCATCGATGAGATTAGACAAGCCCTCAACGAGAGTGGTGGGGCAGTGCTGGATGCCAAACAGCAACTGTTGGGAGCGGCAGATGCCGATGAGATGAAGGCTCATATGACAGAAGCTTTGCTCAAAGGTTTAGGCGAGGGTGCTCAAATCAATTGGCTGGCTGTGGCAGAGGCTATTCATAAATCACCCATGTCCGATATTTTGTTAACCCTTGAGAGATGGGTCGCTGATCTACTGAGTCAACAACAAGCCGGTTTGATACGTTATTACCCTCTGCGACAAAAGGCTCTAGAGCAGTGTTCTAAAAATGCCAGAACGCAAAAATTGAGTGCCTATTGGAAGGCATTGCTTGATGCAAGAAGGCATGAGCTGCACGCATTGGCTAACCGCGTACAAGTGGAAGCGTTGCTAATACGTTATCAAGAAGTTTTTAAAGATTGAACGAGTTGACTCAATCAGATTCATGACTGGATATTAATTACTTATGTTTGTAGATTCTCATTGCCATTTAGATTTTCCTGAGTATGCCAACCAGCTTCCTGAACTGTTGGCGGAGATGAAAAAATCTAAAGTCGATTACGCCATGTGTATTTCTGTGGACATGCCAGATTTCCCTAAGGTCCTGGCCTTGGCAGAAGCGCACGACCATCTATTTGCCACAGTTGGAACGCACCCAGATTATGAAGACACGCCAGAGCCCACTGAAAACCAGTTGGTTGAATTGGCTCAGCATCCAAAGATTTTGGCGATTGGTGAAACGGGTCTCGACTACTACCGCATGGGTGATAAAAACTATGAGCAAATGGAATGGCAGAGAGATCGTTTTCGCACGCACATTCGCGCTGCCAAACGGGTGAATAAGCCATTGATCATTCATACTCGCTCTGCCTCTGAAGACACCATTCGCATCTTGAAAGAAGAGGGGGCTGACCAAGTTGCCGGGGTGATGCACTGCTTCACTGAAAGTTGGGAGGTGGCTCAAGCTGCCATGGAATTGGGTTTCTATATCTCATTTTCAGGAATCGTGACCTTTAAAAATGCCAAGGAATTACAGGAAACCTGTCAAAAAGTGCCCTTGGAGCGTATGTTGATAGAGACTGATTCGCCATTTTTAGCCCCTGTGCCGCATCGAGGTAAAACCAATCAGCCGGCATGGGTTGCCCATGTGGCAGAGTTTATTGCCAATCTTAAAGGGGTTTCGGTGGAAACCGTTGCCCAGCAAACAACCCAAAACTTTAAGACTTTATTCAAAGCGCCCATCTAATTCGAGTTCATATTTAATGAAGATATCATTTACAAGACATTGTTTTAATTATATTTTTTACGCAATTTCTTTCACGCCATTGGTGGCCTTGGCGCAGTCCATGCCCCAAGCGCAACAGTATCAAGTGGATGCTTTTTTGAAAGATGTCAAATTTAACGATCAAAAATCCGTCAAAAAAGCTCTGGCTGATGGTATGAGTCCAAACGCCATGGATGCCAAGGGTAATTCAGCCTTGAGCATTGCCATCGCCGAGAAATCCCTCGATGTGGCCAAGGTTTTGATCGATTCTCCATCTATTGACCTTGAAAGACCGAATTTGGCTGGTGAAACACCCATCATGATGGCTGCTTTTCATGGTTCACTTGATTTGGTTCAGTATTTGGTTGAAAAACGTCAGGTTGAGATTAATAAGCCTGGTTGGTCTGCTTTACATTACGCTGCAACCAACGGGCATTTAAAGATTGCTACTTATTTGTTGGATAAAAATGCCTATGTCGACCCAGAAAGTCCGAATGGCACAACAGCTTTGATGATGGCGGCACGTGGTGGACACATTGAACTTGTGAAACTGTTACTGGAACGGGGCGCAGATCTTTCAAAGGTCAATGGCGTCAATATGACGGCGATTGATTTTGCAGAACAACACAATCAAACTGAGATAGTGAATGGTCTGAAATCTCGTTGGTTAAAGCTCTATAAAAAGCCATACCAATCAAAGCTGAAATAAGGGCATTGAGCTATGCCATTTATTGAAGTTTTATTGATTCTGAAACCTTAGCTATATTTCGCATAATCATTATTATGTTAAACAAGATAAAGATGGAATTTCAGAATGCCTATGAAAATACCATTTATGTGGTTTTAGCCAACCCCACTTCACCTAAAAACCCTACGGATACAGAGTTTCAGATTCAAATTGGGGAAATCAATCAATCATTGAATCACTGGATGAATGGCAAGGGTTATCAAACAGCCGCCATCATTACAGCCTGTAATCCAAAAGGGATCAAAGTGGAACCCATTAAAAACCAAGATGCCATGAGAGTCTTGATGAAGCAAATCGAAGAACAGCAACTGCCCTATCTCATGGCCTATGGATCCAATCGTGAGGGTACTTGGAGAGAAGATAGTTACTGCCTATTTAACGTGACACAGGACCAAGCAGTACAGTTATCCCAAATCCATCAGCAAAATGCGTTTGTATGGCTTGAAGCAAACAAAGAAGCAGAGCTAATCTGGCCCAGTGAACATACAGATTAAAAGCAATTAGGAGAAACAAACCATGCAACTCTTACACACCATGCTACGAGTAGGAAATCTAGAGCGATCGATTCAGTTTTATACCCAAGTCATGGGGATGAATCTATTAAGAACCACCGAAAGACCCGGTCAAGATTACTCATTGGCCTTTGTTGGTTATGAACAGGGCAATTTATCAGGGCATGCAGAAATTGAATTAACCTATAACCATGGCGTGGAGTCTTATGAAATGGGAAGCGCCTATGGGCACATCGCCATTGGTGTTCATGACATTTACAAAACGTGTGAAGACATTCGAGTGGCGGGCGGAACAATCACCCGTGAAGCTGGGCCAGTCAAAGGAGGCAACACATTGATTGCATTCGTTCAAGATCCAGATGGATACAAGATTGAATTAATCCAGCGGTAATCAGCACACTGCCCGCTTGATCTCTTTCTCTTTTTCTTTTCTGGCGTGTTCTTCCTCGGGCGTTTCTGTAATTAAATCATTTACGAATTCTTCCATGCGAATGTTATCTTTGGGGCAAATGGGCGCTCCCATGCTGGCCCATTTTTTGAGTAAGCTCACTTCATAGCCACATTGAGAACACTTCGCTTTGGCCTTCTGAGTATTGTTGGCTCGAGGTGGTGGAAAGACAATCGCCTTATGCGGATACTGCCCTAACCGCTCAGCAATCATCATGAGACGCACCTTGAGCTCCTCTGTGGCATGTGCGCTGCGTGCAGGCCCTTCAAGTCCAACACAGTGGGCAATTTCTTTAAAGTCTTGACCATGACCGCTGTGACAATCATCAATGGCGTGGCAGAGTTCATGAACAAGCGTGTCTAAAACTTCAACTGGATCTTCTAACTTAGGAGATACAAAAATTTCATTGACCATATCGCCAGAGCGCTCTTTAGGCCAACATTGACCCAAGGTAGTTCTTGGGCTACTGGATGCAGGCCAGCCACAAGATACTTTGACTGGAGGTATGGCAAAGCCAGCCTTTGAAAAAGTGGGTTCAAGTGCGTGTACGGCAGCTTGAAGCCAAGATTCACGGGTTGTGTGGGTTTGAGATATATTCGTAGTCATGTCTATAAAAAAATTATCGATTTTCTTCTGTCTATTAGTGACCCTGTCAGCCTGCGATAGAAATGATTATGTTACTTGGCAATGCAAAATAGATCCTCAAAATATGGATGAAAAACCTATCACCATGATTCTTGAAGGGGCTACCATGAAAATGAATCAACAAACTTACAATTTTTGTGGCAGCTTGGGCCCTTCCAGTTATTTTGATCTAAACTGTTCAGGTAAGGCTGAACAATCAGCCATCCGTTTTATTTCTAAATCAGGCACCTGGATCAAAGGTGATCAAACACTCAGTTGCGTATCTCTATGACTCAAAACAATAATAACGACGCAACATCCAATTCTTCCTTATCTGTGAATGATGAAAATTCAGATTCCCCATGTGTTGGCATTTGTTCCACCCTCTTCGATGATGTTTGCCAAGGTTGTGGGAGAACTGCCATTGAAGTATGTAACTGGGTGTTTATGACCCCTGAGGAGAAGCAAGCGGTTTGGACTCGCATCACCGCAGAGGGCACTGCCATGCGTTTTACTCGAAAAGACTAGCCTTCGATTGATTGACTCGCCAAGTACTCTTCATAAGTTCCTTCAAAGTCAGTCACTGAGCCATCATGGCGAATCTCTAGAATACGAGTCGCCAAGCCAGTAATGAATTCACGGTCATGAGAAACAAAAAGCACTGTGCCATCGTATTTCTCTAACGAGGTTTGCAAGCTTTCAATAGACTCCATGTCCATGTGATTGGTAGGCTCATCCATGGCCAGGACGTTGTGTCTTTGGAGCATCAATTTGCCCCAAATCATGCGCCCTTTTTCACCACCCGAAATGACCCGAACAGACTTACCAATTTCATTGCCTGAAAATAGTAAGCGGCCCAGTGTTCCTCGGATGATTTGATCATCATCACCTGGCTTACCCCACTGCCCCATCCATTCAAGAAGCGTCATGTCTTCAGGAAAGCACTCGCTGGTATCTTGGGGCATATAACCTACATCAGCATTTTCAGACCATTTGACTGAGCCACTATCAACTGCAATGCCACCAAACTTTTCGCTCAAGATGGATTTCAACAATGTGGTTTTACCCGCCCCGTTCTCACCAATGATGGCGACTTTTTCACCAGGACGAATCATGAGCTTGAAGTTCTTGAAAATATCACGCTCATAAGTTTTTGACATGGCATCACATTCAACCACGATGTTGTGTAACTTTTTATCGTACTCAAATCGAATGAAAGGATTTTGTCGTGAAGAGGGTTTGATTTCTGCCACTTCAATTTTTTCCAATTGACGCTGTCTTGAGGTGGCTTGTCTGGCCTTAGACGCATTGGCTGAGAAACGGCGCACGAAAGCCTGTAATTCTTCAATCTTTTCTTTGGCTTTGGCGTTATTGGCAAGCTGTTGACTTCTGGCCTGCATCGAAGCCAACATGTATGAGTCATAGTTGCCAGGATAAACAGTCAAAGTGCCGTAATCCATATCGGCCATGTGCGTGCAAACTGCATTTAAAAAGTGACGATCATGAGAAATGATGATCATGGTGCTATTGCGCGCATTCAAAATATCTTCAAGCCAATGAATGGAGTGGATATCTAAGTTATTGGTAGGTTCGTCTAGCAATAGAACGTCTGGATCAGAGAACAATGCTTGAGCGAGTAAAACACGCAATTTCCAACCGGGAGCCACTTCACTCATGGGGCCATTGTGTTGCTCAATGGGAATACCAATTCCCAATAACAACTCCCCTGCTCTAGCTTCTGCGGTGTAACCGCCGTACTCAGCAAACTTTGTTTCGAGTTCAGCAGCGCGCATGTAGTCTTCATCTGTGGCTTCTGGATTGGCATACAAGGCATCTCGCTCAGCCGCTGCATTCCACATATCTTCGTGGCCCATCATGACCACATCTAGAACCCGCTTATCTTCGTAAGCAAACTGATCCTGGCGCAATTTACCCAAACGAATGTTAGGTTCTAAAGAGACATTGCCAGCGCTTGGTTCTAAGTCAGAACCTAAGATTTTCATGAAAGTGGATTTGCCACATCCATTGGCGCCAATCAAACCATAGCGATTGCCACCGCCAAATTTGACAGAAATGTTTTCAAATAGGGGTTTCGCCCCAAATTGCATGGTGATATTTGCTGCTGAAAGCACGTTATTTGCCTGTAAAAGAGTGAGACAACGAAAGCTGTCTATTTTAACCAATCAAGCGACTTGATTGGAATAAATGCTATGGGGTGCAAGAGGCCTTCAAGATGAAGCCTGTTGGACTCGCAGATAAACAAGCCTTCTGACCAACGGGTAGAGTGACTTTGTCAGCACAGTGGCCAAACGGTAAACCTGTTAACACTGGAATTGCATCACCTAGACGCTCACGAATAGCCTTTAACGCATCATCTAGCGTGTAACCTCGATCTGTGTCTGTTAAACGATAGGCAGAAATGTCACCAATCAATAGGGCTCTTTGCGTTTGCAAATAACCCGCATCCAATAATTGATGCAACATTCTTTCAATTCGGTAAGGGTGTTCATTCACATCTTCAATGAACAAAATACCACCCTGCACTTGTTGTTTTGAAGGAAAGAATTCAGTTCCTAGCAAGCTCAAGATCATACTGAGATTGCCGCCCCACAAGACTGCGTCATTATCCTTTTGAATACCCAGGGGTTTGGTCATGATTTGAGGTGCCATGACTTCAATCTCAATCTCTGCCTGAGTCATGGCAGCATGAAAATGTTTCCATGTAAATTCAGACACATCGCCACAGAAGTCATAACTAAACATGGGGCCCGCAAAACTTGAAGCCCCAGTTTTAGCAAACAAAGCCAAGCCAAATGCCGTGAAATCACTGTGCCCCACAATTTTCATGCCTTGCTTCACTTGCTGAGCGATTGGTGACCAGTTAATTTGATGAAGTAAACGATTCAGGCCATAGCCACCGCGCAACGACATCACCACATGTTGAGGGTCTAGTTGGGCCAAATCATTGATTTCTTCCAATCGTTCCTGATCGGTACCTGCGAAACGTTGAAACTGTCTTGTGCCGCAAACCAGATTATTGACTTCGATGTGTTGCTTTTTGAACCAATCGACACCATGAGTCAAAACACTCTTATCGGGTAGAGATCCAGACGGAGCAATCAGGTGCAATTTCATTAGGCTTGGGTTCTACGATCTTTAAAAAAGTCTTTCAATATTTGAGCGCACTCATCAGCAAGTACGCCCCCTTCGACCATTGTATGGTGATTTAGTTGTGGATTGTCAAACAGATTTAAAACACTGTGCACACAACCTGTTTTGGCATCTGCTGCCCCATACACCACTCTAGATATTCGAGCATGCATGATCGCGCCACAACACATCATGCAAGGCTCTAGGGTTACATAAAGTGTTGTGTCGGGGAGGCGGTAATTAGACAAGCCCAGACCCGCAGCACGCAGAGCAGTAATTTCTGCATGGGCGCTGGGATCGTGTTGACCAATGGGTTGATTGTGCCCTGTGGCAATCACTTCTTGATTAGAAACCAGTACGGCTCCAACGGGAACTTCTCCCAATGCACGTGCTTTCTTAGCCTCTTCTAGAGCCAGTTGCATGAACTCTAGATCTTTGGCATTAGGCATGAACGTCGGCCCAGCAATTAGGGGTTTCATAGAGGCGCAAACGACTGAGATTCAGGCGACCCCCAAAACGATCTTTAAAAATGGGTTCTAATATTGAGAATGCCAATTGCGCTAGATTTTCAACGGTGGGAATCGATTCCATCACCACGGTCTTGTGGCCAGGCAAAGTAGCTAAAAAACTGACCAAGGCATGATCTTCTTGAGCCACCAAAAAGGCATGATCCCACTTTTGAACAATTTCTTCTTGAGTGATTTTCTTGATGTCACCAAAGTCTAAAACCATTCCGTCATCGCCATGACCTTGATGGCTCAATACAGTTCCCATCAAAGTTACTTCGATGACATAACGATGACCGTGGATATGTTTGCAATGACCGTCATGATGAGGGATTCGATGGCCAGCATCAAATTCCAGACGACGGGTAATTTCCATTTTTTTATTCATAAAAACTTTGTTTAACGAATCCCCAATATCTTATGAGTTTGGGTGCTCAGGCGCCACAGAGGACGTGATTGACAGATTTTAATCGCTAATTCTGTGTTGGCGACTTTATTAGGGCCATCCAAGGGTTGCAGAAAGTGATGCTTAAAGGACATTTTTTCAAAGCGGGCTAAATGCTTTTGAAGTTGATCGCCATGCCCTGCTTGTGGAATCACCAGCTTCAATTCATCCCCTTGTATTTGAACCAACTCGCTGCCATGCTTGGGGCTGACACAAATCCAATCAATCCCTGCGGGTACTCGAATGGTTCCGTTGGTTTCAATGGCTATTTTGAAACCCAAGCGATGAACTTCGTGGATCAATGCCTCATCAAGTTGTAAAAGAGGCTCTCCACCTGTGAACACAACATATTGATGATGTGGATCACCTTCACCCCAAGCAGTCTGAATGGCTTTAGCCAAGGCTTCTGCAGAATCAAACTTCCCGCCACCATCACCATCCGTACCGATAAATTCTGTGTCACAGAACTGACAGATGGCTGTATTTCGGTCTTCCTCGCGGCCAGACCATAAATTACAGCCCGCAAATCTACAAAAGACTGCGGCTTTGCCAGTTTGAGCCCCCTCACCCTGAATCGTCAGAAAAAGCTCTTTGACGCTATAAGTCATGAGCGAAAACTATTCCCACTCAATCGTCGCAGGCGGTTTACCGCTGATGTCGTACACCACGCGATTGATGCCACGTACTTCGTTAATGATGCGATTGGAAACCTTACCCAATAATTCGTGGGGTAAATGCGCCCAATGAGCAGTCATAAAGTCTTGTGTTTGCACTGCTCTTAATGCAACGACATACTCATACGTTCTGCCATCGCCCATCACGCCCACTGATTTCACTGGCAAGAAAACAGCAAATGCTTGACTGGTTAAGTCATACCAAGACTTGCCACTATTTTCATCGATGGTTGAGCGTAGTTCTTCAATAAAGATGGCATCAGCACGTCGCAATAAATCAGCAAACTCTTTCTTCACCTCACCTAGGATACGAACGCCAAGACCAGGGCCTGGGAATGGGTGACGGTATACCATCTCATGAGGTAAACCCAATTCAACGCCCAAAGCGCGAACCTCATCTTTGAATAGCTCACGCAAAGGCTCTAACAATTGAAGCTTCATGTCTTCAGGTAAACCACCCACGTTATGGTGACTCTTGATGGTGTGAGCACCCTTTTTACCTTTGCCCGCTGACTCAATCACATCGGGATAAATCGTTCCTTGAGCAAGCCATTTAGCATTTTTGATTTTTCCAGATTCCACTTGGAAAACTTCGACAAACTCTTTGCCAATAATTTTTCTTTTCGCCTCAGGATCAGCAACACCAGCCAATTGACCCATGAATTGATTGGTTGCATCGACATGAATGACCTTTACACCCAAGTTCTTGGCAAACATATCCATCACCATCTTGCCTTCATTGAGACGAAGCAAGCCATGATCAACGAACACACAAGTTAACTGTTGACCAATCGCGCGATGAATCAATGCAGCGGCAACACTTGAATCAACGCCACCTGAGAGACCCAGAATCACTTCATCGCTACCAACCTGTTGGCGAATATTTTCTACTGCTTCAGCAATGTAGTCACCCATCACCCAATCATTGCCACAAGCACAAATTTCATGCACAAAGCGTTCAAGAATGGCTGTGCCTAAAACAGTGTGAGTCACTTCGGGGTGAAATTGAACTGCATAAAAGCGTCGGTCTTCATCTGCCATGCCTGCAATCGGGCAAGAATCGGTGGAGGCCATTAATTTGAAACCAGGAGGCAAATTAGTCACTGAATCACCGTGACTCATCCAAACTTTCAGCATCCCATGACCTTCGGGGGTCGTGAAATCCTGAATGTTCTCTAATAATTTGGTATGGCCACGTGCACGCACTTCTGCATAACCAAACTCTCTTGATTTACCCAAAGATTCGGCAGTGGCTACTTGTCCGCCCAACTGAGCTGCCATGGTTTGCATGCCATAACAAATTCCCAAGACAGGAATACCTAATTTAAAAACAATCTCAGGAGCTCTTGGGGTGTCGCCTTCTGTGACTGAGCTTGGTCCACCAGACAGGATGATGCCTTTACAGCCCTGCTCTTTGACGAACTTTTCAATGAAGTTTGAGTCAACATCATAGGGATGAATTTCTGAATAAACTTTTGCATCGCGAACGCGTCGAGCAATTAATTGGGTCACTTGTGACCCAAAGTCCAAAATTAAAATCTTGTCGTGCACAGTAATCCTAAATAGGTGACAAATTAGTCAATGTGATAGTTCGGAGCTTCTTTGGTGATTTGCACGTCATGAACATGAGATTCGCGCATGCCTGCTGAGGTAATCTCAACAAAGCCAGCCTTTTCATGCAATTCAGCAATGGTTTTACAGCCACAATACCCCATAGAGGAACGCACACCGCCTGTCAATTGATGAACAATCGCTAAGACGCTGCCTTTGTATGGAACGCGACCTTCAATGCCTTCTGGCACTAATTTATCCACGTTGGCACTGTTATCTTCTTGGAAATAACGATCGGCGGCACCATCTTTCATGGCGCCAACCGAGCCCATGCCACGATAACTCTTGTATGAACGACCTTGATACAAGAACACTTCACCGGGAGCTTCTTCCGTTCCAGCAAACATGCCTCCCATCATCACGCAATGGGCACCGGCAGCCAAGGCTTTAGAAATATCCCCTGAGTAACGAATACCGCCGTCCGCAATCAAAGGCACGCCGGTGCCTTTTAATGCTTCAGAAACATTCACCACCGCTGTAATTTGTGGCACACCAACACCAGCCACAATGCGTGTTGTACAAATAGAACCAGGACCAATACCCACCTTAACGCCATCAGCGCCATGAGCGACAAGAGCTTTAGCTGCATCGCCTGTAGCAATATTGCCGCCAATCACTTGAATCTGAGGATAGTTCTTCTTCACCCATTTCACGCGATCTAACACGCCCTGACTGTGACCGTGGGCAGTATCGACCACAATCACGTCAACACCAGCTTTAGCCAATAGCTCTACCCGTTCATCATTGTCTGGACCAACACCCACCGCAGCACCAGCAATCAACTGACCACGACTGTCTTTGCTAGCCAATGGATGCTCTTTGGCTTTCAGGATGTCCTTTACAGTGACTAAACCACGCAATTCAAAGTTATCGTCGACCACCAAAACTCGTTCCAAGCGATGTTTGTTCATCAAACGTTTCGCTTCTTCCGGAGAGGATCCTTCTTTGATTGTGACCAAACGATCTTTAGGGGTCATTTTGTCGCGTACTTTTGCGTCTAAATCTTCTTCAAAGCGTAAGTCGCGGTTGGTGATGATGCCCACCACCGTTTTACCTTGTAAAACTGGAAATCCAGAAAATCCATGTTCTTTTGATAGATTGATGACGTCACGAACGGTCATTTCTGGTGAAATCGTGATTGGGTCACGTAAAACGCCTGACTCATAACGCTTCACTTTGGCCACTTCTCGGGCTTGTTCGGCTGGCGTTAAGTTCTTATGAATAATACCCACACCCCCCTCTTGAGCCATCACGATGGCCAAGCGACCTTCGGTAACCGTATCCATGGCGGCCGAAACAAGTGGAATATTGATTGAAATATCGCGCGTCAGTTGAGTAGACAACTGAGTGTCACGTGGAAGAACCGCTGAATAAGCGGGAACGAGAAGCACGTCATCAAACGTCAGTGCCTTTTGGATGAGCCTCATGCAAAACCCCTATACGCAAAAGCAAATTATAGAGGTTTTATGGCTTTTTGCTCAAAAAACGCCCTTTTCTTCCGGCTGCCTTCGCCTGTAGCTTGGCATCGAGGTTCTTATTAGCCTTTTTTCGCCTAGCTTCCATGGGGTCAATCAAGAGTTCGCTGTAGAGTTCTAAGCGATCTCCCTCATAGATTGGACTATCCCATTCTTTGCGTTTGCCAAACACGCCAAAGCAACCTTTTCTGGCAATGGCGAGATCTTCAGCAGAAGAGGCAATATCCAGAAGTTTGAGGGCTTGACCTACTGTAGCAGGAGTTCCGGCGGGAAAATTCAATGTCTTTTCAATCAGGGTGGGCTCACCTAGTCGGGCATCACACAAGAAGATCTTGATGCTTGTCATTCATCGCTTCCATAGACTTGATCGGCACGCTTTACAAAACCATCCACAAAGGTGCCTGCAATCATGCCAAAGACGGGGCCAATGATTTTCTCTAAAAGAAGACTTTCAAACTCATAGTGCAATTGAAACTCTATCTTGCAAGCATTCTCTTTCAAAGGAGTAAAGCGCCAATGGCCATGAAATTTTTTAAAGGGCCCATCCACAAAGCTCATATCAATCGAGCTGGGTCTCAGATTCGCATTGCGGGTATGAAAAAACTGCTCAAGTCCTTTAAATTTAATATGAATCTTGGCATCCAAAATGTCTTCAGTTTGCTCAAAGATCTCTACACCACCACACCACGGCAGAAAATCTGGATACTTGGCGACATCAATGACCAAGTTATACATTCTCTCAGCGGAGTGTTGAATCAGGACTGTCTTAAATACGTCTGCCATAATCTCGTATTCTAACGATATAAATCTATGAGCATCATTGACAACAAAAAAGCGTTTTTCGATTATTTCATCGAAGAACGATTTGAAGCCGGCATGGTTCTACAAGGATGGGAAGTCAAAGCCATCCGGGAAGGTCGCGTTCAAATCAAAGAAGCCTATGTTGTCATCAGAGATGCAGAGATTTATCTGATTGGTTGTCATATTAGCCCCTTAATTTCTGCCTCAACTCATGTTTTGGCCGATCCAGGACGAACCAGAAAACTCCTCTTAAACGCCATTGAAATCAAAAAATTGATTGGTAAAGTAGAACAACGCGGCTATACCTTGGTCCCACTTAACCTCCATTTCAGTAAAGGTCGTGTGAAATGCGAGATTGGCTTGGGTCGAGGCAAGAAACAGCATGACAAACGCGAAGCTTCTAAAGATCGAGACTGGCAAATTGAAAAAGCCCGAATCATGCGTTCGGGCTCCAAGATATCTGACTAAATTCAACCGATTATTTGGCCAATAAAGTCCAGGTATCGACCACACTGTCAGGGTTCAAAGAAATTGATGTGATGCCCTTGTCCATCAGCCACTTGGCAAAATCAGGATGATCTGAAGGACCTTGACCACATATGCCAATGTACTTACCTTTAGCGCGGCAAGTTTCAATGGCTCTAGCAACCAAGAACTCAACAGCTGGATCTCGCTCATCAAAATCAATGGCCAATAACTCCATGCCTGAATCTCGATCAAGACCCAGCGTTAATTGAGTCAAATCGTTTGAACCAATTGAGAAACCATCAAAATGCTCTAAGAATTGTTCAGCCAAAATTGCATTGGATGGAATCTCACACATCATGATCACTCTTAAGCCATTTTCACCACGCTTCAGACCGTGCTGTGCCAGTAATCCAATTACCTTTTCTGCTTGTTTCACTGTACGCACAAAAGGAATCATGATTTCAACGTTAGTAAGTCCCATGTTGTTGCGAACACGCTTCATTGCTTCACATTCCAGGGCAAATGCTTCAGCAAAATCCTCAGAAATATAACGAGAGGCTCCACGGAATCCCAACATTGGATTTTCTTCATCTGGTTCGTATCGAGAACCGCCAATGAGTTTTTTATACTCATTCGACTTGAAGTCAGACATGCGAACAATCACTGGTTTTGGATAGAAGGCTGCCGCAATGGTGGCGATACCTTCAGCGAGCTTATCCACATAGAATGCTTTTGGACTGGCGTGACCACGAGCCACGCTTTCAACCGCCTTTTTCAAATCTAGATCGATGTTTGGATATTCCAAAATGGCTTTTGGATGAACACCAATGTTGTTATTAATAATGAACTCTAAACGCGCCAATCCAACGCCACCGTTCGGAATTTGGCAGAAGTCAAAGGCTAACTGCGGGTTGCCCACGTTCATCATGATCTTCACTGGAATCTCAGGCAAGACACCGCGACTCACTTCGGTCACTTCAGTCTCAATCGGACCATCATAGATACGGCCTTCATCACCTTCAGCGCAAGATACGGTAACTACGGCACCATCTTTCAGAACATGAGTGGCATCGCCACAACCCACCACGGCGGGAACACCCAATTCACGGGCAATGATGGCGGCGTGACAAGTACGACCACCACGATTGGTCACAATAGCTGCGGCGCGCTTCATGACGGGTTCCCAGTTAGGATCTGTCATATCAGCCACCAAAACATCGCCTGGTTGTACGCGGTCCATTTCGCTAGCATCTTTAACCACTCGTACTGTGCCAGTACCAATCTTTTGTCCAATTGCTCGGCCCGTGGCAAGAACTGTTGAATTACCTTTGAGTTTGTAGCGCATTTCTACCTTACCTTGCGCTTGGCTCTTCACGGTTTCTGGTCTGGCCTGCAAGATATATATCTTGCCGTCAATACCATCTTTACCCCACTCAATATCCATTGGACGTTGATAATGCTTTTCAATGATTACGGCGTATTTAGCGAGCTCAGAAACATCCTCATCCGTGATGGAATATCGATTGCGCTGCTCGAGTGGCACATCAACCGTTTTGACACGACCTGGCTCACCTGGAGCAGTAAATTGCATCTGAATTAATTTTGAGCCTAAGCTTCTGCGGATGATTGGATACTTTCCTGCCGCCAAGGTTGGCTTAAAAACATAAAATTCATCTGGGTTCACAGCGCCTTGAACGACAGTCTCACCTAGACCATAACTAGATGTAATAAATACGGCATCTTCAAATCCAGATTCGGTATCTAGAGTAAACATCACACCAGAGGAAGCTTTATCAGATCGAACCATGCGCTGAATGCCTGCTGATAATGCTACTTCAGCGTGAGCAAAACCTTTGTGCACACGATACGAAATCGCACGATCGTTATACAAAGACGCAAATACCTCACGAATGCGATGAAGGACATCTTCAATGCCCACCACGTTCAAAAACGATTCTTGCTGTCCAGCAAATGAAGCATCTGGTAAATCTTCGGCAGTCGCCGAGGAACGCACAGCAAAAGAACCTTTGCCATCTGCATCTAAAACTTTAAAAGCTTGGCGAATTTCTTGTTCAAGGCGATCTTGGAATGGGGCTTCTTCAACCCAACGACGAATTTCAGCACCAGCTTCAGCTAAGGCCTTCACATCATCCACATTCAGCTTATCCAAGCGATCATTGATGCGCTCGGTTAGTTTGTTGTGGACAAGAAAGTCACGAAATGCCAAAGCCGTGGTTGCGAAACCGGTCGGAACGCGCACACCGGATGCATTCAATTGTGAAATCATTTCCCCTAAAGAGGCGTTCTTTCCGCCGACTGACTCAACGTCAGACATGCGCAATTCCTCAAAAGGTAAAACGTATGCATTTGCATGGTTTGGATTAGACATAACAACTCACTAAGTAATGGAAAACTGGTACCGCTGGCAGCAAATTTCATCTCCGATGGATTGCCGCGCAAGAATGGTTCTATTGTATCCTTTGAGAATACTCACAAATAAAAATTTACATGAGCGCAAAACCACGCACCGTATTCATTGTTTCTGATGGAACTGGCATTACAGCGGAAACTTTCAGTCAATCTATCTTGGCTCAATTTGAATTGCCCTTCCGACAAATTCGTCTGCCATTCATTGATACCGTCGATAAAGCTCATCAAGCAGTTAGAGAGATCAATGACTATGCCAAAACCTCTGGTCAACAACCCATCGTTTTTACAACCTTAGTGAATTCTGAGGTCAATGCCATAGTCACTGCGGCGAATGGTCTGATGATGGATATGTTTCAGACTTTTATTGTGCCTCTTGAACAAGCTTTGGGCATGAAATCCAATCATGCGATTGGTCGGTTTCATAACAATGCCGATACCGAATCTTATAAAAATCGCATTGAAGCCATTAATTTTTCATTGGCGCATGATGATGGTCAATCCAATCAAAATTTGGCTGATTCAGATGTCATTCTGGTGGGGGTATCACGAAGTGGCAAAACTCCAACCAGTCTTTATTTAGCCATGCAATATGGTCTTAAGTCTGCCAACTACCCTTTAATTCCTGATGATTTTGAGAGAAATCAAATACCTAAAGATTTAATCCCATTTAGAAAAAAACTATTTGGTCTTACCATCGATCCAATGCGCTTATCTGAAATTAGGAATGAACGCAGACCAGGAAGCAATTACGCCAAAATAGAAAATTGTCGATATGAAGTCAGTGAAGCGGAAGCCATGATGCGTCAAAATTCCATTCCTTGGCTATCGACTACGAATAAATCTATTGAAGAAATTGCGACCACGATTTTGCAAGAAATTAAACCAGAAAGAACCAATTACTAGAGATCCATGACACTTCAAGTTTTATTTGATTGAGTTCAAATCAGCTCAGTCAAGTTCAGTTTAGTCTAGTTAGTTTAATTCTCGGCGTACCCGGCGCATTTCAAATAAACAAATCGCCGCAGCAGCTCCCACGTTCAAAGATTCGATGCATGGGTCTTGTGGGATTAAAACCCCCTTAGAAATCGCCAGCAATTCAGGATGAATACCCGAGCCTTCATTGCCGAAGATCCACGCATGTGGATCCAATAATTCATCACCCAAATCATACAAATCTTGCTCTGCCACCAAACTCGTGGCCAACAGGGGTACCTTGATTTTTTCTCGAATCATATTCAAGGTCCAAGATTCGTAGATTTTCAAATGACGATGAGCCCCCATGGCAGCTCTTAAGACCTTAGGTGACCAAGCTTGTGCGGTCCCTTTCATGCAAACCACATGCTTTAATCCAGCTCCAACCGCTGTTCTCATCATGGAACCCACATTCCCAGCATCTTGAATCGCATCCAAAATCAAAATATCGTCACTGAACTTAACTGGAAAATCCTGTTGAACAACTCGGATACACGCCATGATGGGTGGTCCATTGTCTAAATCAGATATCTTTTTCCACAAGGACTCATCTAAAACGTATAACTCGGTATCCGGTGCAGCTACTAATTGCATCTCAATGACTGCTGCAATCTCAGCTTGTTGTAGACCGGCTTCGGTCGTAAAAATCTCTAATAAGTCCTCTGATGCAAGCCAAGCTTGAACCAAATGAACTCCCTCAATCACAGCCAAACTCAGTTCTTGACGAGTTTTACTGGCTTTACTTCCCCCTTCTAATAAAACCTTGAGTCTTTTCACCAGAGGGTTATCAGCAGAGCTAAGGTATTTGGCATCTTTCATAAGAGCTTAGTTTCCATGACTTCTCGAACGGGTGCAAATGTTTTGCGATGCTCTGGGCAAGGTCCATATTGCTTAAGTGCTTCAAAATGCATGGGGGTTGGATAACCCATGTGTTGATTAAACCCATACATTGGATAGCTTGAATGCAACACTTGCATTTGACGATCGCGGGTTACCTTTGCCAAGATGGATGCCGCAGAAATGGCAGGCACTTTACTATCGCCCTTCACGATGGCTTCCATTTGAATATCTAGCTTGGGGCATCGATTGCCATCGATTAAGGCTTTTTGTGGCAACTGTCCTAGAGTCTTTTCTAAACCCTCAATTGCACGCTTCATGGCCAGCATGGTCGCTTGCAAGATATTGATGGCATCAATCTCAGTCGCACTGGCCTCAGCAATACACCAAGCCTTGGCATCCCGAACAATAATGTCAAATAATTCTTCACGCACTTTGGCGGTTAATTTTTTTGAATCCTTTAGACCCTGAATTGGTTTACTGGGGTCAAGTACGACGGCAGCAGCTACCACCGACCCAACCAATGGCCCTCTGCCTGCCTCATCCACACCACATTCCCAATCATGATTTTCTGGCATGAATCACTTTCGCAATCACGTCAGCCACGAGCTGACCCGTCGGTAAACGTAAAGACTCGTGCATGACTGTGAAACGTTCTTTTAATTGATTCACAGCCTGCGATTGATCTAACCAACGCAGTGTTGCTTCGGCTAAAGCCTTTGGCGTTGCAGCTTCTTGCAGGAGCTCTGGAACAACAAACTCACCTGCCAAGATATTGGGTAAGCCCACATAAGGTAGATAGGCTTGCTTTTTCATAAGCCATGCAGTGATGGCAGGTACTTTATAAGAAATCACCATGGGTTTTTTCCATAGGGCTGCTTCGAGCGTCGCAGTACCGCTAGCAATTAAAACAACATCAGCTGCCTCAAGCGCCAAACTTGCTTGACCATCCAATAAATGAATGATGATGGATGGATGCACCCTTCTTATCTGATTGGCCAGTGCTTCAATGGCTGGACGCAAAGTTGGGGTAGCAATGGGCACCACAAATTCAATGCCTTCACCATGACTGCTCAACATTTCACCCATGGCCTCAAAAAATCCTGGACCAATCATGGCCACTTCAGATTTTCGGCTGCCTGGCAAAACAGCGACTAAGACTGTATTTTTAGCAATGCTTAGAGTTTGTCTGGCTTTTTCAACATCTGGCACCATCGGAATACTGGAGGCCAAAGGATGCCCCACATAGGTCGCTTGAATTCCAGTTCCTTCATATACTTTGGGCTCAAAAGGAAAGATACACAACATGTGGTCCACTGACTCCTTGATACCTTTGATTCGACCCCCACGCCAAGCCCAGATAGAGGGGCTGATGAAGTGTATGGTCGGAATGCCGACAGCCTTAAGTTTTTTTTCAACCCCTAAGTTAAAGTCAGGAGCATCGATTCCCAAATAAGCTTGGGGTCGGTGATTCATCAATTCTTTTAGCAAAGACTGACGCACAGATAGTATGGCTGGCAATTGCTTGATGGCTTCTACATAACCACGCACCGCCAAAGTGTCCATTGGCCATAAAGATTCAAAACCTTGCGCCATCATCTTAGGCCCACCGATGCCGCGTGTTCTGAGTGAAGAAAGATCAGGATTGTTAGCGATGGCGGCTAAAACGCTACTCGCCAACATATCTCCTGACGGCTCACCTGCCACACACGCCAGATACGGGGCTATTTCTGAATTAGCGGGCAATGCCGCGCTCTGAAGCGGCGATGAAGTCATGGAATATTCTTAATTTTTCTGCTGTTTGAGCTTCTGTCGCTTGCTTTTCATCGGCCAAATCGGCAATCGCCTTTTTGGCTTCTTCAAAACTGAGATTTTGTTTGTACAAAAGTTTATACGCCTGACGCAATGCGGCAATTGCTTCAGGGCTAAACCCACGCCGTTTCAAACCTTCTGCATTCAGGCCGTGAGGTTCAGCCACAGCCCCTGAAGCAATCACATAAGGAGGTAAATCTTGAACCAATTTGGAGGCACCACCAATCATTGAGTGCTCGCCAATGCGAACAAATTGATGCACTCCAGACATACCTCCTAGAATCGCCCAATCATCGACACGAACATGCCCAGCAATCTGAGCGTTATTTGAAAAAATCGTATGGTTGCCCACGACACAATCATGTGCAATATGAACATACGCCATGATCCAATTGTCATTGCCAATTTTTGTGATGCCTTGATCTTGAATCGTACCCGTATGTAAAGTTGTGAACTCACGGATCATATTTCGATCGCCAATGACCAACTGCGTGGGCTCTCCTCGGTACTTCATGTCTTGTGGCGCACCACCCACAGATGCAAAGTGCCCGATTTTATTTTCGACTCCTATCGTGGTGCACCCTTCAACCACTGTGTGCGCGCCAATTTGAGTTCTGGCGCCAATTTTGACCATGGGACCAATCACTGCATAGGGTCCAATTTCTACCCCTTCAGCAATCTCTGCCTTGGAATCAACAATGGCGGTTGGATGAATCAGCGCCATCTTAGGCTTCCTTTTTACGGATGGTGCACATCAAATCTGCCTCAGTCACCACCACATCATTCACCGTTGCAAATGTTTTGAATTTCCAAATGCCGCCTTTAAATCGCTCAATTGAGGCATTCAAGATCAATTGATCGCCTGGTGTGACAGGACGTTTAAAGCGCGCATTATCAATGCCCACAAAAAAATAAACTGAATCATCAACAGAATCTTGACCAAAAGTGAGTAGTGCTGCAGTTTGAGCCAATGCTTCCAAAATCAAAACACCCGGCATGACAGGAAACTCTGGGAAATGGCCAGTGAAATGAGGTTCGTTCATCGTTACATTCTTCAGAGCTTTGACACGCTGACCTGCTTCTAGCTCAAGAACTCGGTCAACCAATAAAAAAGGATAGCGATGCGGAAGCATCTTCAAAATTTGGTTGATATCAAAGTTAACTAATTCACTCATAACAGCCTTTTACTTATTGTCTGATGTTTGGGATTTCAATTGCTTTTCTAAATCTTTGATCTTTTGGCGCATTTTATCTAAGCTGCGCAGAATCGCTGCATTCTTTTCCCAGTCAGCATGTGGCAACATTGGGAAGATGCTGGTGTAGTGTTGACCAGGCTGCTCAATCGAGCGAATAATCGTCGTACCCCCTGAGATGGTGGTCCTATCAGCAATTTTGAGATGGCCTGAAAAGCTGGTTGAGCCACCAATCATGCACATTTTGCCGATGACAGTACTGCCCGCCACAGCAGTGTTGCCCGCTATCACGGTCAAACTGCCGATATGCACATTGTGGGCAATTTGAACCAAATTATCAATTTTGCAACCATCATCAATCAATGTGTCGGCCATTGCACCACGATCAATTGAGGTATTGGAACCAATCTCAACATCATTGCCAATGATGACCTTACCAGTTTGAGGAACTTTCACCCACTCACCTGCAGCCAAATCAGGGGCAAAACCAAATCCATCGGAACCAATCACTGTGCCACTATGAATAATGGCACGAGCACCAATCAAGCAGCCGTAATACACCGTGACATGGGGGTGCAATACCGAATCAGCGCCAATCGAGGCATTCTCACCGACGTGAACTTGAGAAACCAAAACCACGCCATCTCCAATTTGAGCATTTTTAGCAATATGGCATTGCGGTCCAATGTAAGCCGATGACGCAATTGTTGCGCCGGGCTCTATCACTGCAGATGGATGAATCCCTGGAGTAAAAACAGCTTGAGAAGATTTTGCGAATTCTTGGGCAATCCTTGCAAATAGCGCATAAGGATTGGATGTAATGAGATAACTACGAGACTGATTTGATGAGTGACTTTGCAGAAACTCATAATCGGCCTCAGAAACAATCAAGCCCCCAGCCAAGCTCGAGGCAGCTTCATTTCGGTAAAGTGGATTTGCTAAAAAAGCCAGGTGCGAAGGACCTGCTTCCGATAAGGGCGCTAAACCACTGATGGCAGTGCTTCCACTGCCCGCTAAGCGAGCCGAATAGCGTTCGGCTAACTCAGCAATGGTTGGCATTCGATCCCTGTAATGAATTAGCGTAGACCGTTAAGAGCCTTGATGACGTCATCTGTGACATCAATCTTAGGATTCACGTAAGCAGCTTCCTGAACAATCAAATCAAGCTTGCGTTGCTCAGCCACCAACTTCAATGCCTGATTGGCTTTTTGAGCAATCTTAGAGCGCTCCTCAAAACTACGTTGATTCACATCTTCAGTGAACTCGCGTTGTTTACGCTGTAGTTCGCGATCAGCATCCGCCAACTCACGTTGCTTGCGAACACGCTCAGTATCTGACATCACAGCTGCATCTTTGTCTAAACGCTCAGCAGCTGATTTAATTTTCTGCGCGTCATCACGCAAGTCCTTTTCACGTTTAGCGAATTCGCTTTGTAATTTTGTTTGGCTCGCTTTGGCCATATTGGACTCTTTAAAAATGCGCTCTGAATTCACCACACCAATACGACCACTGAAATCTTTGTCGTCCGCGGCCATCGCAGAAGAAAACAAACCAAGAGCGGCACCAGCAACGATGGTGGACTGAATTAATTTAAAACTAAAGCGATTCATAAATACATCCTTCAACAATTAAAAAGCGGTACCAATTTGGAATTGGAAACGCTGCAAACGATCTTCTGGTTTCTTGCTTAATGGGAAACCATAACTAAACTTCAAAGGTCCCAATGGCGAAATCCATGACAAACCAAAACCATACGATGTTCTCAAACCTGAAAAATCAGGGGTGTCAGCATAAACGTTACCAGCATCAAAGAAGCTGAATAAACGCAGAGTCTTATCCACGCCTGAACCAGGAATTGGGAAAGTATATTCGATATTACCCACCAATTTAGAGGCGCCACCCACTGGGGTCACGGTGCCATTGTTATTGGTATTCGTTGGACCTAGGGAACCTGGCTCATAGCCACGCACAGAACCAATACCACCGACGAAGTAATTCTTGGTCACTGGGAATGGCTTATTGCTATAAGTATCGCCATAGCCAATTTCTCCGTTGAAAGACAAGATATTGCCTTTGAATAATGGCCAGAAATACTGATGCTGATAATAAGCTCGGTAGTACTGTAAATCTGCTACCGGAGTGCCCCACTCAAAGTTCACTTGTTGATATGTTCCGCGCGAAGGAATCAACGCACTGTCACGACCATCTCTAGACCAACCAATCGTGAACGGTACGTTCATGTTGCTCTTACCGTAAGCATTCACGTAGTTTTGGTAGCTCGTTGGTGTATTGACCGATGTTTCCATATCCAACTGCTCAATACCCAAACCAAAGAACACGCGATCGACTTCTGAATATGGCACGCCTAGCTTGAAGCTACCCCCGGTAGAAACAATCTTGTACTCAGTGTCTCCGGTGTAGTACAAAGGTCTGGAAGTCCTGGTGTAGAGCTCTGTGAAGCGGCTGATGCCATCTTCCGTGAAATAAGGGTCATAGTTTGACAAGGCCAATGTGCGATTGGTTTTGCCTGTGTTTACATTCAAGCCAATGCTGGTGCCTGTACCGAAAGCATTTTCTTGAGAAATACCGGCCGTCAAAATCAATTTGTCAGTGGATGAAAAACCCGCACCCAAACTCAATGAACCCGTTGGCTTTTCAGCCACTTTGATGCCCACATCAACTTGATCAGAGGTTCCTGGGATATCTTCCGTATTGACCTCAACATCTGTGAAGTAGCCCAAACGATTGATACGATCTTTGGAAAGTTTTAATTTTTCACTGTCAAACCATGAACTTTCCAACTGACGCATTTCTCGGCGAATCACCTCATCTCTGGTTTTATTGTTGCCAGAAATATTGATTTTGCGAACATACGTGCGTTTACCTGGATCAACAATTAAATTGAGATCGACTAATTGCTTGTCTCTTTGCAAGTTAGGTTGTGGATTGATGGCCGCGAAAGCATAACCATAGGCACCCAATTTATCAGCAATTGCCTTGGTACTCTCAGTCAATTTCGCAGAAGAAAATACATCGCCCACTTTCAAATTCACAAGCTTTGTGAGTTCCTCATCTTTACCCAGCAATTCCCCAGCTAGCTTCACTGAAGCCACCTTGTATTGCTGACCCTCTCGAATATTGATATTGAGATAGATACCCTTCTTATCAGGGGTAATTGATACTTGAGTCGACTCAATCACAAACTCCAAATAACCTTGATTGAGATAGAAAGAACGAATCGCTTCTAAATCCGCAGTTAATTTTTGCTTGGAGTACAAATCATTTTTTGTGTACCAAGATAACCAATTCGGAGTTGATAACTGCATCTCTTCGCGCAACTGTTTCTCTTTGAAGGCCTGGTTACCCACAATATTGATTTGTAAAATCTTGGAGACCTGACCTTCATCCACATTAAAGACAATCGCCACGCGGTTACGCTCAACAGGTGTCACAGTCGTGATCACTTCGGCAGCGTAATAGCCTCTTGAAATGTACTGTCGTTTTAGCTCTTGTTCCGCTTTATCAATGAGGGCTTTGTCGTAATAACGAGCCTCAGCCACACCCACTGCTTTGAGTGATTTTTTAAGTGCTTCTTTGTCAAACTCTTTGATACCGGTGAACTCTAATTGAGAAACAGCCGGTCTTTCCTCAACGCGGACAACCAAGACTTGACCGTCCGATTCAACCTTCACATCCTTAAAAAAGCCGGTGTTGTACAAGGCTCGAATCGCATCAGCACCCTTATCGTCAGTAAAAGTTTCACCAACTCGGACCGGCAAATAGCTAAACACAGTCCCTGGCTCAACACGCTGCAAGCCTTCTACACGAATGTCTTTAACCACAAAAGGATCAGCCGCCCACAATGGGCTAGATAAAAGACTCACCGCAATTGCGGCCAACGGAGTTTTAATGAATTTATTAGGTGATTTCAACGTAAGAACAATCTAGAAATATCGTTAAACAAAGCCAATAATGTTAAGAATAATAAGCTACCCACACCAATTCTTTGAAATACATTTTGCCAGCTCTCTGGAATCCTTCTTCCAGTGAGTAATTCCCATGCATCATACAGTAGCTGACCCCCATCAAGCATTGGTAAAGGAATCAAATTCAGGATACCCAAACTAATGCTGATCATTGCCAGGAATCCCAAGTACGACTGCCAACTGATTTGAACAGATTTACCGGCCATATCAGCTATGCTTAACGGACCACCAATCTGCTTAATAGAGGATTCACCCGTGAATATCCCTATGAGCATCCGCACAGAAATCACGCTGATATCCCAAACTCGCTCAGCTGCGACCTGGATAGATTCAAAAATACCCATTTTTAACTCAAAAATACCGATGGGCTCGGACAAATCAGGACGGATGCCCAGTTGAGACAATGGGTCGGTCTCAGGTCTTGGCTTTGGCAAGATTTCTTCTTTAAAAACAATCTCTTGGATGTTTCCTTGAGAGGTTTTTACTTGCAAAACAAAACCTTTGGGCTCGGTCACAGCGTCTAGAAGACGCCACCTCAACTGATTCCAACTGACGATCGTGCGAAATTCGTTTTCGTCTGATGACCTCCAGCCTGTCACAGTATCCCCTCCGTACACCCCTGCTTTAAAGGCAATACTGGATTCAGCGGGTTCGGCCAATTTTGAAGGTACTTGAGGAACCCCAGAGCTGAACAAGATGGTTAGAAAGACCACTGCAAGAATGAAATTCGCCAGTGGCCCGGCTGCCACAATAAAAGAACGTTGCCAAAGCTTTTTGCTTTTAAATGAGTCTTCATCCATTTTGACGTAGCCACCTAAAGGTAGGCTACTTAAAGCCCATTCAGTCGAGGATGAATTCTTTTGATAAGACCAAATACTCTTGCCAAAACCCACGGAAAACTTCAATACTTTCACACCACACAAACGAGCTGCGCTGTAATGGCCATACTCATGAAAACTCACCAACACGCCAAGAGCTACCAAAAAGGCCAATAAACTCCAAATTGCGTTCATAAAGAGCGGTCCTTAATGACTTGTTTTGAATGGGTCCTCGCCATGGCATCAGCCTCCAAAATACATTCCAGTGATTCATCCACCAAAACACTCGTTTGCGCACCGCATTGCGTTAAGACTTCTTCGACAACTTCAGGTATTTGTGTGAACTTGATATGCTGATTTAAAAAAGCCTCAACAGCTATTTCATTGGCAGCATTTAAAACTGTTGGAGCCAGACCTCCGGATTGAAGTGCCTGATATGCTAGATTTAAGCAAGGAAATCTGAGGTGATCCACGGGTTCAAAATGAAGCTCATTCAAGGCTAAAAAATCAAGTTCTTTCACGCCACCATCGACTCTAGATGGCCAGGCAAGACCATAAGCAATGGGTGTCTTCATATCAGGCTGACCCAGTTGTGCGATCACAGAACCATCCAAATAGCGAACCATTGAATGAATCACGCTTTGTGGATGAATCAATACCTTAATTTGCTCTGCTGCTAGACCAAATAAATAGTGTGCTTCAATAACTTCAAGCCCTTTATTCATCATTGTGGCTGAATCTACGGAAATCTTTCTACCCATGACCCAGTTAGGATGGGCACATGCTTGATCAGGGGTAATCAGATCAAACTCATGGATCGGTTTATTTCTAAATGGGCCGCCAGAGGCGGTTAGCAGAATTTCTTTAACACCCTTCTTGGCATATTGACCTCGATACATGGCATTGGAGGCGTTGGCATCCGGTAAACATTGGTAGATGGCATTGTGCTCGCTGTCGATGGGTAATAATTCAGCACCACTTCGAGACACTGTGTTCATAAACAAAGCGCCCGCCATGACCAAAGCTTCTTTGTTGGCCAATAAAATCCTTTTGCCATGGTGAGCCGCCTCAATGGTGGGCACCAATCCAGCCGCACCAACAATCGCTGCCATGACAGTATCCACTGAATGCAATGTGGCAGCCGTCACAAGAGCCTCTGGACCAAATGCCACTTCAGTTTTACAGTTTGCTTTAACCAGCAAAGTCTTTAGTTCTTCGACCTTTTCCTCATCACCCAAAACAGCATAGGCAGGAGAAAATTCGATGCATTGCTGAGCCAATAATTTGACATTGGTATGCGCTGTCAGAGCTTCTATCTTAAATAGCTCCGGGTGTAACCTCACCACCTCAAGGGTGTTCACACCAATCGAACCCGTGGAACCCAGGACGCAAATATGTCTCATGATTTATGACGCCATTAGGACAATGAGTCCAGCCAAGGGTAAGACAGGTAATAAAGCATCAATTCGATCCAATACCCCTCCATGGCCTGGAAGCAATGAGCTGCTGTCTTTAACGCCAGCAATGCGCTTTAGTTGAGATTCGAATAAATCACCTTGAATACTCATTCCAACACATACTGTGACGATGACAATCATGCCTAACCATCCCCAAGAGTGTTCAAGCAATGCGAAAAAATTAACTCCCGTCAGAGGATGATCTGCAAGTGCTGTGACACTTAAAAGAGCAATCACCAAGACCAATATCAAACCGCCAATCGCCCCTTCAATTGACTTACCAGGGCTTAAGCGAACGGCTAACTTGTGTTTACCAAATGCCTTGCCGGTAAAGTAAGCTCCAATGTCGGCAGCCCAGACCAATACCAAGACTGATAAAAATAAGCTCATGCTGACGGCACGAAGATGCATTAAGGAAAACCAACAGGCTGGTAATATGAATAATCCAGCAATCGCCAATGGCCAGCGCCACTTCAAGAGATTGAGTTCAAGTGATTGCTTCATGATGATGGGCACAATCAATAACCAAAAAGCCAAGGTCAGCCACAATAAAAATTGGACTGCCACCACATCGGCATACATTAACCAAGCCACTAAATTGAGCAAACACAATCCTGCATAAGAGATGGCTCTGGGATGATTTTCAGGAAATAAAAGTCGCCACCACTCCCAAGCTGCCAAAGTGATGACCAAAGCAATCAATGCTCCTAAGTAAATCAAGGGTGCAAACCACAGAACTGGCAAAAAAACTCCCAGTAGTGCAAGCGCTGTGATGACCCTGGTCTTAAGCATCGATTATTGTTCTTTCTCAGACGCAATGACTTGAGCACTGGTTCTACCAAAACGTCGCTCACGTTGACGATACCAATCAAATGATGTTTGCAGTGCCGCCAAATCAAAATCTGGCCAAAGTAAATCTGTGAAATAGAGTTCTGTGTAGGCTAGCTGCCATAACAAGAAATTACTGATGCGTTGCTCACCGCCCGTTCGAATAAATAAATCAGGTTCTGGGGCAAATGACATAGAAAGATGAGGTGTTAATAAATCCTCAGAAACATCCTCTGGTGATAGATGCGGATTGGCCTTTAAACAAGCTGAAAATGCCTGCAACATATCCCAGCGCCCACCATAATTCGCCGCGATGGTTAAATTCAAACCCGTATTGTTGGCTGTGAGAGCTTCAGCCTGAGCGACACGCTCTTGAATGAGTGGGTCAAAACGAGACATATCCCCAATCAAGCGAAGTCGAACGTTATTGCGATCTAAGCGACTGACTTCCTTCTCTAAAGCAGTTAAAAAAAGCTTCATTAAAAACCCGACCTCTTCAGCGGGTCGTCGCCAATTTTCCGAACTGAATGCAAACAGGGTCAGATACTCTACGCCCTGATCACCGCATTCTTTGACAATCTTACGGACCGTGTCTAAACCCTGAGAATGACCTGCCACTCTGGGTAAAAACCGCTTGGTGGCCCAACGCCCATTGCCATCCATGATGATGGCAATGTGACGGGGGATCTGCGCCACCTCGGGTACATCTTGAGTTGAGCTGGCATGAGCAGTCATATTTTTTGTGGCCATAAATGAGCGGTTCAAGCGATTGCTTAAACCGTCATAATTTCTTTTTCTTTTTCAGAAATAATTTTGTCAATTTCAGCCACAAAACGATCGGTCATTTTTTGCACGTCATCTTGTGAACGACGCTCATCATCCTCTGAAATTTCTTTGTCTTTGGCTAATTTTTTGAATGACTCATTGGCATCACGGCGTAAGTTGCGAACTGCAATTTTTGTATCTTCACCCTCACCCTTGACCACTTTCGTCAGTTCTTTACGACGTTCTTCAGTAAGTGCAGGCATCGGCACACGAATAATGTTGCCTTGAGTGGCAGGATTTAAACCTAAATCTGATTCACGAATGGCTTTTTCAACAGCGGCCATCATGCTCTTTTCCCAAGGTTGAACAGTCAAAGTCCTGGCATCTGCTAGACCCAAGTTAGCCACTTGAGCCAATGGGGTTGGATTGCCATAGTAATCCACGTTGATTTGCTCAAGAATACCTGGGTGAGCACGACCTGTTCTGATTTTTTGTAAATTGGACCTCAATGACTCAATCGACTTGGTCATTTTTTGTTCTGTATTTTTTTTGATTTCGTTTGCAGACATGATATTTCCTTTTAAACGTGTACCAACGTGCCTTCAGCTTCACCCATTACCACGCGCTTGAGAGCGCCAGCTTTGAGGATAGAAAATACTTTAATGGGCAACTTGCGATCGCGACACAAAGCAAATGCTGTTGCATCCATGACCTGAAGATTCTTAATAATAGCTTCGTCAAATGTGATTGTGTCGTAGCGAGTGGCTGTAGGGTCTTTCTTAGGGTCGCTGGTGTAAATACCATCGACTTTGGTGGCCTTTAGGACGACCTCAACCCCCATCTCTGCACCACGCAACGCAGCCGCAGTGTCGGTTGTAAAGAATGGATTTCCTGTACCTGCGGCAAAAATAACCACTTTGCCCTCTTCCATGTGACGAATGGCCTTCGGACGAATGTAAGGCTCAACCACTTGATCCATTCTTAGCGCAGATTGAACGCGTGCTTCAACCCCTTTTTGCCTTAATGCATCTTGCAATGCCAGAGAGTTCATCATGGTCGCCAACATTCCCATGTAGTCAGCGGTGGCCCTGTCCATGCCGGCCGCACCACCTGCAACACCTCTAAAAATATTGCCCCCACCAATCACAATCGCAAGTTGAACGCGACTTTGAACCACCTCAGCAATATCAGTCACCATCGCATCAATGGTGGCCGGATTAATGCCATAAGAATCATCGCCCATCAAGGCTTCACCAGACAATTTCAGTAACACTTTTTTATAAGCAGGCATGGCAGTCTCTCTCTAATGGGCAATTACAAGTTATAAAAGTATAAAAGGCACGAAGGTGTTAGCCCCGTGCCTTTTGGAACTACATAAACTACTTAGGCCGTGGCTTTTGCAGCAGCTACTTGCGCAGCAACTTCAGCAGCAAAGTCATCTTGACGTTTCTCAATACCTTCACCAACCACATACATCGTAAAGCTCTTAATAGTTGTATTAGCTGCCTTCAACATTTGCTCTACGGTTTGTTTGTCGTTTTTAACAAAAGTTTGATTCAACAAAGACACTTCTTTCAAGTATTTCTGTACAGAGCCTTCAACCATTTTGGCGACGATATCCGCTGGCTTGCCAGATTCAGCCGCTTTGAGTTGTGCAACACTCTTCTCAGCAGCAATCTTGTCAGCAGGTACGTCTGCAGCTGACAAAGCAATTGGCTTCATCGCGGCAATGTGCATTGCCACGTCTTTGGCCGCTGTGTCATCACCGGTGTACTCAACCATCACACCAATACGAGTACCGTGCAAATAAGAGACTAGCTTGTTGTCACCCGCAAAACGCGTGAAACGACGTAAAGACATGTTTTCACCAATACGACCAATCAACTCAGCGCGTACTTCTTCAACAGTCTTGCCAGCGTATGGCAAGGCAGATAAAGCAGCCACATCTGCTGGGTTTTTCTCAGCAACCAATTGAGCACATGCATTACTCAAGGCCAAGAAGTCATCATTTTTAGAAACAAAGTCTGTTTCACAGTTCACTTCAACCAAGGCACCTGTTGTGCCGTTGATAAAGGCTGTGATCACACCTTCTGCAGTCACACGTGAGGCAGCTTTGCCAGCCTTGCTACCTAATTTGACACGCAGAATTTCTTCCGCTTTGGCCATATCGCCATCAGCTTCAGTCAATGCTTTTTTACACTCCATCATTGGAGCATCGGTTTTGGCGCGTAATTCACCCACCATTGCAGCAGTAATAGCAGCCATTACTCACCCTTTCCTTCTTCAACAAACTCATCAGCATCACCTTTAACGGCTTCTAGAACCTGCTGAACAGCATTGGCTTTACCTTCTAAAATGGCATCAGCCATGGCGCGAACGTAAAGAGCAACGGCTTTGCTTGAGTCATCATTACCTGGGATGATGTAATCAACACCTTCTGGTGAGTGGTTTGTATCAACCACAGCAATCACTGGAATGCCTAATTTCTTAGCTTCTGTGATCGCAATTTTGTGATAACCAACGTCCACCACAAAAATTGCATCAGGTGTACCCGCCATATCTTGAATACCACCCAATGACTTTTCTAGCTTCTCGATGTCACGGCTGGTGGTCAAAGCTTCCTTCTTAGACAAACGCTCCCAATCGCCATTTTCGCGAGCAGCAGTCATGTCCTTAAGGCGCTTGATAGAACCTTTAACAGTTTTAAAGTTAGTCAATGTACCGCCCAACCAACGAGCATCCACATAAGGCATGCCTGCACGAGTTGCCTCTTCAGCAATGATCTCTTTAGATTGGCGTTTTGTACCTACGAACAAAATTGTGCCGCGGTTAGCCGCTACTTGACGCACAAACTTTTGAGCTTCCAAGAACATTGGAAGTGTTTTTTCGAGGTTGATAATATGAATTTTATTGCGATGACCGAAGATATAAGGGGCCATCTTTGGGGACCAGAAGCGAGTTTGGTGACCAAAATGGCAACCGGCTTCTAGCATTTGACGCATAGTCACTGACATGTATTTCTCCTAAGGGTTATGTCTAGAACCAAGTCCTGACTGCACTAAAAAGTGCCACCCTGGACGGCTTGGTTCGGGATTCT
>JACCEC010485806.1_pt1 | contig 39628 bp, 48 predicted proteins | sample 7450121 | NCBI WGS metagenome assembly JACCEC01 (sample SAMN15323455, study PRJNA562643) | freshwater metagenome | isolation source: river surface water | place: USA:Blue River Watershed | collected 2017-08-18 | reverse complement strand
GTTGACATTGCCTGCTTCCAATTCTTCAACACGCTTTCTCAGCCGAATAATTTCCTGCTCCAATCCTTCGACGTGAGCTGCAACTTTATCCATAAATTCAGCAGTATTGTTGCCAGTAGTTCTTAGCATGTCAACAACTGTTGGTCGTTTTTGTTCTGTCATTTAAACCTCCAATAAAATGTTAGGGTTCCAGCCAGTATCTTCGCTGTAACCGTCGCTTTGGTAACCACGTGGGTTACACACAATCCTTGTTTCACCGATCACATAGTCAAAGCAATGATGAGTATGTCCGTGTGTCCACAGTTTAATCTGTGGGTGATCTAAGATAAATTCACTCAAGTCACTGTGGTAAGCACCGTTCATCAAAGTTTCATGTTTGTATCCTTCGTGGACACTTTGAAAACTTGGACTGTGGTGTCCTACAACAACATATTTTCTGTCTGGACGCTCACTAATCACATGCCTGATATACTGCAAAGTTTCGCGATGGCGAACCACAGTATCGGCAGGCTTTAGATTAGTATAGCCTTTTTCATCATTTTTAATGATACGAAAATCGTTCATCATGTCTCTGACTGCATGTAGAGTCAGAGGATCGTGTTTATTCATGTCAGTCCAGAGTGTCCCTCCGACAAATGTTACATCGTCTAAGTCAAAACTATCTCTTTCGAGAAAGTGAACATTAGGCAATTGAGAACATTCGTCTCGGAGATACTGTAGCCCTTTAACCCATTTACCGTGATAGAATTCGTGATTACCAGCCACATAAACTACGTGGGGAAACTGAAAACTGCAACGCTTTAAAAAATCTCGAAAAGTTTTTACACGTTGTTGTTTACGTCCTAGTTCAGCAAATGAACCGTATTCGTAAATACTTGCCACATGCGGATGGTCGTGCAGATCCTCAGCAATCATAATATCGCCACCTAGAATCAACACATCGTAGTTGTTGTCGTTTGGAATCATAACGTCACTGAACTCTAAGTGAAGATCACTGACTAGTTTGATACGCATTTAGTCCTCTGTTTCTATAAATGCATGAGCGTCTTCTTTTGTTAAACGCCCAGCTTTGAATTCTTCAATTGCATGACGTAATGCTTCTTCAACAAATTCGTTAAAGGTCATATCACGATCGTGCGCCATTTTCATGTATTTTAACAGATCTTCGTCCGAAAAGTCAACCGGAACTTGCACCCGCGTATCGTATGATTCTCCTGCTTTAATAGCCAAAGCCTTTTGGATAAAATCATCGTCAACATCCAAATCTACATACTCGACATTGTCCCATGCCTCTTTTGGATTGATGCCTCTAGACTCTGCTTCTTTTTGGAATTTCTTAATGTAGTCGGGATTAGTAATTCTGTAAGCACGATCATTAGTATAATCGCAAACTTCTACAGCATATACTTTGTGACTCTTAGTACTGAATATGATATTAAAACTATATCCTCCAGGACCATGGACACCATTCCAGTGACTCAGCTGATAACTGTTAGGTCCAAAGCAATTCCAACCATAATGGTCGCCTTCGGTGATTTTGTAATCAATCAACTCCATCCATTCTTTCATTGTAATCATTCTTCGTATCCTTCTTCTTTCATAATTTTTGCTCGTCGTTCTTCACGTTGTGTAAGACAGGGTTGGCACATGGTACGAACCCAACCACCATCACTGCCTCGTTCAGCGGCATTACCGCACCCTTCGCATGTACATCCACTCATACTTTCTGCCATACGCACCATACCGTCAATAACATCATCGCCGCCTGTATAGTAAAAACGTAGTGTGCCAAACTTTTCTTTAACTTGATCTAGAGTTACTTGAGGAATTTCTGGAGGAACTTCTTGTAGCGGCTGAGTCATAAACTCTTCTGCACGTTGTTTAATATAGTCTGCACTTAGGCCTTTATTGCCGTATTCTTGTGCCATTAAATCAGCAAAAAGTTCTGCATTACCCGACTGTCCTGCTTCACGGATTTTGTTAAATCTAATAACAACTTCTCGTTGACGGTTACGCCAATCGATATGATGCTGTATATTACCCATGAGGTTATTGATAATGTTGAACCAACCATCTCCGCAATCAAACCCCCAACACATACAAGTTTCGGTCATGGGCTTGTTGCGATTAACCATCATTTTAGGATAGTTTTTACACAACTGTTCGTCTAGTTCTTGTCTCATTGTTCCTCCGGAACTTCTACAAAATCGTTGATAATTAAATCCAACGCTTCAATCCTTCGGATATTACCTGCTACATCTTCTGGATGAAGCCAATAGCCCGTTGGATTGCTTTCAGTTTTAGGATTTTTTTTCCATTTTTTCAATTCGCTTTTCAGATACGCTCTGTAGTCTCGAAGGTTAAGAGCAGTAATACGATCAGCGGTTTCACCATCAATCCATTGATGCGGTTTATGTTTAGCCTTACTCATTGCGCTACCTTTACATAATTAAGTCTAGTTACATCATTTTCGTGTTTCCAGTGTTTTTGATGTCCTTTAACTTTGGCACGAACAATAACAGCAGGCCCTAGAGCAAGCGAAATTTTACTTACCCAAGAAGCCATTTTGTTGTTAATTATAGCATCAATATTGTGTCCTTCAAAGTTTTTTGACTTAGCTGATGCAATAATTTCAGCGTCCAAATCTAGCAAAGTAGCTCCGATATCTCCCAAGTAACCTTGTTCTACCGACCTAGCAGCTTTTTTAACTTTGGTTTGAGCAACGTCTCGAACATGCACACTGGGCAAACAGGCCACATAACCAAATTGGTTTTCTTTTACTGTGTCGCCTGATAGGATAGTGTTTACATTAGTCTGAAAATCGTTCTCGCCTTCGATTGCACCAAACATAAATTTTCTAAAATGTTTTTTAATTTCTTCAGCCCGGGCAACATCGTGTTCGGATACTCGAAGAGGCATGGGAGCATCTTTTGGATCAGCTGTCCAAATGCGTTCATCAAGTGTACAAAGCATTAGAAGTTTATTTGAGTGTTTGGTGAACAGAAATTTTCCATCCTCGTCCCAAACATTTTCATTTTCTTTGATATACGCACCGTTGATTCGCTGTGCGGCACAAGCCAACTCAAGGACTTGTTGTACGGGATATTCTTTCATGTCGCTCTCGATATGAGTTAATATACGACTATTTTACATGAAAATGAAGTCTGTGTCAATCTTCTTTAGACGTACATATACTTTTTTGGTTAGAACTCGCATTACAGGGTCGTTTTGATTTGAAAATTCTGCCTTGTACATGCTCAAACATGGACTAACAAACTGTCCATTTATTTTAAATCTACTCAATTTATCAAAATTATGCAAGTATCTCAGTGCTCTGGTTTTTCCTAAACTACGGCAAAGCTCTGTAGCAATCGAAATTGAATATGCATCAATTTCATCAGGATCTGCTAGATACTCTTTATAGTCGGGACCTCGATCCACACCTATCTTAAACTTGCGTTTTCTATACTGTCTTTGATGTCGTAATTCGTGTACTACTGTATCAAAAATTTGTACTAGTATTTCGGTTGAGTGTTTTGGATACCAAACGTGGTCTTTAGAAAAATTATGAGTTATAACCAGTTCGATTGATATGTCGCCTTCCTCGTCATCGACAGGATCGTAATATCCGTTAGCATAGAAAACTTCTGGGTTTAACCCGGTATCTCGTTTGGTTTTAATTTTAATTTCGATATTATTAATTCGAAATTCTCTACGAACTTGATTTAAGAGCTTTTGGAAACTTAGACCTGATTTTGTGCTAGATCTTACTTTATTACATATAGCACAAATAGTTTCCATTACGCTGTTCATAGTTTACAACCTATATGTTACCCTGCCTTTTGACAAATCGTATGGGCTGACTTCAATTTTAACTTTGTCGCCTAATATGATTCTGATCTTGTGTTGCTTTAGTTTACCACCCATGTAGCAGAGTAAAATATTAGGCATGTTATCTACCTTAATTCTAAACATGTTGCCGGGTAGTACTTCTTCAACTGTTCCAACTAGTTCAATAATATCGTCTTTTGCCATTATACTTTGGTGACGACAATTTTACCGTCTTCTACTTTAATGTCCAATGTGTCTCCTTCTTTCCATCCTGTAAGTTTTAAAACTTCGTCTGGAAATTTCATCATAACATTTTCAGGATCTCCGGGGATTTCTTGAAAAATGTCTTCTGCTGTAAAAATGAATTTTTCGTTTTCTTGTTCCATGGTATATTTATTTTGCTAAATCTTCGTCTTTGTAAGGTACTGGCATCCAACCAAGGCGCCTAAAGTCCTGTTCAATTTCTTCAGTTACTGTGCCTTCTGATACATATTTGGTTTTCTGCCCCCACTCCACAGGATCAGTATCATAATCAGCAATACCACCCATGCCGCTACAGTACCAATCAATATAATCTCCTTCTTGACGCATATCAGCAACTATACCTCCAGCATACCGCCAAGAGCAAGACCAATATTGCTCAGAAAGGATAGGCCAAGTATCTATACGACACCACTGCATATTACATAATGCGGCATAGATATTTTGAGAATACGATTCGCTCGCCCGAGCCTTTTCCAAAATCCAATCTGTGGTTACAAGATCATATTCTAGATTATTTTTATGAGTTTCGGGATCGTCAAACTTATGTTCATGTTCGTCAATTATTTTGGAGAAAAACTCAAGATAATCTTCGTTGACAGATTCGCCTTTTTCCTCCATACGTTGAACATACCCTTCTTTTTGAAAGGTATGACGTTGTGGACTTTTGCTTACTTTAGTCATTAATGGTATGCTCCACGGAAACAATGAAGTACTTCGTGCCCTAAGTTATGAATACTAGCCATTTTTGGTGTCATGATAACGCACTCTTTGCCTTCCCAAAATGAACAGGCTTGTACATCAAAACGCCAAACTTTGCCGCCTCGCTTTTTGTTTTCGGCAGCACAAGCGGCATTGACATCTTTAACAACTACCCAACGTAGTTTTACATCCATAACTTCATTTTTTGTTGCGTCAAACTTTGAATCCGGGTCTTGCCAGTTCCAAGCCCATGCTGTGTTAGCAATAAACAACAAGCCAAAAAGTGCCTTTTTCATCTCTGCCTCTGTGTATAGTTAATATGGTGTAGACGGTAGGATTCGAACCTACAAAGCCACCACTATGGGCTAGGCCTGTGCCCTCCCCGAAGGGAGGAGGTCTACCATATTCCACTCACGTCTACCTGCATATTATATATTTAATTTGGAGTGAAGTCAAGTTATTTTGGTACCCAGCAACGAGCAAGTTAAATATGACTGATGAACTTTAACCAAATACCTTTTGAACAAATTGTCCGTTTTGGACAACAAACCATGTTGGATCGTCCGTTGTTTTCTGTAAGTTGGATACTGGGACGCTTTTGTAATTACAACTGTAGCTACTGCTGGCCCTATGCAAGAAGTGATAAAGTTGATCACAGAACCTTAGAAGTTTACACTTCGGTAGTCGATGAGATAAAAAGGCAAGCTAGACAAAATGGATTTAATGAGTTTCATTGGAGTTTCAGCGGTGGCGAACCAACCGCCTTCAAACAGTTAAATGATCTCATAAAACACTTAGACGAACAAGAAAGTTCCTACCAAAGTTTGCATATGACAACAAATCTAAGTCCTGGCAGCAAATGGTGGAAAACATGGTGTGGCAACTCTTCTTTATTACAACGCAGAAGTATTACAGCGAGCTTTCACGAAGAATTTGCCAAGGAACAAGAATTTGGAGACAAGTGTTTACAACTAATAAACGAGTATGTACACGTTACTATTAATCAAGTTATGGTTCCTGAGAGGTTTTACGAATTGTACGAGCGATGCCAACGCTTCCATAAAAGAGGTATTAATGTAACTCTTAAGCCGCAAAGCGATCCAACTGCTAGTCGTGTAGTTGATGGTTATACAGAAGAAATGATACGCTTAATGCAAGAAGGATTTCCACAGGAATCTTATGGAGAAGAGGTTTTTCAAATTAGATTAAATGATGGATTTAAAGATTATTATTTAGATCAAGCAGAAAGATTCAATGCTTTTGGATTTAATAAATTTCAAGGTTGGACTTGCAATAGTGGATATCAAAGTGTTATAATAAGAGGCAATGAAGTTAAAAGAAGTTACAGTTGCCACGATGTGCCTTTAGGCACACTTGAACAGTTTGAATTGTTTAAAGAACCTAAACGCTGTATTACTCCAAGTTGTGTAAGTAGTGCAGATAGTAAAATACCAAAATGTATAAATTAGAAGATATTCGGGATATACACTTAGAATTGACCAGCAAGTGCCAGGCACGTTGTCCAATGTGTCCTCGCAGGATCAGCGGTGGCCCGTTAAATCCTTTAATTACACTAAATGAAATTACATTAGAACAATTTAAAGAATGGTTTCCTGTTGAATTTATAAAACAGTTAAACAGTTTGTTCATGTGCGGTAATTTAGGCGATCCAATAATTGCACAAGACTGCTTAGAAATATTTCAATACTTGCGTGAAACAAATCCAGCAATTAGATTGAGTATGCACACTAACGGTAGTGCGAGGAATGTGCAATGGTGGCAAGCCTTGGCCAAGGTCAATGTCAAAGTTACTTTTGGTATCGATGGTAGTCTTCAAATTACTCATAGTGCTTACAGGATAGGAACTGATTTAGATAAAATTTTAGAAAACGCCAGAGCATTTATTACCGCAGGCGGTGAAGCACGTTGGGATATGCTGGTGTTTGGACACAATGAACACCAAGTAGAAAAGTGCAGACAACTTAGCGAAGAGCTTGGGTTTGTAGAATTTAGAACAAAACACACCAGCAGATTTAGTGAAGATAGTTTTACTGTGTTAGATGACTCAGGCAAACCCACTCATGTTTTACTTCCTACAGAAACCAGCAAAGCAATGATAGCCAAAGTAAAACAAGCACAAGAGGATTATCTACCAACAATCAGTTGTAAGGCACAACAAAGCCAAACACTCTATGTTAGCGGCAATGGAAATGTTAGTCCTTGCTGTTGGTTAGATTTAGAATGGTATCTACCCAACCATAAATCAAGGATAGATTACATGGGCAAAATAGGCGAGTACCCAAACCTAAACACACAATCATTTAAGGAAATTTTTGACAGCGGATTTTTTAATAAAATACAAAACTGCTGGACAGCAAATGGTCTGCGTGAATGTAGCAAACAATGTGGCAAATTTAATAAGATGGGGGCTCAGTTTGAAAATTGATTTAGAACATCTTCACTATTGGATGTGTGCTGTCCGAGAAAGCAAAGATCCTAAGCGCACACTAGATGCGTTCTGGCAAGGTCAACTACAAAGCAAAGAATGGCTTATTGATTGTTTAGATGAACATGTCTATGCCGGTAGTAGTGTTGATATCCATGGCGGGTGGGTTGGCGTCTTGGCTAGTATGTTATTTCAAAGTAACATACCTATTACTAGTATACGAAGTATTGACATAGATCCTGATTGCGAATCTATTGCCGTTATGATGAATAAAAAAGAAGAAATAGAAGGACGCTTCCGTGCAGTAACAGCAGACATGTGTTCTATACGAAGTGATGCTGATATTATTATCAATACAAGTTGCGAACACATTACACAAGATCAATATGATTTGTGGTTAAGCGGTCATCCCAATAACAGTTTACTAGTTCTCCAAAGCAATAATTATAACATTCCAGAGCATGTTCGTACTGCTTGCGACTTAGAACAATTCAAAGAACAATGTTGCATTAATGTGCTTTGGGCTGGAGAACTAGACCTTCCTTTATATAAAAGATTTATGGTAATCGGTAAAAAATGAAACCTATAAAAATTGTTTCTACACAAAAAGAAAATATTCTAGAGATACGCTGGAATCCCAACAATCTCTGTAATTTTAATTGTCGATATTGTTTTCCTTATAACAATACAGGAGAATATAAGAGTCCAAAAGATTTAGATTTAATCGTAAATAACTTTAATTTTTTACTAGAGCAATATAAAGAGAAACTAGGTAAGACAAGAATACATCTTAAAATTGCTGGAGGCGAACCCAGCCTATGGAAGGATTTAGACACATTCACTCATCGAATAAAACAATCTAACGATGTCTATGTTACATTAATAACTAACGGTTCTAGAACTCTTAGATGGTGGAAAGAACATGGACAGTTATTTGATAACGTTCATCTAACACACCATGTAGCTCAAGCTGATATTGATCATACAATGGAAGTTGCAGATACTATGTATGAGTTTGGAAAAAAGATTACTGTTAAAGTTCTCATGGATTTAGAAGATTGGGACAAATCTGCATCTGCTGTTGAATACCTAAAAACAAATAGCAGAAATAAGTTCATGATTCAAGTAGCTGAAGTTATTGAACCAGAAACTACAAGTATTTGGAATATTAGAGAAATAACTAAAGCAGATTTAAAATATACAGAAGATCAAAAGAAATATCTAAGTAAAGGATTGCGTAGACTTCCAGGACTTATGTGGTTATGGAAAAACCGAAATCTAATAACATCAGGAGAAATTCGCCTGTATGAAAGTGTTGCCACGTTAGACGATGGCTCAACACTAAAAGCAAAATCTGAAACTTATATTAACAAGAATTGGAATAACTTTAAAGGATGGGACTGTAATATAGGTATTGAAGGAATTTACATCGATTGGACTGGTGAAATTAAAGGTTCCTGCAACGAATATATATACGGTTTAGATTTTTATTACAATATTTTAGATCCTGAATTTACAAAAAAATTTATTCTAAATCCAGTTCCAGCGCGATGCACAAAATTCAATTGTGTTTGTACACCAGAGACGCATATTAGTAAAACTAAGATTTAATCTTAGTTAAAGGAATATCTGCGGAACATGTACACCAGTCTCTAGTGCATATAACGGGTTCGCTAGGAGCAACGAAGGTGTCTTCATATATGTTGCCTAGACTACCACCAACTCTACAAGTTGCACGATGCACTTCCCCATCCCAGTTTATCATGAGGCTTTCGAGACCGGCATTACATGTCCAGTCTTTATATTTGTTTAAATGCAATTTAATGACATCATTCGAGTGAATAACTTGTGTATCATCAATAACGCAGTTGCCTTGTACTGTAGCATCTTGTTCTTTGATCCAGTGTAAATCATCTGGATGATATCGCATATCATCGAACAAATCGTGGTCACCTTCGGTCCATCGTATACGACGTACTGTATTAGGAATTTGTTCTTGATTTAGAACTTCTCTCACAATCTTAACAGGAATCATGTGATCGTGGTGTGCCATAATTTGTCCTATTAATTTTATGTTAGTCATGTCTGCTAGTTTGCGAAGTGTACTAGAGATACGCATCCAGTCGTATTCGAAATGAATACTAAACACATATTGATCAACAGGCAAGACTTGATAAAACTCAAACGGTCTAGTTCCGTTAGTTGTTACACTAATCCATTGTACACCTTTAAATTTGGCATACCTAACTAACTCATCAAATTTTGGATGTACACAAGGTTCTCCGCCTGTGAAACTTAAACGTATAGGCTTGCCTAGAGTCACTAATTTATCTACAGCAGATTTAAGAATTTCTATATCAGTATGCGGACTAGAATTATCGTGTATAGCACTAGGGCAATAACTACAGTCGTAGTTACACCTCTTTCCAATATTCCACTCAACTTTAATACTATTTTGATGAGGCCAGCGACTAGTTACTTTATGCATGTTGAAAATACTTTTTGATTGTGTGCTATAGCATTTATAACATCTTGGTTAGTTTTAAAACCACTTTCTTTTAAATTTATTTTTGCAACCGGTATCATCCCAAGAGATAATTTATCAAATTTCAAAGGATAATTTTTGTACCAAATATTAAATTGTTCTAGTCTATAGTTGTAAACTGTATCGGGTGTGCTAGGGCCAAATTTAATTGCAAAGTCTGCTTTGTAATATCTTAGAGGCTTAACGTTGTGATTTCCAACAATAACATCTTTGTCTTTGAATACGTCTAGCAAAGGTTTTCCAACTTCACAGTAGTTAATATAAACAGAACCAAATTCCCATTTAAATGTAAAGTAATCGTAATCTTGATCTTCTAAATCGTATCTAGGACTTTGATATGTGCAAACTAATTCAGGGTAAAGATTATCTCGAGTGAAATGTTCAAGTTCATGTATCAGCACATTAAAACGATCAATTGATTGTTTAACATTATCAGGAGAATTATTATAGAAAACTGTTCCTATATCTACATCTCCTCGAAGATTTTCAAAAAACTTATGTAGATAGTTTAAATCGTCCTGTCCAGTAATTTGTTTATTTTTAATTGTGTTTGGTGCGTAATTGTTTACTACGTCAATGTGTGTTTGTATTTGTTCAATAAATGTGTTAATATCTTTACCGCCAAAACCTTTAAAACGATCAATCTCGTACAACGGATAATTTTTATCGATTTCGTCGGCCCACTTTTTAGCTATACTAGTATTTTCTATTTCAAAAACTAGTTTAAGATTTCCAGTATCTCCTAATTTCAAAATAAATTTTTTCATATAAATGTTTTGAATTCTGGAGTAACGTCTTCAAATGATTGATCGCGAGAGTTGTCTAATCTACGATTAAATTCTATACAGTCTTGCCATTTGTCGCTTTGATCTCTTGAGTTAAGATAATTTATGTTATCTTGAATTTGTCCTAGTGTGTAGTCTAATAACCTAGGATGTTCTTTTACTAGTTTAAAATCTTTAACACGATAACTGAGTTCTTGTAATCGCTGGATAGCCAGTACCTTTAGTTTAGGTGGTAACACTTGAGCTGATAGTACCTTTGGATATTCAACTCTGTGAGTATGAAATACAATGCCAAGATTATCTAAGAAATATTCACAAATCTTATCTAATACTAGTACATTACTTACTTGTACAGTTACAGCACCAACAATACGACTAATGTTTGGAATTGTTTGTATCTGTTTAATGTTGTTTATTAATTCTGCCCAACTAGCGTTACCTCTGATATATTCGTAACTAGATCCAATTCCGTCTATACTAACATTAACTGCAACACTTTTAAATTTTGGCCAGTATTCCCAGATAGTACGATTACTTTTTCCTAACATGGTTAGATTAGTTGCATACTTGATTTCTATTTGATCACCGTATGGTGAAAGCATATCTAAGATGCGATAATGCTGAGGATCCATCAATGGTTCGCCACCAGCGAATTCTACACGTCTAAAATAAGGCAATAATTTTTCTAAACTGGCCCACCACTCTGGATTATCTTGGAATTTATCCAAGTGCGGTTTGTTTTCTAAATTGTGTTCTTCAACAATGGCGTACATAATGTTGCCTTCTTTCTTGTAGAACTCTTTAACTTCACTCCAATCGTTCCAACTAGTACTGTCCATTGGATGACACATACGACATTTTAAATTACACAAGTTGTTTAGTTTAAGTTCCATTGTAGGAATCTCAAACGGCATTATTTCTTGTAGAGGAGTATTAGGATATAAGTTTATACGTGCTTCAGGGATCTTACCAGAAATATGTCGCATACGTAAACTTTCAACACCTTGATCCTCTAGACTAAAACACGGTTCACATTCTGGAGGTCTTTCGTCATTCAATACTTGTCTGCGTATTCTACGCATAGTGGCGTTATTCCAAATTTCCTCTAACGGTTGCTTGTCAATAAAGCCAACAGGATGACTACGACAGCAGGCACAGATGGCACCGTCTTCTCTAGTTGCTAGTCCTGTAAAAGGATGCATACAAAAAGTTTTACTTGTTTTGTTCAATTGCCCACTCTCGTTCTTTGCACCAAAAACATTCTCCGCATACAGGAACAGTTGTTTTGTGAGGATCATAGTTGGTGTAATCTATATTTTCAAAAGTTCCTTCACAGCTTCGTGTATTATTCCATAACCACAGGATATCTAAATTTTTGTATTGCTTATAGACCCAATCTTTCTGTATAAATCTAAAAGGATGTATAGCCCATCTTCCCATATGCTTCAATAAGGAAAGATGTTTGTTATCTTCTGATGGATCGATGTCTCTTGTAGACAGTCCTTTAAACTCTGTATCTTTGGGGTTACGTGTTACTGCATTGTAATAAGCATCTATATTATGTTTATGACAAATATATTCCGCATAGGCTCGTTGTTGTATGTTATCGCCGCTGACTAATTTTCCATATTCGTCTATCATTGTACGGCCCTTATCTCCCCACTCAAACTCCGGTGCAATAAAATTAACATGTCTTTCAAAATTAATCTTCATAAACTCTTGTATTATTGACATCCACACTCTTTTAGAATCTTCAGTCTGCCAAGGTTTAGTTTTCCAGCATCGTATGTGGCTTATAATATGTACAGTGATATGACCTATATGATTTTCCCTCATGTGATTACAGAGAAGATATGCTAAAAGAGCACTGTCCGCACCACCACTGACACTAATAGCAATCTGTTTCCAACTTGGATCAAATGGTATTTTTATACCGTCAATTTCAAAGTGATTCATTTTCTAAATATCTAATTAGCGGGCTCACCCCAACAGGTTGTCCGTCTTGTAATGCAAGGTAAATGCTCTTTGTTGGTGTTAGGTTAAAATCCTTGCACACCTTGTAATATCTATTTCCGTGTGTTTTCCAAAGATAATCAACAGAAAAGTTTCGAACAAAGTGTAGCCCTATCATAGCAAGTGCCCGATTATTCATTTGAAAGTCATTCATTATTGTAACACTATCGGGTTTAGTTTGTCTAGTCCAGCGCAAACCAATTCTATTCCATCCTAAACCAAGCCCTTTGCTAAGGCTAATGCCAACGCTTTTAATAGCAGGATGATCAAAGCAAAAAATAACATCTCTACAACAGGTAATCCACGCACCGTCGATATGTACGTCAATGCCTTTTTTATCTGACTCATATAAAATTTCCTCCATGTTTAAATGAGGTGCCCCAATACTAGGAAACGGCATGGCTACGATTAAAGGTATTCCCGGAATTAGCGATCCTACATCTTTGGTAAATGCTAGTCCTAATCTTTCGTGATATCTATAGTCATTTCGTAAGACTTGTACAGGACCTTGCATATAAACATTATCAATAAATTGTGTACAACCATTAATAATATCTACTCTAGTAAAGTTGTCAAATCCTGTAAGATTGTTTAACTTAGAATTAAAAATCCAATTGGACACTTCTTTTTTAAAGTTAGTATAAACCTTATCAGTAATATCCTTATCTAAATTGCCAGACAACACATCTTGTATAGACTTTTCAATTTGATTGTCAGACAATGGTTGGGGGCGTTCTACCTCCAAAAATTCTGATGTGTAGTTGGTGGCTATTTTTAATCGTTCCATGAAATATTTACCCTATAAACTGCGCATATAAATATTTCATGGAACAAACACAAAAAGTATTTTGGCTTCAGCCTGAAGATACACAATTAGGAAATTGGCAAAAACAAATCACAGATCTGACTGGATCTCCTAGCTTCTGTGTGTTGCCATGGATACACTTAGCAACACGCCCAAACGGTGACATGCGTATTTGTTGCGTTGCCAATGCTTCAGGTGCAAATTCTGGCGATTATGAAGTTGGGCTGGTTAAAATGGAAAATGGAGAGCCTGCAAACTTTGGACATGATTTACCTACTGAAGCATTTAATAACGATTACATGAAAAGTGTTCGTAAGACTATGTTAGCAGGCGAAGTTCCTGCGAGTTGTTTAAAATGCTACGAAGAAGAACAACAAGGTATAAGCAGTAAAAGAATATGGGAAACAGGTACTTGGTATCTACATGAACAGTTAGATATTCAAGAACTGATTAGAGAAACCCAAGAGGACGGATCAGTTCCTCATAAGTTGCAATATTTAGACTTAAGGTTAGGCAATACTTGCAATTTAAAATGTATTATGTGCAGTCGACATGATAGTAGTATGTGGGTGCCTGAGCATAAAAAAGTTTATCCTTTATTCCAAAGTCCGTTAATTAAAAAACAGTTAGATTCTCGAACAGATTACTTTGATAATCATTGGCACGAAAATCCTGCATTTTGGGAACAAATATACGATCAAATTCCAAATATTAAACAGCTTTATTTTGCTGGTGGTGAACCGTTATTAATTAAAGAACATAAAACATTTTTACAAGAAATTATTCGTCGTGGTTATGCAGATAAAATTAGTTTGCGATATAACACTAACGGAATATTAGTCAGTGACGAAATAATTGATATATGGGAACAGTTTAAAAAAGTTAAAGTTGGTATTAGTTTAGACGGATTATCTGAACGTGTAGGCTACATTAGATACCCAACAGACTTTGCTACCGTTGAAAAGAATTTATGGCGGTTAGAACAGACCAGCGACAAGATACAGACTAATATAGCATTAGCAGTACAGATATTGAATATAAAACATATTCCAGATTTTATTAAATGGAAGGTAACCAGCGGATTTAAAAAATTAAATTTTGATAAGAATGCCGCAGGACATACTGTAGGTGGCGGCCTCTGCGGAGTACACTTGTTATGGATACCAACATGGCTAAGCCTTCGTGTACTACCCAAGGAAGATAAACAAGAAGTTCACAGACTATTTCAAGACTTAAAACAATGGCTATGGGATAATCATACACAGGACAAAGAATTTTGGGAAACTAATCCATATGGATGGTCTAGATGGGAAAGCATTTTAAAATGGATGGACGCTGAAGACCATACTAATCTGTTACCTGACTTTCGTGAATACATTAATGTAATGGACAAGCAAAGAAATACAGATTTTAAACAAATTTTTCCTGAACTAGCGCATTTATTATAATGATAGAAAAACAATCTTTTTCAGTTCCTTTAACTATGATAGAGCAAGCGAAAAATTCCTTGCCAGCTGTTGATTTTAGATTAAGTCTTAATAAGCCAACAGGAAATTTTTTTTACGATCCTTGGGAGATTAAAGATGAATTTAAAAATACAGTTTGGGAACAAATATTAAAAACTTTACCAGGACCAATAGGCGAAGCAAGAATAATTGAGTTGAAACACGGTACTTGTTACATGAGTCATTGCGATATAGATGATAGATATCATCTAAACATAGAGGGACAATATTCTTTTTTAATCGACATTGATTCTCAAAAAATGTATCCAACAGTAGCAGACGGTAGCTGGTATACAATCAATACTGGAAAAAGACACGTAGCTGCAAATTTTGGATCTGTCAAAAGAACTCAGTTAGTTGTAAGACAGTTACTCAATAAAAATAATTTAAAAAAAATACTTAAAGTAAAAATAACACCAATATGTGAAAATCCTAGATTTGAATTTGATGATATTGTAAGCCCATGGTTGCACAGTATGAATAAAAAATGCATGATATCAGATTTTACAGTATTAGAGGATAGTGTAGAGTTTAATCTAGAACAGGATCATTTAGAAGATTTAAATCTATTTCCTGTAGACAAATTTAAAATAATTGTAGAAAAATGAATCACGTTTTATTCTTTTCATTAACTGGTAAGAGATGGGAGCGTCCATTATGGCCTCACCGTGTAGCTAGTTTTCTTAGGATGAATGACTGGGATGCCGAAGTAATAGATTTTACAGCATTTTGGAAGTTAGAAGAGCTGCAATCATTAGTTCGGTCTCGCACATCTACTAAGACTGTTATGTTTTGCTTTGGTACAGCATTTTTAAATCCGTGGAGTCCTTACTTAAATGAATTTATATCATGGCTTAAAAAAGCATACCCAACTATACCAGTTGTTGTAGGCGGAAATAATGCCATGGTCACACCAGCAGAGAATGTAGATTACTGGGTAGACAGTTACGGAGAAAATGCTGTACTTGCATTATGTAAACATCTTATAGGAACATTAGGAGCCCCTTTACTAACAGATCCAGCATTTTTTGGAAGTAAAAAAGTTATCAGGGGACTTTACCATTATCCTAGCGCACCTTTAGACAACTATTTGGTAGATTACGAAACTCGAGATTTTATGATGCCATGGGAATGTCCTCAAATTGAAACAGCCCGTGGTTGTATGTTTAGTTGTAGTTATTGCAACTTTCCTATTATAGGACAGGCAAAAGATGTCAGTGTCAGCAAAGAAGAATTTAAACATCAAATGCAAACGGGCTACGAGAAGTGGGGTATAGTCAATTGGCGTGTAATGGATGAAACATTTAACGATCGTCCTGAAAAGTTACAGAAGTATGCAGAAGCGGTTGATGAGTTAGGATACAATCCTTGGATATGCGGATTTGCTAGAGGAGACTTAGTTGTTAAACATAAAGAGCACTGGGACACTTATATTAGATTAGGTTTCCTTGGACACAGTATGGGTATTGAAACTTTTAATAGAGATGCTGGGAAACTTGTACGCAAAGGTATGGATCCAGACAAGTTAAAAGAAGGTCTTTTAGAATTTCAAGCATATACAGATATTCATGCTCCTAAAAGATATAGAGCAAACATTCAAATGATCTGTGGCATACCTGGAGAAAGTGCAGAGTCTTGGAATGATTCGTTACAATGGCTTAACACACATTGGCTACGACAAAGCGCCAGCGCACACATTTTAGAAGTTCCTGACTACGACGAGTCCCTTACAAATCAAAGTCGATTTACTAAAGAACTAGTAAGCAACGGTCTAGTTAAACTTGAGGCTAGACAAAATCCTGGATATGAAGTTTCTAAAGATAGTAGTGGAAAAGTTGTTTTTAAATCTACAACCCCACGCGGCGGCGGAGTTGGCAGTACACGAAATGATATTGTAATTTGGAAACATAATACAATGGATTGGTATCAAGCCGAAGCACTGGTAAAAGATTTTTACTCTGATAATGGTTTTTCTGGACGCAGAGGATGTAACCCGTTTTTAACTGATAGATTATTTGCGTACTACGAAACAAATAGATATGAAGATGTATACGAACATAATATATCTGACATTGAAACTAGCGATGATAAATTTCAACAACAAGTACAATCGTATATTGATAAAAAATTAAACTGGAGTAAACATGTCTAATTGGAGTTATTACTATAAGTTAGATATTGACGGAACTCCTACTAGTTCTAATCTTCTTTATGTTCCTACTGTTAATCCCGAACAAACTGTTATGTGTATGCACTACACAACTGATAAGACTTACAGAGATGACGATCAAATTATTAGTGAAGAACTTCTTCAATGGTTTTTTGAAAGAGAAGTTAAGTTTTTAAATTTATTATCAGAACTAAAAACAACTCCTGAGGTTTACGATGTTGACTTTAAAAATAGAAAAGTATTCATAGAGTGGAACAAGGAAACACTTTCTCAAATAATATTTGATAAAACAAGAAACTTAGATTTGGAATTACCTGATTGGAAACAACAAATCAAGGACTTTTTACATTCGACTAAAAATAATAAGTTTTATAAAATGGCCTTGTATCCTCATTGTTTTTATATTTCAAAAAATAACTGTTTAAAATCGATTGATTATTACTCCGTTGTTCCATACGAAGAACGATTTATTGAAAGAAAAGTTATTGAAGGTATTATAGGAAAAGACGGAGCGTATAGGTTTGACGAATCAACTGATGCCAATGGGTACATAGATTTTAAACAATTTTTTGAAATAACTGTAACACGGCATTTAACTAGGTACTGGCCTTCTAGTATATTTGCTGATACATTTAATGAATTATATGCGTAACTGGGATTTTATTATTGACAACTTAATTAACGGTAGTGATGTTACTGTTGATCCTGCACGTTGGAATTTAGGTAATCCAGAATATAAAAAGATTTTAGACTTGTGGACTAAGGCTAATTTTAATTTAGACTGTATTAAATGGACAAATTATTATCCTTCAACTAGTTTCTCAGACGATGTCGTTAATAATGTGGCTCAGGAACTGAATTTAAAACATGTACATAGGGCATGGATTAGCAAAATTGATCCAGGTTACATGGCACCGTGGCATTGGGATATAGATGATAACGAAACAGAATATTTAAAGTTTGGTTCTATTAAACGCTATACAGTTATAATTAAACAAATGGCAAAAGGTCATTTATTAATTGTTGGCGATGACTATTTTTATAACAAACCTACAGATACTATAATTAAATGGGAAAACTATAAAGAGTGGCATAGTAGTTCAAATGCAGGCATGGAGCCAAGTTATTTGTTTCACATATTAGGATGTTAAATGTTTGCTTTTGAAGACCTACATACTATTCAAATTGAAATAACAAATAGATGCCAAGCCAGTTGTCCTATGTGTTTAAGAAACATACACGGCGGAATAGAAAATCCTTCTTTAATTTTAACAGATTGGACATTGGAAAGATTTAAAAATACTTTCACGGACGAAGTGATTGCACAGATAAGTTGCATTAATTTCTGTGGAGATTTTGGCGACCCTATTATGAACAACAACCTAATAGATATGTGTTCTTATATCAAAGATAAAAAACCTAGTACAACTGTTTATATTAGTACAAACGGTTCAGCACATACTGTTGAATGGTGGAAATCTTTAGCTGGCTCTTTACCAAAGGATCATGTTGTAATATTTGCATTAGACGGACTCAGTGACACTCATAATCTTTATAGAGTTGGCACTAGTTATGAAATGATTATTCGTAATGCAAAAGCATTTATAGATGCAGGAGGCATTGCCGAATGGATGTTTATTAGATTTGCACACAATCAGCACCAAGTAGACCAAGCAAAAAATATTTCCAAACAACTAGGATTTACAAAATTCACTACAAAGGATAGTAAGCGATTTGGAAAAACATATCCAGTATTAGACAGAAAAGGTAATATTACATACTATCTAAATCCTCCGTTAGACAGTACAATCAAACCTGTTGAGTTTTTAGATCTCAAGGATTATAAACAATGGAAAAATGATGTTACATGTTTTACATTAGATTCTAAAGAACTGTATATTGATGCTAATGGATATCTAATGCCGTGTTGTCTTATTGGTTCTTTTTTATATGCCAACTACGATGTTAACTTGTATAAACGATACGGAGTCATAGACGAAACTAGTATTACTAGTATTGCCAGAGAAGTTCAGTTAGAAGTATTTTCTATAATTCAATCTTTAGGAGGACTTGATTCTCTTGACTCTAAGTTACATTCTGTAAAAGATATTATGAGCACAGAAGTATGGCAAACATTACTTCATACTAAATGGAATGAAAAAAGTTCTTCTGCTTGTAAAATACTTTGCGGAGGATCTTTTATTAAGATTGACGAGCAGCTTAATCGTGCATCGTAACTTGTAAAGTATATCTAGTTTTGTAACTAATATTAACACAGCCGTGTACAATCATAGGATCTGACCATTCGTACACATCGCCTGCTTTATAGTTCGCACTAATTTTATCGTCCCATACAAAAATATGTCCTGGATGGTAGTCCTCTAAAAACATAGTGTATCTTACAGGATTATCTACTTCAACTAGATGCGGATCAATATGCATGGCCTGCATTTCACCAGGTAATAATTTTACAAACCACCAATGGCATTCTTTTCGTTTTTTAGGAAATGCAGGCAGTACAACTTGAAAGTCTTGCATGTCTTTGCTTCTAGCATTAAATTGATGAAACATTGGACTGTTTTTAGAATACACCGGCCTTGCCATTTCCTTATATTCTTCTAACAGCGGATGCCCAGTCCAACGCTCGGGTTGCCACACTGGAGTAAAATCTCCTTCGTGCGATTGCAAATGATTCATTAATTCTGGAGTTATCCAGTTTGCATAATTGCCGATATATTCCATTAGTAACTATCCAAGTGATCTATTCCTAGCTTCTTGCGGAACTCGTCTGTGAACTTACCATCAATACGTAGACTATAACTTTGTTCCATGATACGTTCGCCACCGTGCCAGTCAACATCGTTCCACCATGCCGCACGACAGTTCAAGTATGTCTTATCCTTAGACTCTGGATCCCACAAGTAAAAAGCCTTCTTAGTATTAGGGCGTATGTGTATAAATTCATTACGATGGGGCTTGATTACATTAACGCCGTTTTTAGCATCTAGGTCTCTATGTTCGAACGGAATTCCGTCTGCTTCACAATGAAAGAATATTACACGACCAATGTCTTGGAATATAGTTCCAACCATACTTTCTACCCATTTGACTGTTTCTGGAAAGTATTGTGCCTCAGGTGTAAGTCTACGTGGTGCTGTACGATCGTCCCAAGAACCTTCTTCCCAAAGATAATAGTAAATGTAAGGATCGTAGGCGCCCATGGCCATTTTTAAATATCTTGTAAAAATATTTCTTTCTTGAAAGTTTTTAAAGTCTTTAGGCATTAATTTTATACCAGCTTGTTTAATAGGACTATCATCTGGTAATAGCATAAATTCTTCCATAGCTTGATAGATAGGTTTCCAGTTTAAGATGTAACTCATATTCTCAAACGTGAATCCTGGCGCCATCCACGTGCCTTCTTTAGCATATTGCCGTGCCAAGGCAAAGCCCGTTAATATTTCAGGCTGTAGTTTTTCAAACTGGGACATGTCTATGTATGTCTCCATATTGAAGTATGGTTTATTGTTGATGCCGTGTATCATATTTTCTTTGGTACTTTTCTGGTACTGTGTCATATAATGGTAGATTTTTATTTACAAGACCATCGCGTAGTATAACTTGATGTACTAACGGCGAAACAGGTTTGCCTGGCAACATATCTGCCCAAGACTCTGTTTGATCTTCTTCTAAGTCAATAGTTCTTACATCTGGCCATTGTATTATTTTAACTAGAATTCCATTAATTAACAACGGATAATGCACTCTTATTCCATTAGTTGGATCGTATTCATACTTCCAATTTTTCTTTTTACAAACATCTTTAACTTTTTCAATCAGCTCAGACAAATATACTTTTTCTTCTCCAGGATGTCTGCCTATATCTGTTCCTACTCTTATTCTGTATTGATTACAAATACCGTTTCCAAAACGCTGTATTTCTTCTAAGCAATATTCTAGTTGAGAAATAGTTTCTAAAGTATAGCTAATATTTTTAATTTTCATTCCTAGCTTTACTAGATTTTCTATACCTTCCATTTGTTTTTTACGAACTGTGTGTCCTTGATAATCAGGATGATTTAAACCAATGGTCCAAAGTACCTTAGGCATATTTGCAAATTGTTTTGCATAATCATAGTCTGCAAGATATACTCCATTGGTTAGAATCATAATCGCACGAGGTTTGCCTGGTAGCGATTGTATAGCTTTACAAAGCTCTGGGAGGTCTTTTCTAGTAGTAGGCTCTGCACCCATAAGTGCTACATTGTAGCCATCGTCATCCCAAGACTTAACAATTTCAAGTATATGATCTAATGATGGATCTTTACTCATGTTATCAGGAATTTGATAACAATGCGGACAATTTAAGTTACACCTATTTGTTATATCTAGACAATAAGTTGTATTTTCTGGTTTAGGATATTTGTAGTTAATATAAAAATCAGCATTGGGTTCTACAAGATGCTCTGAATCTCCATGCCATTTACATTTTTTACTCAGCCATATTTGCCCATCGCGTTCAAAAAGAACAGCTGGCACGTGTCTGTAGCAATGTTCACAAATTGATGTTGTATCGTGTATTTTATTCATGTCTATATTTTTTAGGAACTGTGTCATACAACATTTGTCCTTTATTCACTGCTTGGTCTCTTAAAATAACTTGATGTAGTAACGGACTCATAGGCTTACCGGGAACAATACTGGCCCACGATTCACTTTGTACTTCCTCTAAGTCTATTGTCCGAACATCACACCACTTAATAAATTTATGCTCGATTCCGTTTATCCGAACGGCAAAGTGTGTGCGATTTCCGCCTTCGTAGTCCGGTTCCCATGTCCACCCATTATCTCGACAAAACTTTTCAGCAACTGACACTAACTCAGATAAGTACAGTTCTTTGAAGTCACCTTCTGGAACACGACCAATTTCAACCCCTAATTGTATTCTAGCATTGATTTTAAACTTCTGTACTTCGTGCATTACATCAGTTAATTGTTCTAAGTTGGCTAATGTGTAAGTTAGTGTCTTTACATCTAGTCCTAGTTTAAAACAATTTTCTAAACCTATCATTTGTTTATCTCGAATTTGTCCACCGTTGTAATCAGGATGATTAAGTCCAAATGTCCATTTTAATCTAGGAATACCTTGGAATCTTTTTACGTATTCCCATTTTGCCAGGTATACCCCGTTAGTAACTATTATAATATTTCTTGGCTTGCTGGGTAGGGCATGTATAGCTGTTACTAAGTCGGCAAGATCTTTCCTTACTGTAGGCTCAGCTCCTACTAGACTAATTGGATAACCATTGTCCGGCCACGATTGTATTTCTGATAATAGATAATCGATACTTGGATCTTTACTATTATTGTCTGGCATTTGGTAACAATGCGGACAATCTAAATTACAACGATTAGTTATATCTAACCAATAGGAGCTTGGCCTACGTTTTTGGTATTGTTGACCTTTATAAAAATTTGTGCTAATATCTAAAATTGCTTCTTGATATCCGTGTTTTGGACAGGTTTTACCTAACATCATTTTGCCGTCTTTTTCAAATCGTTCAGCCGGTATATGACGATAGCACGTTTCGCATAGAGAAATAGTTTGGCTTGTCATATTATGTTGTTGGGCACCTAGTTAATGATAATTAAAGTTATGCAATACGAATACTACTATAACAATGTTCCAGGCCACGGGCTTTGCAGGAATAATCTTATTTACACTAGTTTGATCAGTACCGATAAAAAAATATTTGTACAATGGTATCATAATGATACTGAGTATCACCAAGGACAAAATCAAATTGTAGATCCATCCCAAATGGAGGAAAAATGGCTGCGTGAAGTTAACTATCTTACTCAAATGCGTAATGCTTTTCCTGAACTAATACCTAAAATAACCAAGATAGATTTAGAAGCGAAAAAAATCTACTTAGAAGTGGACGGTCCTGACTTTTGGGAAATGGCGGGATGTGATGTAGAAAACTATAGCAAAGTGTTGCCGGACTGGCAGGATCAAATGCTTGAAATTATTAAAGCACACAAATCTTTAGGGTTACACAAATACAGTATGCATCCTTCAAGTTATTTTGTTGTAAACGGTAAACTAAAAAGCATCAATTATTTTTTTACCTACAGAAGTAGCGAACCTAATATTTCTATCGCTGACGTAGAAAGTCACATATATTCATCTAGACAACATGAAATGCGTAAACATTTAGATTCGTTAGGAATTGATTGGAATACTCCGCAACCTTGGTCTGTATTTGATACGCTGTGTTGGGAAAGTTTTAGATCAAACTATCCTGCTGATTTTATCGAGAAGGCCAAATGTATAAAGTAGTATTGTGGTCAGAAGAACTAGATTTGACTGATTTTTACAGGCTCGCTCAAGCTAGGGGATTTTTAAACAATGCAAGTCAAAAAGCAATGATTGATTGTTTCCGCAACGAAAAACATTGGCAAGTTTGGATTTTGTTTTATAATGATGTTGCCGTAGGTAGTGTAGCAGCACATAGTTTTCCAGAAATGGGAGAAGATGCATATCGTATTGCTGCAAGGACCTGTGTATTTACAGACCTATTACCTACAAACACCTTAAGGACTAAAAATCAGATTGTTACACATCAGCATGTTACTAGCCAATTTTTAATTCCTACTTGTATAGAGTGGTGTCCGCCTTGGGCAAATTTATATATTACTAGCAATGAAAATGAGGCAGGAACACAACGCCTTGTTCATAGAATTTTTGGGCCAGCTATGGAAGAAACAGGACAGATGAAAAAGATAAAGAATTTATTTTATAGAGGTACAGAACAAACAGTATGGGAACTGTTTCCTTCTGAATTCTATAAGGAATTAAATAAACATCCGCGATGGTAAATTTAGAATATATTAATTTAAGTGGCATTTCAATTGGTTTATATAGGAATGGCCCTGTTGGTGTTAGTGTTAGTGGAGGAGCCGATAGTGCAATTCTGTTGTATGTTCTTATGGCTAATCTTACCCAACCTATACACATTTACAACATGTGGACTAGTAAAAGAAAAAATATATTTGGTGAAAGTGTAGATTCAGTAATTGAAACTTGTTCTCAACTAACAGGAAATAAAAATTTTATAGTACACAAAAAACAAGTTGAACCTGACGAATCTATTGAATTTTATTTTAAAATTTTAACAGAAGCACTGGATAAAAAAGAAATTGATATAGTTTATCTAGGAGTAACTAACTTCCCTCCAGAAGAAGTGTATTTAAAATTTAATAGTCAACAACCCGACTGGCATAACGAATTCAGGAGCGACAAAGTTGAACATCCGGTATTTGGACTAAACATACTTGTTGATCAAGCTGATGACTTTGGAGAAACATGTCCTATAACAACTGATGGCAGAGCAGTAGACTCTATTGGATTAGATTCTAGAGCTTACGTGCCTTTATATAATCACAACAAAAAAGATATAGCTAAGTTGTATAAAGATCTAAACCTTGAAAAAACACTTTTATTAAAAACACGAAGTTGCGAAAATGACGAGAATCCTAATGGGCATTGTGGTAGCTGTTGGTGGTGTCATGAACGTATTTGGGCGTTTGGTAGTCTTGGAGAATAAATGGATTATATTGTAAGAAAACAAAATAAAATTGCATATTGCATATTAGATAATATTGATAATCAAAATAGTACCTCGTCGCAAGAAGTAGCTAGAAACCTAACAGACTTTTTTCTATCTGCACTTGTTCTTCGAAACTACGATATTTTTATCGATAACAACACAGATAAACTACTACAACGTGTAGCATCTGATAATTTTTACACTCATGCAGTTGTTGTTATAACAGGCACACATATGGGATTATCGGAAAGACTATTTGATGCCGTAGAAGACAAGTGTAAGGAACACTTTTCAATAGCTGGACATATTCTAGATCGTAGTAAATTTAACGGGTATTATGAAATTCATAATCAGTTCTTCATCGCTAACATGAAAGAATACCAAAGATTAAAAATGCCTGCTATGGGTGAGTTAGCATGGAACGAAGAACATTCTAAGATAGAACCAATAAGAAGTCAAGAGATAGTAAATGATGACGATGAAATTCCTGTATGGATAAAATTAGGACAACAAGAAAAACTTTATAAACATAAAATGCACGGTTGGAATTTTATCGATTATGGTTTAAAGAATGATGCTATATTTTGTGATGTAGGTGACGGAATCCGTAATAATAAAAAGTATTTGTATTTTGAATACGATCATGTATTTTTAAGACACATGCCAGAATTGTTTAATTATTCCGTTATCTGCAATAATGTTGTAGCACCGTGGAATAGCGATTTGCTTCCAGAACTATTAGAACTTGATACTACTCTTGATCATTATGTAACAACCGGAACAGGGTTAAATTGGATTCACAATTTGTTAAAACTTAAATATCACAAGGATACTAGAGTAACATTTTTAGATGTCAGTTATGCTGTTTTAACTTTTATGAAAAATATGATAGAACAGTGGGACGGAACTGATTATCCTAGCTTTTATATGAAACAGTTAACATTTGTTCCTGATAGCTTCGAGTATGATTTAAATATTCTTAAAAAAAGAATTGAGGAGTGGTGGACAGATTTTGAAAAACAATTTGATAATTTTCAGCAAACTTGGATTGAAATTAAAAAATTGAAATACGATTTTAAAATTTTAGATTTATTTGGAATCAATTCTTTTAAATTTATCACACCGGGTGAAAATACATTTGTAAATGTAAGTGATGCTTTTAACCATGTTCCTTATGTATATTATGCATCAGTAAAATTTAGAGTATCTAGAGAAAACAATCTTATTGAAACTTTAAAACAACTTGATCCTAATATTATTTTACATATTCCTACACGCTTAGGACACTCTTATCAACACAATTTATCCGATGATGAATTAATAACTCTAGGCAAGGTTGCAGATTTTAATCTATGGGATATCAACCAATTTAAAGCACCACCGTGGCAACAAAATAATTGGCGTAGTTACTGTCCGTTAACACATCAGGTAAGAATTTTACAATGAAAGAATATTTTCAGTCAGATGGTCGATACTTAAAATTAGAAATTGACTTACCCTACAAAGAAATGTGCCAAGAGGCATTTGCACTTATAGATAGGTTTACACCCCACAGAGATGATGATTACTCCCACAAAGGTTGGGAGAGCTTAACCTTACATGGCCTTGGTTGGAATAAACACGAAAATTATGATGCCTATGGGTATAAAAAAGGCAAAGACGCAAGTAAAGATATGCACTGGACTGAGATAGCAGATCAGTGTCCTATTACAACACATTGGTTAAAAGAAGTGTTTCCTTGTAATAAGTACGGTCGTGTAAGATTTATGCTATTAAGAGCCGGCGGATTTATCGCACCACATAGCGATTCAAGCATAAAACTAATTGAGAATATTAATGTAGCACTTAACAATCCACAAGGATGTAAATGGATCTGGGGAGATGGGGAGGAATTAATTATGGAACCAGGTGGAGTGTATGCTATGAATTTACACTACCAACATTCTTTAATTAATAACAGTAGTGAAGATCGTATGCATATGATCATAGCTAGACACGATGCGTTAGATGGATGGAAGCAACTAATAGAAGATGCAGCTATTCGACAGAACGTTACTGGTAACTATATTCAGATCGACGAATTACCTTAAATTTTTTCTAAATTTTTCAGTAAATATTCCGTCTATTCGAAAAGAGTAACTTGGTTCTGTAATCGTATCTCCTCCGTGGAAATCTTGATCATTCCAATAAGATACACAAGTATTAATATAGAATTTTTCTCCTGTATCTCTATCTCTAATATAAAACGGTCTTTTAAGATTCATTCTGATGTGAATAAACTCGCTCAGTATTTCTGGAAATGCTGGATCAACCGAAGGATCTTTATGTTCAAAAGAAATTCCTCCAGCTTCTTGTAAAAAAAATCCTGCCCTGCCAATATGTGAAAATACATTGTCTTTAACTAGATTTTGAATCCAATTAATAACTTGTGGAAAATATTTAGCTGATGGTTGTAAGCCATGTAACGGACCGCCTGTTCTCCATCCTTCTGTAAAATCAATTAGAAAGTGATACGAGTATAAGTCATAACCTTGCATGACAAATTTTAAATATGTTGCTAATTGTGAGTATTCTAAATTTTCTCCATAAACTTTTATAATGTGATCGTGTGAAAGTTTGTTAAAATTATTATACAATTTGTAAAGAGGCTGAAATGAATTATTATAAATTTCTAAATTCATGAATCCTTCGGGCACTTCTAAATTTCCAACAGATGCTTCAAGGTGCCCAAGAGCAAATCCTCTGCAAATCACGGGATGTAATTTTACAAAAGAGTCGTGGTCTATTGTATTTGAAAGATCCACATAAGGTTTTCCATTTATACCTTTAATCATTTGTACTCTTGATCTGGGAACTCAAACGCCATTCGATGTAACAATCGTTGTTCAATGGCTTCAAAAGGCCAACGCTTGTGAATACCTAACCACTGCTCGGCAATTACTACATCACCGTCGTCCCAGTCATGATGATAGCAGAATTTTTCCTGTGTTGTGTATTCTGACAACCAATTAATGATGTGTTGACTTTCTTCGTCTGACAGTCCTTCAAAGCCAGAGATTTGTAGGAACGGAAAATAGAAACCTTTTTTACCTGCTATGTTTTCAACTACTAACGGAGGAGTATAGTTTTCTATCTGAGTTTCGTCGTTTTCGTGCTCTTCTCGCAATGATACTTCTTTTAAGATTGTAAGTTTTAGATTTTCTAAAGGTCTACGTGTTTCCTCGTCTAAGCTATTATAAGAGAGAATATTATTGTTGTAAGTAGTCCTAGACCCTTTAGAACCTTGAACACTATATAACCAAATTAATGATTTGCGATTTGGTGTTGTTTGATCATTTGAATGCCATTGCATTTCGTCAGTATGTCCAGCAATACCAGTACGGCCGTGTTCGTCTTTTGCACCGCTTACTCGTAGGGCCATCTTTTCTGAACCGTCTACTTCTGCACCCCTAAACATAACATCTGGAGATTCGTCGATCTCTGTATGAAACTGCTGAGGATCCTTAAACATTTTAGCAATCCTAACTTCGTCTTGTGTTGTTAGAGATTGATTTTTAAAGACTACAAGAGTATTTGTAGATAATAATCTTGCAATATGATTTATATCTTCTTGAGAAGCAGTTTTTAAATTAAAATTTTGAGCTAAAACAGTCCAGCCGTTATCGTGCAGTTTATAATCTATCATGTTGAATAATCCTGATCTGGAAAGTCTATGGCAATTCTATGTAATAGACGTTGTTCAATATTTTCAAAAGGCCACCGTTTATGGACACCTAACCATTGCTCTGCTATTACAACATCTCCGTCTTCCCAATCGTGATGATAGCAATACTTGTCTTGTATAGTATGCTCCCAAATAGGTTCTATTAGTTTAATTGATTCCTCTCTTGACATTCCTACAAAAGAATCTAACTGAAGGAAGGAAAGATATAAACCAGTTTTACCAGCGTTGTTTGTGTACACGAGAGGAGGTTGAAATTGTTCTACTACCGTAGTAGTATATTCCCCTAGTCTGTTTTGTCCGTCCTCGTCTACAATGGCTCCCCCCATGTATATACATTTTAATAATGCAAGTTTTTCTTTAGTTGCGTTATCTAAATCATTATAAGACAAAATATTATTATTCCAACTTGTTCTAGAACCCTTGGATCCCCGTACAGCATATAGCCAAATGATAGGACAGCGGTCTGCATCTTGCGGCATATTACAGTGCCAAACCATTTCATCTGTATGTCCTGCGATGCCCGGATGGCCTTGATCGTTTAATTCGCCTGTAACTCTTGCAATTATTCCTTCTGAATCAACTGCCCAGTTTTTAAAATTTTCTTCTTCTTTTGATTCAAATAAAGGTTTTGGACGCTTAAACATCTTTGCAATTTTAAGTTCATCGTCGACTGTTAACGATTGGTTTTTAAAAACTACACAGGTGTTAGTAGCAATAAGTTTTGCTATCTGATTAATATCTTCTTGCGAAGCTAACCTAAAATCAAAATCGTGTACTATAATAGTCCAACCGTTATCGTGTATTTTATATGTTATCATCTATTTTTTCAATCCCTACTATAGGGATATTTATTGGCGAATCAATTATGTATTTTATTATTTTGATAATCTCATTTGGGTGCATACGAGTTGAGCTATTGTTTTCGTAGTCTTGAAATCCACCTACTACTACATGTGTTGTTTTGAAAAACTTTGAACATAACTCTAAACTTGTTTTTCGAAGTTGAAGTTTTTCTGCTGAATAAGTAGGAATCTCTTGACTCCATTTTTCATACTCTGCTATGCTTCCTATGTTAAAAACATGTCCCTTCATTCCTGCTTGATGAGCAATTTTAAGAAGTTTTTCCTGTGTGGCGTTTGGTATATTAGATACATTCACAAAAACATCATACTGATTAATAATTGATTTAAAATAATCGAGCCCTTGTTGTGTAACAAGATCTACACCCATTGAGCGATGTAGACAATATGTGTTAGGAAACTCTTTTAATAGCTCGTTTGCTATACCTGGATTATTAGGGTTGCCTGTACATATTACACGAATGGAGTTCATTATTGATCAATTATTCTATTTTTAAAATCTTTAGTAAACTTTCCGTTAATTCTCAAAGTATATGTTGCCCAATTAACTGGTTCTCCTCCGTGCCAATCTGTTTCATCCCACCACGCAACTCTTGTATTAATATATTCTCGTTGTTTTGTTTTAGGATCTACCATATAAAACGGTCGTTTACAGTCAGTTTTTATGTGTATGAATTCTGCAATCTCCCCTTCGTTAGCTGGTTCAGGATCACGATGTTCCCAGGGTATGCCACCTGCTTCTAAAACAAAAAGAGTTGCGCTATGTAATATTTCAAAAATATTTAGATCTTTAAATTGCAAGATCCATTTTGTTAACATAGGAAAATGATTTTCAATTTCACCAATTCCGTTGGTTTGAAAATCAACATCAAGAATCTTGTAAAGTGAATACAAGTCGTAACCCCCAAATGCAAATTTTAAGTAAGCAGTTAACTCGTTGTAGTTTAAATCTTTGCCAGCTTGTTTAAGTAAGTTAGTGTCTGGTAGAGATTCCCACAAAGAATAAACATCATAAAGAGGTTTGATGTCGTATCCTTGACTAGAAGGGTTAATAGTTCCGTAATTTATTGTTTGTAGACCATGAACAGCTAAATGGTTTGCAGTAGCTATTCCTCTACATATTTCTGGATGTAAGGAATCAAATTCCTTTAGATCTACGTGTTGTTCTAGATTTATATAAAGATGTTTACCAATCATGGCTATATTTATTAGCCATGATTAGCGAAAATTTTAGTTTAGATCAACCCATGCAGTGCCATCATGACCTTGGAATTTTCCTGTTGTATCATTGAATATGATCATACCCTTAACGCCGGTTGGTCGACTGTCTGAAGGAGTTGTTGTATAAACACCAGTTTGCAGAACTGGAGCAACGAAAGATCCGGTATTGTTAAAACTGAATTGACCAGCCGAAGAGCCAATGTCGTTGGTGCCGTCGCCAAGCAACACAGTTAAACTCATCGGAATAGAGCTTGCTCCGGTTGTAATGGTTCCGTTTGTTAAAAAAGCAAAAGCTGCAGAATCAACAAATGCTGTTCCGTTGTGCGCTTTAATTACTTGTCCGTAAACTGGTCCGTCTTCTAAAACTTTTGATCCTGTTGCTGACGAAGCAAAAATATTAAAAGTAGCTGTAGTTTCATTTCCAGCACCAGTATTAACTGTTCGTCCAAGAAGGTTAAAGTTAGTGTCTAATCGTAGTTGAGGATTATCGGCAAAAGTAGGAGAGTAAATTGTGTCAGTTGCAATTACAAGATCTCCGTTACTTAACTGACCGGAAAGAGTTATATCAGTTACGGTATCAATGTTACCAACTAAATCAACATTACCAGTAATATTAATGTTACCAGTACCTGTGATATCGTTTGAATTAAGATCTAAATCACCACCTAACTGTGGATTTGTATCGTCGACAATATTAGTAATGCCAACACCGTCTAGAGCAACAGTAGCGTTGATGCGGCCAGCATCGTCTTGTGTTTGGCTGTAAGTAAACGTAATTCCAACGTTGGTCGAGTTACCAGCTACCAATGCAGCACCTACAGCATCAACTGCTAGTTCTGTGCTAAAATATTTGTTGTTAGTGCCCTGTGTAACATCATCTGTAGTTAAACCACTAACTTCTAGTTTGCGTGAAATGTTATTATATGTTAATCCGTAACCAGCAACGTTTGACCCTACAACAGGAACGCAACTATTTCCAGGTTGTCCTGTTCCTGTGCCAACCCATAGTTGTTGGTCATCTGTTGTCCAAACGATTTCACCTAGCGCAAATGATGTATTACCACTGCGTTGTGCTTCTGTGCCTCTTCTAATGCGTAGCGCCATTGTGCTATCTCCGTTATTCTTTTAAGTCTGACTAGACCATTATAACGTATTTATTCAAACGAAGAAAACCGCACTCGCAAAATCACCCAAAAAAATAGGGCCCGTAGGCCCTATTATGTACTCAGTTAATTACTTGGGCATTGGCCAAGAACTGTTACTTGTGGTGAAACCAGGAACATAACGATAGCGTTCTTGCCCACCATATTCACGGTCGTCACTACCTTTTTCATATCCTTCGCGATAGTCCAAACGTTCTTTACCGTAGTACTCGTCAGTAGCATTGATATTACCTTGCCAACCTGCACTATAACCCTTATAAAAGGCACTAGTACCAGTTTTCATAGGACGGGTATAAGCATTGTTTTGTACCGAGCGAGTAAACGCCTGATCTGCTTTGTCCTGCTCAATTTCACCTACGACTTCGTAGCGGCAAGCACGACCCTTAGTAGCGTTATAATCGCTAGGAATGCTTACAACATCGCGTGGATTAATCTTGACAATAACTGTACGTTCACCGCCAAAACTATTCAAGTAGTCTTTTGAGCAGAAATGCAAGCCTGTCGAACAAGTATTGTCCTTGTTGTCGTCAACGTTGTAGCGTTCCATTTCAACAACTTGGCCAATAGAGTTATCCATTGTACCACTGTGTACGTCCTTATAATCAGCACGGACTTTCTTATAAGCAAGGAAGTGGCCATCCGGAGTAATAGGCAAGTTGCCTTTTTCCAAAAAGCCATACAGTTCATCTACCGCCCGCTTACTTGGGTTTTGGTATAGATTATCCATAAAGTTAACCATTGGCTCGATTGGAAAGCCTTCGCGAAGCATATCAATCATTTTGACAGCCAATGTAGTATGGAGTTCTTTACCCTTCCAAAATAGGGTTTCACCTTGGATGCTGACATTGCCCTGACCGTAGTTCAAAACTACTTTCTTAGGTTCAATTGCGTCTTTAACCGCGTCCCAATCGTTTGCTTTAATTGCGTCCACTACCTTTTGATAGGTAATGTGCGTCTTGTTAATAGTGTGCGGCTTGTTGTCAATAACAACAACAACATTATCACCTTGAATCAAAAACGGATAACTCATTTTAAACACCTTTCTGTGTGTCAATAATATTCACATAATTTGCCAACTCATCGCTTGGAACGCTTCGCAGGTACTGCAACAACGGATACCGGGCTTGCACCTGCACACATTCTTCTACGTACTTCTGAACTTGTGCTTCTGGATTGAACGATACGTTTTTAGCGTATTGTTGGCACAGACGCTTCAAGCTCTGTTCGTTATAACGAATCTTATCAAATCCCTTGAGCTTATTAACAAATGCAACATACGGACTGTTAGCATTAGTAATACGGCTCGTTACATTATAATTGTACGAGATATTGCTGTAGTTGTCAATAGCCTGGAGCACCAAACTCATAACAAGTTTGTTGTCAATAGGCTTAGCCAAAACACCAGCAATATGCTCTTCAATGTTGATCCAGTTCTTTTGAGTTTTAATAAACTCAATGTCACTTTTACGAACACCATAAATGGTAGTCTTCAACCCATCAATACCGCAGTCCTTCAAGTCATTGTAGAACTGTTTGGCATCATTCATACCGTACTTGCTTTGGATTTCAAAACCGCTCAAAGGCAAGTAGTAGTAAGTACCAGCGGCATCAAAAGTATCTGCTTTACCAGCATCGCGCCAAACCATTTCGCGTTCACGATAGTAACCACCAGAACCACGTTCTTGCAAGCTCAAAATAGTAACGTTCTTAGCAATACCTGCCTGACGTTCTTTCTTGTCCAAGTCGCTGGCAACAGACGTATAGTCAACGGGCGGATTCTGAATAGCCTTAAAGAAAGCCTTCAGTTTCATTTCCTTAGTCTTGTCTGCTTTATCCAGTACGTAGACACGGGCACCAGCATCTGGTTTGTTAGTGCGATAGTGAAACTTAGCACGTTCAACAGCACCAACTTTAGTGTCGTTGATAATGAAACGCAAATTAGAGCTAACAGTAAATGCCCAGTGATGAAACAGGTCATAACTGTTAGTTGTAGGATTGCGTTTATCGCTATAATCAGTACTAGACTTCAAATTCTTATAGGCTTTATCGTGCCTAGAGTAATCAAAACCTCGAATAGTGATGTTATACTTTTTAGCCAGTTCTTCGATACCTAGTTTGAAAGTCATCGTGCCACCGTAACGACTGTCATCAAAAGTAGACAGTTTAGTATCCTGTACATACTTCTTAACAGCAGAAGTCCACAGACTGTTACTATATTTCTTTTGCAGGTGAACAGCACGGTCCCACAGGTTTCCAATAGCATCTGCTTCTTTTGCAATTACAACAGACAATGCGGCATTAACTGATTCCAGTTTAGTTTTGATTGCAGCAACTGTTTGCGGAATATAACTGAGACCTTCGCGGCTAGCTTGGAAGTCTAGTTCGCCAATGCCAAAGTGCATTTCCAAACCGCAATTAAGTAGATTGTTCAAACCACCTACATCACTGCCTTGCGGCAATTCAATTGGGTAAGCAATATTGCCCATGATGGCAACGCTACGGCGTCCATCTTTATAACTATGAACTCCAGGAACAATGTTTTCAGTTTCATATTCTACATCGCGGAACGCAAATGTAGTGTCACCGGTAACAACAGGACGAAGTTTGAAGTAGGTATAGACATGTCTTGCTTCGTCACGGAACTTAGAGAAGTCATAACGATCGTTAACAGCAAACTTAACTTCAACACCGCTAGGTTCATCAGTCTGTTCGCTAGTCATCAATGCGATGCTAGGAACACCTTGATCGTTGATGAAGGCAGTATAAATGCCTTTAACGCCATCTTTAACGGCAGTTACAGTAAAGTTATCAGTGTAAGAAAAAGGAGACTTACTGCCGAGGCCAAGAGCACCAATAAACTCATTGCTATTAGTCTTAGTGGACTCGAAATAGGTAGTGTAGATATTAGTAACCTGATCATGATTCAATCCAGTACCGTAGTCGCGAATAGCAAACCAAGGCTCAAGTTGATTAGGAAGATGTACGTCAAACGGAGTATCTTGTTTGCCTGCGGCAATATGACTGTCTACAGCATTACAAGAAAGCTCACGGATAATAGCACGGACCTTGTTAGCATACAAGCCCGAGCTCAAAATGTTAAATGCTTTGGCAGAGTTGCGAATACGGAACTCGCCAATTTCACCTACATTGCTCATAATAGCTTCGTTTTGCGGAGTGCTATTGATGATTGCCATTGTAAAACCTTTCTGTGTTTGTTTAGTATGTGTATATTGTAGCACCAGAGCGCCGAGTAGTCAACTGTCAATGCAGCCAATTTTTGGAGTCATTGATAGGTTTATAACCAAAAAAATAGGGCCAAAAGGCCCTATTTTAAAAAGCGTCCCAATAACGGTAGCCTTGTTCTTTAACTTTGGTAAGAACCAAAGTAGAACCGTCTGATGCAACGAAAATATACTTGTTGCCGTTGTCGTCGATTTTCTTAAGATGGGCGGGTTCGAAAACCTTGCTCTCCCAATCAAAATCTCCCATGACTTCATCATCATTCTCTGGTTCGTAGAAGTTTTTGTAATTGATATGGACACGCTTGTTCAGCGGGTTGCCAGACCATTCCTTTTCTTCGAAGTTAGTTTCAGCTAACTCTTCACCATTGATCATCAGTTTGACCTTGTAACGAGATTCCTCTGAGTACTCGGGTTTAGCGTTAAGCATCTGCATAGCTTCCTGAGGGGTCTCGTTGAAACGATTCATTTCTTCAACCAATGCCTTTAGCATGTCAAAGTTGAACTGTCCAAAAGTGCCTGCAATACCAATAATCTTCTCGATGTGTTCTTTAGCCTTGAGATTGTCTTCACAGTATTCACGAATGAATTCTGATTCTAGGCCCTTATACTCCAGAGAGTAAAAGATACGACCAGGACGATTTCGCATGTGCTGATTGACACGCCACTTGTCATTACAGGTAAGTACGAACAACTTCTTAGTTGGATACACACCATCAAGAAGTGTAAGCATCATTTCTTGTTCGTTCTCATCGTAGACTTTTTCAAACTCGTCAAACACAACGATTACGGGTTGTTCAATGCTTTGAATGAAGGCATTGAATTGCTCGCCACACCAGGGTTGATTAATGACGATAGTAGGAATGTCTTGCTCGTAGCCTTTAATAGAAAGCATTTTGGCAAGAAGAGTTTTGCCTGAACCTTTCTCACCAGTAAGCATTACACCGGTAGTGGCAGGACGATCGTTAAAAGAATGAAGAATACGGTTGGCACGTTTAATAGTATCACCGTAAACTTTACCTTTGAATTCAAATTTGTCAATTTGTTCAAGGAACATTTGACCTGTCATTTCATTCTTCTTAATAACATAATTGCCAGCAGGAAGTTTGTCACGAAGGTCCATGGCTTCTTTCTTTGAAACCATGAATGAATTGCCTTGTTTGAGAAAATAGGTCATTGCCTTAAATCTTTCTGTAAGTGAATAAAAACTGTATGCATCTATTATATGCGTTTAGACGCATACAGTCAACATCTTTGGTTATATGTACCAAATTTCTTTAAAGCCTTCTTCTTCGGTTGGATCTTCCCAACTGGCGATCATGCTGGCAATAACATGATCTGGAATTTCTTTGCCAGGTCGGCTCATTAATCGACGCATAAGTTCTTTATGTTCGGGTGTACGAAATACCACGGCAATGTGATAATAGTCTGGAAGCATAGCAAACTTTCGAGCACGGCTCTTAACAGTGGTGCTAGTTTGATCCCAGATAATATCTCGACCTACCGTACGTGCTTCCACAACTTCTGCGGCCATCAGTTCAACTGCCGTAGGCATGTATTCTGTAAACACTTCGGAATAGGTTTTACCCTGAGCTTTAGCATACTCCTCTACATGATGATCAGTAGATACGTATTCCATGCCCACAATCCAATTCTGGTTCCAAGCCCAGGTAGATTTTCCACTACCCGGTACGCCGATTAATTGATAACACTTTGGCATTATACTTTCCTATTCAAAATAAAGCCTTTAGAATAGATTAAGAATGCCTTACCGCTTCTAATCATTTGTTTAAAATAATATTCACGGTAAGACATTCTTGCTCCTTACATTGTCGGTCCGTTGCCAGACTTAAATCCTATACTTCCACCTTCTGCTTCGATGTTCTTAATAACATCTTCGAACAAGATAGGTGCAAAGTCAGGTGTTTGCTCCACGCAAACGCAATGGTAGCGAGGATCGTTTTCTTCGCTGTACAAGATTTCTCCTGTCTTAGCGTTGATACCACGCATCTTCTTTACACGATTTGCGTGTAAGTGTCCATGGATGTTTACACCAAAACGGCCTAAACTATCTGGGTGGACAGGAATGTGGCTTAAGATCATTCCGTTCATAACGTGGTATGCTCGTAACTCACGGAAGTATTGCCTGTACTCGTCATCCCTAAAGATGTCATGGTTACCACGGATCAAGACCTTGTCACCGTTTAACCTACGCAACGTTCCTAACGCCTTGCGATTAATAACAACGTCACCTAAGTGGTAGACCTTGTCAGTAGGTTTGACTCGTTCGTTCCAAGCCTTAACCATAGCTTCGTCCATTTCGTCTGGATCAGTCCACGGCCTTAACTTTGTAAAACCGTCTGCACGGGTAAAGCGGCACACACCTGCGTGACCAAAGTGCGTGTCGCTAACTAAAAATACGCTAGGCATAGTGCCCTCCTTTCTTAAAAATCGTTTCTAAATGTTCGCCAATCATCAATGTTTGGCTTTTCGTCTGCATCGTATGTCCAACCAAGAGCCTTCATCATGCGATGCTTTACAAGTAAGTTAGGACTACGGAATCTTTCGGTGTCTTGAAAGCCCATCATCACTCCTACTTCGCAAACCGCACCCGACCTACAAATGCCTGCAAAGCAATGAACAATAACGTCCATGTGATTATCTAAGGCATGTTGCAACAGTCGAACAAGTTCTGCAGCCTGTTCATGACTACACTTCATAGCTTCGTCATCAACATGATCCTTTTCCTCTACATCCAAAAATTCAAATTGATGAACTTCTTTAAATTGATGCTTTGGAGTAGGAAACCAGCTGGCAGGATCTGCAATCTGTATTAGCATACTGTTTTCTTTTACAGCCACATGAAAGCCTTTTGGGATATCATCTGCTGCACAGTTTTGAATCCACGGCATACTGTCTCCTTTAACATTCTATGTCGATGCTTCGACCTTTATCTAAATCTAAACGAATGTTTCTTGCTATTCGTTCTGCAACTATTTCATCAAATTTTCGTTTTTCAACAAGTTTACGATAATCGTCTTCTCGCTTTTCCTGTAGACGAATTTGTTCTAAATTATATCTTTTTATTTGTGCTTGTTCTGCTCTTGATATTTGCATTTTAAATTCTCCGCTTCTTCCAAGTGTAGTCAGCACCATCTGGACATTTGCCGTCCTCAATACTGTCCGCTCCAAACTTGCCCACAAGTTCCATACCATTAACTTTAATAGTAACGAACTCACCTAATTCTTTTGCCCAATCCATTGCTAAGGCTAATGTTTCAAATTCTTTTGAATCTTCTTTGCTTTTTACTTCTATCATTCTATAATTGTAACACCAAATTTTGGTTACGTCAAGTTAAAAAAATAGGGCCCAAAGGCCCTACCAAAAAGTGTTGTATTTCTACAACACTTGTTTACAGGTCATAGCGTGGGACCATTACAGTCTTAAGCATGATACCTTCTGGAGTGAACTGATCAAGATCAGCACTCAATAGTGCCTTCATGATGCTTGGGCTGAACCCAGACACTAGAGCGGCACCACTCTTGTCAGCCTTAACTGGAACGTTATCACTTGCGTTTAGGTTCCAGAAAACAATTTGTGGAACGGTGTAACCTGCATCCGCAAACTTGCGTTCGATCATTTCCATTGCACTATCGTCGTAACGAGCGCATTGGTTAAACTGCATATCTGACAAGATCAGCAACATGGCTGGCATGTCGCTTTGTGGAACATTGCCCTTAACTGCAACGCTAAGAATTTTGTTCATAGCGGCATGCAAGTTAGTACTCATATCCCAGTTGCTCTTAGACATTTGGTCTACCTTTTGAACAATGTTACCCTTTAGAGTAACCAGTTCCGGCTTGTCTGAGAAAGTCAAGAATGTGTCCTTGAACACGCCCTTGTTCTTATCTGCTAGGTACAGGCCTAGACCAACTGCTACATCCAAACAACGAACGCTAGTGTTCTTACCTGCTGGGCAAGTCATAGAACCTGAAACGTCGACGATTGGCATGATGCTTGCATCACCAACGTAGTTTGGCAGAGCTTCCCATTGTGCGATGACATGATCTGTTTCAGTCTTGTCATGCTTCACATATGAGTGAGCGATACCCTTGATAACATCATGTGGGAAGATTGCATCGGCGTTAACCTTAACAGTCTTATCACCACTTACCAACTTGGCAACATACTCAGCGAATGCTGGTGTGTGACGGTTGAACGCCTTCTTGTACAGACGAGCCGCAACAGAAGGAACGTGCGAGAAGTTGATGTTATCCCAGTCGTTGGCACACATTTGTGTTTCAACAACCTTGGTAAGAGACACAAGACTCTTACGGTATTGCTTTGGAGTCATCCCGAAGAATGCTCGGATTTCAGCCGCAACCTTACCCTTACGTGGAGTCCACTTAGCGGCAAGGCCGTTACCTGCACGAAGGGCATCGCCCAACATTGTGTAAGCGGCTGACTTTAGTGTTGGAGTAGAGAAGACAAAGATGTCATCCCAACGGCCCACTTCTGGAACCTTCTTCAACAGAGCCAAAGCGGCATCTGGGTCACGCTTTTCCAAGTGAACAAGAATGTCACGGAAAAGTTGACGTTCACCTGCACCACCACGGACATCACGTGCCCATTGTGCGATGCGTAGTGCCACGTCGGCAGTTTCTACATAAGCGGCTGTGAAGTCGCCTGTGATGTTCTTACCGCGGCTTGCACCGATCTTGTAGAACAGGTCTACTGTAGCCTT
>JACCEC010748213.1_pt1 | contig 39724 bp, 44 predicted proteins | sample 7450121 | NCBI WGS metagenome assembly JACCEC01 (sample SAMN15323455, study PRJNA562643) | freshwater metagenome | isolation source: river surface water | place: USA:Blue River Watershed | collected 2017-08-18 | reverse complement strand
TTAATATTTGCAATATCAGTTGCTACTGTATTTACATTTGCAATATTAGTTCCAACTGGATCAACATTAGCTATAGCATTTGCTACAACTTCTATTTCTGAAGTAGCTTCGTTTAAATCATTAGCCGCAGTAATTACTTTTGCAATATCTGTAGCAACTGTTGAAATGTTACCTGCGTTTGTTGCAACTGTTGTAATGTCTGCTGATATTCCTGCAACTGTTGTAATGTTTGCGTTAGCACCTGCTACTGTGTTTATGTTTGCAGAATTTGTTGCAACTGAATTTACATTAGCGACATTTGTTGCGACTGTATTAACATTAGCAATAGAACCACCAACTGAATTTACGTTTGCTATGTTTGTAGCAACTGTTCCTATATTGGCATTAGCACCTGCAACTGTTGTAATATTAGCATTTGCTCCTGCTACAGTATTTACGTTAGCAATAGCTCCACCAACTGTATTAACATTGGCTATATCTGTTGCGACAGTTCCTATATTAGCAACTGCACCTGCAACTGTAGAAATATTATTTGTAGGTGTTATCTGACCAGCTACAGCAGTAATGTTTGCATTAGCTCCTGCTACTGTTGAGATGTTAGCATTTGCTGATGCTACAGTATTTATATTAGCATTATTACCAGCTACAGTATTTACGTTAGCTATGTTTGTTCCAACTGTATCTACGTTAGCTATACTTACTGCTACTGTATTAATTTCTGATACTGGTTCTAATAAATCTGAACCTACAGCATTTACATTTGTTAAAGCAGAATTAACTGCATTAACACTAGCTATGTTTGAATTTAAGTTTGTTAATGTTGCTTTATCTGATGTGCTTAACCAAGTGTTTTCTAAATAAGTTTTATTAACTGCATCATTAGCATTAACAGGGTTAGCTACGTTTTTAATTACTTTTGAATTTGCGTTGTACTTATCGTCTGTGTCTAATAATAAAGCATTATCAGCTGTGTCAAATGCTTCTTGTGATATATAAAATAACTGGTTGCTATCTTGATCTAATATAGCCTCAGTAATTGTCGCACCATCTTGATAATCTACTAATCTTGTAGAACGGCTAGATGATCTAGAAATAGAAATAGAAGTTCCGTTAGCTGGTGCTACTGTAAATTGTATTGTTGAACTAGTAGGAAATGTATAATCAGTCCCAGCAGTTTTAACTACGTTATCTATTTTTACTATTACGTGAGAAGATGTAATGTAAGGAAACGTAATTGAATACGTAGTCGTACTACCATTCCCAGTATAATTGACTATTGCAAATGACATATTTTATTTGTTATTGTTAATATAATCTTACTCTACCTTCATCTGGTAAAGGACTTTTATCTATAAATAAATTTAGAATATTACTTATTCCAAAACTATTTTGGAAAGCTATTAAACGAGTAAGTCTTCTAGCATCTATTTTAGAAAAACTATAATTATCTCTAGTTGCTTTTAAAAATGAACCCATAACATCAGCACCAGAAGAAAGTAAATCATAAGTTGGGTTACCAGTAATTAAATTTACTTCAAGACCACTACTACGAGTATTAAATCTATACTCAGGAGCCATTTGAGAAGTAAATATATCAGCATAAGCTGGTATTAAAGACGACCAACCAGTTCTTTGAAAAGCTGCTAAACCTAATTTACTATAATCACCGTCTTTACCTAATCTTTTTTCTAAATATTCTTTTCTTTGTCTATCTCCCATTCCTAGTGTATTAAAATGAGTTTGACCTAAGTAAGCCATAGTAGCTAACATACTAGTATAAGCAAACATACTAAATGTTCTAAAGTCAGCAAGAGCTACGTTGTGTAAAAATTGTTTAGACCAAGCAGTTATAACAAACTGACGGAATTGACCAATAGTTTTACCTAAAGTTTCATCACCAAAAAATCTGTTTGTGTCTCCAATAAAATTATATTGAACAGCTCTTTTAGTGTGTCTATTTAATCTGTTTGCAAACGTAGATAATAAATCTTCATCTTTCCAATTTGCAAAATTAAATTGTTTTACTTTAGTACCCCAAAATGTTTTCTCAACTGTTACAGTACCGTTTGTAAATTCTTTAGCAAATCTTTTTAATTCAGCCTCAGTAAATCCTAACACTTTATATCTGTTTAAATTAACTGTTGTAAAATCAAAATTACTAGCTTTTAATTTAAACATATCGTCAGCAAACTTATCAACAAAAGTTCTAACTGCTAATTTTCTTAGGAAAGTATCAACAGGAGTTAAACCAGAAGTCCAAGTAGTTACTTTTTCGGCAGCTGTTAATAAATTACTTCCTTTAGCTGCTATGCCCATAGCTTGAACAGCTGTGTTTTGATCTAGTGCTTCACTAGCGTGTGCTATTCTGTAAAGGTATTCATCTCCATTACCAAAATTTATAGTAGCTAATTCTTTAAAGAAAGTGCTTTGTAATGGTTTACCAAGTTGCATTTCTCTAATAATATTACCAAACTCTGGTATATTTTGTGCAAAGGTTTTAATACCACTACTTGAAATAACAACCCCAAGTTCTGGTAAAGATGAAATACCTACTTGGTTTAATACTCTAACAAAGTTATATCTTCTAATAGTTCTAAACGCCGAAGCCCAAGGATTTGATGGGTCTACTTCAGCTGACCTACCCATTAAATTTTCAAATACACTTCTAACAGTTTTAATTTCTTCTTGTAATCTAATTTTTTCAAAGAAACCACCATTAGCATTATAGTTATTTTCTATGTCTTCAATAATTCTATTTGAAGTTTCATACCAAGCGTCTCTACTTTTAATTCCTAATCTATCACTTAAAGCTGACCAACCAGCCATTTCCTGTGTGTAGTCGTTATATAAAATATCTACGTTGTTTTCGTAAAGTTCATCTAACCTAACTTTTTGATTTTTAATTGTAGCTTCAAAACTTTCGTTTAATTTAATTCTTTCTGTTAATCTTCCTGAAGTTAGTGTTTTAACTACACTAGCTAAATTAGAAGACATCATAGATATCTCAGCATCATCTAAGTGTGGGAACGCTTCTTGAAAAAATGCTTTTAATTTATCAGCGTCTTTTACTCTTAGTAGGGCTTCTAAATCAAAACCACTTTGTCTTCTTGAATTTTTTAAATAATTAACAATAGCCTGTGCCATTAAATCAGCTTTTTCAGGACTAATAAAATCTTCGGCATCGGCGTTACCAGCCATTTTCTTTAATTCTTCTTCACGAATTTTCTTTTCCCAATCAGCACCTAATTTTTGATCGTCTGGTAAATTTTTATTTACTCTAGGTCTTTTAATATCTTTTACATTTAAAGAGGCTTTTAATTCTGCGTCTTTAGCTACAGACATATATTTTTGTCTGTCTAAGATAGCCATAACAATTAAATCTTTTACGCCATCTTGTCCTATTTTTTTCTTTAATGCTTCGTATCTTTCAAGCGATAATCTTCTAGGTATATAACCTCTATTAATATTAAATTCTGCACCCTCAATACCTTTTGATTTTAATTCTTTAGCCCATTGTTCAAATGCGTTTGCATAAGCGTTAGCTGCTTTAGCTATATGTGGGTTACTTAATAATGCTTTATCTTCTGCGTTAGTATTTTTAGGGTCGAAAGTTCTAATAGCTCTAGTAACTTTCTGCATAAAATCTTGTCTAGCAGTAATGTTAACAGCTCGTTTAAAAAAGCCCATTACTCCAGTCATTCCTTGCTCTTTTAAATAATCATTTAAAGCTGTTCTAACTTCTAGTGAAACGTTATTTAAATATTTATGTAAGTATGCGTCTTTAATAAGTTCTACTGTGTCTGGTTGAGACACTAATCTTTGAGATACTTTACCTTCTCCTTTATATGCCCAGCCAATATTATCTTCTAGTGTGGCAAAACTAAACGCTTTAGCTAAATTAGATTTACTACCACCTAACGCACTAGATTTAGATATCGGTATTATGTTAAAGAAAGGAATATTTCTAAGAAAAGGAAATATAATATCTTTATCAACTACTACACTAGGGTCTATTATATCAGAGGTATTAATAACATCTTCAGCAGATATTTTAGATGTTTTTAAATCTGCAAAAGTTTCTTCACCTTTTTTAGTAAGTTTAACACCTTCTTCTGCTAATTCAGCAGCCTCAACATCTTTAGCTACTCTAGATAATTGTGCTTTTCTTATAGCGGATATACTGCCTCCAAGAGTACCACCTAAAGCAGCCGATATTAATACTGTATTTAAATCAACACTAGGACTTTCCATAGCTACAGCAGAAGTTAATACACCTTGTTCTGCACCAACTATTAATCCAGCCTTAGTAAAGCGTTCCATTCTACCTACTTTAGATAGATAAGAACCAGCACCAGTAATTTTATTAACAATACCAACACCTGAAGCTAAACTTACTGGGTCTAAAAACCAAGAACCTACGTCTGCTGCTAATCCCTTCCAGCCCATCTTTGCTAGTTCTGCTCTTTGGTCTTGTTCGTATTTAACTCTATCTACTAATGTTAAAAAATGTGGTATAGAAACAGCACCAACAAAATAATCAAAATAAGCAGAATCAATATTATTTTCATCTAATATTTTTTTAATTTCTTTTTCATTATTAATCAAAGAAAAATTAGGGTCTGGTTCAAAAGTAGGAGCAGTAACAGTTCTCCAAATACTAGGTATTATCCAGTTTAATTTAGCAGCAGTTCCTAAGCCTTGTATAAAGCTAGGAGCTTCTTCTGGCTTATATTGCCAAGTTTTAAAAACTCTATCCATATATAACTCACCATCAGCTTGTGCTGGATTTAATGGGTCAGTTATTATTCGTAAGTTTTTTTTTAAATTAATATCTTGTATATTATTTACAATGTAATCTGCCTCTGCGTTTCTTCTAGTTGAAAAATTATCATTAAAGTTTCTTAGTTCATTAACTAAAGATTCACTATCATTGTTTAACGCAGCATCAAAAAATCTAGGTGTTCTTCTTAAATCTCCGTATTGATAACCGACAGAAGCAATAGCAGTTTGAACTGCTGGGTCTAATTCATCAAAACTAAACTTTCTTTTTTTAGAATTGTATTGATTTATAATATTATTTTCGTAGTAATTCCTAACAGATGAATCAACATCAAATTTTTGTTCATCACTTAAAGTTAAATTAGGTGCAATATCTTTTGCTTTGGCACCTTGAATACCTAAATATGGTCTAATGATATTTAAAATGTTTTGATCTTTAAAACCAAAGTTTTTTATAGTTTCTTCAGTTTGTTGACCTAAATCAAAACCAGAGCCTATTGTTACACCAGAGTTATCCCCGCCTTCTGGTACATACCCATTATTTTGAGAACCGCCTTCTTTTTCTTTAATAAAGTCCCAATTTATATTAGCCATTTAAAATCCTGCTTTTCTTATTTGTTGTTGTAATTCGTTTGGATTACTAAAACTAATAAATTCTTTTATAGCTTTATCTTTTTCTTGTGCTAATCTTAACTTTTTATTATCACGAGTATTTTTTGTATTAATAAATTTAGTTTGTAAGTCTCCTAAATTAAACATTAATATTCTTTCCTCGCCATTTTGATTAGTCATCATAACTGGTTGAAAATAATTAGTACCATCATTTAAAACAAAGTAAGCTGTCCTGTTATCTGGGTTAATTATGAAATCATAATTGTCAGAGTTAAAAGTTGTATTTGGTATTTTATCTGGGTTGTTTTTATAATATTCTTTTAATAATTTATTAGTACCAAACTTACCCACGTTTTTACTGTCTTCTACCGCTGGTGGTTTAGGTAAACTATCTTTAATAGACATTATGGCTTCTTTTTTAAAATCGTCGTAATCGTTTTCAGTTATTCCTAATGATCTTAATTTACTTTTAGAAATATATTTTCCACCCTTATCTTTAAAGAAATATTTATCTACGTATTGTTCTGTTAATTTTTCTAAATTTGTACCGCTAGTGTCCGTGCTTTTAAAATATTGTGCTACACCATATACTAATTCTTGGTTGTATACAGTTTGAAGATTTTTAAATGTACTACCTAATGTAGTTTTCTCAGCATCAGTTAATGGACTAATTTTAGTTGAACGTTCTAGTTGACCTATTTTAGGTATAATTGTATTTATGTTTTCACCGTTTCTATAAAACATAACAGCCATATTCCATTTAATAGCATCTTTATTATTTTCAGAACCATCAAAATAAGCTGGTAAAGCACCAGCACTATCTAATAATAAAGCTAAATTTAAAGCAGCTCTATTGTCGTTAGTTACTACAGTACCTATTGGTCTATTTAATATTTGTTTAATTTGTGGTATAGGTCTATTAGTAGATAGACTAGGTAACAAAACTTCAGTAGCTTTCTGTATTGCTTGACCCTGCGTAGAACCATTAGCTACATACTGATTAACTATATTATCAAATAATTGAGAAGAATATTTTTTATAATCTTCATCTGATATTGTAGATGTATTATTTGTTTTTAAATTTTGATAAAATTGTTGTACTTTTATAGACTCATTTAACTTACTAACAACACTAATTGCTTTTTCTGTAAATCTTGGGTTATCAATTATAGCTGGTGTGCCATCTGATTTTGGTTCTATTATTTTTTTAACAAAGAAAGGAGAATAGTTACCACCCATAGTAGCGTGGGCTTGTGCTTGTGTTAATAAAATATCGTCAAATTGAACTTTAGTTAAAGCTGGGTTTAAATTTGCTTTAATTTTTTCAAATTCATCATTAAATCTACTTTCTAGATTATTTTGTATGTATTCTTGTTTTCTTTGTAAAAAATCTTTACCAGAAGTTTCTACTGGGATTGTATCTCTAAACTCTGCATCTAGCATATCAATAACCTTATCTGGTAGAGATTTTATTTGGTATGCAGTATCAGTTGATACTCTGTCTATTAATTCTTTAGATTGAAATTCAAATTCTTTTTCTTGAATCCATTTTTGTGTTGATTGATTTATTTTTTGGTAAGCCGCTTGAAAAAATGGGTCTTGTTGTTTATCTTTAATATAAAGACCAGAAATCTCTGCGTAATCATTTTGCCAGTTATATTCTGGATTATTTCTATTTTCTAAATATCGTTTTTTAAAATTGTTAGAAAATTCTTCATTAGCATTATTAGCATACTGTTTGTATGCACCGACTCTAGCCCAACCATTATAAATATCTGGGAATCCTTCTTGGTGTGCTTTTCTAGCATCTTCTAAAGTCATACTGTTAACTTTATTAGCACCTAGTACATAATCAGCCTCAGCTTCTCTTTCTAAATCTTTTTTAGCTAATTCTTGTATTTTAGGATTAAATTGACCTAATACATCAGATAATACTTCAAAATCATTTTTACCAGTTGGTAAAGGAATGTTTGTAACTGAAACTGTTTTTACATCAGGTGCATCAGTTAAACTGACATTAATTCCTAAATCTGTATTTATTTTTCTAGCCATATTTTAATTATTATGAAAGACCACTATATAAAGAATCTAAATTAATTCCTTCTTTAGTATAACCAGTTGTTTGTCCAACTGGGGTTGCTGGTGCTTTTACACTAGCGTAAGTTAAAGCTACGTTTCCAGCTGCTTTAAGAGCATAAGGTAAGAATGAAGGTCTAACAGCCCTAGGTAACGCTAATACTTGGTTTACATAGCCTCTATTAGCAGCTTCTCTATTTTCGTCTATAGACCTAACATAATTTTCATAATTAGAATCAATAGTAGAAAAAGCAAAACCTCTTTGTCTTTCAATATCTCCAAGTAATGTATCTGTAATATTACCACCTATATTTTTCTCACCAATACCAACTTTAGCTTCTGAAAGTAATTTTTTAGCTTTAATGTTTGTTTGAAATTTTTGTAAAGAAGTTTTTTCAGTTTCTCTTTCTTTTCTTCTAATTAAAGCATTATCACTATATATAGCTTCGTTTCTAATTCTAGCTGCGTTAGCTTCTGAGTTAGCGTTAGTAGCTTTAGCTGCGTTACTAGCGTTGTTATAGTCATTAACAGCTGATGCTACTTGAAATACAGCGTATGCTGCTGGATTACACATAATTTAAAAGTCCTCTCGTTTTTTCATAAAACCGTAAAATTTAACGTTGTTAAAATATTTGTCGTTGATTATTTTAAACCCACAATATTTAATCCAATTAATATGTAGACTATTTCTACTATCTATGTAATTAAATAACACAGGAAATTTAGATTGCATTTCATCAACTCTATCAATGCAATTCTTAATAAAAGTTTTTTTTATTTTATATAATTCATTAGTACATAATAAATAAGGATAACCAATATGATTATTATATGGCGATTTACTTACTCCATAAATACCAGCCACTTTATTATCTACTAAAAAACTTTTTGCATAACTTGATTGTAAAATACTATTTTTTAATTGATTATATATTTTAGTAGTACCAGTCATAGCTTCTACTTCTAATCTATCTGCTTTTCTTAAATTAGCAGTTAAATCTAAAATATCAAATGTATTAGTATTTCGTTCTTCTATATTCATTATAAGGCTATACGTGAAGATAAAATTGTAAACAACCCTTCCCACTCAGCCGATAAGAAATTACAAGGTAAATAACTGTCGCTTGTTATTTCCATTTCTATATCTAAATTACGACATTGAACAGGAACTTGAAAGTCCCCACTTTCTAAAACTGGTTGACCTAATATAAAATTACTAGAGCCAAGTATTTGTCCTGTAAATTTATGCACACTAGCTGTCCTAGCTCTTGGATATAAAGTTACTGTAAAATAACCAGTATCTCCATAAACTAGTTTTAATTTTTTAAGCTGTAATCTACCAGTATTTATAGTAGATGTCGAGCCACTACCTTTTTGTTCTCTAACATAAAAAGTAGAAAATCTATATTTAAATGTATATTTATTACCAACATAACACGGGTTAGCAGAGTAATCACCACCTACAACAACAGTTGTTGAAGTAGAAGACACTACGTCTATTAATCTTCCTTTTAAAGAAGAAGACCAGCTACCACCTAGAATTACGTTTTTAGTATTTGTATCTGGGTATGGTAGTGTAAAAGTAGTTTGATTAGTACCAGCATTGTATGAACCTGTTAATAATACTTTTCTATCTAATAAAACTGGAAAGTTTAAATTAGTATCTACTTCGTTTGTTTTTAAATTTATTTTTTCTAAATAAGTACCATCTGATCTTTTTACAACTAAATAAAAAAATGTTTCTACAGTATCTCCATCTAATAAAACAGTACCACTTGGAAATATATATTTAGACCAAGATTTTTGTAATGATCTATTATTAGCATCAAAATAAAATTTGTATACGCCTAAAGAATTTCTTTCGTTGCTACAAAAAGCAAATATAGTATTTTCAGTAGTAGACCCCTTTAATGAGTTAATTCTACCAGTTAAATATCTAGGCACGTTTAAAGAAGTATCTTGTGCTTCTTTAGTTAGTAGGTCTTGCGAAATAAAATATTCACTAACACCAGCGTAACTTCCTCTTTTAAAAGCAAAGTAAACATTTTTACCTACTGGTATTGGTTTACAAATTGGGTCAATTTCGTATTCAGTAGCTTGATTAATTGATACTGTTTTAGAGGTTAATGTTTCTTCTGGTTTTAATAAAAATTGTGTTTGATCTGCAAATAATAATAATTCTTCATTTAAACTTACAGCATATTTTAAATTAGAAACTCTATTGTGGCTAACCGCTACGTCTACAGCGTCGTCGTCTAAAGAAGTAGTAACTGTCTCTGGGTAGAAAGTAAAAAATTCACTTACTTTAGAAAATATAACATTCTCATTTGACAAAAAACCTAATCTATTTCTGTAGAAAAATACATCTTGAATTTTACTTCCTATAAAAGATGGATCACTTGCTGTTATTGTATCGCCACAAGTTCTTCCGTTATATACTGGAGTAGTATAAGTTACTGAACTAACTGTGTAAGTAGAGCCATCAGCTTTGGTAAATCTAAAATTACCATCAGCAGTTCTAATTAATAAATGTGGTAATGTCGCTGTATTAAAATTATTATCTAAACCAGATTTGACAGTTTCAACCCAAGCAGACCCGTCCCATTTAACATAGTAGTTGTCAAACTCTGTTCCTTGGTCTCCAACTACTTCTACTTCAAAATTAGTATAACCTTTATACGGTAAGTCAGAAAAACTTTTTATTTTATCTTTTACTAAAATTAAACCATCTCCACCCAAACCATCTGATACTGAAGCAGTAAATGTTCCTGTATTTTTTGAAAAATAAATAATAGAACCATCTTTTACTATTGTATAACCAGTAGGAAATGCTGCGACTAAATCATTGTATAATTCTGTTGCTATGTTATCTGTTGTAATACTTGAAGCATGATTTGCATTACTATTGTCTAAAGTAGTATAACTAGCTCTATTAACACCATCAATATCAATTTTATAAGTAGTTAAATACTGACCATTCTTAACATAAAAAATTGCTTCTGCTGGTCTAACAGTTGACGCTGTCCCAGATTTTGCAACTGTAATAGTTTTATTAACTATAAATGTATAATCAGCAACAGTTACTAAATTTATGTCTTCTAATGGATTAGTAGTTGTTAGATAAGTTAACGAAGGTGCTACTACTGTTTTTTGAACTCCATTTAAATCATAAACTTTTATAGAACCATTATTGATTAATACTGTGTATCTTTCTGTGCTATCTCTATTTATAAAATGTACTTTACTATTTTCAAAAGTATCTGAATTTAATTTTGCTACGTGTATAGTTGGTGGTCGTTTACCAAGACCATATACAACATCTGATAAACCGTTTTCCTGAACTTCTGCTTGATTAGGTAATCTTATTGTATCTGGTTGTTGAGATACCCCATTTAACAAATTGGGAATACTTGTTGAAATTAATCTTGATGCCATTATTCATTAACGATTGAAGATTTGTCTGGTTGGTAATTTCCTCTATCTAATACTCTATAGACATCATAATTACCTGTAAGAATATTATGACGACCTATATCGCCTTCTGTTTCTTTTAAATTCATATAGGCTTGTAATTCATCAACTTCATGAAATTTATGTAATTCACTAGATACTAACATTCTATCTTGAAAAATTCTAGAAGATCTTATCATTATATAATGTCTAGCTACTTCTGGTAATTCTTCAAAATCTAGTAAAAATACAATATTAACTTTTACTGTATTTGTTATAGTATATGTATTGTTAACTCTGTCGTACAATTTTCTATTACGTTCTACATAATTATGTAATCTAGAAGATTCAGCTAATTCCACTCTTAGTGCGTTAGCTGGTAAAACAATTTCGTTATTATTAGTAGGTACTAAAGAATAATTAATATCTGTATTAAAAAACCAACCACGTGACTGTACCTCTCTAGAAACGTGATCTAAAATTTGTATTGCAATAGACACATCATTAGTAGTAGCAGATGTTATACTAGATACTGGAATTTCTCCGATACTAGTAAGCATAGTATTAACTGCTTCTAGTTTTGATGTTACTGTTAAAGGCATAAATAAATAATTTTAATTTTGTATTAAGAGGGGGAACTTTCATTCCCCCAATCTTAATTTACATTACAAGGTAATTAAGCTGTCTTAATTTCTAAAGACGCTTCTGGTCTTAGAACACCGTGTCCTGCTGCATATTTAGCAACAAGTAATGTTCCTTGATGTCTCGCAGAGTATTCCATCTCTGTTGATAGGTCTAGTAATTTAACTGTACCTACAGCACTTTTGTGCCATACGCAACCAACAGTAGTAGAGAAGTTTCCTCCTAAACCACCGCCAGAACCAACTACAGAACCAACACCAACGCCAGATGTAATATTAGAAGCTGGTAAATTGTTAGTTTTAACAATTTCAATTCCAGCAATCTTTAATACTTTACCATCTGCATAACTTCCAGAACCACCGAAATCTCTATTGATTACAGCAGCAGAAGTATCAGAAACCATACTGTAGTACGCTTGTGGCGATACAGCAGCATATCTGTCTTCAGCTGGAACGTTAGCTTCATCTAAGTATCTTGCAGCAGCATAAATTGATGCAGCAGCAGAAGCACCGTTTGTGTTAAAGTCAGCGTCAGTAATAGTTTGTCCAGCAGCTTGTGGAGCTACAGCAGACTCTCTAGCGTTTTTCACTAACATTTGATAAATGTGTTTATCCATTTGATTAGCTAGAGCAATACCTATTTCTTTAGCATAGATACTTCTAACTTCCCAAGATGATTTAGCTTCTTCAATAGAAGCGATAAACACGTGAGATACTAGTAAATCTTGAATTGTTATAATTCTTTCATTACCAGTTATTGATGAACCAGTTAGTTCAGTACCAGCAGAGTGGTATGCAGCAGATGCTTTTCCAAATACTGGAAATGTTGCTGACTTACCATTAGCTATAGTACGAACCATAGTTCTATCTAGGGCAGTATTTGCTGTTTCGAAGGCAGTCAAAGTCTCGCCTGAAAACAATTTCAGGAATAGAGCATTTTGATCACCAGCACCAGCAGCCTGACCTATGTACGAAGGAGTATAATTTGACATTATATATCCCTTTCTTATAAGTTAAGTTGCTTAGTTAAGTTTAAAAACAGCTTATTTAGGTAACAAAATTGTCGTCCCTCGGGACGGTTAAGACTTTATTAAGCGTTAACATCAGTCGGGTCTAACTAATTAACCCGAAAGAATTTCTATAAAATATTTGATCTAGATAATTTTAATTCAACTTTTTGTCTGAAAGCTGGGTCTTTTTGATAAAGAGGATTTTTCATATCTTCTTTTAATTGAGACACACTTTCGTATCTTTCTCCAGTTGAATTTGAAGAAGATGATTGACCTAAATTTATTTTAGGCTCTTTGCTTTCTGTATTATACCTAGCATACATTCCTTTAATAGTAAATAAAGCAGTAGAGTCATCACTTGCAACTCCTCTATTAAATGTTTCAACTTCTTCTTCAGTTAAATTATTAGCAACCCAATCAGTCATGGCTTTGTATTGTTCTTCACCTTTAGTAATTGAGTACGCTTTATTTTGGAATTGTTCTCCAAGAGCTTCTAATCCTTTTAAATAATTATCTACATATTGTTTAGGAAGACCAGATTTTTCTAATGAAGACAAGGTATTATCACTTATTTGACCTGTTTCATTAAATTCTTGCTCAGCAGCTTGAAATACAGAACTAATAGCTGATGGTTGTTCTGTTTTAGCTTGTGCTTGTAAAGGATTTTTATTTTCTGTTTTTGTACTAGAAGTATTAGAAGAAAGTTTCTTTTCTAATTCTTGATAAGATTTAATTAAATCTTCTTGTGAATTAAATTTACCAAGTATTTTTTCTTGTTTAACTTCTTCCGTAGTTGTTGTTGGTTGTAAAGTTGGTTGAGGAGCAGCGTTAGCTTGGTCAATTTTCTGAACCATACTATCTCTGTACTCTTGTGTTTCAACGTTAGCTGTAGGAGTTATGTTTACTGTAGTTGTTTCGCCCATATGTGTTATTGTCCTTGTTGTTGTTGTTCTAGTTGTTGTTGTTCTCCCCTAGCTTTAAAACTATCCCTAACAATTCCAGCACCTTCTTTAGCGACTACTGGTGTTGCCTGTTGCATCATAGCTTGTTGTTGTGCAATTTGTTCTTCCATTTGTAATTGATCTGGTGATTTAATTAATCCTTCCATATCAATACCTAATGATGTACCAACTCGTTTAACATATTCATCAAAATTAACATACTTAAATAATTCTTGTGCAAATGGAGTTAATTGTTGGATAAAAGTATTTAATCTTTGTAAATCAGAAGAACGACCTAGTGCTTCTAGTCCAGTAACTATTTTTACTTTAATACTATTTTTAGGTAGTGTAGGTAATCTTTTATTTCTTTCCATTTGATACATCAAACGGGAAATTAAAGGTAATTGTAATTCCTGAGACAATAAAGAATATAAACCAGAAACACTATCATTTAATGCGTCAGCTAATAATCTTATTTCTGTAGCTGTAACTCTGTCAGCCTGTCTTTGAACACTATTCATTAACATAAATGAATAAGTTAATCTTTCTTCTATGGTTCTAATTGTTTGAAAAGTAATTGAGAAATCAGCAGATTTATTCATCTGTAGAGTAGTTACGTCATTAGCATCTCCCTCTCTAATTGCACCGTTTGGACTTTCAGATAACGTTTTAATTCTTGTAGTACCATTTGGTCTTACTAAAAATAAAACTTTAGAAGCAGCAGCACTACCTTCTACTACAGCTCTATATAAAGCCTCTAGTGATCTTAAATCACCAATATATTCTTCTACGAAACCTCTACCGTAATCTTCGTTTGTTAATGTGTATCTTAGAGGTATAAAAGGTGACTTGTCTAGTGGATAACTTCCAATGGAGCTAGGTATGATTTTATCATTTACCTCTTGTTGGACAAGCCACCTTTTATTTTCCGATCTAATCACTCTCGTGTAGATAGAAACTTGTTTATCTTGGTAATTTTCTTTTTCGTTTTCTTCGTGACATAAATCTTCAATTTCTTCAGAAACAGCAGAAAGACTTGTCACATCTTTTGCAATAATTTCTATAACATTACCTACTGAATCTCTTTTAATTACATACTCATCTAATTTATATACTTTAGTAGTTAATTCTGGTGTGATATATAATAAAACATTTCCAGCAACAATTAATTGTCTTAACGCTTCAAATACAGAAGTTCTAAAATTATTAACTTCTATTTCATTCATTACTACACGTTCAATAGAACCCATAGCTTTTTCAAACTCACCTTGCATACCTTTTTGTTGAGTAAGTTTTTGAATTGTAAACTCATCTAAAGACAACCTAAAGAAAGGTTGATTTGGTGGTAATAAAGCTAAAAGTAATTTACTAGCTAAATTATTTAAACCTCTAGCACCTATTCCTTGGTAAGGTGTATATAGTTTTGTAGAGCTACCATAGCCGTCTCTAGTTATTAGAGATGGTATTGTAAATTCTGCACTATCTCTAGCTCTATCTAAATAAGGTTGACGTACTGTTTCTAATTTAGAGTAACGAGCTCGTGCTGTTAGGTTTTGTTCCATATTTTATTGTACTATTAGGGGATATTAACGCCAGAACCACCACTCATTAAGTTAGACTGGTCTAAGTCTATTTTAAGAGCTGATTTACCTCGTTTTTTACTTACACTTAAAGGTGTAGATGTAGCTGAAGCTGGTGCTTGTGGGGCTCTCTCTCTAAGAGTAGCTTGACTAGCATTTACTTCCGTAGCTGGAGGAGCTGGTACTGGAGGTGGCGGGGGAGCTTTAGGTTGTGAAAAACACATAATTATTCATCTTTCTTTATTAATGTTAAATCTAATATATTGTTATTTTGTTCTTGTTCTAGCTGCTTTAAATAAGCAACAACACTAGCTTGACCAGCTTTAAACCAAATTTGTCTTTCATTTTCAGTAATATCTGGTACTTTATTCGGGAAAAGTTTATCTAGGTGTTGTATTAATTCTTTATTTACAAACATATATTGTTCCAAGAGGGCAACTAATAGGCGGGTTTATCTTCTTTTTGAACTGGTTTATCTAGGTTAGTGTCCATTTCAATGGTGTGTCTATCTACTTTCATATCCATTATTTTTACTTTAGCATCAACCGTAAATGGGTATTCACTAGAACCACTTAAATCTGGTGTTTTAGCAAAAAAAATATCATCAACTCTAATTTTAACAGTTAAATAAGTTTTTTTCTTCCACCTATGTAAATCACTCATTTTTATGTCTACCAAAAGATTTATTATCTGGTATTTTATCTTTATTTAATTCTTGAATAGTTTTTTCATTTTTATCAGCAGACAAATCTCCTTTAAACAAAGTTTCTATATACATAGTATAATAGTGGGTAGATAACGTAGGTTCTTTAGTGTTCTCAGATAAAAACAAATATTCTTTTGCTTTTAAAATATAATCGTTTTCACTCATTATAGTCTCTTTCTATTACCATTTCTAAATAATGTATAGCTTTTAATATATCTTCTTTCTTACCTTTTAATTTATGTCTACAGATATATTTAATTGCATTACCTTCTGCAAATAGTAATTCATTTTCATTAATAAATTTAGATGGTTGTATTTTCATTGTTTTATAATGAGAACCACCTACCTGTTTAAAAAATGCTTTATTTGTCATTTTTAATATTTTTAATTTGTCTTGCACTAAGACCGTTAATATTAGTAAAATAAAATCTAACTTTAAGTTGTTTCTGTAGTGTTGTCAAGCATCTAGTTATTACACTTTTATCTTTTTTTCTATACGAAATAGATTTAACATCTATTAAATAATTAATACCTTTTTTATTTGTAATAACTAAATCAAAAGGACAAGATGGGTCTAATGGTCTAGACACGTAGTAACCTTTTTTTAAAAACTTATAAGCTACTGCTAATTCAGCTAAACAACCTTTTAAAGTACAATTAAAATCATTTGTAGACATATTTATATCCTTGTCCCAAATACAGTAGTTTCTTTTTCTGGCTCTGAATAAGAAATCTTAATGCCTTTTGGTTTTTGTTTAGTTGGCGGAGACCATAATATTACTTTCTTTAATTTAAAATCATAGTCTTTCTTTTTTAATATTTTAGCTACTCTAGCTTGTACTAGTGCATCTTCTTCTGTTAGTTTGTTTTCTTCGTATGTATCAACTACAGATTGCCAATAATTTTTAGAGTTAGCTAAAACTCTAGCAGCTTTAACAGCACCTACACTTGGACAACCTTTATAGTTATCTGATTGATCTCCAGTTAAAACTTGAAAATAAAAATTATAATCAGCTTGTTGTTGATTAACTCTGTAAAATTCTTTACTAGATGGATTATAATGTAAACCTTCAACTTGGTTTAAATCTTTATCTTCAGAACATATAATTTTAGCACCGTGTATAATATCACTAGTAGCGAGTATTCCTATTATATCATCAGCTTCTAAATTAGGTTTAGAATAACCATTATAATTTTTATAAATATAATCTTTACAAAATTTTAAAGTTAAAGGCTTCCTAGTATTTATTCTATTTAGTTTATAATCAGGTAAAATAGAGGTTCTAAAATTATTTTTATCTGAAAATGCACAAACTATTTTAGTACATTCAGTTTGTTCTTTTAAGTTATCAAAATAATCTTTAATCATTACTATACATTCAGTTTCATCTGAGTGTAATGTCCAAACATCATTTTCCCAACGTATTGGTTTTTCTGATACTGTGGATAATTTATATGCTACAATATCTGCATCTACAATTAACGTACTCATATTATGAAGTTCCTTTTGGTTTAAGTTTATTTAAATCTAATTGAATAACAGAGCCGTCTGATTTTAAAAATTTAGCTCTCCAGTCATTATCTGGGTATTTAGATTTAACTTCTTCAGATATTGCTATTTTAGCAAAATCTTCTGTATATGTTTCTACTGTTTTTAAAAAAGAACCTAGAATAGCTCCTATTTGAACAGATGGACTTACTGACACTTGATAAGCAGTTTCTCCTTCTCCTTTCGCTTCAAAAAGAGAATAAGCAATCTTATCATCTCCTACATCAGTTAATACTAATATTACTTGCATTGTTTTCTTTCTTTGTTAGTGAGTTTCCGACCAGTTGTTTCCCACACGGAAACTGGCACTAATAGGTACTCTAAGTTTAAAGTATTCTCCCGCTTTCTTTATGCTATCTACCGCTAATTGACCTACAAATTCGGCTTCTTCTTTTTTTGCTTCTATTTGAAATTCATCGTGAATAGTTGCTACAACCCAAGCATCTTTATCTTTTAAATTATCCCACAATATTGTTAATGCTTTTTTCATTATGATTGCACCACAAGATTGTATTAAAGTATTTAAAGTTGCGTGGTTACTTCTTACGGTTAATATTCTTTGATCTAACGCCTTTAAAACTCCGTGTGCTTCTATTTTTTCTATTATATCTATTTTAATTTGTTTTAAAAATGGAAGTTGTCTATAAAATTTATCTAATATATTTTTAGCCTCTGCTATAGGACAATCAAGTATTTCAGACAATCTTTTAAATGAACTTCCATATAGTAAAGCGTAGAACATTGTCTTACTTAATTCTCTAGAAGTTAACCCAGCAGCTTTCATGTTATAGGTGTGGAAATCTCCGTTAAGAATTAAATCAGCATATTCTTTACCACCTTTATAATTATAAATATAATGAGCAAAACAAACTGCTTCCAATGATTTAGCATCTACCCCAACCATTACGTAATTAGGTTTAGGTATAAATAGTTCTCTAAACTCTTTACCATACAGGCTATGAGTATTTGGTATGTTTTGTAAATTAGGATATCGAGAACTCATACGACCAGTAACCACATTGGTTATGTAAGAAGTGTGTATCTTACCTTTCTTAACTACTTTTAAATACCCGTTAGCACCTTCGGATAACATTCCCAATCTTTTTTCTATTAATAAATATTCATTTAATAGTTTAGCTTCTGGGTATGGTAAGTTAGATAATATGTCTTCATCAATCATTGGCGTACCAGTAGGCGTAAACTCTTTTGGTTTCCAACCGTGTAAAGTTATTAATCTGTTAGCAATATGTTGTCTTGAAGATGGATTAAATTTTATTAATTTTGTTTTTTTAACTGGTACACCTTTTTGATAACCAAACTTTTTACTATTAACCTTTGGTATAAATTCTCCTAAATCTTCTTCCCAATCTATAAAAGTTTTTTCTAATTTTAATTTTAAATCGTTATACTTAGCTAATAACTTAGCTTGTAAAGATTGTGCTTTCTTTTCATCAAAATAAAAACCACGTAATTCTTGTTCTTTAGTTATAAAAGATATTTTATGCTCTAGTTCAATACTTTCTTTACTAAAGCCTTTAGACATAAACTTTTCGTATAGCTTTTTAGTAAGTTTTACATCTTGAATACAATATTCCAACATTTTATCGTCAAACTTTTCAAAAGCATCTGGGTTGTTTTGTTGGTAATCAATCTTTTTAAATTGTAATCTTTCTCCCCAGCTTTTTAAACTGTGTTTACCAACTGAGTGTTTAGATATTGAACCTCTCACCAACAACTTAACATCAACGCTATTTGCGATGTCAGGGTAGATAAGGCGACTAAGACAAAGCGTATCGTGGACTAACTCTCTCTTGTGAGAGTAATTTAATAATTTATTGAGAACGGGGAGGTCATACCCAATACAATTATGTCCAACTATTAAGTTGTCGGTGAGAAGTTTTGTTCCTTTCAGAATATCATTTCCTGTAAAAGTAAATTCTTTGTCATTCTCGTCTATTATTACTAGACAATGAATTAATGATGGGTCTAACCCGTTTGTTTCTATATCAAAAAATAAAGTTTTGGTCATTTTCTTCAATTAATCTTCCAGTTGTTGTATCGTAATTAACAGCAGATGCTATTCCAGTATCACCAGAAAATCTGTTTTTTAATACACGAATAATTGTTTTGTTTTCGTTTTTATTTGAATTTCTTTCTAAAGAAACTACTGCATCTGATAATTGAGCTATACTTGCACTTCCACGAATGTGTGATAGTGAAACAGCTACTCCGTCAGTATGGTCTTGGTTTCCATCTAATCTTTTTAAATGTGCCACACAAATTAAACTTATATTTAATTCTTCAGTTAAAGTTCTTAACTTAGTAAATAAAACATCTAAGGCTTTTCTCTCGTCTACAATATCAAGACCAGATATTAAAATTGAAACGTGATCTAATATTACAAAAGAACAATCTAAACCTTTTGCAAAGAATTTAATCCTAGTAAATATATTTTCTTGTTCTGTGCTTCCAAAGTTATGGTACAAAAATACCTTACCACTACCTAAAGTATCTTTATACGCTTCTTCAAGTTCGTTAGCTGGTATATTACTAACTCCTTTTATATGAACACGTTTGTTTAAACTAATTCCTAAAATACCGTGGCAAGTTCTTTGTAAACTTTCTTCAAGAGATATGATACCAATTTTATGGTTTTGTTTTATTAATGAGTACATAAGTTCTTTAGTAAATAAAGTTTTACCAACCCCAGTACCAGCACACACAGTAACTATTTCTCTCTTTCTTAAACCATATAATTTTTTATTTAAACCAGAAAATGGATATTGTGCAACCGCTACTGGTACTGGTTCTTTAATTAAATTCCATAAGTCAGTACCATAAACAATTCCATCTGGTCTATATTCTTTTGCTTCCCACATAGCTTTGATAACTTCTTCGCCACGTCCAGCAACAAGCATATCATTAACGTCTTTTAACTCAAATGTAGCTATTTTACATTTACCTACTGTAAATAATTCTGCACACTCTTTGGCTGCATCTTGACCGTGGGTATCTTGGTCAAAGAATAAAATTATTTCTTCAAAACTTTCTAACCATTCAAGTTGTTTCTTTAATGCTTTAACTGCACCATTAACACCGTTAGGTATTCCCACAACTGGGTATTTATGATTAAATAATTGCGACAAAGATATTGAATCAATTTCTCCTTCACATATACAAACTTTCTTACCACCTTGTCTCCAAAGTTGCTGACCGTAAAGTAAAGCATTGTTAATATTTCCAGTTGTTTTAAAAACTTTATTTTTAAATCTTAATTTTTGAAAAGATACGTTTTTATCTTTATCATAATAATTAGCTATATGTACTATTTCGTTATTAATTTTACCAACTTGGTAGTTCCACTTCTGGCAACTCTCCAACGTGATATTACGTTTAAGCAACGGAATAAAATTACCAAAAACCAAATCAGCAATTTGTTTAGGTGTTTTATTATTGGACTCAATAACACCCGTACTACCAACATAAGTATTGCAGCTAAAACAAAAAGTGTGCCCGTCGCTATATAAAGAATTAGCGTCACTAGACATACAAATTGGATTAGTACACGGTATATGCCTAACAAACTCGCTTTCAGTATTGTGTTCTCCCATAAATTTAACTCCTTGTTATTTTTCATTGTTGTTTATCCACTCTGCTGGTACAAATTTATCAGCAAACTTAATATTATTTTTAATACACCAATCAGCATAAGTTGTTTTAGATTTTTTATGTATTCTATTTTTAGAATTACCAAAAACAAATCTTATGTCTAACTCGGGATTTTGTTCTTTCACTAAAAGATGTTTCTTCCTGTCGTTAGCAGTAAAATAACCTTTTATCTCCACCAAAATCCCGTTATCTAAAAGTATATCTGGTTTATACTTATGCTTAGTGGAAGGCTTTAAGTATAAAACTATTTTTTTTTCGTATTGAAAATTTATATTACGTTTTTGTAAATCTTCAATAACAGTATCTTCTAATCCGCTTCTATAATTAGAAGTCGAATTTTTCTTCTTGAACCGAACCATTTTTAAGTGCTACTGTTTGGCTGGTTTCAATGTATTCAAAACCGTCTTCTTGATTAAAACCAAAATTATCTTTAGATTGATTACCTTCAACTAAGTTTAATAATTGAACAGCTTGTAATACTAATGTAGCACCACAACCTAGTATGTTAGTAAAATAAGGTCTTATTTGATAAGCAACTTTTACCGTACTACCAGAATAAACAATCAAAGGTGTAGTAATCATTTTACCTTTAGAGTCAAATACTTTTACCTTTTTTTCGTACTCAACACCAGCTTTAGTTTTACCTTTAGCTTTTTGTTTAAAATGAAACTCAATACCACCATCTACTTTTTTGTATGGTAGAAATTCAGATTTCTTTGTTGATTTATTTTTAGCTAATTCAGAAGTTATTTCCTTATTAATTAAATCAATTATAGGTTTTGCTTCTTTTTCACTTAATCTTAGTTTAACATTGTAAACTCCATTAGCATCAAATTTAGTATCTGGCGTAAACAAATACGGGTAAAATGCCGTACCAACTGGAGTTGTATAAGTTGTTAGTTTTATTTTTTCCATAAGTTTTTATTTGTTGTTAGTATATTGGCTTACAAGATTTAACTTGTACTTCCAAGAGTACATCTTAGGTCGTACTCTTTTTGACCTATTACTATGTACCATCACATAAAAAAGTATTTACTCTCCAACACTTTAGTAATATCTAAAGTTCCTTTTTCTGGTGGTGGCTCTAATAATGCTTTTTGTTTATTAGGTAATTGTTTAGCAAAGTCCTCGTACAGCTTAACTAAATAATCTTCTGTAAATAAATCAACTACAGATTGCCTAATGAATTTATGTAATAAATCAACCTTGTTAGCCGTAGTTGCAAAACTATCGTGAACCATTAATAAATTTGGTATTGGCTCTGAACTGTGTTTACAACGTAATGCAACTGCTTGTGCTAAAGCACCGTCAAGACTATGTGTAATATTAGGTGCTATACTGCTTTGCATTTTTCTTGTATCTAATTTATGTAGTTGTCTACGTAAAGTTGTATAAACTAGTGAGCCAGATATAGCAGTCTTAACTTTAAACTTCTGTAAGTATCTATAATCTTGTGTAACTTTAAAACCCATAGGGGTAGTCCACTTCATACATAAATTAGCTTGTGCAAATAACTTAGCCACATTCTGAAACCAAACCATTAATTCAGATGCTTTAGGTACTTGTTGTTGTATGTGTTTCCAATTTATATTAGCTAACCACTTACAATCTTGGAAACCGTCATCTTTTAAAACTTTAGGTTTACCTAGTTCTAATTGTTTTTTGTACTCGTCAAACACCTGTTCACGAGCTCCGAATTGTTTTAACCCGTACACATATGTCATAATGTTTCGCTTTACTATACTTCTAGTGATGCCAAATTGTAACCAACGGTTAGCCTCGTAAGAACCTTGACCAGCTAATTCTTTAACTTCTTTTATAACACTATCTGCAACAATAGTATAAATGTCTTGCGGTTTTTCTGATGGAGTAACATTTACTTTCCAAGCTGTTTCATAGTCTCTAGACAATATACTTAAAATCTGTAATCCACTACAAGTTGCGTCCATGGAGATAGGTAGATTACAAACATAATCTAACCCGTACTTTTTATATTGTTTTAAATGAAAACAAGTTTGTAAAAACTCCATAGGTTTATCTGCTTCTCCCCAACCCCTGTTTTCAAATGGGTTATCTGCATAAGAAAGCATAAGCTCAAAATTGTCTTCTGTGTACTTAACCCGTTCATCAAATGATATTTTATCATTACCAAATGTATTAGCGGCGTGAACAAATAACCAATACTTACCCCTGTCCCCAAGTCTTTCCCCGTTTTTAAAACATATAACACTTCTAATTTTTTGATCTGATTGATAGCTTAGGTAATTACCTACGGTATATATTCTACCTCTCCTGTCCATAAACAAAACAAGGTAAAAAACATTTTCATTTAAATATTCTTTTATGATTGAAATTGCTATTGATGTTGAAAGAACTTTTGAAATTCTAGCTATTTCATTTTTGTATTCATTTGTGCAATCACGTTTATATTTAATTAATGCTTCTTTATCTGTATCTACTAATTCACTTCTAAAAACATTCTTAGGTTTATTATTTTCATCTAATAAACTTTCACGTGTTGGAAAATGACCTATACCTAAATCTCTATCCCAAATAAATTCCATAACTTCAAACATATCTTTATCTATTTGAAATGGAACATTCTGCAAATGATTTACAGCTTCATAAAAATCTTTATGACCTTCTTCTTGTAATTGTTTTAAATAACTAAAATCATTTGTTTTAATTAAAGGCTGTTTGGACAAATACTCGTTATAATAGCCACCATTAAAAGGACTGTTACGCCACTCCCTAGGTTTTGAAATCATAGGTTTGTAGTATGGAGTCAATACGCTGCACTCAAAGTTTTTTTGGTCTACTTTGTCTTTTATTTCTTTTTTAAACTGCAGGTAATTCACGGTTTTGTTACGGGCTACGTTAATAGCTACTACTTCACACAAACCCGTACTTTCTATCAATAAGTCAATCAACTGTTGACCTACTAATACTTTTTTAGATATATCCCAATCTTCTACTTTTACTTTGTATTTATCTAGTGTGTGACTAAATACTTTTCTCTTGTGCTTAACATTTTTAGTCCTCTTACTTAAATCTGCGGCTATTTTATAATGTATGTTAGGCATTTCTTTTTTAAAGATTTTTACCTTGTATTCAAACTCAACGTTTGTACCAACGTTAATAGAAGTTTGTAATAAATTTTTATTTAGTGCAATACTATCTATTACTGACTTTAGTGTAGTTAAAGCTACATTCTTACTATCATTTAAATCTCGTAAAGGTTCAGCAGATGTTTTACGTACACCAGCTTTATCTGAAGCATAGCTATCTTTTACAAATTTTTCTATGCGGTCAGCTAAAGGCGTCAATAAAAATTTTTGAATATAAATAAAAGGCGGAGTAACACTTAGTCTACCTTTTTTAATATTTTTATCTAAAGTCTTATAATAGCGTTCTTTACCGCTACTAATCATTTCTCCTTCTAGGAGTTCTTGTTTATTTTTCAAATCGTGTGGTATCATAATCAAAACATTGGTAAACTAAAACTTCAGTACCCATATAAAAGGTTGCAATTTGTTTTCTACCTTTACTACTTGTAATAGTTTTAGTGTGAGTTAATCTGTCAAAAGTATCGTGGCAACCAGTTGGTTGTTGTTTAAAATACAATGGCTGTCCACTTACTAACCAAATTATTAAAAAATTATTAATCATATAATAACCTAATTCATTCCACCCTGCACTTTCAAAGCATCTCTCAAATCATCTTTTGTTGGGTGATTGTACCTTTGAGTCATTCGTATATCTCTATGTCCAACAACTTTTTGCACTACTTCAATACCCACTCTGCGTTTAAGTAATCTAGTAATGTATGTGTGTCTAAATGAGTGTATGACAAAATCTTTTTCATTTTGCATATTCATCTTCTTCCGTATCATTGACCAACTGTTTTCTACTACGTGTAGTTTGTATGGGAACGGACTTATTAAATTTAATTGTTTTCTTTTTTTAAAAATACTTTTAACTTTATCAAATATAGGAACATATCTAGTGTCCCCGTTTTTAGTATCTTTTAAACAAATAAACTCACCTTCAATATTTTCCCACGTTAACTTTAGTAATTCAGAAACACGACAACCAGTTTCTACTAAACATACCCACAAATCATTAAGTTCATTATAACCACAACTTGTACTTGTTTGCAATAGTTTATTTTCTATTTCTGATGTAAATATAAACTTACGTTGATTATTCTCAGTTTCGTATTCAACCATAGGTATACCCCAAGTAAAACTAAACCCGCCCATACCCCTTGAATATGTTATCAATTTAGATACTGAGGCTAACTTCCTATTAATTGTCGCTGCCTTGTACTTTAAAGTTTCTTTACAATAGAATTTAAAATTACGAAGTATATCTGTAGTTAAGTGTTTAAAAGGTTTGTTAGCCCCATACCAATTCATAAACACTTCAGCGTTCTTCACACTAGCTACACCACTTTTTTGTTTAGACCACTCCCTTAAAATTACTAATTGTAAAAGTTCTAGGGTGGTAATGTTTTTATTTTGCATTATGACCTCCGTTAATTTTTAATTATATACTTAGTCTCGTAAAACAAGTCAAGTCTTTTTAAAAAATAAATTCAAAACTAAAACGCAATTTAAACTTAAAACTAAAACGCAATTTGAACTTATGATAGTGAATTTTTATTTTTCAATTTTTAGTTGTAAAACTTTAGGTTGTAAAACCATAGGTTGAAAAAATAAGCTAATTTATGCAACTTGTCCGAGTATAGAGCTGTTTTTAAAATAATTATAAATTCACTTTGTTATTATTAAATTTAAAACGGGTTAACTGTTTGTTAAGTTAGTGTGGGGAGTTATACTTACCATTTAACCCGTATTAATTTATTAAATTAAGCTAAATAATTTAAAATTAAAATTATTGGAATTAATAAAAATAATAAAATTAAAAAAATAGTGAAATCATTTAAACTAGCAATAGCCGTTATTAAAACTACACTAAATAAAATTATTAAAACTACCGATAAAATATTTTTTAAAGAATTATTTAAAATAAAAACCCCCGTATTTAGTTAAAATTAAACCTTTTAAGATGTATTGTTATACTACCCGTAGTATGTGATATTTTTACAACACTCTACTAATAGTATCTATATAATACCTATAAATAGTAATTACAAGCCCTAATTGTATTTTATTTTTTGTAGTCTTTTATTGTTTTAAATAATTTCAAATCAGTTTATATATTCGGTTTAAGTAGATAATTTAATTTAGGCGATTAAGATTTAAAATGTGTATTATAATAGTAGGTAAGCCAGAAAATATAACTGACAAAATTTTGTTAAGAGCATACAACGGGAATAAAGACGGTTTCGGTCTTATGTACTCTAAAAACAATAAAATTATTACTGAAAAATTCTTACCTAAAAAATTTAAATCAGTTTTAAAATGTTTTAATAAACACGCAAAAAATACGAATCAAATTGCCTTACATTTTAGATTCGCAACACAAGGCGAGAAAAATAATTTTAATAGCCACCCCTTTTGTATTTTAAATAAAAAGCTAGGCGATAATTTTGATTTATTTTTAATGCACAACAGCCCATTATTACCAGCCCCTATTTTAGATAATAAAAAATCTGATACTTATTTTTTTAGTAGATATATTTTAAAACCAATAATTAAAAATAAACCAGATTTAATTTTTAATGAGAGTTTTATTAAATCTTTAAATAAAATTATTAATGCTGAAACAAATTCAAGGGTATTACTTTTAAACAGTTTAAATAATAATTTTGAGTTTTTGGGCGATTGGTCGGAATATAAAAATTTAAAAGTATCTCAAACATACTCAATTCAAGATTATGAAACAAGTACAGTAAGCTATTCAAGAAATTCTAATTTTAATGATTATAATTTTAAGAGTTATAATTCAAATAATTATTATGATTTTAATTCTAATACTGATGATGAAAATTATTACAGCAATTATTATTATGATAGTGATAAAACTTTTAAACAAGATTTATTGAAAAAAGCATTGTTTAAAAAACAATCTAAGAAAAATAAAAAAGAAAATATTTATTTAAATTATCAAAATTTATCACACGTTTTTGATAACGGTACAAATAAAGAAATTTTTAAAACAATTAAAAAACTAAATCATAAACAAATCGCTGATTTAATTACTGACCTTAGAGATGATAAAAAAATTTTAAATGAGATTGAAGATAATCAAATTCAAGTAGATGATTTAAAATATAATTATGAGTTTTAAAAAAGATATTAATTTAGTTGAGAAATACCCTAGATTAAAACTAGATAAATATATTATTAGTAATTTAAGATTTTTAAAAAATGAGAAAAACTTATATTTAAAAAAACCTTTTCAAGATATTTTTACTGATATTAATAATGAAAGTTTTTATAACACTTTATTAAATTATAAAAATGATGGTCGACAATCTTTTTTTGAAACCTTATTAGATGAGATTGATAATATTAATCTTATTTGTGAGAGAAATGAAAAAAATAAAATAATTTCTGTAAGTTTATTTGATTATTTAAATAGTATAATTTTAAAAAGTTATTTAAATGAAGTACCTAGTAATTTAAAATTATATAATACAAGTTTTAACCAATGCTTTTTTCAATATCAAACTACTTATTTTCAAGGTTATTTACAAGGTAAGCAATTAAAAGACCTAAGTCTTTTTGATTGTCTTTGTATTGCTGATTATAAGTTAACAAAGGGGATATTTGGTTTTAATCAAAAATTTTATTTAAATTTTTTAATAAATAATCAATCAAAAAATGATATTTTTAATGAAATTTTAAAAGATGTAGAAAGTCTTTTAAAAGATTTAAATTTTAATACTTTAATAAATTGTAATGTTTATAAATGTTGCCTTACTGGTTTTTATTTTCATAAGAATAATTTACTTAGTTTTTATAATACTGATAATAAATTTAATGTTATTGAAAAATTTAAAGATGATAATAAATATAATTTAAAAAGATTTTATAAAGTTGATGAGCAAAATTATATCTATAAATATTTTGTGTCTAATATCACAAATCAATTAGTACCATATTCTAGTGAGACTTATATTAGATTAGATTTAAGTAATGTACTTGATAATTTAAAACCAGTACCAGAAATAAAATTTATCAAATCTTTAAATACAGCGATTTTTAGTGATGATAGTTATTTTAAAACTACTAATTATCTTACTAAGTTTAAATCTAATAATAATAAATTACGTTCTTGTTATGATGATGTTTTAAAAGTTTTAGATAAATTATATTTTAATGATGAGGATAAGAAAAAAACTCAATTATACGGAATAGAAATAGAAACATTTTCTATTCAAGATAAAGCCCCCCTTACAATTATTAAAGACATAGAAGAAAATTATTTAAAAGGTATAGCAATTTGTAAATCTGACGGCTCTATTGGAGATAATGGGATTGAAATAGTTTCAACGGCTATGTCTTTTAACTATATTAAAAATAGTAATTTATTTTATAACTTTCATAAGCAAGTTAAAGATTTTTTAGGTAGTTATTCTAGGAGTTCTACTGGAGTACATATTCATATCAGTAGAGACACCCTTACCAAATTACAAATACTTAGAATAATTAGTTTTATAAATAATGAGATGAATTTTAATTACATAGCCAGAATTGCAGGGCGGGAATATTTTAATAACCAATATTGCGAAACTATTTTTAAGAATAAAGATGTATTAGAGTTAAATAGATATTTTAAAGATTATAATAATTTAATTTATTCAGCTAAATATTCAGCAGTAAATTTGTCTAAAAAGAGTACGGTTGAATTAAGAATATTTAAAGGTAATATTAGATTTGATGTTTTAAATAGATACTTAGAGTTTACAGATTGTTTAATTAATTTTGTTAAAAATACTAAAATTAGTTTAAATGATTATGTATCATTTATTAAATTTGTAGATGAAAATAAAAGTAATTATCCTTATCTTTATGCTTTTAATCAAATTGAGATTGTTAAAAATGGAATTAAAGAATTTAAAGGTCTAGCTAATGGTTATAAATTTATAAAATTACTAGATAAAAGAAAAATAACTTATAAACCCCTAAGATTTGAATTATTAGAAAACATTAAATTACCTAAGGTAAGAAAACCTAGACAATCAAAAACTTAAAATCTAGGGGGTACTAAGCCCCGTCAAATAATTTCTTTGATGCTCTAAAGTCTTTTAAATAAGATTTTTTAAATCAAAATATATCAAAATATATTAAAACAATAGTTATTGATGTTTTTATAAATCTATATTTTGTATAACCACAAGTAGCAACACTAGGCAAAAAATAGGATATAACCCGTTTATGATAGTGAATAAATATAGAATAATTTACGGGTTAACTATGGGCTTTCATAGGAGATGTTTGCAGTAAGATACACTTAACCCGTATCTAAGTGAATTAAATTAAGAGTGATTTAATCTTTTTTGCTAGTTTTCGCTGTATAGTGGCTACCGTTCATAACCCCCTGACCTGATAAAAATTTAATTTTATTTGTATTAAAGTTATTTAATTTTGTTTTAATTTGTGATATTGATTTGTTTAATATGTTAATGAGTACCGACAATAATAAAAGACATTTAACAATTTTAAAAGTTAATGACTTTAGAGACAAATACTTTAAAGCCGTTAACTCTAAATCGCCTTTTTTTAAAGTTGGTAGTAAATTAGTAATAACTAAATTTGCTAAGTTCTATTTAATGGAATTAGAAAGCAAGTTTAAAACTTTAAACTAAAATATAAACAAAATGGAAAACTATTTATTAGATGATTTGATTTTGTTTTTAGTGTTGGCTTTTAGTGTGTTTATCTTATTCATATTATTTTACGGAATTGATAAACTAATAACTAATCGCATTACTAAAAAAGCTAAACTAGATAATCATATTTATTATTTAGTTGAGTTGAATAAAAATAAACATAATAAACAAGATTGATATTTTTAGGGGGTATCTAGGCAAGGCGAGGTCTAGCCGTACCCCCTTAAAATTGATTTAAATAAGAATTTTTTAGGTTGAAATGAATAAAAAAAGATTTTTAGTAGAATTTGATGAAAGTTTAAAAACTTATAAAAGTTTAGATATTCCTATTCCAACAGTTCAAATTCAAGATGATACCGAAATAGATGATTATAGGTTTTGTGATGAGTGTAATACCGATTATTTAGAGGGCGAAAATTGTAATTGCTAATGTTGTATGTGTATGAGATTAAAACCAGATATTAAAGATTTAAGTTGTAATCACAGCCCAGATTTATTCTGTCTAATGTGTATCAATTCGGTAAACTTTGATTTATATAAAAATGCTTATGAGTTGTTAACTGATTATATCCAATACCTACCAGATAAAGAAAAACTAGAATTACAATCAAAATTAAATAAATTATTTGAATATACTACTTGAAAAAATTGAATTAATAACTAAGTTATAAATTGAGTTTATATTATCAGTATAAACCTTGCTAAATGTTAGATGATACTGGCGATTTATAAAGTGCAGTCCTTATATTTTGCCAGTATCTAAATTAAACTAAATATCTAAAAATAAAAAAAACAGATACGCCCTGTGTCTCAATTAAACGAGACTTTTTTTCAATCAATAATAATCAATAAATAATAAAAGATAGTTTATCTTTTTTAGTTGTAGTCTAAAAACCTACAATTTATACGGGTATTTTAAAATACAATTAAAAGTTGTACAACTAGGGGTTGAGGGGGGTTTTTTGACAGCGGAGTAATCGAGATACCCATTCATATTTTTTTAAAAAAAGTATTTGACACCTACGAAAATCAATGTAAAATAGACATATAGGTCTATATTGTGGTTATTCTCCAGCTGGTATACTACTAGTAACTACTTGTATTGGAACTAGTATAACACTTATAACTAACTAATATAACACTTATATAGTAACTAGTAGTAGTCTAATAATAGATTAATAATAGTATCTATTGGTATTGGTTATATCTTTATCCAATTATCCCCTATTGTCTTCCTACCTACAGCGTGTTCCATAAACTTGTCTAACTCAGCTTGTAGTCTTCTATCTTTGAAATCTTCTACTTGTCTTGTACTGTCTACCGACAGTTGCTCAATCCAGTAGGCTACCCCAATAGCTAAAGCATCTAGTCTATCGTCATTACGTAGACAACCACGATCTTTAGTGATTCTAGTTAATTGGTAGAACAGTTGGTAGTGTGGGTCGTTTGTATCAAAGTCAGCACGTATAATCTGTGGGCTAACAATTAGTCGGTGTTGGTTAAGTAATGGTTCTAAGGTATCTATTATTCTTAGTTCCTTTTGTTTAGAGTGGCTAACTTCCTCTATAGTAACTGGGTGGTATTTATTAATTACTGGTTTTAGTAATTGAGTAAACATACCATCTCCAAAGTTACTCTCAACAATAACCATATTAACTTCAGCATCTCTAGCCATCTTAGCTAAAGTTATTAAGTTGGCTTCACTATATCCGCCTTGTAGTCCTTTACAAGTGTGTAGGTATAGGTTTCCATTTAGTTGTTTGATTATAGCAACACCTAGTTCATCACTACCTCTACCACTAGGGTCAATAGCCATAACAGAACCTTTATAAGCATCAAACTCCGTAGATACAAACATAGGTTTATGATACTTGTCCCCTGTAAATCCGACACTAGGTAAATCATCACAAACATATTCTTGTGTCCCAGCCCAAGCTAATTGTACTGGGGCTACCTTATTGTCTATATCCATAACTATTAAATCAGACAATTTAAGTGGGAATCTTTCTTTGTCGGACAATGTAGTGTCCAACATAAACTGTAAAGCAAACCCAGAACGACCATAAGAGGCTTCTCTTTCCTTTAGGTCTATATCAGTAAATCTTTTAGGGTCTATGGGCTCACCACCAGCTAGATTACTATTAACAACAAACGGAGCTAACCGATTACCATATTTAATAATTCTACTAGTTTCAGGCATACGGGCAGTCCATATACGAACTTCATATCCACGAGTTGGTAACTCGTTATACAAACTCATATCTGACTGAGGTGTACCTAAAAATACAATCTTACCGTTAGGAGATAATACGGCTTCAAACTCTTTTACGCTGTCTGATAATTTATCTCTCATTGTTTGTGTCAATGAGTTGTTTAAACTTTCGCAGTCGTCAGAGATAATGAAATCAGCTCTAGAACCAGTTATCTGTCCTGTGATGCCGACAGATTTAACTGAGGGTGCGTGTGATGCTTTAGCCAAAGCTACATCAAAGGAGACATTACTACCCCTTTGGTCAGCTTTGGGTGTAAGGTGTTTTAATATGTCCATCTCACTAATTAATCTTTTAGTGAATGTACTAAAGTCATCTGCTCTGTTTTTAGAAGCAGATACCACCAAGAATTTTAGATTAGGGTTACGCAATAAGTTCCAACAAACAAAGGCACTACAAATCCAAGACTTACCAGCACCTCGAAATGCTTGTATAACACTTCTACGAGGAGCTTTTTGTAAGAAATCAGCTATATCGTATTGGACTGGAGTAGGCTCAATATTTAGGTGTTTCCATACTAAAAATAGGAAATTCCTAAAATCACGTGTAATATCACTCATAGATAGCCTTTATTTCCGATTTAAACGCACGTATATGCGTTATTTAATTGTATTCCTTGTCCTGTACTATATCTTCTAAATCTTCCATTTTAAAGGGCAATTCCTCGGCTAATTTGCCTATTGAATTTCCTTGCTTTGGAATACAGTCTATATTGTTATCTTTTAAGAATTGACGGGCTACGTTTAGGTCAGCACTTTTAACTTCTGGGTCTCTAATTTTATCTAATAGAGTTTTAGCTAACAACTCGTGTAAATCTTCTAGTGTTTTAATTTTTTCTGACATAATTATTTTTTAACGTTTTTAATTGTACCTTTATTGTATGATGCGTAAAATACTGAACGACCACGTTTAGTGCCATACTGTTTTTGCATAGCTTTTAAAACTTTACGTCCTTTAGTATTTAATGGCATTTACATTCCTTTAGTAGTAAACAACCATAAACAGTTTTATATATACACATTTATTTTATTATCCAATGTTTTGGTATAACAACTATTTCCCCGAACTCAATACTTCCATCTTCGTCTAAAGAGTACGTAGAAAATGTTTTAATATAATCTTTTGTCTCCTCAAATATCCAACCACTAGTTACACAAGTGGCTGGTTTTAATTCTTTCATTTCTTCTTTGTTTGACCAACCAGTTTTAGATTTAGCATCTAACCAGTATAATTCTCCTTTAATTTTTTTATAAGGAAAATTGTTAGTCATAAAATTATCTTTTTTTAAATTTGTTGCTTTTAATTATTACTTTTTTAAATCTTACTATTCTTTTTTTTTGTTCTTGTTTCCATAACAGTTTAGTTAAATAGTTATTTAATTTATTTATTATAATTGTAAACATATTATTATTATATTATTGATTTATTTCTTTTAATATGACCTAAAACTATTCCTTTATGTACTCCTTCTTTAATAGTATAGCCAGAAGTTCCATTACCATTAATTTCAACTTCTTTTCTACTTCTAAATAAAGTATTATTTTTCTTTTCTATTTCTTTATTGAAGAAGTTTTTAGCTATTAAATCTTTTAATCTTTCAATCATTATTTCTTATTAAAGATGTCAAGAGTTGGTTTAAGCCCGTATATTGCTCCGAATATACCTACTACTAGCCATTTATAAAACTCAGGAAACTTATTAAAATAATCGAAGAATAAATCTAATTTTTGTTGTATTAAAGGGTCTCCAGAAAATAAAGACCAAGCCAATAAAACTATAGGTAGGCACACAATAATCAAGACTACCTCGTCTTTCCAACCTTTTTGTTGGTCTTCATATACATCTCGTTTATATTCTATTTCTCCACGAGCCATACGTTCAAAATATCTTCGTTCTGCTTCTGATTCTAATAATTCAGATTGTTTATGGTTTTTATAAATCTCAGCACCAGTTTTAATAACTGTTGGTATTACACTCCACCACATATATATTTATCCTATTATTAACGTTTGTATTGAACTCTAAATTTTCCTCTATTTAATTTTCTAGAAGTTACTCTTAGATTATCTGGCGAATTATTTTGTGGGTTGCTATCTTTGTGGTCTACATCTTTACCATCTCCTTTAGCAACAACTCCACGTGCCATTAAATTTCGTCTAGCTCTATTTCTAGATGCTCTATCTAGTTTAGCCTCTGATGACGACTGATATTTTTGATACTCTAATCTGTAATTTCTACGAGCCATTTTTTCCTAAAAAGTATTGCCATATTGTGAATATAGTTCCTAACATAGCTGCAATTCCTATTAAAACTTTTAAACCACCTTTAGACATAGCAATTTGTTGTTTTAATTCAACTATATCATCACCGTGTTTAGTTATGTCGGTATGTATATGTGCTATTTTAGTGTTCATATCCTTTAAGATATGGACTAAAAGATTATTATTAAATTGATCTTTTCTATTTGTTAAACGTCTTTTTTTAGTTTTCATATTAATTTTAATAGTCGGCTGTGTCTAAACAAGTAACAACCGACTACTTAATATTTAACTAGTCTTCGTCGTCGTCTCCGAAATCCACATCATCATCTTCAAAATCTGTGTCTTCGAAATCGTCTTGTTGATCGTCTACTTTGTCTTTTAACTCTGCCAATTTATCTTCAATTTCTTCAATCAAATCTATAACTGACACTTCTTTTTTCTTTTTTGCCATAGTAGTCGCCTTTTAGTTATTGTTTGTTTATTTACTTTTTGTTATTTTGAAAAAACACTTCTACTGACTTTGACCAGTCTTTAAAAGCGTCCGCCCAAAATTTCTGAATTTGTCCAACATAACTTTCAGTCGCTTTTTTAGCGTCTTCGTATGAAGGTATTTCAAATTTAGGTGTGAACATAGTTGTTTCCTTTTTTGGTTGTTTATTTAAAAATTGTATTTCTTCAAATGTATATGGTATCATATTTATTTTTTAGGAAATCCAGCTTTCATATTTGCATATGCTTTAGCTGATATTGTTGATTTAGACTTAGGTCTAGATATTCCTAGTTTTTTTCTACGGTTAATATTAGCGTAAAGTCCTTGTCTTCCTTTCATATATTTTATACCTTTATTAAATTAAGATTTTTTATGTCTATTAGCAAAATTTCTAGCAGCTTCTTTAGACGCAAAGCCCCAAGCACGAAGTGCTAATTTTAAACGAGTAGGTCTTCCTTTTTCATCTTGTAAAGAACCTTTCATTCCAGCAAAACGAGCTGCAAAAGAAACTCTACGAGGGTTAACCCCAGACTTAACTGGTGCTTTTAAATTAGAGCCTTCTTTTCTATTAAAGTATGCTCGACCTTTAGCATTTAAACCACCGCTAGGGTTTTGATATACTTTTTTTACCATATTTTACTTGTGTTTTTGTTATTTAAAAGACTTATGGTCTTTTTGAGGTTAAATATTAGTCAATAAAAACTCTACTTTTATTGTAGATAGCTTGAACTGCTGATTGTGAAATATTTGTGTTGTAATATCTAACATCAGCTAAATATTTAGGAATATTATAACCACTTGTATAACTATTTGGTTGTCCACCAGAATAACCATCACCACGACTACTCATAGAACATACTTGATTAGAACCAGCTGGTGTCCAGTTAGAAGTTGGAGCTGAAAGTGTTGCATCTAAATTTCCGTTTAAATAACACAATGTCTGTCCACTTGAATAAATTAATGCAACATGAAACCAAACACCTTTGTTTCCATTAACTCCGCCTGAAACTGTACTCATATTCCAAGTTCCATATAAACCAGCATTTACAAAGTTACTCATGTAAGGATTTGAAGTTCCGTTAGTGTACCAATCGTTAGCAACATAAGCTGTAGCATTAGTTCCACCCCAACTATGAAATACAGGATTAAAATTAGCTCCACTTGTTACAGCAGAAACATTGTCCCACTTCATCCAATAAATAAAAGTATGGTTCATATTTGCACCGAAGATTGCTGATGTAGGTGTCCACCACCAAGTGCTATTAGCATTTGAATAAATTGCTAATTTATCATCTTGTAAAGTTTTTGTGTTACCTTCTAAACTATCTCTAATCCATTTATTTGAACTTGCATTAACTGGACTTCCTGTAGATGTATCATTAACCACTTGTGTAGTTCCAATACTTGCATATCCTGTGCCAACTCCTAAACTACTACCTGTAAATGAACTTCCTAATGTTGATGCAGTTCTTCCATTATAACCACCTCTAAACCAAACTTTTAAATTTGATGAGTAAGCTAAACTTGCGTCATCTAATATTACAGTTGTAAAAGCTCTGTTAGTTGTTGCTCCGTTTGCTGTTGCTCCTAAATTATATGAGTAAGTTGTATTTGAAGATATTGTTCCTGAATTTTCACGACCTGTTATTTGACCATTAGCACTATTTATACTTAATCCTGATGGTAAAGAATTTGATGTTACAGAATAGCTTACAGTATCTCCGTCTGCATCTGTTGCAGATACAGTTGTTGTTTGTATATTTTCATTTTCATAAATAGTACCACCTATTTGACCTGAAGCTGTATTCCAAGCTGGAGCTACATCTACATTAATTTGATTATCTAAAATTGCTGTCAAACCAGAGGTATTTATAACTTTAACATCATAAGGTTCTTTAGCATTATCAAAAGAACTCCTTGCAATAACAGCACTAATAGAAGAACCAGAAGTTACTGTAGTTGTTGATGCTGTAATTTCTGTTGCATCATTTCCTACAAATTTAACAACTGCACCAGAACTAAAACTAGAACCTGTTATACTAAAAGTAATATTACCACCTGCATCACTTGTAACAAATAAAGGAGATACTGCTGTAACTATTGGTGGACTATCTATAACCTTAAACTCCGTACCAGTATAATATTCAGCTAATCCTGTAGTCGTATTAAATCTAATCTGACCAGCAGTAGAACCACGTTGTCCTGTAGTTCCTGATGCGACTTTAGTTCCTGCTGTTCCGCTATCTGAAATGTTTTCAAATGAAACGTCAAGATTTGCTCCTGCTATTTTTCCGTTAGCTGTACTTAATAGCTTAGATATATCTCGTGCTTTAGTCATTTATTATTAATTGTTAGTTGTTGTTTTAGTTAAAAAATTTATGGTCTTTTTGAGTTAGTAAAGTAATCCTATGCCGTGTACTTGAGTTTCTTTAACTCCAGCACTTTGGTTTGCAAAAGATATTTTATATTTACAAGATGTTCCTGAAGTAACTGTTACGTTATTAGCAACTGCAATACTAATTCCTGAACTAAATGTTCCTCTTGGTGTTAATGTAACTGTTGTAAAATCTGTTCCATTATTAGCTGACACTTGTGCAACTAAATCTGTATTTAATGTAGCTGTACCTGCGTTGTTTTTATAAAGAACAACAATCCCCATTTTAGATACTGTTGCTGGAGCTGTTTGAGATACTGATGTAAAGTTTCCTGAACTATTAAAAGTAGTAGTACCTAAGTTTGCTATATCACTATCCCAAGAACCACTACCAGATTGTTTTGTTGCAGTTCCACCATCACCACTATTAGCTAAAGTTGTTCCTGAACCTTCTTGAAATTTAAAATAATCTCTTAAATTAGTTGGAGAGTAACTTCCATTAGATGTTGTCCAGTCAAAAGTTTTTCCATTATTAAATAAACTATCTAATTGTGCGTCTGATAATCTTGCATTGTACCAAGCTAAATGAGCAACGTGAGTATTATCATAATCATTCGTATATCCATTTGAATTATGCCTAAATAATCTACCTTGATTACTTGCAACTACTCCACCATTTGTTGTTCCGCCATTTGTATCTGCTTGAGTTGTAAAAGAACCTGCTGTTCTTGCTCTATACATTAATTCAACATTGCTTGACGACCAATCAGAACTTGTTCTTGCAACAACCCAAACCCAATCATTAACAGGAGCTTGAAAAGTACTTGTGGTATTACAATCAGATAATCCTGCTGTATGTATTCCAAATTTACCATCATTACTTGCATATCCTATATTCATAGTAACGTACAATGAGCCTGAAGTTGTTGGTAAAGCTATTATTCCACCACCTTGTGAACCATTATAAGTCCAATTACTTCCATTAGAACTTTTTATAACACCAACAAAAGTCATTGGATTATTTGATGACACACCTGTTGGACTATTTGTAAATGTCCAATAATCAACAGAAGGTTTATAATAATATTTAGGTGTTATTATTGTAGAACTAACAAACTCACTAGCATTTCTAGCTGTATTTGTTGCTACATCAATTCCTGAACTATCTTCAAATTGCTCTATAAAAGAATTGGATAAAGAGTATGCACTTTTGTTTGCATCAGTTGCTTGTTGTAAAGCAAGAACCATTAAGTCTTGTTGTAACTTACTGTCGTCATATTGAGTAATGTGCTGACTTACACTAGAAAATGAAATTCTAGCATCAGGTACTGTTCCTGAAGATAAATTACTTGCGTTTAAAGAAGTTAAATTAGCACCACTTGTAGCAGGTAATGTAGCTGGAAATCTAGCATCAGGTAAAGTTCCTGAAGTTAAATTTGTAGCATTTAAATTTGTTAAATCTATTGTTCCATATTCTAATGCAGTTGCACCAGAATTAACTTTTAAAACTTGACCAGCAGTTCCTAAAGGTGGAACGTCATTGGCATCGGTAATACTAAAGTTAGCTAATTGGAAAGTTCCGTAAGCAATAACTTCTAAAATATCAGAAGCAGAAGCTCCTACTGTTAAAACTATTGAAGTACCAGAAGATGCTGTAAAGTCTGAACCATTAACTAATTTAATTCCGTTTAAATAAACATCTAAAAATCCTGCATCATAAGCTAATACATTTGTGTTATCGTCTGCTCCTGTAAATGTAGTTTGTGAAGCTGTTGCAGTATATTTATATCTATCTGCTGTACCATTAACTGAAGAACCTGCATTTATAAATCCACCACTAGAGTACACCTTCATTGTGTTTGAAGTAGTGTCAAAATATAAATCTCCTAAATCTAAACTTGTAGTAGGAGCTGTTGCACTTACTCTGTATCTAGCAGAGAAATCATTTACTGAACCAATATTAGAAGCAACTGTATTTACGTTGGCTATAGAACCTGCAACTGACGTAATGTTAGTATTAGCACTAGCTACAGTATTTATATTTGTAGCATTAGAATTAACTGCATTAATATTTGAACTATTAGAATTAACAGCATTAATATTTGCAATATTAGTTGCTACTGTATTTACATTAGCAATATTAGTTCCAACTGTATCAACATTAGCTATAGCATTTGCTACAACTTCAATTTCAGAAGTGGCTTCGTTTAAATCATTAGCCGCAGTAATTACTTTTGCAATATCTGTAGCAACTGTTGAAATGTTACCTGCGTTTGTAGCAACTGTTGTAATGTCTGCTGATATTCCTGCTACTGTATTAATGTTTGCGTTAGCACCTGCAACTGTGTTTATGTTTGCATTGTTACCAGCTACAGTATTTACATTGGCAATATTCGTTGCGACTGTATTAACATTGGCAATAGAACCACCAACTGAATTTACGTTTGCTATGTTTGTAGCAACTGTTCCTATATTGGCATTAGCACCTGCAACTGTTGTAATATTAGCATTTG
>JACCEC010112091.1_pt1 | contig 39752 bp, 43 predicted proteins | sample 7450121 | NCBI WGS metagenome assembly JACCEC01 (sample SAMN15323455, study PRJNA562643) | freshwater metagenome | isolation source: river surface water | place: USA:Blue River Watershed | collected 2017-08-18 | reverse complement strand
CGGCACCAATCGCACGACAGATTTCCTCGTCTGAACGATTAAAGGCGATCAGTTCACTGCGCGTGGGCATGTCAATGCCATAGACATTGGGGAACCGCACCGGCGGTGCGGCCGAGGCAAAAATCACTCGCTTGGCACCCGAATCCCGGGCCATCTGGACAATCTCCTGACTGGTCGTGCCCCGCACGATTGAGTCATCCACGATCAATACGCTCTTGCCTTTGAACTCGTAGGGAATGGCATTTAATTTCTGACGCACCGACTTTTTGCGCGCCGCTTGGCCAGGCATGATGAAGGTACGGCCAATGTAGCGGTTCTTGATGAACCCTTCCCGATAATCAATGCCCAGATGCATGGCCAGCTGCATGGCCGCCGGGCGGCTCGAATCCGGAATGGGCATCACCACATCGATGGCCCCACTGGGAAACGCCGCACGGACTTTCTCGGCCAGTGACTCCCCCATTTTTAACCGGGCATCGTAAACACTCACGCCATCAATCACCGAATCGGGGCGGGCAAAGTAGACGTATTCGAACACACAGGGATTGAGCACCGTGTTCTGGGCGCACACCTTCGCGTGGACTTCCCCTTCCAGGGTGATGATCACGCACTCGCCCGGCGCAATATCACGCACCGGCGTAAATCCAAGGCCCTGAATGGCCACCGACTCCGAGGCCACCATCCATTCATCACCCAGATCGGTGCGGTTTTGCCCCAAGGCCAGGGGGCGAATGCCATGGGTGTCGCGAAAGGCCACCACCCCGAAGCCGGCAATCATGGCAACGCAGGCATAGGCCCCACGCACCCGGGAGTGCACGGCCGATACCGCAGAGAACACGGAATTGGCATCGAGCGACAGACCGGAGACGGCCTGCTGCAGCTCGTGGGCAAAGACATTTAATAAGACCTCGGAATCCGACTCGGTATTGATGTGCCGCCGATCGCGCCGATACATATCGAGCTGCAACTCGTCGGCATTGGTCAGATTGCCGTTATGCCCCAGCACGATCCCGAACGGGGCATTCACATAGAAGGGTTGGGCTTCTTCAGAGTTCGAGGCACTGCCGGCCGTGGGGTAACGCACATGACCAATGCCCATCGGCCCTTGCAGGTTGCGCATGTCCCGGGTGCGGAACACATCGCGTACCAGACCATTGTTACGATGAATATGGATGCGCTTGCCCTGTGCAGTCGCGATTCCTGCAGCATCCTGGCCACGGTGTTGCAACAACAACAGCCCGTCATACAGCAGCTGGTTAACCGCCGAATGGCCAACAATACCAATCACACCACACATGCGGGGGCTCCTTGCACTTGTGAGGCACCATTATGATCCACGCCAGAGGATTTTCCGGGATTCGGCGGTACGCGCAACCGCTCCTCGATGGACGACGGCAGCCAGGGCGTGGCCGTACGAATTCCTAGCTCTAAAAACCCCCGCGTTTTTGCGGACTGCCAGACCGGCTGCGTGGGCAGTCGGGTCATGGCCGCCAGCACGGCCAATACCACCACGATCAATCCACCACGCGCCAGTCCGAAAGCCATGCCCAACACGCGATCGATGGTGCTGATGCCGGCCGCATTCACCAACTCTTTTAAGGCCATCGTAATCAATCGACCGATCACCAGAATCGCAACCAAAACCAGAAGAAAGCCGACCGTCTGTTGCAGTGGCGCCGTGAGCCATTCCGGCAGCAGATCAGCGGCGACATGGGCCAGGCGGCTCGCGCCCACGATCGCGATCACCCAGACGGCCAAGGAGGCGATTTCTTTAATCAATCCCCGTGCCAAGGAAAGGAGTGTGGACGCTACCACCACGGTGATCACCACCACATCGATCCAGGTGAGATCACTGAACACCGACATCAGGGTGTCACCACAACCGCGTCATAGCCCTGGGATTTCGCCCGGTCGCGCACGGCCACGGCCTGATCACGCGACTCAAACGGCCCGATGCGCACACGATGGCGTTCGCTGCCATCGTCAAGCGTGATGGTCTGAATCTGCACCGTGTGTCCACCGGAGACCAACTTCGCGCGCACCGCATTGGCGGACTCGAGCTTTGCATACGCGCCCACCTGAACCAGGAACTGACCCTTCCCGCTGTCTTTAACGACTTCTTTCTTGGGTTCCGCCTTCGGGGCTGCTTTCGGCTCTGTCTTGGGTTCCGCCTTCGGGGCTGCTTTCGGCTCTGTCTTGGGTTCGGCTTTTGTCGCTGACTTGGTCTCCGACTTAGGTTCTGCTTTCAGCGCCGCTTTGGGTTCGGCTTTGGGCTCCGCCTTGGACTCTGCTTTCGCCTCCACTTTCGGCTCGACTGCGGACGAGGGCTCCGTGGCCGGTGCCGCTGGCTTTAACGATTCAATCTTGCTGAAGACCGAATTCTTCGACGGAATCTCGATCAGAAGATCCTGAGACAGTGGTCGGGCCTGGTCCTCTAATAACACCGGTGCGATGGCGGCCACCGCCCCGGTCAGGATCAACGCCCCAAGTAAACGCCAACGCGCACGACGCTTGTGCTCGGCCATAGGATCAGCGCCTTGGGGTTCGCGTGTGGAACGTGAGTCGCTATCGGCGGGCATGACGGATAGAGAGAATCTCGGCAACGGTCACAAAGGATCCGAAGACGACGATTCTATCATTCGAGGCCACTCTCTCTTGTGCAGTCGCGTACGCCTGCTGCGGAGAATCAAAACAGTCACACGAGGCTTGCGGTAGTACCGCCAATAACTCTGCACGTAAGGTGTGTGCCGATTGGGGTCGGCCGTTCGTGTCAGCACCGGACAGACTGGCCAAACACCAGTGATCGACTCGTGTGCCAATGCGGCGAAACACGTCCTTGGCATCCTTGCCCGCCACCATGCCCACCACCGCCACCGTGTTGGGGAAAAAGCCCATCTGGTCCAGATTGGCCGCCAGGACTGCCGCCGCATGAGGATTGTGCGCAACGTCGAGCACGACCGCGGGCTGACCGGGCAGCACCTGGAATCGGCCGGGCAACTCCACCATCGCAAACCCGGCGCGCACTGCACCCTGTGACACGGGAAGTTGTTCACGACAGGCCGCTAAGGTGGCCAACACCGCGGATGCATTTAAGAGTTGATTCACGCCACGCAGCGCCGGATAGGCCATCGCATTGCGACGCTGACCGCGGCCTGCCCAACTCCACTGTTGGGGGTCACCCTGGAAATTAAAGTCTCGGCCAAACTGCCATAAATCGGCACCGATCTGCGCAACCACCTGACCCACCGATGCGGGGGGCTGCGGATCGGCACAGATGAACGGTCGACCGCGTCGCGCAATGTGGGCTTTTTCCCAGCCGATCTGTTCACGGGTGTCGCCAAGGTACTCCTGATGATCCAGGTCCACCGAGACCAATACGGAACAGTCGGCATCCACAATGTTCACGGCATCGAGACGGCCGCCCAAACCTATTTCAAGAATCGCCACGTCGACATTACTGCGCTGAATGATGTCAAAAATCGCCAGCGTCGAAAATTCAAAATAAGTCAACGCCACCGCATGCTCTGCAGAGGCCGCCGCAGAGTTTAGGGCCGTGCGGGCCGCCTCCACGCGCTCAAACGCCTCGGTCAGGGTCTGGTCATCGACGGCTTCTGCCTGAATGCGCAGCCGTTCATTGAACCGAATTAAATGGGGTGAGGTGTAGGTGGCGACACGAAATCCGGATTGCAACAAAATGGATTCCAACATCGCGCAGGTGGATCCCTTGCCATTGGTCCCTCCCACCACAATGGTGTGGGTACCCAACCGAATGCCGTGATCGGTGCACACAAAGCCCATGGCATGCGCCATGCGCTTCACCCGCTCCAGACCCAATGCGATGGTCTTAGGGTGCTGAGAGGAAATCGAAGAGAGCCAGTCGGACAGCGTCACGTGCGAATCAACGCACGGCATCCGCCGGCTGGCGCATGAGGAGCGTTAACAAATCCGCGAGTTCATCGCGCATTTTTCGACGATCGACGATCCGATCGATAGCCCCTTTTTCCAACAGGAACTCGGCCCGCTGAAATCCGGCCGGCAGCTTCTCACGTACCGTCTGCTCGATCACGCGCGGACCGGCAAATCCTACGAGCGCGCGCGGCTCGGCCACCACCACATCGCCAAGGAACGCAAAGCTTGCCGACACACCGCCCATGGTGGGGTCGGTGAGAATTGAAATATAAGGAATCCGTCGCTCGGACAACTGTTGCAACACGGCCGTGGTACGGGCCATCTGCATCAGGGACAGTAACCCCTCCTGCATGCGCGCACCACCACTGGCCGCGATACTGATGAAGGGCACTCGCGCCTCAATGGCCGCCTCGGCGGCACGCACAAACCGTTCGCCCACCACCGAGCCCATGGAGCCACCCATGAACTCAAACTCAAAGCAGGCCACCACCACCGGCACGGATTTGATGGATCCGCCTAAGGCGATCAAGGCATCGGTTTCGCCCGTCTGCTCCATCGCCTCGGTGAGCCGCTCCGGATACTTGCGGCTGTCTTTGAATTTTAATGTGTCGACCGGCAAGACTTCCTGACCGATTTCATAGCGCCCCTCAGGATCCAACAATTTGTCCAATCGATCCCGGGCGCGAATGCGCAAGTGGTGATCGCATTTAGGGCAGACCTGCTGATTACCTTCCAGATCGGTGCGATAGAGCACCGCCTCACAGGCGGGACATTTCAACCACAGTCCCTCGGGAACACTTCGGCGCGGCCCCTCCGTGCGTTGAATCTTCGGGGGCAGAATTTTGTCAATCCAGCTCATGCAATCTCCCTGATTTTTGCCGGCATCTGGTCCAGCGCCTGGCGGATACCCGCCATAAACTCACCCGCCCGAAGAATCGGATCCTGTGCGGCCTGCTGTGCCTCTTCCATAACGCGGATCAGCGCACTGCCAATCACCACCGAATCTGCGCACTGCGCCACGGCCACGGCGGAAGTTGCATCGCTGATGCCAAACCCAACACCAATCGGCATCGACGTATGACAACGAATACAGGCTACCCGCGTGCGCACCGCTTCAGTATCCAAATGCCCTGCCCCGGTCACACCACGCAGCGACACATAGTAGAGATACCCAGATCCCAGTCGGGCCACATCCTGCATGCGCGACTCGGTCGACGTCGGTGCCAACAAGAACACGGGATCCATGCCGGCACCACGCAACAGAGCGCTATAGGTTTCCGATTCTTCCGGCGGGTAGTCCACGATGATCGTGCCATCCACACCCGCGCGTTTCGCTGCGCCCACGAACGCATCAATGCCGTAGCGCTCAATCGGATTGGCATACCCCATCAAAACCACTGGCGTATCACGATCGGTGGCACGAAACTCGCCAACCCACGCCAGGCAGTCGGTCAACGTGACATGCCGGGATAAGGCCCGCTCACTGGCCCGTTGAATCACAGGGCCATCGGCCATCGGATCCGAAAACGGCACACCCAATTCAATGACATCGGCACCATGACGCACCAGTGCATGCATCAAGGCCACCACCGAATCCCGATCAGGATCCCCCGCTGTGACATAGGGAATCAGTCCGGTTTTGCCTTCTTGTTGCAGGCGCTGAAATGTGGACTGAATACGGGACACCGGGGCGACCGTCCTTAGAATGCGATGCCGCTTCGAGAAGCAACGGTGTGCATGTCTTTATCGCCGCGACCCGAGAGATTCACCAAGATGATCTGATCCTTCGGCAGCGAGGGGGCCACTTTGGCGGCATAGGCCAAGGCGTGGCTGGTTTCTAGTGCCGGAATAATGCCTTCGATGCGACAGCAGGTGTGGAAGGCATCCAGACTTTCTTGATCCGTGATGGCCACATACTCGGCACGTTTTGAATCTTTTAACCAGGCGTGCTCCGGTCCCACGCCGGGATAATCCAATCCCGCCGATACCGAATGCGTATCCAGAATCTGACCGTTTTCATCCTGAATGAGATAGGTGCGGTTTCCATGCAGCACGCCGGGCGTACCGGCCGACAAGGTGGCGGCGTGATGTCCTGTCTGCAGTCCCTCGCCACCGGCTTCCACGCCCACCAGTTTCACATGGGGCATGTTGAGGTAGTCGTAGAAAATGCCCATCGCATTGCTGCCACCCCCCACACAGGCCACGATCATGTCGGGCTGCCGTCCCACCATCTCGGGCATCTGCCACAGACACTCCTTGCCCACCACCGAATTGAAGTCTCGCACCATCATGGGATAGGGATGGGGCCCCGCCACTGTTCCGATGATGTAGTAGGTGTTCTCCACATTCGTGACCCAGTCACGCATGGCTTCGTTTAAGGCATCTTTCAAGGTTCGGGAGCCGCTCTCGACCGGCACCACCGTTGCGCCGAGCAGCTTCATCCGATACACGTTGGCGGCCTGACGGGCCACATCGGTGGCCCCCATGTAGACCACACACTCCATACCGAAGCGGGCTGCGACGGTTGCCGATGCCACACCATGCTGCCCGGCACCGGTCTCCGCAATCACACGGGGTTTGCCCATTCGTCGCGCGAGCAAGGCCTGCCCGATGGTGTTGTTCACCTTGTGGGCGCCCGTATGGTTCAGATCTTCCCGTTTGAAATAGATCTGCGCACCGCCCAGCATCTCCGACCAGCGCTTGGCGTGATAGATGGGGCTTGGTCGACCCACGAAATGTTTCAGTTCACGGTGAAACTCTTCCAAGAACTCCGGATCCTGCTGATAGTGGGCGTAGGCCTGACGGAGCTCCTCGAGCGCCTGGGTCAGGGTCTCGGACACGAAGCTGCCCCCATACGGTCCGAAATGGCCGCGGGCATCGGGATAGTGATAAGGCTCGGTTTTCGGAAGATCGTTTGGTTTCATGATGCTGAGTGTTGATCCGCCGCCCGAACGGCGGCCACAAACTGGGCAATACGCGTTGCGTCTTTGATGCCTTTTACGGGCCCGCCGGCCTCCAGGCGCTCCACTCCGCTGCTCACATCCACACAGGGGGGCGCCAACTGCGCAATCGCCTCTCCAACATTGTCGGATTCTAGCCCTCCGGAGAGTACCCAGGTGGCCCCAAGGCCGGGGGCTTTGGAGAAGGCGCCGGCCAGAACGGACCAATCAAACGACTGGCCGCTGCCGCCAAAACCCGCACTGTCCGCATCAAACAAGACGGCCTGACAATTCACGTAGGCGGCGACCCGATCGGCCAGTGTGGCCAGACGCGCTTGCGATACCGGGCCGGGGAATGCCGCGCCTGCCAATGAGGACGGTCGTGCCGACCCGGTGGACAACCGCAGCGCCTTGATCACCGGCCGTCCGAATCCGCCGCAGTCCTCGGGTGCCTCATCGCCATGGAATTGAAGGTGGGACAACCCCACCTGATCGGCCACCTGCCCAACCATGGCCCGTGGCGCATTGACAAACAGCCCCACGCTGGCCACCCAGGCCGGGAGTCGTCGCACCAGGCGCTGGGCCTGCTGTAAGGATACCGCGCGCGGACTCTTTTCGTAAAAAACGAAACCGATCGCATCCACGCCGGCGGCCACCGCCGCATCCAGATCCTCTTCGCGGGTTATTCCGCAGACTTTGATTCGGGTTCGCATGCTTGTTCCGGTAATAACTGCGAATCGTACTCGACCTGGGTCAGGCACAGGCCGTGGGCAGGAAATGTTCGGGCGGCCAGACGCCGATCTCGTGAGGCCAACACCTGGGCCATCCACTCCACCGGCTGCGCACCGCGACCCACCTCGACGATGGACCCGATCAGATTGCGCACCATATGGTGCAAAAACGCATTGCCTCGAATCCGAAATTCGATCTCGGTGTGATTCGGGGTGATGTCGAAAAGATCAATGGTCCGCACGGGAGAAGCCGCCTGGCATTCGGCCGAGCGAAAGGCGCTGAAGTCATGCTCTCCCATCACCACATGGGCCGCCTCACGCATGCGCGGGACATCCAAGGGCCGAAAACTCCAGACCGAGAAACGGTCCTGCAATGGTGAACGTACCGGCGAGTAATACATGCGGTAGCAGTACTCTCGTGAAACCGCCGAATAGCGGGCATGAAACCCATCGGATACATGGCGGGCCCAGCCCACCGAGATACTCGATGGGAGCAAGGCATTTAATCCGCGCACCCAGTTCCAGTCCGCGCGATCAATCGTGGTATCGATGTGCACGACCTGCCCCCGGGCATGGACACCCGCATCGGTGCGGCCTGCACAAGTCGTGGGATGCGGGCTGCCCGCGAACTGGGCAATGGCGGTTTCCAGTTGGTCCTGGACTGTTTGGCCGTTGGGCTGAGTCTGCCAACCATTCCAATCGGTGCCGTCGTACTCCAGGCCGAGTGCGAGTCTAGTCAAGCAGAATCCGAAGCATTCGGCGCAAGGGTTCGGCCGCACCCCAGAGCAGCTGATCGCCCACCGTAAAGGCCGCCAGGTACTCGGGGCCCATGGCCATTTTGTGCAAACGGCCCACGGGCACCTGCATCGTGCCGCTGACCACCGCCGGCGACAGCTCTCGCTCGGTGCGCTCGCGCTCATTGGGAATCACACGCACCCAATCATTCGCACTGGCGAGAATGTCGTGGATCTCATCGAGCGGCACATTTTTAGTCATCTTGACCGTAAGCGCCTGGGAGTGACAGCGCATGGCACCGATACGCACGCACAATCCATCGATCGGAATCGAGCCAGGAGAACGAAACGCCGGTTTTCCCAGAATCTTGTTGGCTTCCGCGCCGCCCTTCCACTCCTCTTTGCTCTGTCCATGGTCAACCGGTACATCAATCCACGGAATCAGACTGCCGGCCAGGGGAACCCCACGGAAATTCTCAACAGGCAGATCCCGATTGCGCAGGCACTCACTGATCTTGCGATCGATGTCCAAAATCGCCGATGACGGATCGGCCAACTCACGCTCGACCAGCCGATGCAGTTGGCCCATCTGAGCGAGTAATTCGCGCATATTCTGCGCACCGGCACCTGAGGCCGCCTGATAGGTCATGGCACTGACCCACTCCACAAGATGCTCACGAAAGAGCCCGCCCATGGCCATGAGCATCAGGCTGACCGTGCAGTTCCCACCGATCCAGTTCTTGCCTCCCTTGGCCAGCGCCGCATCAATCACCGCCCGGTTCACCGGATCCAAAATGATGACGGCATCACTGTCCATGCGCAGCGCACTGGCCGCGTCAATCCAATGCCCCTGCCAGCCGGCGGCACGCAGCTTCGGAAACACCTCTTTGGTGTAGTCGCCCCCTTGGCAGGTGATGACAATGTCCATGGCCTTTAGGGCCGCGATATCCGTGGCCGATTTCAATGGCTCGTTAGATTTCGCAAACGCAGGGGCAGCGCCGCCCGCATTCGAGGTGCTGAAAAACACCGGCTCAATTAAAGCGAAATCACTTTCCTGCTGCATGCGTTGCATGAGCACCGATCCCACCATGCCGCGCCAACCCACCAAACCGACTTTCTTCATGATTATTTCTCGTCTCGATTAGCCTAATGCCTTCAACACCGCGTCGCCCATTGCATCGGTGCCCACTCGGGTGCATCCCTCACGGAAGATATCCCCCGTGGCCACACCAGATGCCAAGGTCTTGCGCACCGCCACCTCGACCGCACTGGCCGCATCGGCCAAGCCAAAACTGTAGCGCAGCATCATGGCCGCCGACAAAATCGTGGCCAGCGGATTGGCAAGATTTTTTCCGGCAATGTCCGGCGCCGATCCATGAATGGGTTCGTACAGGCCCTTGTTATGGGCATCCAGTGACGCCGAGGGCAGCATTCCGATCGATCCGGTCAACATCGATGCCTCGTCGGACAAGATATCGCCAAACATATTGCCCGTCACCATGACGTCAAACTGCTTCGGATTTTTGAGCAGCTGCATCGCGGCGTTATCCACATACATGTGGGTCAATGCGACATCGGGATAGTCCTTGGCCACCTCCGTCACCACATCGCGCCACAACTGGGTGGTCTCCAGGACATTGGCCTTGTCCACCGAACAGAGCCGTTTGCCGCGCTTTTGCGCCGCCTGAAACGCCACATGGGCAATCCGCGCGATTTCGCTCTCGCGGTACACCATCGTGTCGAACCCCTCGCGCTCGCCATTCTCCAGAATGCGAATACCTCGAGGCTTCCCAAAGTAAATGTCTCCGGTGAGTTCACGGATGATCATGATGTCCATGCCGGATACCACCTCGGGCTTCAGAGTAGAAGCATCCGCCAACTCCGGAAAAATCGTGGCCGGTCGCAGATTCGCAAACAGCTGCAATTCCTTGCGCAATCCCAAGATGGCCTGCTCAGGACGTAGTTCACGGGCCAGGTGATCCAGACTGAAATCTCCCACCGCGCCAAACAAGATGGCATCGGCTTGTTTGGCCAGCTGTAAGGTCGGCCCCGGCAAGGGGTGTCCGCTGGCGCGATAGCCGGCGCCTCCGACAGGAGCCTCTTGCATGGTCAGGTCAAACATCCCCTGCTCCGATAACCGGGTTAACACGCGTACCGCCTGCCGCGTGATCTCCGGCCCAATGCCATCACCAGGGAGAACCGCAATCGTGAGATTTTTTTTCATCACGGACGGTCCATCACGCGATGAGGATCGGTGCCCAGCCACGGCTTATCCGCCAAGCGCTTGGCTTCAAAGGCCTTGATTTTGTCAGCATGCTGAAGCGTTAAACCAATGTCATCCAAGCCGTGAATCAGGCAGTGCTTGCGAAAGGGCTCCACGTCAAAGGAGCGGGTAAAACCTCCGTCCAGAGTGGATACAGTCTGGGCTTGCAGGTTGACCTGAAGCTCGAATCCTTCCGTGGCCTGGGTTTTCTGGAACAGGGCATCGACATCGGCATCCGACAGCACGATCGGCAAGATCCCATTTTTAAAACAATTATTAAAGAAGATATCTGCATACGACGGTGCGATCAGCACGCGAAATCCGAAATCCTCTAGCGCCCACGGCGCATGCTCACGGCTCGATCCGCATCCGAAATTCTGTCGCGCCAACAGGATGCTCGCGCCCTGATAGCGCGGCTGATTCAGCACAAAATCCTTCCGCAACGGACGCTTAGCGCACTCCATGCCGGGCTGACCCTCGTCTTCATAGCGCCAAGCATCAAACAAATGCGGCCCGAAACCGCTGCGCTTGATCGACTTTAAAAACTGTTTGGGGATGATGGCGTCGGTATCGACATTGGCGCGATCCATGGGTGCGACCCGGCCACGATGCAGATTCAATGGTTTCATAGGGTTTCCTGTTCGGTCACGGTCGCGCGTTCAATAAGAACGCACATCGACAAAATGTCCAGCGAGGGCTGCCGCTGCCGCCATGGCCGGCGATACCAAGTGGGTGCGGCCCCCTGCGCCCTGTCGACCCTCAAAGTTACGGTTCGACGTGGATGCACTGCGCTCGCCCGCTTCCAGTCGATCGGCATTCATCGCAAGACACATGGAACATCCGGGCTCTCGCCACTCAAAGCCTGCGGCCTTGAACACCACATCCAATCCCTCTTGCTCCGCCTGTGCTTTGACCAGTCCAGAACCTGGCACCACCAGCGCCAATTTCACATTGGCGGCCTTTTTTCGCCCTTTGATCACCGCCGCTGCAGCGCGCAGGTCTTCAATCCGGGAATTGGTGCACGATCCGATGAATACCTTATCCACCTTGATCTCGGTGAGCGGTGTGTTGGCCATGAGGCCCATGTACTGCAGTGCCCGCTCCATGCCCTCGCGTCGCGTGGGGTCCGACTCCCGCTGCGGATCCGGAACGGCGGCGCCCACCGGCAACACCATCTCCGGCGACGTGCCCCAGGTGACCTGTGGCTCAATGGCGCTCGCCTGCAGCTCGACGATCCGATCAAACTGGGCATCCGCATCCGAATGCAAGGTCTTCCAATACGTGACCGCCTTGTCCCAGTCGGCACCCGTGGGCGAGAGCGGCCGGTCTTTCACATACGCAATGGTTTTATCGTCTACTGCCACCATGCCGGCCCGCGCACCGGCTTCAATGGCCATATTGCAGATGGTCATGCGGCCTTCCATCGAAAGCCCGCGAATGGCACTGCCGCCAAACTCAATCGCATAGCCCGTACCGCCGGCCGTGCCAATTTTTCCAATGACCGCCAACACGATGTCTTTGGCGGTGACACCGAGGGGCAATGCACCGTCCATGCGCACCAGCATGCGCTTGGCTTTTTTCTGCAGCAGGCACTGTGTGGCCAATACATGCTCCACTTCAGATGTGCCAATGCCGTGCGCCAGGCATCCGAAGGCGCCGTGCGTGCTGGTGTGCGAATCACCACAGACCACGGTCATGCCCGGCAGGGTGGCGCCCTGCTCGGGCCCAATCACATGGACGATGCCCTGTCGGTGATCCTGAATATTGAAATACGTGACATTAAACTTCCTCGCATTGGCATCGAGCGTCTCGACCTGCAAACGAGAGACCGGATCGGCAATGCCTTGCGAGCGGTCTGTGGTGGGGACGTTGTGATCCACCACGGCCAGATTGGCGGAATTGCGCCACAGACCACGGCCGGCCATCTCCAGGCCCTCAAAAGCCTGGGGGCTGGTGACCTCGTGCACCAAATGACGATCGATATAGATGAGGCAGGTGCCATCTGCCTCCTGATGAACCACATGTTCATCCCAGAGTTTGTCGTACAGCGTGCGTCCTGACATAACGGGTTCCTGAGGGCAAAAGAAGCATCGGAAACCCTCCATTATGCCTTTGCTGGAGCGCTACGGCGCCAGAGTGCTGCCGGGCGCTCGCAGGGCGCGGCCTGCCACAAAAACACCTAAAGCAGCCGCAAGCGCCGCCGCCAAAAAACTAAATTCCGGCGACACGGCTTCCCACAACCAACCGGCCGCTATCCCGCCCAAGGATCCCCCTAAGCCATACGACGCCATCGTGTAAAACGCCTGACCACGCGCCTGGGCCTGTGCGGGAAACCACGTCCGGATCAACGACATGGATGCACTATGGTGAACGCCAAATGTCACGGCGTGCAGCACCTGCGCCAGCACAATCACCAGCACCGAACCACCGGAAAACGCAATCATCAGAAAGCGGATGGCCGTGACCACGTACGATGCAATCCAACACTGGCCGACTGAAAAACGCTCGAATAAGCGGTGTTGGAATCGGAACATCACAATCTCCGCCACCACACCGAGCGCCCATAAAAGACCAATCTCGGTCCGACTGAACCCCTGCTCGAACAGCCACAGAGAAAATAAGGTGTACAGCGGGGCATGGGCCAACAACATGAGAAACGAGGCCACCAGGAATCGCTGAACCCGTCGATCCTGAATCATGTCCCGCAAGAGCGCCGGCTGCGGGGATAAATCATGCACCTCCCGATGCGGCAACCAGAACGTCACCACCAGCACGATCAGCAGCATCCCGATCAAGGACGCAGGCAGCCAGGCAATACCAACACGATCAAACCACGGGCCGCCCAACGTCACGGCCGCAATAAACCCAAGTGAGCCCCAGACCCGCATGCGGCCATAATCGCGCAGGCTTCCGCGGCTGGCCTGCATGGCCAAAGACTCGGTGATGGGCACTTGACCGCTTAAGAAAAAACTCATCACACAGAAAACCAGAAACAGCGGCCAAAAGCCAAGCTCTGTGAGCAGCAACAAGCTCGTGCATAACGCCAATACGGCGGAGATTTGAATCAGGCGTGGCACGGCACGCGGTCCCCGCACATGATCGGCCATCCATCCCCAGGCGGGCGGGCCCACGATCCGTGCCCATTGCATCGGCGAAATCAACACGCCGATTTCCGCCGGACTAAACCCGCGGCCGCTGAGCCAGAGGGACAAATACGGCGCAAACAGCCCGACATAGGCGAAATACGCGCCAAAGAAGGCGGCAAGCCGTGTGGTTGGTTTCACACCCGAGGCACTCCAGCGCAATACAGAAAAACGGTGCTTACGCGACCGAGCCGGGAATGACCGGGGTCGCTACCCGAACATCGGCATTCTGAGCACGGTGACGCAGCACGTGATCCATCAGCACCAGGGCGAGCATGGCTTCGGCAATCGGTGTGGCACGAATGCCCACGCACGGATCGTGTCGGCCATGGGTCTCCACCACGGTGGGGTTCCCCTGAAGATCAATAGAGCGACGCGCGGTTCGGATACTGGAGGTGGGTTTAATCGCAATCGACACCGTGATTGGTTGACCGGTCGAAATGCCACCGAGCACACCGCCGGCGTTATTCGTAACAAACCCTCGCGGGGTCAGCTCATCGCCATGCTCGGAACCTTTTTGCGCCACACAGGCAAAACCCGCGCCGATCTCCACCCCTTTCACGGCATTAATGCCCATCATGGCGTGCGCTATGTCGGCGTCTAAACGATCAAATACCGGCTCGCCTAAACCAATCGGCACATGGAGCGCCTCAATCGCGATGCGCGCCCCACAGGAGTCTCCCGCCTTGCGAAGGCCGTCCATATAGGCCTCGAGCTCCGCGATCTGCGAACGATTGGCCGCGAAAAACGGATTCTGAGCAACCTCGGCCCAGTCTTCGAATGCAATTGTTTTTTCACCGAGCTGGGTCATGCGGCCCCGGATCTGAATCTGGTAGTGCTCATGAAGCCATTTTTTTGCAATCGCTGCAGCCGCCACGCGAACCGCAGTCTCCCGCGCCGAGGAACGCCCACCCCCGCGATAGTCTCGGATGCCGTATTTGTGCAGGTAAGTGTAATCCGCATGACCCGGCCGAAAAGTGTTCATGATCTCGCCGTAGTCTTTGCTGCGCTGATCCTGGTTACGAATGAGCAATGCAATTGGTGCGCCGGTGGTCTTGCCCTCGAATACCCCCGAGAGGATCTCGACCGTGTCCGGCTCCTGGCGCTGGGTCACATGCCGCGAAGTACCCGGACGCCGACGGTCCAGTTCGGGCTGAATATCGGCCTCGGTGAGCGCAAGCCCCGGGGGGCAACCGTCCACCACGCAGCCGATCGCCGGACCGTGCGACTCTCCAAAGGAGGTCACCGCAAATAGGTGGCCGAAGGTATTTCCAGACATGGCGCGATTCTACCGCGCAGCCATGCACGCCTGTAACCGAGAGACCACGGTCTCGCGGCCCAGCACCGCCATCACCTTGTCGATAGACGGCGTGTCGGTGCGGCCCATGAGCATGAGCCGAAGCGGCATGGCGAGCTGCGGCATTTTCAAACCCAACTGACCCAATACGGACTTCATCGCCACCGACAATTCCGAAGGCGTCCACTGGTCCGGCAACGCATTCAGAAACGCCTCGATCACCCGCCCGCCGTCACCGCTGAGCCTCTCTGCCAACTCCGCTGACTGAACCGGTGGCGTGATGTAAAACATCGCCACCTCTTCGGCCAGATCGTTCAGGGTATGGGCACGATCCTTTAACAAGTCACAGACACTGGCCAAAGAAGGTCCCATCGACAAGGAGAACCCCTCTTCGCGCACACGCGAGGCAATTCGTTTGGCCAACTCTTCACCGCTTTTCTGGCGCAGATAATGATTGTTGAGCCATTTAAGCTTTTCAAAATCAAACTGGGCAGCGGATTTACTGCAATGATCCAGCGTGAACCACTCCCGGAGCTGATCCATCGAGAAGATTTCATCATCGCCGTGGCTCCAGCCTAAGCGTGCCAAGTAATTTAATAATGCTTCGGGCAGATAGCCATCCTCGTCGTACTGCATGACGGACACAGCGCCGTGGCGCTTGGACAACTTCTCACCGTCCGGCCCATGAATCATGGGCAGGTGGGCATACTGCGGAACGCTCGCTCCGAGCGCCTTCAGAATATTGATCTGCCGAGGCGTATTGTTAATGTGATCGTCACCGCGAATGACATGGCTGATCCGCATGTCCATATCATCGACCACAACACAGAAGTTATAGGTGGGTGTACCGTCCCCACGGGCAATGATCAGATCATCGAGTTCTTCGTTGGAGATGCTGATGCGCCCCTTCACCCCATCGTCCCAGCTCACTACTCCCACCTCCGGGTGTCGAAACCGAACCACGGGGTTTACGCCCGGGGGCGCGGAGAGCCCTCGTCGGGCGAGATTTTCCGGCCGCCACCGACCGTCGTAGCGGGGTTTCAATCCGCGCGCACGCTGATCTTCACGCATGGCCTCCAACTCCGTCGGCGACGCATAGCAGTGATAGGCGGTTCCGGCGGCCAACATCTGCGCAATCACCTCGCGATAACGATCCATCCGCTGCATTTGATAAACGGGACCCTCGTCCGGCCTTAATCCCAACCACTCCATGCCGTCCAAAATGGCCTTGACGGCCTCGGGCGTGGAACGCTCAAGATCCGTATCCTCAATGCGCAAGATGAACTGGCCGCCAAAATGGCGGGCAAAGGCCCAGCAGTACAGGGCGGTACGGGCGCCCCCGACATGCAGATAGCCGGTGGGGCTTGGCGCAAATCGGGTGCGCACGGGGGATGAGAGGTTGGAAGACGTCATACCCCGGAGTTTATCCCGCCCTAGTGCTTATGGCTGCCGTGCGCGGGCATGGACGGTTTTTCCACCGACACCATCACCTCGACCTCGCCGGCATTCTTAAAGACAAAGGTCATGGGAAACTTGTCGCCCTCTTTCAGCGGTGCCTTGAGATTCATCAGCATCAGGTGGTAGCCCTCCTTACTGCCTCGGGCCATGGACACTGCAGATTTAGCCGGAAGGTCCACGCCGGGAATCTCGCGCATCTTCATCATATTGTTACTCATCTCCATTCGATGCACCTCGACGGACTTTGAGACCGTCGCTCGGCCACCGATCAGCTGATCCGCATTCAGACCCGTATTACGAATGCTGGTGACAAACACACCGCCATGGGGCTGACCGGGCGCAGTGGACATCGCGTAAGGATGATCAATCACCAGATCTTTACTTTTAAACTCATGGGCTACAGCCACTGCACTCAGGCCCACCAATAGCGCCGCACCGACCCAGTGGCGAAGAACGCCCACAACCGATAATGAGGTTTTCATACACACTCTCCACAAAAATACGTTTAATGAATACCGCTTTACCATTCCGCACGATGACGGCGCAATGGCACTCGTGACGCATCAAACGACGGCAGGGGGTGCGCGTGCGGGAATGAGTACCCAGGCCAACAACGGCCGGGGCGAACAACAAACGTCTGAAACAAATACCGGATGCCCGGGATGTTCAAAACGCAAGCGAAGATCGACGGGCGGCGATCCCGTCTGAAGATGGCAAAACGGGCACTGTCCATCATGCACGCCTGGCGAGGGCACCTGGGGCAGCGGGATGATGGGCAACACCCCATCGACGTCCTTCGCGAGCACCCGATGCACGCCATCGGCGCCGCACATCAGTACGTAGGCACCGGACATGCCGGACTGCCCCGCACGCAGTACGCTGGAAACAGTGGGGGCGGAAACGGCCAACAGCACCGACAATAATGCCAGCAGCACAGCAGTCCAGATAGGAAAACGTGACGTCATAACCGCGGTATTTTAATGATCCTCAGCAAACCGTCAGCCCCGCACGACAGCATCGGCTACGACCCTTCTGTTCAACAACCGGGAACTGTTAGAATTTGGCGGCCTAAGGCAAGCTTTTCTTTAGTCTTACCGGACGCGTAGCTCAGTGGTAGAGCACCGCCTTCACACGGCGGGGGTCGTAGGTTCGAACCCTGCCGCGTCCACCAAAGCGCACACATCATGGCGGGGCTCGCTCTACAGAACCGCCTTTAGCTCCTCAGCAGAAACACCGGCTTGTCGGAGTATCCCGTTAACAGTTCCAACTTTGAGTTCTTTATGGCTTGGAACAACACACCCCGCAGACGCTCGACGCATAACCACGTGACTGCCGGATTGGCGAACTTTCTTAAACCCAAGTTTTTCTAGCGCCGCCATAAGGTCAGCGCCAGACAGCCCGGGAAATTTAGGCATGCGCTACTTCAAAGGTCGTCACCACAGGGTGAGGCATCTGATGACTGGGAAATTCCTCGAGAAAGAGCTCTGTCGCTTCCTTGAGATTCTTAACAGCCTCTTCGACGGTTTCTCCCTGAGTGGTCGTACCTGTCTCAGGATTGAGAGCAACAAAGCCACCCTCCTCCGCTGGGGTCAATACGGCTGTAAGTAACATGGTTCCTCCTCATAGCGATCGACCGTAGTCTAAGACTGTCCGTGGTTTTGAGCAATACCAGACCCTGCCGCGTCCACCATCAAAGAGCGAAATACGCGGGTCAACGAATCTGACGGCGATAACGCTGGGCGCGCCAACGCAACACCAGAGGTGACGGTACATCCGAAGCGGTGGTCGACGCCTTTAAACGACTCAGCACGAACCGGACTTCGAGCGATAAGGTGAAGTCCTCGGTAATGTCGATGGGGATCCCGTGATGCGGCAGGCGATCGAACTCGCCTTGCTCCATGGCCTGCTGAATTTTATTTTCGGCAATGGCATCAAAAATATTCACTTGGCACCTTCGTCTCATGGACACCCACGAAGTACTATAGAACGATCTTTAACGGTCGGAAAGAGCCACGTGTCTCCAGGATCATTTCGCGGCAACAAGGGCTTTTTGCCGAGCAAACCCTGCGCGGTGTGCGGCAAGCCCATGACCTGGCGCAAGGCATGGGCGAAGAACTGGGAACAGGTGAAATACTGCTCGAGTAAGTGCAGAAAATTCAAGACCTCCCCGGCGACATCTTCTCCGTCAACCGGGGATCGGTCTTAAACGATTCTCCACTACGCAGAGAATATGAAGCGCGACCCTGTGGAAGAGCGGATAAATTTCGGCCCAAACTCTGCGGCCGCCATTTGAATAAAAGTCTCTCCGCTACAGTGCATCGGGATTAAAAAATCAGGATTGAACTGTTTCAACCCGTCGATCGTTTGCTTTAGATATTCGACTGGGTGCGGCGCCAGATGAAATCCGCCCAAAACGGCGTGAATCTTCGTGATCCCGGACACCTTCATGGCTGACTTAACAGAATTCACGATGCCGCGATGACCACACGAGGTCATGATCACTAATCCCTTGCCTTTCACGTTATAGATCGTGGTCTGCTCATGCTCGAAATCATCGGGGACACTCATCGCCGTCTTCTTTGAGGGATTCACCCGCTCCGGCGCACACCCGAAAGCGCCTTGCATTCCCACTGACATTCGCGTCGGCGAGAGTACTTTTTCGAAGCCTTCAGTTGGGATAAAACCAGTGGTAAATCCGTGAGAAGCCAAAATGGATGGCCGCTCGGCAAAAGTCACTACAAGACCCGCCCGCTTAATCGCATCACGATCCAGCGCGCCGAAATTACCTGGATTGCCGGGAACGCTAAGCTCCCTAGTGCAAAAACACTCTTCTCCTCCCAGATAAAACGGAAGATCCTTTTTTAACTTTCCCTTGGTGGCCTCAAGAAATCCAACCATTCCTCCGAAGTGGTCGTAGTGCCCATGACTTAAAGCAATAGCATCAAGTTTAGATGGATCGATACCCAGCAACGCCATGTTGTTGAGTAGCGTCTCTGATGTCCAAGCGAAATCAAATAGCACCTGCTTCGTCTCGCTGCCCATTTGGGATTCAATGTGCCACGCAAGCCCCCATTCATTCTGGAGCGCACGCTTTGGAAGATCCTTCGATACCGTAAATCCGAAACGCTGAACCTCTAGCGATCCAATTTTGAATGGCTTCTCAAAGGCATGATGGTAGGAGTCCGTCACAACGCGCACTGCAACCCGATCCACTTCCGGTACCTTTGATCCGAGCGGCTGAGCAGTTGCCACACGGGCCCCAAATAATCCGCCTGCTGCAGACGCGGCGATGGATCCGACACCCGCTCGCAACAACTTACGCCGACTTGTGCTACCGAGATACTCACCTTCGATGCGACTGCCCATCACACTCTCCCTAAAGTATTGACGACTGCGATGGAGTAGACGCTAGAGGCGAGCGATGGTCAATTCGCATTGCACAAGTTTGACTTACACTAAACCTGTACTGAACACGCAGGCTTCATAACGCCATCCATCGCTGACTAGTATTAACCCTTAGATTGCAATGTCATTCAGTTCTATCCACCTTCCGCAGACACCCCGCACCGGCCCGTGCGCCACGAACTGGCCTCTGGCGTCGGAGATTCCCCCTTTCCCGGTCGAGGTCCCCTATCGCGCGAGACCTGACTTAGAAAAGCTCGGCGACGCGCCACTGCTTCACGAAGACCAACAGTGGACCGAATGGATTCAAGAGAAGGAAGAACACCATCACGCCGGGGAGTTACTACTGCTCGATCCCAATGTCACCTCGGATGAACTGCAGGAGATGACGACTGCGATCCGAATGTTTTTCCGCGCCAATGCCTCCCATGGACCCATCGACGCCGCCGGTGCATTCCCGTGGCGCGGCGGCGTTCGCCCCCTCGATCCCAAAGCCTTTCTTACAACGTTGAGTCTGAGCATCCAAGAAGATTTCGCCCTGATGCGAATGTCACACTCCGGTGAGCTCCATGCCGCTGCACTCTCCATCTGCTTTCCCAGCGGTTGGACTCCGAGGGAGAAAATTGGCCGCTCCATGCAGGCACTACACGAGCCAGTGGCCGACAACGCGGCTCTACAGCGTGCCATGCCCGCCATGTCGACCGCCATATGCACCAAGGGGCCATTCATTCGCCATGTATGGACACTCACCGGTGATGGTGCCCGCGCCCGCCGCCCCGGAGAGGACAGCGCGGCCCCCCTGACGCGCGCAGAGCAACTCTGGTTTCGTTGTGAACGGCAGATCACGATTCCTTTGTTGGACAAGGCCGCCTTGTTTCTGATCCGAGTGCTGATGGCCCCCTTTGATCGGGTGATCACCAGCGCCGATCGACTGGATCAGCTCTCGGCAGCGCTCAATTCCATGAGCCCGGAAATGCTGGCGTACAAAAACCTGCGTCACGCCCACGCTCTGGTGATGGCCCATACGGCAAAGAATGACTAAAGCCCTATACTTCGCTGCACGCCTGCTCTAGCGCATCAACTTTTTTCAACAATCGCTCATGGATAAGTTTCTCGATCCGGCCATCTTGTTTTTCATCTTCGGGGTGTTCGCAGGCTTTGTGCGATCGAATCTGGAGATCCCAACCCCGATCTCACGCTTTCTGTCGCTCTATCTGCTCATGGCACTCGGACTGAAAGGCGGGTTCGCACTGGAGCGATCCGGGTTCACGCCAGAGATTCTGCTGACGCTTGGATTGGCGGTGGTGCTGGCCATCGTCATCCCCTTATTGGGATACGCGCTGCTGCGGCGATATCTCACCACGCTGGATGCCGCCGCGGTGGCGGCCACCTATGGCTCGGTCAGTGCAGTGACCTTCATTACGGCCACCCAATCGCTGGATCATTTCGGCATCAGCTACGGTGGCCATATGGCGGCCGCCATGGCCTTGATGGAGTCGCCCGCCATCATTCTGGCCATCGTGCTGGCCAACCGGGCCCGCTCTGCCCAATCAGACCATCCGGTGCCCACACCCATCTCCAAGGTCCTGCATGAATCGTTTACCGACGGTGCGCAGTTGCTCTTGCTGGGCTCCATGGCCGTGGGGTATTTCAGTGGCGCGGGAGGCCAGGCGCTGATGGCGCCTTTTTCTATTGACCTCTTTAAAGGAATGCTCGCGTTTTTTCTTCTGGATATGGGGCTGATGGCCGCACGCAATATGGCGGGCCTAAAAGATCGCTCTCGGATGACGGTGCTGTACGCCACCCTGGCCCCGGTGGTGCACGCCACGATTGCGTTGGGATGCGCTCGGTTACTGGGTCTTGCCCAGGGCGACACCATCTTGCTGATGGTGTTGGCCGCAAGCGCCTCCTACATTGCCGTTCCCGCGGTGCTGCGCCACTCCCTGCCGGAAGTGAATCCCGCCTTGTACATGAGCATGTCCCTGGGGATTACCTTCCCGCTCAACATCATCCTGGGCATTCCGCTCTACACGACAATGGCCGCCTGGGCATTTCCCTAGACCAATCAGGGATTGCCCTAGAACCGCAGGGGAACTTATCCCAAACCCCTTACACTAACGCTGATGAAGGGGAGTAGCCCCCAGCGTCACGGCCGTCAATACGAACAGTTCAGGTGTCTCGCACTGCTCCGGTCTGACGCGTGATCCTTCCTCAGGATCACGGCAAGACCTTCGATCCGGGGGCCGCCATCCGGTGGCCCGATTAACGTTTCGGAGATCGTCATGGAAACAATTGGAAGTTGGTGGATGTGGGTGGGCTTTGCCATTTTCGTGGTGGTGGCCTGCGCGGTGGACCTATTGGTGCTGCAAAAGAACGGGTCAGAGCGCGTTTCGATCGGGCAAGCCCTGCGCTGGTCGGCACTCTGGGTCGCCCTTGCCCTGGTCTTTAACGCCTTATTGTGGTGGTATCTGGATGGCCACGCCGGCCGCGAGATCGCCAATCAGAAGGCGGCCGAGTTCTTCACGGGCTACCTGATTGAAAAGTCATTGGCCGTGGACAACATCTTTGTTTTTCTGATGTTGTTCACCTATTTCGCGGTGCCGGCTGAGCTGCAAAAGCGCGTGCTGATCCTCGGGGTGATCGGCGCGATTATTTTGCGTGCCGTCATGATTCTGATTGGCGCCTGGCTGATTAAAGAGTTTCACTGGGTGCTCTATCTCTTCGGTGCCTTCTTGCTCATCACCGGCATCAAGATGCTGATTTTTGCGGACGCCAATTCAGACCTGGAGAAGAACCCCATCTTGAAGTGGATGCGGGGGCACATGAACCTCACGCCCGATTTCGATGGTGAAAAGTTCTGGGTGACGCGTGAAGGGGTACGGTTTTATACGCCGCTATTTGTCGTGATGATTCTGATTGGTATCACCGACGTGGTGTTCGCCGTGGACAGCATTCCCGCGATCTTTGCGATCACCGAGGACCCATTCATCGTGATGACCTCGAATATCTTCGCGATTCTGGGATTGCGGGCGATGTACTTTTTGCTGGCCGACCTCAAAGAGCGATTCCACTTGCTGACGTATGGCCTAGGCGTAATTCTGGTCTTCGTGGGGACCAAAATGCTCATCGTGGATTGGATCAAGATCCCGGTGGGCATCTCCCTGGGCATTGTGGGATCGATCCTGGCCGTCTCAATGGTGGCGAGCCTGATGACCACGCGCAAACTGCCCACCCCTTCATAGCACCACCGAGGCGCACTTTGCGATCAGATTCCGATCGTGTCCATGGCCTGACGTAACTGGTCCACGGCACGATCGGGCTGGTGCAATTTATCCAAGCCAAAAAGGCCGATACGAAAGGTCATGAAATCCGCAGGCTCATCGCACTGTAAGGGCACCCCGGAGGCGGTTTGCAGTCCCACGTTGATGAATTTTTTCGCACTTTGAATCTCGGGGTCACGGGTGTAGCTGACGACCACGCCTGGCGCCTTGAACCCCTCGGCAGCCACACTCTTGCAGCCGCGGGACTCCAATAGCCTGCGGACTTTATCGCCGAGTATCTGCTGCTCTTGACGCACCTTCTCAAATCCATAGTCGCGGGTCTCTTGCATCACTTCGCGCAACCGGCACAAGGCATCGGTGGGCATCGTGGTGTGATAGACATGCCCACCGGCTTCGTAGGTCTCCATGACCTGCAGCCATTTTTTTAAATCTGCAGCAAAACTCGAACTCGTGGTGGCATCAATGGCCTGCCGCGCACGCTCACTCAACATCACCATTGCGCAGCAGGGTGATCCGCTCCATCCTTTCTGGGGCGCTGAGATCAATACATCAACACCGGTGGCCTTCATATCCACCCACATGGCTCCTGAGGCGACGCAGTCGAGCACCAACAATCCGTCTACGGCGTGCACGGCATCCGCCACGCGTTTCAGGTAACCATCGGGCAACATCATTCCCGCCGATGTCTCCACATGGGGCGCGAACACGACCGCGGGTCGTTCGCGCGCAACCGTGGACTCCACAGCCTCAATCGGATGCGGCACCCACGGGGCCTCGGACTCCATCGCAACGCGCTGTGCCTTCAAAATGGTCGCCTTTGATGGGATGTTGCCCATCTCTAGAATCTGGGTCCATCGATAGCTGAACCAGCCATTGCGAAGAATCACAACCGGCTTCTGATGGGCAAACTGTCGGGCTACCGCCTCCATTCCGAAGCTGCCGCTGCCCGGCACCAGGATCGCGGAGCGGGCCTGATACACCTCTTTAAGCATCGACGAGATATCGCACATCACCCGTTGAAAGCGTTTGGACATGTGGTTGAGTGCGCGATCGGTGTAGACCACGGAAAACTCCAGCAGTCCATCGGGATCCACATTTGGCAATAGACCCGGCATAGCACCTCCTCTTAGCCAACATCTTAACAACATCAAGATGCAAAAATAATACTAAGTGAAAAATGATATCCTGACGCGGTAGTACTTATCAGCGCTTTAGTCTATCCCAAAACACCACCGAAAGCAGCGATGCTGGCGCCATGCATGTCTTGTAAATTGAATGAATAATTTTCTCAAGGCAATTTTTCAATACTTTCGACGCTCTCCCAAACAGCCCGAATATCAACCTCCTCCGGTTGTAGGCCGCCCGATGGCCCATGTCGAACCGGGAGCCGCTCCATCAACATCAAGCGCCCCAGAAACCGGGGTGCGCCGGGTCGCGGTCACGCCCGCCAAGCAAGAGGAATATGCGCCAACACTTGCTCCTCCTTCTTCTTTAAAACGGCCGCTTGTTTTCGATTTGGGTGGGGTTGTACTCAAATGGAATCCTGAAGAGATAGTAGAAAAAGTGTTCGGCAAAGGTCCAGCACACTCGGTCACTGAACTCACGCATCTCATATTTCAAAGCGGCCCGGAAGGCGGGGATTGGGGGGATTGGATGCTTTATGACAAGGGTCAATTGACGACCGCACAGATTATCTCAAGACTATCTGAGCGAACGGGCTATACCAAACTCCAATTTGAACAATTGATCGAGGAAGCCGCTCACCACCTCGTACCCGTACCAGAAATGCTGGAGATGATGCGAGCGTTACGTCAACGTGGTCACCCGCTTTATTTTTTGTCTAACATGCCCGAGCCATTTGCAAGCTTCCTGCTTGAAACACAAGACTTCTTTGCAATTTTCGAAGACGGAATTTTTTCATCGCATGTCCAATTAGTAAAACCGGAGCATGATATTTACGTACTCGCTTCCGAACGCTGGGGACTTCTAACCCCTCCGATATTTATCGACGACAGCCAGAAGAACGTTATCGCATCAACAAGTACAGGTTGGCACGGAATTCTTTACGTTAATCAGAGCACGCTTCTAAATGATTTGTTATCACTAGAAATCCTTTCGCCTTAAAGCGATGCAGCCTAATCGCTATTCATGACTAGAAAGTACCACCTCTTTTTTTCGGGGCCGGGGGATCGCAGAAAGTATCGTAAAGCTTCTCTACTAACGTCGCCTGCGGAACAAGTCTTAACTCCGAGTCGGTCTTTAGTCGGCCCAAAAATACTCCCTCATTAAATGGTTGAGAGAAAATTCGAATGCGCAAGACATGAAACTGTTTTTTTTCGCAATTTAAGACTCTAATAACCGACATAGATCGGTATCTGACGTGATCTACGGGTTGCTCGACCCGGAAGTTACTCACTGTCTCCACATAGACCTCTGAATTTTTCCGGTACTGCAGGGAGGAGAGGTTTACAAAAACCTCATAATCGGGACTGGATTCAATCGGATACCATCGCTGTGTATTGGCAAATACAACGGAGTTTGCGACAAATGCTGCGCCAATCAGAGCGACTTTATGAATATGCATTTTCATCTTCATTCATTTGTGACTAACTCAGTGCGCCAACTCCAAGACATGCGACTGCGATGACCGTCAAGCGCAGCCGCAGTCGTGGATACCAATCCGGAAGATCCACATGATTGGCGAGATCCGCATCCTGCCAATACGCCAGGGCAAACCCGGCAATGAGCAAGGTGCAGCCCAACGGGGAGTCCATGGCGAGCGCCACAAACCCCGTCAGCGCCGGCAGCACACTCCAGGTATAGGCCTGACGACGCCGCGCTTCGGACATGGCCGGAATCATCATGGCAAACGCCCAGTGCAGCGCCCCCACGAAGCTCAAGATCGCGGTCCCATAGGCCAACAGCAAGTGCAGCCAATCGAGCCCCGCGATGCGCAGACTCATTCCCAAGCCGATGGCAAACGCCAGGAACGGAATGAGTCCGCCGTATCCCAGTAGGGCCACCAATCCCGGCAATTTCTCCGGTGGTCTGGATTGCTGCACAACCTTCATAGTCGAAATTCTAATCCTCGAGCCGTCGATAACCCCAAAAATCACGGTTGATTTACCCGTAGGTGCCAGAACCTTCTCCCTGCACCGGTGACAATACCCCTTATGGCGTCCGAACTTCTCGACAATTCCTTGGTGCTAATCGCCCTCTCCGGTCTTCTGGTGGGGGGCATCGTGATGGCCGTTCACCACGCCGAGGTGGTCGCCCACCGCGTGGGAGAACCCTATGGAACCCTGATCCTCGCCATTTGCGTCACCGTCATTGAAGTGGCACTCATTGCCACCATCATGCTCTCACAATCCCCGGGCAGCGAGTTAATCGCGCGAGACGCTGTCTTTGCCGCCATCATGATCGTGGTCAATGGTGTCGTGGGGTTGGCCATTTTGATCGGTGGGCTGCGCCATCATGAGCTTGCATTTCGAATCGAAGGGTCCAACTCGGCACTGACTGTGCTGGCCGCACTCGCCACTTTGACGCTGATCCTTCCCAGCTTCACACAAACCACGCAAGGTCCGAGCTACTCCAACGCGCAACTGGTCTTTGCGGGGCTATCGTCTCTGGTGCTCTACGGCACGTTCGTGTTTGTGCAAACCGTGCGCCACCGGGATTACTTTCTCCCCGTTGAGCCGGCCGACCTGTCCAATCGCAAAGCCCACGCCCCCACACCCAGTAACACCAAAGCCCTCAGAAGCGGTTTACTGTTGATCCTCGCGCTCGTTCTGGTGGTCGGGTTGGCCAAAACCTTGAGCCCCGCGATCGAAAAGGGTGTCTCCGAAGTGGGGGCGCCACGGGCACTGGTGGGGGTGATCATTGCGGGATTGGTGCTGGCCCCCGAGAGCGTGGCAGCCATTCGTGCGGCGATGGCCAATCGACTGCAGACCAGCTTTAATCTCGCCCTGGGGTCGGCACTGGCGAGTATCGGACTCACCATTCCAACGGTGGCGGTCATCTCGATTGTCTTTAGCCTGCCATTGAATCTGGGCATCAACCCCGTCGAGATTGTGCTGTTGGTGCTGACCCTCATCGCGGGCATCACCACCCTGGCCACCGGGAAAACCGCCGTGCTTCAGGGCGTGGTGCACCTGGTCATCTTCATTGCCTACCTGTTCCTGACCATCGTGCCCTGACCGATTTAGTCAGGCAATGGGGATAACTGAATCAGCGTGGCAAGGCTACCTTGGGCATGCGCTCCAGAATAATAAACGCCCGCTCCGTCAGGTAGTCGGACTCACGATTGCGATCAAACCGCTTGGGCGAGGGCAATACCGAGGCGAGCCATGCCGCCTGCATCGCATCCAGCTGAGCCGCCGACACACCAAAGTAGTGCCGCGCGGCAGCCTCGACTCCGAATACTCCAATGCCCCACTCTGCGGTATTTAAGTAAAGCTCCAGGATGCGGCGCTTATCCAAGGTGAGTTCCAGCATCCCGGTGATGATCAATTCCTGTGCCTTACGCCAGTACGAACGATCTGAAGACAGGAAAAGATTCTTCGCCAACTGCATGGTAATGGTGGAGCCGCCGCGCTTGACCTGACCACGACGCATGTTTTCCCGGGCCGCCTTCTCGATGGCCTCCCAGTCCACGCCATCATGGAAGGCAAACCCCGAATCTTCGGCGGCGATGACGGCCTGCTTGACGGTGACCGCAATCGCGGAATAAGGCACCCAGGTCTGGGTGATGCGCGCCGATGGCGTTGTGGCGGCTAGGCGCACGCGCTCGGTATCCATAAAGGCGGTGGATGGAGGGTTATTCCACCGAAACCAGACCACTTGCGAAAAAATAATGGTTTGATACCCCAGGGCTGCGATCAGCATTAACCAGAATGGCCAACGCAAAAAACGCCACATTAAAGTGATCGCACCGCCTTTTGAACGCCCGCCTCTGGAACCACGACTCATGACCACGCTCTTTTCTTCACACCGGGAATTTCGCCCTACGATTATGGGCCGGTATTTTGCACCCGTTCTGATCGCTATTGGACTGCTGCCCGCATGCGCGCACTCCCAGTTTGGTGATCAGCAGTACCAACCCACCGTCGGACAGCACGGAAAGGACGTGATCTGGGTGCCCACGCCGGACGATCTGGTGGTGCGCATGCTGGAGACCGCCAAGGTCGCACCGGGTGATCTTGTGGTGGACCTGGGCGCCGGCGACGGAAAGATCGCCATTCAAGCCGCACGACAGTTTGGCGCACGGGCAATCGGTATCGAATACAACCCCGATATGGCCGAGCTTGCCCGCCGTAACGTACTTCGCGCGGGAGTCGCCGATAAAGTCAACATCATCACCGGCGATATCTTTAAGGAAGACTTCTCCCGCGCGACCGTCGTGACGATGTACCTGTTGCCATCGCTTAATCAGAAACTAAAGCCGACGCTTCTGAAGATGAAGCCCGGCACGCGGATTGTGTCCCATTCGTTTGACCTGGAGCCCTGGGAACCCGACGAGGTGATCTCCGCATCCGGCAGCGCTCAAGGCTACTTCTGGACCGTACCGGCTCCGGTGCATGGCACCTGGCAGATCAGCGGCCTCACACCCGAACCCACCGAACTCAAGCTGAATCAGCGCTATCAAAAAATCGACGGCAGCCTTCGGCTATCGAACAAAACGATCGCCATCGAAGAGGGGCGTCTGAGGGGAGACAAATTTACTTTTGAGATTCACGACAGCGATGACCGTCGCCTCACCATTCACGCCACCATTGACGGTCACCACATGACGGGAAAACTCCTCGGTGAACGCCAGGGGAATATCACCGGCATACGGCGTCCCTGATCGATCGGTCAGACGTGGCAATCTCAGATCGCCATCGCACAGGCATGGGCACTGGCCCATGCCCACTGGAAGTTATGCCCTCCTAAATGACCGGTCACGTCCACGCACTCCCCGATAAAAAACAATCCCGGCTGCCCATTTGCCGCCATCGTTTTACTGTTGAGGTCGCGTGTATCAACGCCACCCAGCATCACTTCTGCTTTTTTCCATCCGAGCGTACCGGCGGGTTTCACTCTCCAATTGGTCAGGCATTCGGCCAGTTGCTCCCGATCCCGTCGACCAACTTCCGCCCAGCGACGCCCAAGCAATTCCATCTGATCCGCAAAAGAACGGGCAAGCCGCTCTGGTAAAACGGCCATCAACACGCCCTCGGTCGTCTTTGCCCCCACGCGGGCATCGGCAAAAGCCTGTGCCAGAATCTCGGGCGATGCCCACTGCACGCTGACCTCCTCGCCTTCGCACCAGTAACTGCTGGCCTGCAGCACAGCCGGCCCGGATAGACCCTTATGGGTGATCAAAAGATCATCATCAAAGCAGGCCTGGCCATACCGATGGCCGGCGGCCCCTGCGCAGATTCGGGCAGACAGACTCACGCCGGACAATCCCCCGAGTTGCGCAAAGACGTTGTCGGTAAACGCCAGTGGAACCAAACCGGGTCGCACATCCGTCACGCGCAGCCCGAACTGCCGCGCCACATCCAGCGCAAATGCAGTCGCTCCAATGGCCGGCACCGGGAGACCTCCGGTGGCGATCACTAGGTGTTGAGCACGCATCACGCCCGCCGATGTATTGACCATCCACTGCGCGCCCTCACGCCCAATAGACTCCACGGAGACCGGATGCCGCAGCTCCACATCCCCCTTGGCACATTCCGACTGCAGCATGGCCACAATCTGTGTTGCGCGGTCATCACAGAACAACTGACCGTGGTGCTTCTCGTGAAACCCGATTCGATAAGCGCGCACTAAGGCAATAAAGTCCTGCGGCGTATAACGCGCTAACGCGCTCTTTACAAATGCTGGATTCAGCGAAAGAAAATTCTCCGCGCGCGAGTCACGGTTGGTAAAGTTACAACGACCGCCACCGCTGATCCGAATCTTTTCGCCGATTGTCTCGGCGTGGTCGAGCACCACCACGCGACGACCGCGCTGACCGGCGATCCCGGCGCACAGCAATCCGGCCGCGCCTGCCCCAATCACGATCACATCGGCCTGCATCCGGTCAGGCTCTCAACTCACGCATCAGGCCACCAAGGCGCGCCACAGCCCGGCACCACTCACCACGATTAACGCGATGCCCAGGTATCGGAAAAACGTCGGTGTCTCGGCCGCCACGATTCGGGTGTGCAGGCGCTCTCCGAGCACATGGCCTACAAATGCACACGGCAACAGCCATAGATGATGCATCAGCTGAAGGTCCACCCCCGCGATAATGAACGACGTGAGCTTGATGGCCGTGAGCGTAAACCACAGCACAAATAGCGTGTCGCGTAACTGATGTTTCGCCACATGGGCTGCAAACACCGGCACGATCAGCGGCGCCCCGGTGAGCGATGCGCCGCTGAAATAACCCCCGAGACCCAGCATTCCAATATCCAACGCTTTGCTGCGATGAGTGATCGGCTTATTTAAGATATACCCTACCGCATACGCAAATACGATGACAAAAATAATCATGCTCATGTAGGTGGGAGGCAGTGTTAAGAGCCCAATCACGCCGATTAACTTCGGGATGATCATGACCTTCATGGCCCGACCAAGGTAGGCCCAATGAATACTTGTGGCACTGGACGAATACTCCCCAGAGGCCTTGCGACGATGGTGACTCTTCCACATGATCAGCCCGGAGAAAAACAAAAGCTGCACTGCGATCAACGGCAGGAACACCAACGGATCATTCACCACCAACAGCAAAAACGGTAGGGACAACACGGCACCGCCAAAGCCAAGCCCGCTTCGCACAAACCCACTCCAGACAAAAATCAATCCAATCAGAGCATAGGCACCCCAATCCAGACCGCTCATGTCACCCACACCACCTTTCCGATCACCAAGACCACCATCACTTTCAGGAAGTTTTTAAGCCACCGGCGGTAAGTCTCCACGTCGGTGCGCTCACGCCGCCGCGCACCCATCCGGCATAAGGCGATGCACAGTGGCGCGATCAGCACACCGGGCAACCACTCCATCGGCGATACGGCACTGACCTGTGGACCACCAATGGATAAAGTGATGAAATGAATCACCTTGCCCGTAAAAAAACAGAGGTTGATGGACTGAACCATGGCCAACGGTGACAGCCCCGCAATGAGACAGAAAATCAGCAGAAAGGGAGCGCCCATATTCACCGCGGTCTCGGTGTTCCCCGCCAGAAATCCGAATACGATCGCCACTGGATGAACCCACATCGAGGGAATCTGAACATGGGTTTTACGCAGAATATCCACCGACAAGAACAGCATAATGGCACCGGCAATCACCATGAGCAGCAGGCGCGGCTCGGCATGCTGAAAGATCCAGGCGCCGCTGACCGCACCGCAGGCCATGGCAATCGGTAGATACCAATGCCGTCCGATACTCTGCTTCAGGTTCCCGCCAAAAAAAGTTAACTGAAACGACAGCACCAGTGCCGCCGGCACGGTCAGCACCATGGTTGTGCGCAGGTCGATCACCAGCACCAATAAGGGCATCGCCACCGTGACAAACCCCAGGCCCAATAGGCCGTGCAGATAAGCGGCCACCGGTACGATGACCAGCGCCCACAGGAGCGCGGTGGCGGGGGGCAGAAACTCCCACATAAATTTGCCAAGCCCAAGATGAAAACCCGCTAGTCTACTCGCCCATTAGGGCAAATCAGAGGGCGCGGCAAGGGAAAAACTCCCTACACTCTCACCGGACTGCGATCCCATCACAGAAAGGCGATTCACCATGACGTCACTGAAACAGTTCACGATGGCTCTCGGCCTGAGCCTGCTGCTCACCCGCCCCGGTTTTGCCGACGGTCAATACGGCGATGACAAGTACCAACCCCAGGTCGGCCAAGAGGGCAAGGATGTGATCTGGGTGCCCACCAACGACGAGCTGGTCAACAAGATGCTTGAGACCGCCAAGGTCACGGATAAAGACATCGTGTACGACCTCGGGGCCGGCGACGGCAAGATTCCCATTGCAGCGGCGCGTATTTTTGGCGCCCGGGCCATCGGCATCGAATACAACGCCGATATGGCGGCACTGGCCCGTCGTAACGCCCAACGCGCAGGCGTGGCCAACAAGGTCAAAATCATCCACGGCGATATCTTTAAAGAGAATTTTTCCGAGGCAACGGTGGTCACGCTGTACCTGTTGCCGGATCTGAATCTGAAACTGCGCCCTACGATTCTGAAAATGAAGCCCGGGACCCGTGTGGTCTCCCACGCCTTCAATATGGGGGACTGGGAGCCGGATCAGAAAATCGAATCGGCACGTGCCCACGCTTATTACTGGGTGGTTCCGGCCAATGTCGCCGGTCAGTGGGCGATCGAGGGCTTAGAGGGCCAAGGGCCCGTCACCTTGCAACTTAATCAGCGCTATCAGCAGATCGGCGGCAACATTACGATCGGCAAAGCATCCCAACCCATTCTTGGTGCCACCCTGTCCGGGGACAAGCTCAGTTTTCGTTACCTGGACTCCATCGGCACCCTGCACAGCGTCAAGGTCACGATAAAAGGGAATGGACTTGAGGGCGAAGCCCACGGGGGAACACTCTTTACGAATATCAAGGGCACACGCCGCTAGACCGTTCTATTCAACCGGCCCACTGAATCGTCCTCCATGACCTCGGTCGACCCACAACGGCTGTTACAACCTGTCGCCGCAGTGGCCATCATTGTGGGCATCGTGATCGGGGCCGGCATATTCAAGACGCCTTCGATGGTAGCGGGTGTGGCCGGGGATATCGGTTGGGTCATGGCCATCTGGATCGCCGGCGCGCTGATTTCACTGGCCGGTGCGCTGTGCTACGCCGAACTCTCCACCGCCCATCCCCACGCGGGCGGTGATTACCATTTCTTAACACTGGCCTACGGCAAAAGCATCTCGTTTCTCTATGCCTGGGCCAAGGCAATGGTGATCAACACCGGATCGATTGCGCTGCTGGCATTCGTGTTTGGCGATTACATGAGCAAGGCTGTCTCTCTGGGTCCGCATTCCACCCTGATCTGGGCCGTGACCATCATCGTGGCACTGACACTGATCAACATTGTGGGCCTTCACGCTTCGTCACGCGTGCAGTCCGTGCTCACCCTGCTGGAAATTCTCGGCCTCGTGGTGATCATGATCGCGGGCTTCGCGGTCGTGCCCGCATCCCCCGACATCGCACCTGCCGCGTTTTCGTCGACCCCGCCCGTCGGACTATTAGGACTGGCCCTGGTGTTTGTGCTGCTCACCTTTGGCGGATGGAACGAGGCCGCTTACATCTCCGCGGAAGTCAAAGGAGGAGCCCAGACCATCGTGCCGGTGATCGTCGCAAGCCTGGCTGTGATCACGATCATTTACCTACTGGTCAATGCGGCGTTATTGCATGGGCTGGGGCTCAAAGGACTCGCCGAGAGCAAGGCACCGGCCGCCGATCTTTTACGTGTAGCGCTCGGTCCGTGGGGCGAAAAGCTGATCGGTATTTTTGTGGCGGTGGCCACTTTGACCAGCATCAATGCCACCCTGATTGTCGGGGCACGTGCCAACTACGCCTTGGGCCGGGACTGGCCCGCCCTACGATTCATGGGCTACTGGCAGCCCGCGAAGGGATCTCCCACCGCCGCCTACGTCGCCCAGTGCGCAATTGCCCTGGCGCTGGTGGCCTTCGGTGCGCTACAAGCCAGCGGTTTTGAGGCCATGGTGGAATTCACGGCGCCCGTATTCTGGAGCTTCTTGTTCCTGGTGGGCATTTCGGTATTTGTCATGCGTGCGCGAGGGCCACTCGGCGGTTCGACCGCCGCCTCATTCCGCGTGCCGCTTTACCCCATCACCCCGCTCGTGTTTTGCGGGGCCTGCGCCTATCTCGCGTACTCCAGCATTACCTATGCCCAGAGCAAAGGTGCCATTCACGTGTCATTTGCCGTGATGGGTTTTGGACTGATCGCCCTCATCGTGATGGCGATCAGTTCAAAACGTTTTCAGCGCTCGTAATTCGATCAGTCGATCTTTGCGCCGGAGTCCTTCACCACCTTGGCCCACTTGGTGACTTCGGCATTCACCACCTTGCCGAACTCTTCCGGCGCCTGACCGCCGGCTTCTGCCCCAAGCGTTTTCCAGGCGTCCTGCAGTTCCTTCGTGGCCAGTGCCTTGGCCACTTCCTGCTGCATGCGGACGACGATCGGACGCGGCGTTCCCGGCGGTGCCCACAGGGCATACCAGGTCTTGCCATCAAATCCCTTTAGACCCAATTCCGCCAGCGACGGCACATCAGGCAGCGCAAAGGAACGTTTCTCGCTGGTGACCGCAATCGGAACGATTTTTCCATTTTTGATCTGCGGCACCGAAGAGCCCAGACCATCAAACATCATGTCCACCTGTCCGGCGAGCAGATCGGCCATGGCCGGACCGGCACCGCGATACGGAATGTGCGTGATAAAGGTGCCCGTTGCCCCTTTAAACATCTCCCCGATCAGGTGATGGGTGGTGCCGCTTCCGGCAGATCCAAAATTCAATTTGCCGGGACGCTCTTTCACAAACTTGATGAACTCGGCGTAGTTCTTGGCCGGAATGCGTGAAGGATTCACCACGATCACGTTCGGCACCGAGGCGACCATGGTCACCGGCACCAGATCCTTCTGAAGGTCATACCCGAGTTTGGGGTACAGCGACACGGCAATGGTGTGATGCACGGCACCGACTAAAAAGGTGTAACCGTCTCCCGGGGACTTTGCCGCGGCTTCTGCACCGATCGTGCCGCCGCCACCACCGCGGTTATCAATCACCACCGATTGGCCCAGTTGCGCGGTAAGCAGCTTGCCCAGGGGGCGCGCAAAGGCGTCGGTGCCACCACCGGCGGGGAAAGGAACAATGAACTTGATGGGTTTGGTCGGCCAATTGGCCTGTGCCATGAGGGGAGAAGCCATCGACGGGAGCGCAGCCGCTGCTGCCATGCCCTGAACAAACTGACGACGATTAAGCTTGGACATCTTGTCTCCTTAGGTATTTTCTAGCCGAAGGATGTCAGAAGATCGCGGGATTGGACCTTCGGGAAATCCCCGCCCGACCGTATGGACCATCCGGGCAATCGCCCATCCACGTGAGCGCACCGGATACCCAATGGCATAATTCGCTCATGGCAAGAACAGTGCAATGCATCAAGTTAGGCAAAGAAGCCGAAGGCATGGACTTCCCCCCCGTTCCGGGCGAGATGGGCAAGCGCCTGTGGCAGTCCGTGTCCAAGCAGGCCTGGCAGGACTGGATCAAGCAGCAGACCATGCTGGTCAATGAATACCGGCTCAATCTGTCGGACCCCAAGGCCCGGAAGTACCTGGCCCAACAAATGGAAAACCATTTCTTTGGGTCGGGGGCCGAGACCGCCTCGGGCTACATTCCCCCTAAAGACTAAACGGCCCTACTGCGCCTGAACCTGCTTTTCGACGTCTTCGATGTCCTGATGGCGCACGTCACGCCCCTTGACCATGTAGACCACGTGCTCGGACATGTTCTTCGCATGATCACCGATCCGCTCTAAGGCCTTAGCCACAAACAATAAATCGATGGAACGGGAGATGGTGCGTGAATCTTCGATCATGTAGCTGATGAGCAAACGCAGGGTGTTACGGAACTGGTCATCCACGCCAATGTCTTCCCGAATCACCTCCGGCAATGCGGTGGAATCATTGCGTGCAAACGCGTCCAATGATTTGCGCATCATGCCGACCACCACTTCATACATCATGGTCAGGTCCACACGCGGCGTGAAATGGGCATTGCCCTCGTGAATGTATAAGGCCATCCGCGCGATCTTCTCCGCCTCGTCCCCGATACGCTCCAGATCCCGGATCATCTTCATGCACGTGAGCACAAAGCGCAGGTCATAGGCAGTCGGCTGACGCCGGGCAATCACATGATTGCAACGATCGTCGATGTCCACTTCCATACGGTTGACCTGTTTTTCACGGTGCAAGACGTCTTTAAGGAGCGGAATGTTGCCCTCTTCCAAGCCTTGCATGCCGCTTTGAATCATGCCTTCCACCAGCCCGCCCAGTTCCAACACACTGGTGCGGATGGCTTCTAGTTCTTTATCAAACTCTTTGGAGGTATGGGATAAGGGCATGGCATTGGCTTGGGAATAACGTTAAACGAAGTCTAGGGTACGCGTGTTTCAGTTTTATGTCAGCCGGGACACGCCGTCCGTGGAGGCCACTAAGGCCAGATCCGCGCGGCGCAGGGCGAAAATGCCATTGGTCACAATGCCGGGGATCTGATTTAAGGCGGTCTCCATGGCCACCGGATCCGTGATCGACAGGCCATGGACATCCAGAATAGGGTGACCGTTATCCGTGATGACCCCGGGCCGACGCCTCGGATCCCCTCCCATTGCACGAATCGCCCAGCTCACGGGCACAATGGCCGACTCGATCACCTCGATCGGCAACGGAAACTGACCTAACACCGGAACGCGCTTGGAGGCATCGACAATGCAGATGAACCGCTTGGCGGCGCTCGCCACGATCTTTTCCTGGGTTAACGCCGCCCCCCCTCCCTTGATCATGCACAGATGAGGATCAATCTCATCGGCGCCATCGATGTAAAGATCCATCGGGGCGGTCAGTTCATGCAGACCCATGATGGCGTACCCAAGGGCCTGCAATCGCTCCGTGCTGCGCTTGGAGCTTGAAATCGCAGCGGCGAGGGGCTTGCCCGCCTTGGCAAGCTCATCAATCAGGCAATCCACCGTGGACCCCGTTCCCACACCCAGAATGGACCCGTCGACCACCTCCCGCACGGCCGCCTGGGCCACCGCCATTTTTAAGCGTTGCTGTTCGGAGATCGTCATACAATTGCCCCTTCTTTAAACAGGAATTGTGCCATGGCTAAAGTGAAATACGACTGCAGCAAGTGCCCCGGATACTGCTGCAGCTATCCCCGAATTACGGTAACCAAAAAAGATGTAAAGCGCCTGGCCGAACACTTTGGCATCACCGAGGCCGCCGCCTGGAAGAAGTTCATCACCCAGTACACCGTGGAAGAAGGGGATGAAAAAGGGGAAGTCGAAAACATCCTGAAACATCGCAAAGACGACATCTACGAAACGATCTGTCAGTTCTTTGATCAGGACGAGCGACGCTGCACGATTTATAAGGCACGCCCGAGCGTCTGCCGGGAGTACCCGGATGGCAAAACCTGTGGTTACTACAACTTCCTGAAGTTCGAACGCAAACACCAGGGCGACAAGGAATTCATTCCGAGCGCCTAAACCACCTGCTGTAAACGCTTACCGCCCTACGATGCCCACGGACGGTGCTGTCTTCCAATTGGTCACATATTTCCATATAATTGGAATCATGAACAATAAAACCGCCATTCGAGTCTTTTTGGCCCTCGGTCAGGAGTCGCGGCTGAACATCTTTCGCATGATCGTGCAGCGCGGAGACCTCGGCCTGACCCCCTCCCAGTTGATCGAGAAGCTGGGCATACCGAATGCCACTCTGAGTTTCCATCTAAAGGAACTGGTGCGGGCCGATCTCGTGCACGTGGAACGCCGAAGCCGTCACCTGATTTATCGGCCCAATGCGTTACTGGTGCAATCACTCAGTAACTTCCTGCTGGACAACTGCTGCGGCGGCACGCCCTGCCTTCCCGCCCCGCGATCGACTAAAAAGGCCTCCCTCACATGAAGCGCTACAACATTCTCTTTCTCTGTACCCATAACTCCGCACGCTCTGTGATCGGAGAAGCGCTCGCCTCGACGCACAAGAGTGGGCGATTTCATGGATTCTCCGCGGGATCATCCCCCGGATCCCAGGTCAATCCCTTTGCCAAGGAAATCGCAACCGCCCTTGGATATCCGGAGTCAACGCTGCGAAGCAAAAGCTGGGATGAGTTTGCAGTCCCGAACGCGCCCAAGATGGATTTCATCATCACCGTCTGTGATAGCGCGGCCGGCGAAGTCTGCCCGGTGTGGCCCGGGCAGCCGGTCACCGCCCATTGGGGCTTTCCAGATCCGTCTCAGGTGCAAGGCAGCGACGACGCGAAGCGGCGCGCGTTTCGCGAGGTACTTCAAGGACTCTCTCGGCGCATCGATGCGCTCGCGGCTCTGCCACTTGACCGCCTTGATCAATTGAGCCTTCAGGGCGAACTCCGCAGATTGGCCTAATGCCATGAGCATTTTCGAGCGCTATCTCTCGATCTGGGTATCCCTGTGCATTCTTGCCGGTATCGGCTTGGGCCAGCTCTTTCCAGATCTCGTCCGGATCATCGGCGGATTAGACATTGCAAATGTGAATTTGCCCGTTGGGCTGCTGATCTGGGTCATGATCATTCCCATGCTGGTGAAGGTCGATTTTCGGGCACTGAACGAAATACGTCAGCACACCCGGGGCATCGGGGTCACACTCTTTGTCAACTGGCTGGTCAAACCATTCTCAATGGCGTTTCTAGGGTGGCTTTTTATCCGCGAACTCTTTGCGCCATGGCTTCCTGCGGATCAACTGGATAGTTATATTGCTGGGCTAATTCTTCTCGCGGCAGCGCCCTGCACTGCAATGGTATTTGTCTGGAGCCGGCTATCTCACGGCGATCCGCTCTTTACACTGTCCCAAGTGGCGCTTAACGATGCCATCATGATCGTTGCATTTGCCCCGTTAGTGGCATTTTTGCTGGGCATCTCGTCCATTACCGTGCCATGGTCCACATTGGTCGTGTCGGTCGTGCTTTACATTGTGATCCCGGTGCTCATTGCCCAGGCTTGGCGTAGGGCGCTTTTGAAAAGAGGGCAAGCGGCATTTGATCGTGCGATCAACGCCATTGGTCCCTGGTCGATTACGGCGCTGCTCATTACACTGATCCTACTGTTTGCATTTCAGGGCGAGGCCATCTTGCGCCAGCCTCTGGTCATTGCCTTGCTCGCCATTCCGATTCTGATTCAGGTGGTGTTTAACTCGGCACTGGCTTACTGGCTGAACCGTCAGCTGGGCGAGAAGCACTCCGTGGCATGTCCCTCGGCACTCATCGGAGCCTCTAACTTTTTTGAACTTGCGGTCGCCGCCGCCATTGGCTTATTCGGATTTGAATCGGGAGCGGCGCTCGCCACGGTCGTCGGTGTGCTCATTGAAGTGCCGGTCATGCTCCTAGTGGTGCATGTCGTGAATGCATCAAAACCCTGGTACGAGCAGAAGAGGTAACCCATCACCGCGAGGCCCCCGGGTGGCCGGGGGCCCGCCTTCTCAGGCCGGAAAGGCATTACCGAATTTCATCTAATGAAATAAATAAGGAGGCATGGCCGTGGCTCAGGCGTATGATCCGCCCATCGTGTTGCACCACCGCATTTAATGCACATCCTCCGGCGCATCCTGCCGACCTTCGGGGTGATTCTGATCACCTTCGGGGCCACGCTTCTGATCCCAGAAGCCCTCTCATTTATTGGGCAGGATGGCAGCGCGAATGACTTCTGGGCCCCATTCCTGTTGACCGTTTTTCTCGGTCTGGTCTGCGTGTCTCCTGCGATCTTAGAAAGGCACATGCCCGAGCTCATGCCCAGAGACGGGATCCTGCTGGTGGTCATGTGCTGGACCCTG
>JACCEC011218810.1_pt1 | contig 39866 bp, 35 predicted proteins | sample 7450121 | NCBI WGS metagenome assembly JACCEC01 (sample SAMN15323455, study PRJNA562643) | freshwater metagenome | isolation source: river surface water | place: USA:Blue River Watershed | collected 2017-08-18 | reverse complement strand
ATTTAGTTTTGTAATATACCATTTAAATAAGGCAATAAACCGTTTTCGATTTTAGTGAAATAAATATATGTATAGGAATCTGCTATGATTTTATAATCGAACCAATCGTACTTTTGATTGCTTACTCTTAATAAAGCTAATGCTACACAAATGTAAATGGATACACGCAATACATTAAAAAGTATTCCTAAAACTTTGTTTAATGGGCCCATTGCCGACATTTTTACGCCTTTTTCGATTATTTTTCCTAAAAAATATAAGGAAACCAAAATAGCTGTAAAGGTTAAGGCAAAAGCTAAAATTGGAATATGAATATCCCATTTTTCTTTACAAAAATCTGCTACCCAATCCGAAAAAAACATGGCTCCGTACACACCCAAAATTAGTCCGCCTAAACTTGCTAAAGTTAAAACCAAGCCGTTTTTAAAACCCTTGTATGCAAAAAATAAAAACAAAATTGCAGTGACAGCATCAAAATAATGGAACTCCATATTTATTTTAATTTGAGTAAGTTATCTATTGCTTGATTAATTTTTTGCGTATTGATTTTTGCAAAATTACGTTCCATTTTTTGTTTAATTTGCGCTGTACACAAATTACCAATACTTCCTTCGTGCGAATGTTGAACAGATCTGTTAGGGTTAAATTTTCCTTCTTCTATCTCTAAACCTACTTGTTTGTAGGATTCCCTAAAAGGCATACCTTCCAATACCCTTTTATTTACCTCTTCCACACTAAATAAATAATCGTAAATTGGTAATTCGCCAATAATATTTTTATTTACATCGATATTAGGAACCATTAACAAAGCCATTTCTAGGCAAGCAATAGTTTCATCAAAAGCATAAATGTATTTTTCTTTTAGTAATTGTAAATCTCTAAAATAACCAGAAGTTAAATTTGCCATTACAGAAGCCAACTCGAAAGGGATAGCTTGAATTTTATTGCACTTACCACGCATCAACTCAAATACATCGGGATTTTTTTTGTGTGGCATAATACTAGAACCCGTTGTAAATTGAGATGGAAGAGTTATGAACGAAAAATTCTGACTCATAAACAAACAACAATCTGCAGCAAACTTCATTAAAGTACTTGCCAAAGCACTTAAAGCATAAGCTACAGTTCTTTCCGTTTTTCCCCTAGTCATTTGCGCATACACCACATTATAATGTAAATCCTCAAATCCTAACAACTCGGTTGTGCGTGTACGATTGATAGGAAAAGAAGACCCATAACCCGCAGCAGAGCCTAAAGGATTTTGATTGGTAAAATTAAACGCAGTAGCCAACATATCCATATCATCCGCTAAAGCCTCGGCATAAGCACCAAACCATAAACCAAACGAAGATGGCATTGCCACTTGTAAATGTGTATATCCTGGCAATAAAATATCCTTATGCAACTCGCTTTTTTCCTGAAAGGCCTGAAACAATTGATTAACTAACTGCGTGATATACATCATTTTACTTCGTCCGTACAACTTTAAATCCACCAAAACTTGGTCGTTACGAGAACGAGCGCTATGCACTTTTTTACCCACATCTCCCAATTTTTTAGTTAACAGCATTTCCACTTGCGAATGCACATCCTCTACCCCATCCTCTATAGTAAAAGTTCCATTTTGAGTAGTAGCATAAATCGCCACCAATTCTTTATGTAAGCTTGGTAATTCCTTAGGATCCAACAAACCCACCTCGGTTAACATGGTAACATGAGCAATGTTACCTAACACATCAAAAGGCGCTAAATGAATATCCAATTCATTATCGTTACCAATTGTAAATTTTTCTATTTTACTATCTACATTAATACCCTTATCCCAAAGCTTCATAATTTAAATTTAGTTTACAACATATCAACAATCTGTGATTTTCAAATTTAGAATTAATATTATAGAAATTAAACTACAACAATAATATGTTTTAACATTGTTGCTGTTAAAAAACCATTTTTTTTAAATGGTTATGATTTTAAAGTCAAAAATGACTAAATAAAAAATGATTCCCTGTAATCAAACCAATATGATTTTTATTATCAAAAAGGAATTTTTATTTATCCCCCACTCCGTCCTACGGACACCTCGCCCTCAATGGCGAGGAGTTACGTACACTCCTATTAATAATAGCAAAGCTATTATTTCAAGCAGAAGTGGGGAATATTTGTTTAGGTACAATTATGGCGAATAATTAATAAAACACATAAATCGATACAAAATTTTAATTAATTTATCGATTTAAAAATTAGGTTTTCGTTTTTCTATAAATGCATTAGTTCCCTCTTTAAAATCATCTGAGCCAAAACAACTGCCAAATAAATCAATTTCGGTTTTTAAACCATCATTTGAAAAAGACGATTGAATAGCCAGAATAGCGTTTTGAATTGCATTAGGTGAATTTTTAGCTATACTATTTGCCATATTTGTTGCTTGTTGAAGCAAATTTTCGGGAGTAGTAATTTCATTAATCAAACCTATATTTTTAGCTTCGGTAGCATCCAACATTTTAGCGCTTAAAATTATTTCGTAAGCCTTACCTTTACCCACCAATTGCGCCAAACGTTGCGTACCACCGTAACCTGGAATTAAACCTAAAGTAACCTCAGGCAAACCCATTTTTGCATTTTGTGCAGCTATACGAATATGACAAGCCAAAGCCAACTCCAAGCCACCACCTAAAGCATAGCCATTTATTGCAGCAATTACAGGTTTATTAAAATTTGCAATTACATCAAACAACAAATCTTGTCCGTTTTTTGCCAAGGCTTTCCCCTCCTCGGGAGTAAAATTTATAAATTCTTTGATATCAGCACCAGCAACAAAAGCCTTATCACCACTACCTGTTATGATAACTACACGAATATTTGAATTGTGTTGAATTATATTTAAAGCCGAACTTAACTCCGCAATAGTATCTTTATTTAAAGCATTTAATTGTTGCGGACGATTGATAGTTAAAGTTGCAACAAATTCGTTTTGAACAACTTGTATAAATTGAAATTGATTTTCCATACGAAATAATTTGAAGTATAATAATTTACAAACGCAAATAAAAATATTTTGTTTTGTTGAAAAAATTAATACTTCAAATTTTAAATTATGTTTTATCATTTAAAATTTATCATATATATTTGTAAAAAATAGATAAATCAAAATAATATGTTTCATTTAAAAGGTGTTTTAAAAGTAAAAAGTGATACACAAGTAGTATCAGATAAATTTAAAAAAAGAGAATTTGTGCTAACGGATAATAGCTCACAATATCCACAACACTGTTTATTCCAGTTAACACAAGACCGTACAGAATTAATTGAACCTTTTAATGAAGGAGATACAATTACAGTACATTTTAATTTACGTGGTAGAGAGTGGACATCACCGCAAAACGAAGTAAAATACTTTAATTCTTTAGAAGCTTGGAGAATTGAAAAAGACGATACATCTGCATTTTCGGCACCTTCATCTATACCATCCGCAGCACAAGTTAGCGATACACCAGATGATGATTTACCGTTTTAAAAAAAATAAAAACAATTAAATTTTGATAGGTTATTCGGTTTGAATAACCTATTTTTTTTTGTTGCGAGGATGAAAATTTAAAATTACATACTCCAAATAGGAACGATCTATGTGTGTATAAATTTCGGTAGTTGTGATAGACTCATGACCTAACATTTCTTGAATTGCACGTAAATCTGCACCACCCTCGAGTAAATGCGTAGCAAACGAATGCCTAAAAGTATGTGGCGAAATATTTTTAAAAATACCGGCATCTTTTGCCAAATTTTTAACAATAGTAAAAATCATTTCTCTGGTTAATTTACTCCCTCTTCTGTTTAAAAAAACAATATCTTCCATCCCTTTTTTAATATCTAACAAACACCTGTAATTGTTTAAATAAAGTAAAATTGTTTTTTTAGCATTTTCGCCAATGGGGACCAATCTTTCCTTACTACCTTTTCCAGTAACTTTAACATACCCCTCATTAAAATACAAATTACTAAGTTGTAAATTTACCAATTCGGAAACACGCAACCCACAACTGTATAATGTTTCGATAATTGCCTCGTTACGATGCCCTTCATTTTTAGATTTATCAATAGAATGAATGATTTTTTCTATTTCCTCCACCGCTAAAGTATCGGGTAATTTGCGTGCAACTTTTGGGGTTTCAAGTATTTTAGCAGGATCAACAGTTATTACATCTTCTAAAATTAAATACTTATAAAAAGCTTTTATCCCACTTAAAATCCTAGCTTGTGAAGTGCTATTTAAACCAATTTCGGCAACGGATTGTAAAAACAATCTCAAATCATCAGTAGAAATTTGTTCGATTTTTTTATTGTTTAAATTGTATAAACAAAACGAATATAATTTTTTCACATCGTTTAAATACGCTTCGATAGAATTAGGCGAAAGCGATTTTTCCAACTTTAAATAATCTAAAAAACCCTTTAAATACCCTTTTTCCATTGAACAATTTTTAAAACATTAATTACAACCAAACAACACAAACAAGCCAAAGTTCCCATTGCCCCACCAATAAAACTACTATTTTGTAATGTAAATAAAGCACATAAACCATATAAACAACCCGCCACAAATACAGCCCATCCATTTAAAAATTTAGCACTACACATCCCAACAAATGTAGCTCCAAAAGCAACTGTAAACACATTAAATTGTAAAATTTGAGCTGGTATATTTAATTGTAAAAAAATACCCAAAATTAATCCTATAAGAGCCGAACTTTTAACCGGATTTAAAAATTTCTCGGCAATATACTGCGTAAAAAAAGCAACAAAACCCATATATTGCATAAAAAAAATCATTTGTAAAACTTCAGAAAAATGATTTAGCTTTAACCAAAACAAAACGAAATTACTTAGCAAAAAAATAAATAAAGCTACAAAAATGTTCATGTTTACTTAATAATTAATTCTATTAAAAAATGTATTGCTGCGCCAAAAAAACCTATTGTTCCCAATTTTCCACCAATTCCATTGTGTAAATTTTGTGTAAACCAAGCAAAAGTTGCACAAACAAAAGGAATAACTACTGTGCTAAATTCGTTTAAAAAAACAAAATCGCCCATAGCAGCAAAAGCTCCTGCATAAAATATTGCTTTTGCATAATTGGAGATTTTAGGTACAAACTGTATTAAAAATGAAGCTATTGATGCCGCTAAAATTGTGTTTAAATATATTTTTAAAAACAAAGTACAATACAAACCTAAAAAACTAAACACCAACAATAACCACCATTTTTGCTGATTGTGTAAAACTGGCGGTAACAACAACCAAGAAAAAATTAAAATAAAAGCAAAATACCAAAACTGAGGCTTATACCAAATTACTAGAACACAAAATGCCAATTGGATTAAAAAAATTAACGATAAACCAATTTTGTTTTTGATATTATTTTGTATTTTTTTTTGCAATTTAAGACAATTTACCAGATTATAAAATCGGTTTAATTTGGTAAATATACTACTTTTGAATAAAATTTAAAATGATGAGTAAAACTATATTAATTACTGGCGCAACAGGATATATTGGCGCATGGACAGTTAAAATGGCTTTAGAAAAAGGCTACACCGTACATGCAACAGTTAGAGATTTAAAGGATAAAAATAAATATCAGTTTTTACAAAACATTGCAAATAATTCCAAAGGTAGCATTAAATTTTTTGAAGCCGATTTATTAAAAGAAGGCAGTTTTGAAGAAGCCATGAAAAACTGCGATTGGGTTTTCCACATAGCCTCGCCTTTTACATTACGCTTTAAAGATGCCGAAAAAGAATTGTTAATTCCTGCTTTAAAAGGAACTGAAAACATTATAAAAACTGCCAATAAAAACTTAAATATTAAAAATGTAATTGTAACCAGCAGTGTTGCAGCAGTTTGTGGAGACAATAAAGATATGGCAGATTTAGGTTTAAGTGAGTTTAATGAAGATTATTTTAACACAACGAGCTCTGCAACACATCAACCCTATTCCTACAGTAAAATAATAGCCGAGAAAAAAGCATGGGAATTATCCTTGGAGCAAAATCATTATCATTTAAAAGTAATTAATCCAGGTTTTGTTTTAGGTCCTAGTATTTCCAAAAACTCTAACTCCGAGAGTTTAAATTTCATAAAAGATATCCTTAGTGGCAAATTTTTGATAGGCGCACCCGATTTAATGTTTGGATTTGTTGATGTTAGAGATGTAGCCAAAGCACATATTTTAGCAGCTGAAAACAACGATTTCACAGGCAGATGTATTGTAGTAAATCAAAATTACAATGTAATACAATTGGCTAAAGTGATCGCTAATTTTTATCCTCATAAATGGAAATTACCTAAATTTAAAGCCCCTAAATTTTTACTTAAATTGGTAGCTCCTTTGTTTGGTGTGACAGCAAAATTTATCGAAAATAACGTTGGACATCCAGTATATTTTAACTCGGATAAAAGCAAAAAAATATTAGGATTACAATACATTCCTATTCAAAATACATTAAAAGATATGATAGAATCCTTAAAATCTTAAATTAAATATGATACATTATTACGCACAATCGCACTTATTTTTAAAAAAATATTTTTTTACAATCTCATTATTGGCTGCTTATACTTTTTTATTTACAAGTTGTAGTAAAAAAATTCAGCCCGAAAAACCAAACGAAAGTTATGTAAATAAAGAATTTCAGCCCGAAACATCAAATATTTCTATCCCTATCGAAATTGAAACAGCAAAATTAAACGCTATAGTCAACAAAAATTTAAATGGATTAATTTACGAGGATAACGATTTAAACAACAATGGTGGAGATAATTTATTGTTTAAAGTTTACAAACATAACGATATACAAATTGATAGTAAAGATGACTTTATTTATTACACTGTACCTTTAAAAGTTTGGTTAAAAGCTGGCTTCCAAAAAGAAAAACTAGGTGTAAATATTTCGCATTTTGAAGAAACAAATTTTATAGTATCCATAGATTTTAAATCTAAAATAAATATCGATAACAATTACAAACTACAAACCCAAACCGAAGTTTTAAATTACAAATGGATACAAAAACCAACTTTAAAATGGGGGATTTTAGAAATTCCTTTAAATCAACTTGTAGATGTATTGATGAAATCACAAAAAGAAAATATTGGCCCCATGATAGACCAACAATTAAAAACAGCAATTAATATAAAAAAATACATCCAAGATGCCTGGCAAAGTATTCAAAATCCAATAGCCTTGCCATCCGAAATAAAAACTTTTTTAAAAATAAATCCAAACGAAATTACCTTATCACCTTTACATGGCGAAAAAGGTAAATTAAAAACCAGTATTGGTTTTAAAGCTATTACAGAAATTTTTGTTACAGACAAAGCACCCGCAAAAACAAATCAACCATTACCTGCATTAAAAAATATAAAAGGAAATACCAATGATATATCCATTAGTTTAATTACAGATTTACCTTATGAAGAAATTAAACAACTTACCAAACCAACTTTAACACAACAAAATTTTACTTTTAAAAATGGTAAAAAAAACGTTAAAATTACCGATATTGATGTTTATGGAAGTAATGAAAAAATGATTATAAAATTAAATTTAATGGGGAGTTTAAAAGGCGAAGTATTTTTATCAGGCGTTCCTAAATACGATGCAACAAACCAAACTATTTATTTTGACGAAATGGATTATGATATAAAAACAAAAAATATCTTAGCAAAATCTGCTAATTGGTTAGCACACGATAAATTTGTAAAAATTATGCAACCTTATTTTAAATACAGCATTGCCAAACAATTAAAAGACATAAAATCAAGCGCACAAAAAACTTTAAACAATTATAAAATAAGTAATGGAATTTTTTTAAACGGAAAAATTAACGATTTAAACTTAAATGATATTGTTTTAACCCAACAAACACTAAAATGTATTTTTAAAATTAAAGGAAATGCAAGTGTTAAAATTGATGATTTGTAAAAAAATCAATAATTAAGATTAAATGAAGTTTAACGAAAAGAGAATTTCCATACAAAAAGAAAAAAAGAAAGATAAAATACATTATAAAATTTTAATTGGATTATTGATTATAGGTGTTTTATACTATTTGTTTTTTGAACCAAATATAATTGGAAATGATAGTAGATATACATACTACATCATTTTAACGCCAATAACTATAGGAATTTTATTACTTTTAATATATCGAAAAGATTTTTTAATATATAAACTTAATTCCTGTAAAAATCTAAAAAATAAAATTTTTATACTGATTTTTTATAGCCTACAAGGAATTTTATTTTCCTATTTATTATTTGGCCAAATAGCTAAAATTTCTTGGGATAAAATTAACAAAAGTGCAGCTAGCGAAAACCCAAAAGAAATTATAATTTGTAAAATAACTAAATTTTATTCCAATAAAAGATCTAATCAAATCGAATTTAAATTCGATAATAAATTTGAAAAATTTAACGTAAGTTACAGTACAATAAAAGAATATTTAAACAAAAATCCTAAAGATTATTATTTAAAAATCGAAGCAAATAAAGGGATATGGAATTACTATTTAGTTAACAATTGGGAAATAATTAAAACTATACAATAGATTTATTGATTATCTGCAATCTAACCCAAAACTATATCTACTCCTGATTTTTAGAATCCACAATACCTAGATGCACCAAGGCATCGCCTTGACTAATAACAGGATTATTATTTAAACCAATTACCACTCCATCTTTTCTGGTTTTCATAACAATTTCCTCTTGTCCAAAAGCATCGCAAATATATCCAATCACTTGATTTTTTTTAATATGATCACCCAATTGAATTTTTGATCGAAATAAACCAGATCTTTTAGCACGAATCCATGAACTAGTTGATAACAACAAAGATGATGGAGAAGATAAGCCAAAATCGCGCATTTGTAATAATTGCATCACTCTTTTTGCACCATCTATGCCAGTTTTAATCGATAACTCATCAAAACGATGCGATTCTCCACCTTCGAAAACCAAAATTGGTTTACCCAATAAAGTAGCCGATTTACGCAAAGATTGATCACGTAATTTAGAATTTAAAATAACTGGAGCACCAAAAGCTTTAGCTAAATCCAAGTTTTCCTTATAAGAAGTTAAACAACGAATTTGGGGATAATTAGCCCTACTTTTACCTCCAGTATGAAAATCTAAACCATAATCTATATTAGGAAAAATTTCTTTCATAAACATGTGTGCCACCCTTCCAGCTAAAGAACCTCTAGGACTTCCCGGAAAACTACGATTTACATCTTTCCCATCTGGCACCTCGCGTGCATAGTTTATAAAACCAAAAATATTTAAAATAGGAATACAAATTACCGAACCTTTTTTAGGCACAACCCAAGAACTTTTAATCATTCGGCGAATAGTTTCTACACCATTAATTTCATCGCCATGTAAACCAGCCAATAGCAACAATCTTGGACCGTCCTCCTCACCACGATAAACATGCACAGGAATATTAATCATCGTTCCAGAAGGTAAGCGAGCAACCGGAATATCAATTATAGCCTTTTCGCCTTTTTTTACAACTTGTCCGTTTATTAAAATATCCTTACTTTTTGCCATTAGCATCAATTTAAACCTTAATTTTATCCTTCACTAAATTTTTAGCATTAGCCGTATTGTTTTCGATATATTCCACAATTAATGCAGCAATATTTACCCCTGTTACTGTTTCAATACCTTCCAAACCAGGCGAAGAATTTACTTCTAAAACTAAAGTACCATTAACAGAGCGCATCATATCTACACCAGCAATTTGTAACCCCATTGCCTTAGCTGCCTTAATTGCTGTAACCCTTTCCTCTTTGGTTAAAGAAATTTTACGTCCCACACCACCACGATGTAAATTGGATCTAAATTCACCCTCGGCTCCCGTGCGTTCCATAGCACCAACCACTTTTCCATTAATCACAAAAGCTCTGATATCTGTTCCTTTAGATTCCTTAATAAATTCCTGAATTAAAATATTGGTTTGTAATCCCGAAAAAGCCTCTACAATAGATTTTGCCGAATTTTCTGTTTCGGCTAAAATAACTCCAACCCCTTGTGTTCCCTCCAATAACTTAATAATTACAGGCGTTCCACCAACTTTATTAATTAATCTTACCACCTCATCATCTTTAGGGAAATTAGCAAAAACTGTTCGCGGAATACCAATTCCTGCACGAGACAAAATTTGCAAACTACGCAATTTATCACGTGAACGAATAATTGCCTGAGACTCGGCAGTAGTAAAAGTATGCATCATTTCAAATTGACGAACGATTGCCGTTCCATAAAAAGTTATAGTGCTACCAATACGCGGAATAACAGCATCAATATCATGTAAAATTTCGCCATGATACAAAATACCTGGTTTACCTTTTTCCATCACAACCGAACATGCTACTGCATCAACTACCAAAGCTTCATGCCCCTTTTTTTCAATCTCTTCAACCAATCTGGCTGTGCTGTATAACTCGATATTTCGAGATAAAATTATGATTCTCATTTTTTATATTAATTTGATAACGAAAGTAAAATAAATAAGCGAATGATTTAAAGGTAATAGCCATTTTTTTCGATAATTTCCCATGCTTGAAAAGGAATTAAATGGTTGTATTTTTTCCCCATTTTGATACCCTCTCTAATCATAGATGAAGAAATTTCGATAATTGGCGCATTTAAACGAGTAACATTATGATTTTGCGCACTATTTTCAACATCTAAATTTAATCTAGGATACACATAAATGTTATAATTTTTTTGAATAAAATCGGCATTTTTCCATTTATGCAAGGACTGTAAATTGTCTTCACCCATAATGATAGAAAATTGATGTTGCGGAAATTTTTCGGCAAAAGCCACTAAAGTATGCGCAGTGTAAGAAGGTTTAGGCATAGAAAACTCAATATTACTCACCCCAAATCTTTCGTCGTTTTTAATTGTTTCGTAAACTAAATCGTATCGTAAATTTTCGTTTAACAAGCTTTTTTTATCCTTAAAAGGATTTTGAGGAGAAATAACAAACCAAATTTGTTGTAAAACAGAATTTTCTACGATATAATTTGCTAAAGCCAAATGCCCTATATGAATTGGATTAAACGAACCAAAAAATAATCCGATTTGCATTTTAATCTAAGGCAGTTAATTGTAAAAGCAATTGTTCCCTGGTTAAAGTTTCAAACTCAAGTTTAATATCTGTAACACCAGTTGCAATAATTCCTTTTCTAAAAAATCTAAAGTCTTTATTTTGGTCCATTGCCATTGCAATTATAGTTACAGGACGATTAGCTGGAACACCTTGAATTTCCATAACACCACCTTTTAAAACCTGACGTTCGTTGTTTACAAAAGCAAATAACTGAATATTTTCCAAACCTTTTCCTTGATAATTAAATTTAATTATGGTTCGAGGTGCTAAAGCCTGAAATCTAGCCGCCAAATTCCAACCTAAATCTGCTAAATTCATTTCGTATACTTCGTTATTTATTCCAACCGATGAACCATTTGCACTTGCCAACCAGGCACTCCAAGGTTTTATTTGGTTACCACCATAATACACCGTAGGAACAAAAGGACGAACCTCTGTATTTAAATTTGCTAGTAAAAATTTTCCGTCAATCAATTTTAAATATTGATCATCTTTTTTTGCAGAAACCCACAAACCAGCTACATAATCCAATCCACCTCCAGTGTAATTGGAATTCATTTTTTGTAAAATCAAATCTTTAACTGTGTACAACTCTATTAATTGAATAGTGTAAGGCACTTCAACAGCCCCTCTGCTAGTAGTATCCTCAAACAAACTAGAATGTACAAATAATTTAGTTCCAAATTTCCCCACAATTGGTTGGTTACCATCTTCATTTGTAATCACAAATTCCTGAACCTCGGCTTGCTCTTCTTCAAAAAACTCATCCATTGATTGAAATTCATCTGTTGTAATTCTATCTTTACTGCATGAAAACAAAAAGGAAATCGAAATCAAAAAAATACTCCACTTATTCATAAAAAACAATTTTTATATACAAACGATAAGATTACCACAAGGATGTGTATGCCGGACAAATTAATTTTTTATAACACTCGCCAATGTAAAAAATTGCCCCAATTCTGATATTACTTTCCATCCAAACAGGATTTAATTTTAACTCGGCAAATGGGCGCATACAGCCTGCATTTTTAACAACTCCAAAACCTAAATCAGGCGCAAAACTATTTAATTTTGCAATATCATTTGTATAATCTGTATGGTTGTAAAAACGATTGTAAAAAGCACCAACAGTAGGATAAGCACCCCACTTTTCTTTTGGAGTTAAATTGTAATTTATACCCAAACCAGCATATAACTCAACAGTGTTTGAGATTCCTGGAAAATACGATAGCTGAGGAGAAAGAAACCAATTTTCGTTTATTTTGGCATGAACGCGTAAACCAAAACCCAAGCTCTGCACTGGCATATTATAAATTACTTCGGCTCCGTAACCAAATATTTGCTTAGATTCTTTTTGCGCCCCAAGGAACAAGGATACAAAACATAAAACTGTAAATATTAATTTTGTTTTCACTATTCTATTTTTAATCTCGACATTTTTTTTGCCAAATATACTTTATAATTCTAATATGATAAACTCAACTCGTCTGTTTATTGCTCTTCCCTCCTCATTTGCGTTAGAAGCTTTGGGTTTATTAGCTCCAAAACCTTCGTAAGCCAATCGTTTTGCATCAATACCTTGCGAAATTAAATATTCCATTACTTCCTTAGCTCTGTTTTGAGATAAAACCACATTATCATTTGCATTACCAACGTTATCCGTATGTCCGTATATAGCAATTTTCATTGTTGGTTTTGCCTGTAAATAAGCTTTTAACTCATCAATAATGGACATAGTGGTGCTATTCAACAAGAAACTATTGGTAGCAAAATTAACATCGTTTAAACGAATAATTTGTCCTTTTTTAGCCGACTGGATATCAATAGTATTGTTTTTAATTTTAACAACCCCATCAATTTCTTTAGGATTTACCTCGGTAACTTGGGTTGTAAAAGCCATATCTTTACCAGTAGCCGACAATACAAATTTTTGTTTCGTTTCTTGCGCTGCCGCAACCGAAACAACCTCTTGTTTACCACCTGCATCAACCACTTCATAACCTTTTTTTACAATTGTACTGTCGCCATTTACTTTAACAATTTTATCTCCTTTAGCCAAAACATGTTGTGTACCTTTTAACTCAACAACCTTTGCACCTGGAGGAATTATAGTTGGTTTTCCATTAACAGGTTCCACTTTACTTCCGTATTCTGCCTCCACTTCTTCTCCATCTAACTCTAATGTTATCATTGCTTTAGGAGGTTCTGGACGTTTAGGATTTGGTACACTCATAACAGCAACATACTCGCCTGTTTTACCATCCACCATAGCTTCTTTTATTTCGCCTGTAACCTCGTCCTTAATTTGAATTTTTCCATCAGCAACTGGCTTACCATTTTCATCTTTCAATACACCTTTCATAAAAACAACATTATCCGGACGAACAGCTTCATGTAAAGGAAAATGAATTAAATCTAAACCTTTAACACCATCTCCTTCTTTTCCAGCCGTCATAAATGCTTGTTTCCCATCTAAACTTACAATTAAACCATGATTATCAATCTCAGAATTAATTGGATAACCCAAATTTACAGGTTTACTCCAGTTACCATTTTCATCCATTCGTGTAAAAAACAAATCATATCCTCCCATTCCTGGATGACCATCAGAGGCAAAATATAAAGTTTTACTATCGGTGTGTAAAAAAGGTGTTTTTTCGTTACGATTGGTATTAATTACTGGTCCTAAGCTTTTAGGAGCCGACCATTTACCATTATCCAATTTAGTTACATAAAACAAATCCATTGTACTTATTGTAACACCATCGAACTCAATCGATGTACTTGAAGGCCGAGCAGAAGCAAAAATCATCATTTTTCCATCGGATGAAATTGTGGGTTGTCCTTCCCATGTAGGTTCTTTATTTTCGTCGTTAATATGATCTCCCAAAGATTTAAAAGAAGACCAAGAACCATCTTTTAATATAGAAGAATACAATTGTGTATTTCTATGCTTCGGTCCTTTTTCGGGATCATTAAAACTAATAGTTAAATACATTTCTTTATTATCTGGAGTTAAACAAGCTCCACCTAATCCTAAAACTCTTTGATAATCCACATATTCTTCAAATTCATTAAATGGAGCAGCTAAAGGAATACCAAATGAAAAAGAATCAACATCCATTTTTTTACTTCTTACAAAAAACTCCTTTTTTTCTTCAACATTTATAGCCCCTGCTTTTTTAGGCGACCATTTCATACGGCGGGTGAAATACAATTGCTCATTATCTGGAGATAACATAGGTAAAAACTCATCTTTATCCGAATTTACACCTTTAACAGCCTGAGGCTCATAAGGAACTGGATTTTTGATTAATTCATACTTTAAATAATATCTATCTGCTAATTCCTTTGCTACCCTATAATATTCCTTTGGAGGTTCTTTTTCGTTATCAATATATTTTTTAAAATAACTTGCAGCTTTTTCTTCTTGTTTATATTCTTTGTGGTATAATACACCTAATTTATAATATGCTAAATGACCCGAAAATGAAGGGCAAATACGTTCAACATTTTGATAAAACTCTAGAGATTGATCCATTAATTTTTTACGAATTGGCAAATGTCCTGGCGTTTTAAATCCAACTTTTTCGTAATGATTTCCTAAAAAATAATGTCCTTCTACAAAATTGGGAAATTTATCCAAAATTTCTTTTACAGTTTTTACAGCATCCGAATTGGTAGGATTATAGCCTTCCAAAGCTTTTTCGAATTGTTTTTTTGCTTTTTTAGGTTGCGTTCCTTCACAGTTTCCATCTTGCGCATGAACTGAAAATGAAAAAACACAAAGAAAAACGATAAAAAGTTGGTTAATTTTTGCCATAAAAATATATTTTTTGTAAAAAATTCAATTATTGTACCAAAACACAGGTATCAAAAAAGTAAAATTACCTATTAAAGCTTTTCAACTATTGCAAAAATCAAAAATTAAACTAAAAATAATATGTCGATAACTTTTTACAACTGATTTTTCAAAGAATCCAAATAAATTTTTCCCAAAGCAACATTAACACCGTTATTTAAATGTTTGTTTTCTAAGCAAGCCTTTTCCCATCCCTTATTAGCAATTTGCAAAGTATAATTTAAAGTAGCATTAGTTATTGCATTTGTAGCTGTATAAGGCACTGCACCGGGCATATTTGCTACACAATAGTGTACTATTCCATCTACTTCGTAAATAGGATTTTGATGAGTTGTTGGTTTTGAAGTTTCAAAACATCCGCCTTGATCAATCGCAACATCCACTATTACACTACCTTTTTGCATTAAACCTAAATGATGTTTGCGAATAATTTTTGGTGCAGAAGAACCAGGAATCAAAACCGCACCAATAACCAAATCGGCTTTTTGTATTGATTGTAAAATATTTTCTTCTGATGCAAATAATGTTTGAATATTTTTAGGTAAAACTGGATTTAATGCACGTAAATTATTCATGTTTATATCCAATAAATCCACGTTCGCCAGCATTCCTGCAGCCATAAAAGCAGCATTTTGACCAACTATTCCTGCACCAATTACAGTTACATTTCCTCTTCTTTCTCCAGGAATTCCGCCTAATAAAACACCCTTACCACCGTTAGATTTATTTAAAAAATAAGCACCTTGTTGCACCGACATTCTTCCGGCAATTTCGGACATAGGAATCAACAATGGTAAAGCTCCTTTATCATCCGTTACCGTTTCATAAGCAATACAAACAGCCTTTTTATCTAACATTGCTTGTAAAAGCTCATTACTAGATGAAAAATGGAAATAAGTAAAAATAATTTGTCCTTCCTTTATATAATCACACTCTGTTTTCTGAGGTTCTTTAATTTTCACAATCAATTCCGATTGCGCAAAAATATCCCTAGGGTTATCCAATAAAAAAGCACCAGCATCCTTGTAATTTTGGTTCGTAAACCCACTACCTAACCCTGCATTTTTTTCCACCAAAACTCGATGTCCGTTTTCTACTAATTTAGTAACATAAAAAGGAGTAGCAGCAACACGATACTCATTGTTTTTAATTTCTTTTGGAATACCAATAACCATATCAAAAAATTTAAATAGTTAACAAACGAAATTTTTAGAAAAAACTTGTTTGAATCTATACTTTAGTTTAAAAAAATAGTTATCCTAATTTTTAAAATTATTTACATAAGTATTTTTTGTTGATATGAGCCCGAAATTTTAATAAAACTTTGGTTATTGAGTTAAATAAGTAAGCGAACTTAGTTTTTGAGGTAAAATAATTTCATTGGCTATCTCTAAAATTTGGTTTGCATTTATTTCCTCTATAGATTTAATAATATTTTCGAGTGATTCTACTTTATTAAATATTAGCTTACTTTTACCCAAGCTCGACATTAACCCTCCAATATTTTCGCCATTTAAAGCCAAATAACCAATTAATTGCTGTTTAGCAAAATGCAGTTGTAAAGTCCCCAATTTTTGATTACATAACTTTTGCATTTCCTTAGTGATTAATTTTTCGGCTTTGTGCATTTGGTCTTTTTCGGTTCCATAATACACCAAAAAAATTCCAGAATCACGATAAGGTAAAAAATTAGATTCGATATTATATGTAATTCCGTGTTTTTCACGCACTACCATATTCAATTTCGAATTCATCGCAGGACCGCCTAAAAAATTATTCAACAACATTAAAGTTAAACGTTTATCGTGTTGATATGGCAATGCAAAACCACCTAAAATACTATGACATTGATGATTATTTTTTGTAATTTTTAGATTAAAAATAGGTTTTTCCCAACTTAAAATTTTTCTATTGTAATTGCTTTGCCCTTCATAATCTCCAAAAAAGCGCTCGCATAATTGTAAAAACTTTTTAAAATTTAAACCACCTGCATAACTTAATACCATGTTTTGAGGCACATAATGTTTACGCACAAAATTGATAATTTTTTCTTTTGTAATTTCTCTAACTTGTTTTTCGCTTCCTAAAATATCATTTCCCAAAGGATGACCACCAAACAGTTGTAACTCGAAATCTTCAAAAATCATATCCATCGGACTATCCATATAACTCTGGATTTCATCAATCACCACTTCCTTTTCCTTTTCGATTTCATGCGGAGGAAAAACCGAGTTAAACACAATATCTGCTATTAGTTCCATTGCACGTAAAGTGTGTTCTAACATTACTGATGCGTGTATTACAGTTTCTTCCTTAGTTGTGTATGCATTTAATTCGCCTCCAACACTATCTAGGCGATTTAAAATATGGAAGGATTTACGTTTTTGTGTACCCTTAAACAAAACATGTTCTAAAAAATGCGCAACACCTCTTTCATCTTCTTCTTCATCTCTAGAACCTACATTAATAAAAATACCCAAGTGAGATAATTTACTGTAGCCCACTTGTTGGTGAACCACACGCATTCCATTTTTTAATTCGGTTTCGTTTACTAACATAAAACAAAACTACTATTTTTTTTCAATGGATTTTTGTTTGCTATGCAAATTATCAAAAATGGAATAATTTTAGATAATTTTAAAAAAGATTTTAGCGAATTTTAGTTCCTTTAATCACATTTTATTACTTTTACCCAATTGTATTTTGCTTTAAATCGATTTTAAAAAAATCATTTTTAACTTAAAACAAAGGAGTTTTACTGATTTTTGAATAAAAAAAATTACAAACATGAAAAAAATAAGTTTAATCCTATTTTCCATTTTACTGGTTTTTAACAGCTTAGCTCAAAATGAATCCAGCACATTTTACAACCCTTCTAAAAGTATGTCTTTTGATGTTATTAGTAAATGGGAAGCTGCAGGAAATATGAAAGGAATTGAGCTGTTTTTAACTAAAATAGAAAATACTTCTACTCCAACTATTTTAACCTGTAGTGTTGAAAAAAATGTTGAATCAAAATATACTCTTGACACCTATTTTGCCAGTAAAATAAACTTACAATTATCTGTTTTAAAAGGTGAAGCAATTGCATCAAACGATTTAAAAATAGGTAACTACGATGCAAAATCAATCGAATACACTTATTTAAATAGCGATTTACATGATATTACTACAAAGGTTGTTATTTTATTTCACAAAGGAAATGCTTACCAATTTACAGCATCTTGTTTAAGCAAAAACTACACAGAAAACTTTGTTATTTTTAATCACTTTTTTGATAACTTCAAATTTATCAATTAATCCATTTTAAAGTGAAAAAGTTAAATCTTTTATTATTAAAAGCTTTTATTGGGCCGTTTATCGCCACCCTATTTATCACCAATTTTTTATTGTTGATGATTTGGTTTTGGAAGTGGCTTGAAGATATCGTTGGAAAAGGTTTGGAAATTAGTTTGATTTTAGAATTGGTTGGTTACGCTTCCTTAAACCAAATTCCAATGTCGCTTCCTTTAGCCATGTTGTTGTCTTCCATAATGACCTTTGGTAAATTGGGTGAAACTGTAGAATTAACCGCTTTAAAAGCATTGGGTGTTTCTATGCTTAGAATCATGAGACCACTAATTTTTATTACAATTTTATTCACTTTTGCTGCCTTTTATATAAACGATTCTGTTTTACCTAAAACCAATACAAAGCTTAAAAATTTATTGCAAGATATTACTTCTAAAAAACCCGAATTATCTATTCCCGAAGGTGTTTTTTATAAAGGATTAGAAGGCTACACGATTCGTGTTGGAAAAAAAAATGAAGATAAATCTCTTAAAGACATTTTGATTTTTGATAATAAAAGCAATGCAGACAGGTTTATTTTAGCCGATTCTGGTAAAATTTTAGTTGCTAACAATGGTAATACTTTAGTTTTACATTTATTTAATGGAAATGCTTACGAATATCAAAAAGAAGATTTTGAAAACAATAAAGAAAGAACTTTTCCTTTAGTTAGAAACAAATTTGATAAAAACGAACTGATTTTTGATTTAAGCTCGTTTAATTTTGTTCGTTCTGAAAATGATTATGAGTACGATGCCAGATTAAAAGACAATAAAAGTATTAGCCATTTTGTAGATTCTTTAAACAAAAATGTAAACGATAGAAAAATTAGATTATTAGATGAATTGCATACTAATTTTTTCGCTCGTCCATCAGAAGACTTTAAAATCGATACCTTAACTTTTACTCCTATTCATATTTTTGAAAAACTCGACACGCTAAACAACACAATTAAAAGTAGTATAAATGTACATGCAGCAGATATTGCTCATAATGCAAAACAATATATTTATGGAGCAAAAATTGAAATTCAAAACGATCAGTATTTAATCGACAGACATATTATTGAATGGCATAAAAAATATACGCTTTCCTTAGCTTGCTTAATTTTATTTTTTGTTGGAGCCCCTTTTGGTGCTATTTTTAAAAAAGGAGGTTTGGGTATGCCTGTTGTTATTTCAACCGTTGTTTTTATTGTTTACCATGTACTTACTATTGCGGGAGAAAAATTAGCTAAAAGCGATTGGGAAATCGTAAATGGTATTTGGTTGGCTACTTATGTATTAGCTCCAATTGGTTTATTTTTAAGCTATAAAGCAATGACGGATTCACCGATTTTTGATTTTAAAAAATTCAAAAAATTATTCTCTAAATCAAATCCAAAATGATTTTACAGGAATTAATCAATTATTTGGAATCCCAAGTTCCTTTAAATATTCAGGAATCATACGATAATTGCGGATTATTAACTGGCGAACCATCACAATCCATCACCAAAACTTTAATTAGTTTGGATTGTACTTCAGAAATTATTGAGGAAGCTATACAAAACAATTGCAATTTAATTATCTGCCATCATCCTATAGTTTTTAAAGGTTTATTAAAATTTAGCTCACAAAATTATATTGGTAAAACCATCATAAAAGCCATTCAAAACAATATCGCAATTTATGTAATGCATACCAATTTAGATAAAGTTGAAAACGGCGTGAGTTATACTATGGCAAAAAAATTACAGTTAGAAAACATCACAATTTTAGCACCCGAAGCAGAAAATATTGGACTTGGAGCTGTAGGACAATTTAAAACAGCCATTACACATAACCAATTTTTAAATTTGGTGAAAAATACATTCCACAACACACCTATTCGATACACTAATTTCATAAAGGATTCTATACAAAAAGTAGCACTTTGTGGAGGAAGTGGTTCGTTTTTATTACAAAATGCAATTACGCAAAAAGCAGATGTTTATATTAGTTCCGATTTTAAATATCATCAGTTTTTTGATGCAAATAACGAAATTACAATTGTAGATATCGGACATTATGAAGCAGAAAATGTATCTAAAGAAATAATTACTGCAATACTTCTTAAAAAATTTCCTACATTTGCGTTTTGTTTTTCAAAAATAAACACAAACCCAGTAAATTACTATTAACATATATACAATTATGGCAAAAACAGTAAGCGAAGCAACAGCCGAAAAAAAATTAAGGGCTTTATTTAAATTACAATTAATCGATTCCAAAATTGATAAAATTAAAACTGTAAGAGGTGAATTACCATTAGAAGTTGAGGATTTAGAGGATGATATTCAAGGTTTAGCAACTCGTACGCAAAAAATCGAAGAAGAAATTGCTTCTATCAATAACGAAATTAGCAACAAAAACAATTTAATGTTAGAGGCTAACGAGTTAATTAAAAAATATGAAGAACAACAAAAAAACGTTAGAAATAATAGAGAATTTGATGCTTTAACTAAAGAAATCGAATTTCAACGTTTAGAAATTGAATTGGCTCAAAAAAGAATTAAAGAAGCTAAAGAAAAATTAGAGCTTAAAAAAGAAACTTTAAATATCAACAACGAAAAATTAGCAAGCAGAAGAGCTGAGTTGGAAGGTAAAAAAGAGGAGTTGGAAGCTATTGTTGCTGAAACTAAAAAAGAAGAAGAAGTTTTATCTGAACAATCTGCTAAAGCAGAAAAAGATGTTGAAGAAAGATTATTAATTGCTTACAAAAGAATTAGAACTAACGTAAGAAATGGTTTAGCTGTTGTTGCTGTTGATCGTGATGCTTGTGGAGGTTGTTTTAATAAAATTCCTCCTCAAAGACAGTTGGATATCCGTACAAGAAAAAAATTAATCGTTTGTGAACACTGTGGTAGGGTTTTAGTTGACCCAGAATTAGCTGAAGAAATCAGTGCAAAAATTTAATTAAAAAAGCTGGAAAATTTTCCAGCTTTTTTTTTGTAATATAATGAAAATTTAATCGTTAAGTCTTAATTTTTCTCTTTGCGAAATTTGCGAAAAACTTAGCGGACTTTGCGTTTAAAATCCTACATCTTAAATTAAAATTAAGTTTTATTTACTCACCACTCCGCCCTAACGGGCACCTCGCCTCAAGTCGAGGAGTTGGACTACATAAGAAAAACTTCGTTTTTATATTTATGTATTTTTTTAGAATAAATTTACTAATTTCCCTCCTATTTAATAATCTCTTTGCGAACTTTGCGAAAAACTTAGCGGACTTTGCGTGAAAAATCAAATAAATTAAAATTAAACAAACAACAAACTCACATCAATGGATAAACGGTTTAATTTTACTTTACCTTGTTTTTCCAATTGTTTTAATAATCTTGAAATCACTTCTCTGGAGGAATTTAAGTCGTTGGCAATTTCCTGATGCGTAATTTTAATTTCGTGTGTTTTTGTAACTATACTTTTTTCTTTTAAAAAATTTTCCAAACGCTCATCCATCTTTTTAAAAGCAATTTGATCAACTGTATTCAACAATTCCTCAAACCTTTTTCGATATGTATTCATTACAAAATTTTTCCAATCAGGATACTTTATCATCCAATCATCCATAAAGTTTACCGGAACAGCCAACATCGTTACACTACCTTCTGCAATAGCTCTAATTTCACTTTTTCGGTTAGCCATGCAACAAGTTAAGGACATTGTACAAGTATCTCCAGGCTGTAAATAATACATTAACAACTCATTACCTAAATCGTCTTCACGTAAAATTTTAATATTCCCTTGCAACAATAACGGAATAAATTTTATAGGCATCCCGCTGTCCATAATTATATCCCCATCGTTAAAGGATTGTAATTTGGAATTTTGCTCAATATCTTTAAACAAATTTACATCTGTAATATCCGGAAATAAACTTTTAAAACTAACTGGATTTGCCATAATTTATAATTGAATTAGTTTAATATCGTTGTTAAAACATTGCATATTTTGTAGCAACAATTCGGTAAAATCGTTCCAAGAAATAGAATTGGTAAAATTAAACGCCGAGTAATACCTTTCTTGAAAACCGCCATTTGGAAAAACCTTTTCCTGAATATTGGCTAATTGTTTTAAATTATCTTCCTGATTTCTTTTTTCGGCATTTCTAAATCTTTTTTCAATATTCTCTATAACAGCCAACACTCTTTTTTCTTCGCCCAAAACCACTTTATCCAAATCGTTATGAATCTTTTTTCCTTTATCTAATAAACTCTTAAACAAGGCATTAATCTCATTGTATTCATGTTCTAAATTAATCTCCCCCGAAGCGTTTTTAGCAATAAACAAATTAAACAACAAATCTTGAGATAAAAACAAATCCTCTAAACTCAAATTAAAATGTTGCACTTTTGCAATCGCTTTAGCATTTAAAATCACAAAGGACGAACGAACAATGAGTAATGGCAATGGAATATTTAAAACTTTAAAAACCTTTGGCAATTGTAACCAATAACTAATTTCGCCAGCACCTCCCACATACGCTAAATTGGGTAAAATAATTTCTTGATACACCGGACGGAGGGTTACATTCGGACTAACACACTGAGGAAACTGATTCAATTCATTAATTAACTCATTACTGTTATTCCACTTATAATCAGCGTTTACTGTTTGCCAACTCCCATCGTTATTTTTAATCAATCGCTCTCTAAAATGCTCGCGTACATAAAATAAATTAACCTCTCTGGGCGTAACAATTAACTTGTAGTTTTGTAAAAAATCAGCTTGTTCCTCCATTTGCTTTTTAACCAAATTATCCTCTAAAATTTCTCTGGTTGCAACGGGAACAAATAAAGATTTTAACTGCGCATCATCACCATCCAAAACCACTACACCGTATTTACCTAAAAGCAAATGCACCAACATTTTTGTAGCTTTAGCCAAGGTATATTGTGGCATAAAACTTTTATCGATACACTCAATAATTTGTTGCTGATTACCTAAAACGGAAATCAATTGATTTTTAATTTCTTGTAAACTCTCTACAGATAATCTCCCCACTGCACCACCCAAATTTTGCTGCCACTGTATAGTTTGATTAAACACATTTACCTTTGCAATCTCTTCAAAATCATGATCTTCGGTAGCCATCCAAAAAACAGGAACCAATTGCAAATTATAGTTTTTCGCTTCCTCACAATACTTCACCAACTCTAAAATTTTGGTAAAGAAAAACATCGGTCCACCAAACAAACTCAATTGATGTCCGGTGGTAATTGTAAAAACCTCATCATTCAACAACAAATCTATGTTGTTTTTCACCTCCTCCACCAAAGGAAAATCCTGATATTGCTTTAGCAAAACCTCCACTAAAATTGTACGATACTTATAACTAGCTTTTTTAATTTCCTTTTTAGCCTGTAACTCCGCCCAGTTTAATCCATGCGCAATATTTGCAATAGAATGTAATTTTCCATCCAAATAATCCTGAATAATTGAAGGGTAAAACTGTGTATTTTTAGAGGATATCGTTTGCATGATAATTTTTTAGCTTGTAAATATCCTATTAAAAAGCAAAATAAAAAAGGGATAACTATTAATAATTGTTTATAGCCAAATAAATTTAACTGGTGGAAAGTAATTTAATTGAGTAAAAACATTACAAGAATATAATTTCAGCAAGAATTTATCAAGCGATTTTTATATTACTATTTAATAACTCTACATTAAAATTTACTTTAGCTTTAAGTGCATTAAAAACTTTCAAAATTGTTTCAATAGTTACATTTGTTCTTAATATTTAAAAAAGGAACGTTTATATCCCCCACTCCGTCCTACGGTCACCTCGCCCCAAAAGGGCGTTGAGTTACGTACATTCCCGAAAAAATAATAGCTACGCTATTATTAAAAATTGCGAAAGCAATAAAAAAAACGTGCGTTAGCACTCCGCTAGCTCCTTGCCCTTTGGGGGCGAGGTCCTCGTTAGAGGGGAGTGGAGAAATCTAAACCCAGTTCATCCTTTTCTCATTTTTTTTCTCCAATTTGTTATAAAACCCAAAAACAAAAGTTATAGCTATAAGTTTAATTGGTTATTAACTTGGGCACAAGTCAAACTCACGGGTTTGACTTGTGTTTTTTTTGGAAATTTCAAAGGATAAAAATCCAATGAACTTGTTTAATTTTGTCCGATATGCTAGAAGAAAAAGCACAGCAATTATTGGCACTTTTTTTAAAATAATTTCATCTCTTACCAATTTCCATCATAAAATCATCTGGGCTATCAAATTTCCTCTCAAAACCGGGAGTTTGTCTTATTTCTAAAATATACTTAGCACCACCTTCTGCGTACTCGCTAATTATAGTTAACAATTTTCTAGAATTTAAAAACTCTTCAGATTCTTTAGCTTCAATTTTTCCGATTGCCATTAACAATAAAGCATGAGCAATAAGTTCTGAACCATTAGTAATCATTTGAAACTGAAAAGAGGATTGATTAGGTAAATCAGCATCTACTTCCCTTTTATTATTAACAAATCCAATTATTGCTGCCCAAGCATAAACTTGCCAATATTTTGAAAAAAACTTATCATCTTTTCTATAAACAGATTCTTGTTTTCTTGCAAACATATCTCTTATTTGTTCAACATTACTTCCATAATGAACATTTCTCTTATTAATTTCTGTAAAAAGCTTTTCCATTATTTTATTACATTTACATATGTTTTTTTATTAACTCTAGAATCTGGTCCATTCTTATCAATTAAATCATTTTTAAGTTCATAAAATTTACTAATCTTTGCTTCTTTTATAAAATCTAAACGTTCTCTATCATTTAATTTATTATAATCTTTAGACATTATAATAATTTGTTGAAAAGATTCAGTTAAATTTTTTGTTAAGAACAAAGTGTTTTCATCATCAAATTGAGATGTAGGAGCATCTGCAAGCAAAGGGAAAGAACGATTCATTTTCTTTTCACTAAGTGATAAGAAAGCATTAGCAACTGCTAATTTTTGAGCTGTTAACTCAGCAGTATTTAAGTTTGATAATTGTTTTTTTGTTTTTTTATCAATTATTCTTACTCCTCTTTCAATTTCAATTTCACCTTGTGTTTTACCTCCTAAATATTTTGAATATAAAATATTACTTTCAAAAGTAATTTCTCTTATCAATTCTTCTAATGCAATATTCTTTAACTTTTTCACACTTAAAGCAATAATATCAATATATTTTTTGGCAAAAACTTCTGAAATCTCCTCGGAATCTTCTATTAAAATATTCTTTGATTTTTTTTCATTCAATTCTTCCAATAAACTTTCTTTAAATTTTCTATCATTTTCGTAATTAATTAATCTTTTTTCTAAATTAGATTTACTCGAATTTAAACTTCTTATCTTATTAATAGTTTGTTCAGCTGTAGCCGAGCCACTTAAGATAATGTTGCTGTTTGCAATACCAGACTCTGAAAATAAATTATCTTTTTGTTTCAACATTTTAGCTTTTAGAGCAAATAATTCTGAAATTTTATTTTCATTTTCATTAACCTCTTCATTAATATTACTAAGTTCACTAATTAAATTTCTCTTAAATCGATTCAATTCAGTAAAATTATCCGATAAAATTTTCTGTATTTGATTTGCTTTAAAGTCAGCCATTCTATTTTGTAAAGCCTTATATGCTGGAGTATCTTTTTCAACTTCTCTATCACAAATATAACAAATATGATCATCAAGCATTTTCTGAACATATTCTGGTCCAGGTAAAGTAATAGGGACAGGATTATCCGTTTTTTGATATGACTTTATCTCATTACTCAATAAATCTAAATTTTTTGAAGATGCTTGAATTAAATTATCACATTTATTTAACATCCATTTTGATATAAACTTATCCTTACCTTGGAATGTAAAATTATCAATTTGATCACTTGTAATTTTTAAATCATATTCTAATTTATTTAACTTAATTTTCAAATCAGAATATTTATCATACCCTTTTAATTTATCCTCTTCTTTGTAAATTGTATCGTTTATATTTTGTATTTCATTTCTACATTCAATAATATTTTCATCTATCCTAAGAATTTGTTTTTTTGTAGTTTCTATTTCTTGTATAAGGTTTTGTTGTTCAGCACTAAATTTTTTAACCTTTGATAATTCTCTGTCAATTTTTTTACTAATACTATCTTGAGATTCATTAGTTATTACTTCCAAATTTTCATATATTGGGTAATATGAAATTTCTTTGATTGCGTAATTTAGAGTTGACGGGTTACTAAAATCATATAATTCATCAACAGTTTCACCTTGAAACCACATAAATTTCCTTATACTTACAGGAAATATGCTATCTAAAAACCATGTATGTTCACCTTTTTCTAAATATTTAGTTTCACCATCTTTAACATACCAAATTTCCAATTCAGGTTTAGAAATTGGTAAAATATCATTCGGTGTTTTTTTAAACTCCATTACTTTTTCAAAATGATAATCTATTAACTCTCCTTTAATTTCCTCATTTTCATGAAATTCAGTTGTAAGGATAATGTTTATTTTTGTTATTAATTTATCATCAATATTTGAATTATAAATCAAACTGTCAGGTAAAGTAATAATTTTATCAGCAGATTTCCACTCTTTTTTAGTACTATCATCATCTTTATCAACATAAACGTTGTTAAAAAATGTCCAATGAAAAGCATTGAAAAGATGAGATTTACCTCCAGAATTTTTAGCTGAAATAATATTTAAACCATTTTCAAAATTAAATTTAACTTTATCTAAATAACAGAAAAAATTAGTTATTTCTACTTCCTTAATAATCATAAATTATTTGTTGTTTGATTTAATATAGTTAATTAAGTAATTCTCAAATTCAGTTCTTGCTTTATCTTTTAAATCAGGATTAGATTTGAATTTCAATAACACTTCAAAAGCTTTATTTAAAACTTCCATTTCTAAATTATTGTTATTAATTTTCATTAAAATTTCCTCGTTTTTTAAAATTTTACTAAATTCCTCTCTTAGTGAGTCGTTAAGTGTTTTCATCTTTATTTATAATTTTCTAATTCTTTGTTTGCTAAATCGTATATATCTATATTCAAATCTAAACACAATCTTTCTAAACTATTTAAACATTCATCTTTATTTTCACTTAGAACAGCAAAATTCACTAATCTTTTTAGTTCAGACAAAAATATATTTTTTTCGATGTTAAAAAGTTTTTCATTTGTATTAGTATGATCTATTACAGGTTTAACTATTAAATCATATATAATCGCAAAATCTTTATTGGGATATTTTCTTAATACTCTTCCTCTCCTCTGAATATATTGCCTAGGATTACCAGTAGAAGAACAAAATATAGCGAATTTAGTTTGAGGAATATCTACACCTTCATCTAAACATTTCATTGCTAATAAAGCATCTAGTTTATTTTCTTTGAATTGATTTAAGATTTGATTTCTATTTTTAGTTTCTCCAGTAAACTTGGCCATCTTGAATCCAAATTTTGTATATAATATATTTAAATATGAATCTATAATTTTCTCATTTAACTTATCATTTTCAAGTAAATCAATATCTGTATTTGAATAATCTACTTCAATTCCTTCAGGTACGTAAATAAAAACATTTTTAAAATTATCGATACCAATATCTTCTATAACAGACACTAATATATATTTTTTATTTGCTGCTTTATGTATTATATTTTTTCTTTTAATAAGTAATAAATTTACATAATCTGTTTCCCTGTATTTACCTTTCTCAAAATCAAAATACTTTAACAGTTCTTTAGAAATATTTAAATATTCCTCTTGTTCATGAGTTTCTAAACTAACAATTTTTGGATAATAATAATATCTTGTAAGAACATCATTTTCAATAGCAGTTTTCATATTATACTCAAAAGTGTATTTTTCCGGTGAAGATGAAAAATACTCAGAAAGTAAGTTATTACCTTCCAAATCAAATTGTCTTTCAGGAGTTGCAGATAAACCAATTCTTTTATTTATATATTTAGGTATAATTTTCATAAAGCCTTGTGAGCCCATAGTATGAGCTTCATCAGCAATAATTATAATTTTATCAAAATCTCTTTCAAAACTATCTTTTAAAATTGCCTGAAATTGTTTACCCTTAAATGTAGCATAAGTAGTTACAATTCCGTAATCAATATTTTGATTGAAAATAATTTTTTTACCAATAACTTTAAGTTTTTCTTTCCAATTATTACTAGTACTACAACAGATTACTGTATTCTGAAAATTAAATTTTATTTCCATCTCATCAATCCATTGATTAGCTAATGACGTAGTTGGTACCAAAACTATAAATTTATAATATCCATTTTTTTTATATTCATTCAAAACACAATTTAATGATGTGATGGTTTTACCAGTACCTGTTGCCATAGCAAAAAGTCCTTTTTTGTTATTTTCTATCCAATTTTCATAAGCCTTAATTTGATATGTTCTTGGCCCTTCTTTATATGGAAACCTAGGTTTTCTCTTCTCTAATTCGATATTTTCAAAAATATTGGAAATAGTTTTTTTTATTTTAGGATTTGAGATAAGAGTCATTTTCTTATTTATTAGTTTCTCTTCTTGTACTAAAAGTTCATCTAAATCTTTTTTTCCAAACTTATCTTTTAAAACAACTTCAATTTCATCTACTGGGAGATAATCAACATCTTTATCCTCTTCTTTAAAATAACTATCAATTAATTGTAATTGTTTTTTAATAAACTTATTAGACCTTCCATTTTCCCAACTTAAAAAAGCTTCAAGTTGTTCAATATTTTCAGAAAGCCCATAGTATGTAAAATTACATGAAGCTTGATAGCCAACATTTTCATAACCATCACTAAAAACTCCAGATTTATAATGAGAAATTCCATTACCATTTTTAGGCTTAATTACTTTTATTTCAATTCTTTTTTTCGCAATCATGTAAGCTAAACATTCAAAAAAATGAACATCATACTCATCTAAAGTTCTTTCAAGATTTACGACATCTGTTAAATCAAAAACTTTAATCTTATCAGGATTTTCCACAACTAAACTAAGTGTAGCCTTATCTTTGGATGATAATAAATGATTAATTACCATTCTTATGTTACCGCCTTTACTAATAAAAGTAGCAAAGCCTACTGACAAGAGATTAATAGCAGACGAACTAAAATAACCTAGAAGTAAATGAAACTCATTACTATTGGCTAAACCGTCCAAATAGAATTGCAAAGGCTCATTTTCTGAACCCGTTTTGTAATCTCTATCTAATGACCAATCGCAATCTTTAAGCATAGTTAAAGTTATATAAGTTCTTTTATTTTATAAATTACAGCTTCTATATTTTCAATTGTATTGAATTTACCAAATGAAAATCGCAAAGATGCAAACGCCTCATCATCACTTAATCCCATAGCTTTCAAAACGTGTGAAGGTTCAACAACTGCCGATGAACAAGCCGAACCATTGGAAACTGCAATGTTTTTCATTCTTCCAATCAAAACATTGGCATCCTGTCCTTTAAAACAAATATTGGTCGTATTGTAGATTCTATTTTTTGAATCACCATTCAGAGAAGTATTTGGCAATTTTAATAATTCAACTTCAAGTTTGTCTCTCAGAGCAGAAATGTTTCTTTGATTCAAAGGCATTTCTTCACTAGCTATTTCACAAGCTTTTGCAAGTGCAATAATTCCAGGAACATTGAGTGTTCCACTTCTCAATCCTTGTTCGTGACCGCCTCCGTGAATTTGTGGGGAGAGTTTAGTTTTATTTCTCACATACAAGGCTCCGATTCCTTTAGGAGCATACATTTTATGTCCGCTAAAACAAAGTAAGTCAATACCTATATCATTAACATCAATTTCAATTTTACCAATCGCTTGTGTAGCATCTGTCATAAACAAAGCTCCCTTTTCGTGAGCTAGTTTTGCAATTTCTTTGATGGGTTGAATAACTCCTGTTTCGTTATTCACATACATAACGGAAACTAAAACGGTATCAGGTCGAATGGCTTTTTGAAGTTCTGCTAAATCAATCAATCCATTAGGTTTAACTGTTAAATAAGTAGCTTCAAAACCTTTTCTTTCTAAGTCTTTACAAGTATCTAAAACCGCTTTGTGTTCCGTGGCAACTGTGACAATATGTTTTCCTTTATTGGAATAGCTTTCCGCAACACCTTTTAAAGCAATATTGATCGCTTCTGTTGCTCCACTTGTAAAAATCAATTCATTGGGCTCTGCATTGATAAAATCAGCTATTTGCTCACGAGCTTGTTTTACTTTTTCATTGATGCTTTGACCAAAATTATGTGTGCTGCTTGGATTGGCAAAGTTGTCCTTTAAAAATGGCAACATTGCTTCAAGCACCCTTGGGTCAATTGGGGTGGTGGAGTTGTAGTCGAGATATGTGGCATTGTTTATATTAAACATTAAATACCTTTTTAGTTTTCATCAATATAATTGGTCAAATGATTCATAACTAACTCTGAATTAAATCTATTTTGTTTTGAATATTTTAGCATATTAAATAACAGTTTGAAAATAGATTCATCCTGTGGTACAAAATCTTCATATTCAATTTGCCCAATAGGTATATTGCCTTGGTATATGTACCAGAATAATTTACCAAGTTGAAATATTTCAGACTTTGAATCAATATCATAATCAAATCCGTATGGGTTAGGAGTGCTTTCCACTAAATATTTATTAATTGCCTCTGGAGAAAACCAGCCAGTAGGTCCAATCAAATCTCCTCCTTCATTTATTAGTGTATCACTATCTTTTTTATCAGCTAAACCTAAATCTCCAATCAATGGCTCATTGCCTATAAAAAAAATATTATCGTGTTTGATATCTCTATGATAAATTTTATACTCATTTAAACCCCGGATACCGGTTAAAATCTTTTGACATAGTATTGTTTTTTGAAAAAAACTAAGTTCCTTATTCGGGTCATTTAAATACTCTTTCAATGTGCACTCACATTTTTCCATAACATAGTATTGAAAATTCGAGCCGCTTATATTAATTTCTCCATTAAATTCAATCTGAACAACATTTTGTAGTGTATTACCCTTAGCCACATATAATGCTTCAATTTCTCGCTCAAACCTTTGAATTCTTTTTCTAATCTTATCATTCACTTTACTTTGTTGAGGATACTTTAGAATTTTTATTACGTAGTCTATTTCGTCTTGCTCATCTATGAGCCTGAAGACTATACCATTTCCCCCTTGAACATATCTACCATATTCTTTTAAGAAGTCTATTCTATAATATTTACCCTTATGTTCAATTAAATTCTCATAAGGGTCATTCGAAAGTGATATTCTATTGCCATCGTAAATCATAATAAAATATTTAATCTATTGAGTGAAATGAATCGACCGCTTTTTTTAGCTTATCATCATCAAAAACTAAATATTTATCTAGATTTTTAAATGAATTATTGTCAAGAGAATAATAATTTACAATTAGTGATTGATTTTCAGTAGGTATTTGATCTAAGTTTAATAAAAGAGAATTTAAAATATCCAATCTAGTTTGTCTAGCCTTGGCAGAATTTGATTGACTAACACAATTAAGTGCGTATTCAGATAGTGGTCTACAAGCTTCTTTAGTTGGTCGAATACCCTTTTCTAGAATGAGTAAAACATTATAGAAGTAATTTAAAATTTCATTGTCTATACTTAAGTTATCTTTTATGAAACCAAAAAACGTGTAAAAATCGTTACGTTGTCTGTATCGTGTTTCTTTAAGAGGTTTAATATCGTTCAATCTGTGAAAATGATTAAGAATAATATTAAATTCATTCTCACAGGTTTGACATTCTTCATCTGTTATATCACTTTCATAAATTTTATCTACTTGATTTTTTTTATCTGTTATTCCAAATAGAATAAGTGCACAAAGTTCTTCTACAAGGTCTCTATCCATCATCCTTTTTTGTGAAGAAACAGGAATGATACTCAAAGTTTGAAATAGCTCACTAGTAGTGATTTTTTCAACTAGTTTAAGAAAGTTTGTATCAAAATATTGGGCTTTAAATCTTTCTGGTCTGTTCAAATGAATACCACTTGAATTAACCATATAATAAAACTCTTCAATGTATTCACCCTCTGATATTTCGGTAATAATAGTTACAGGAATTATATAATTTAAAAACTCACCATTTTTAAATTCAGAGTCGTCTTTTGTAAGTTTGATTTCATCTGTATTTTTAAATACTTTTAATGCTCTGGTTCTTTGCTGACCATCAACCATTTCATATTTTTCTTCACTCTTTTTATAGAGAAAAATATTTGGTATTGGTGAACCTTCTTTTATTGATTGAATTAAATGTTTCTGTGTAGTTTTAGTCCAAATTGGATTTCTTTGGTAAGGAGGATTCAAATCTATTTTCCCTGATTCTACTAAATCAAGTAATTGTTTAACCGACCATATTTCAATTTCAAATTTCATAATTCTATATTATATAAAACAAGCCGCACATCCTTCTCCTTCAGCATCATCCAAGATGTCTACTAGGTAAGGTGATTTAGCTTTTGATTTTCTTTCCATTCTTTTGACATACTCTTCCTTGATGGCAGCCATTCTTTTAGGCTGAATGAGTTCTTCCAAGCTTTCGTGTTGCCCCCAAGTGTAGCCGTCTTTCTCGTATTCCATTGCTTTCTTGTACAAATCGGGATGCTGTTCGTACAACCAAACCCATTCAATTTTTTGTTGAAAAAAGCAGAAGAAACAACCCGAACGGCTTCTTGCGTATTCTCCTTTTTTGCCGTTTACTTCAAATTCAATCTTATTGTAATAGGCAGGAACACCCACACCGCTTTCTTCTAAAATTTTAAAAATATCGTCTCGCACTAATACTTCATCATTTTCCAAAAGTGGAAATGTAGTTTCGGTTGCTAGTGGATAATCCGTTGTTTTCAGAAAATCAAAAACCAAATGATTAAATGCTTTCACATTGGCATCCAATAAAATATTGAGCTTTTGGTCTATTGTGAAACTTGCATCCACTTTTCGAGAAATAGTTTGAAACGCTTTTTCTTGGTTTTTGCCAAAGTCTATATTCTTGGACATTGTAAAAAGTTGCTCCATATTTTGGTTCGCTAACAATTTTGTAACAACATCTTGACTCCATATATTCTTGCGAAATGGAAAAATGGATTGAATATTTTTTTTAGTTGATATATATCCCTCTCGCTCTTCATCCCCTCTGATTCCTACATAAGAAATTACCGGATCTTCACCAACATATTTTTCAAATGGATCGAGTTTTAATTTTTTAGTGCACCATCTAGCATTAGAAGATGGTAAATAACCTCCATACATTTTTAAAAAGTGGTCAAATGGGTCTTCGGAGCTGTTTTGTGCACCTTGCAAAAGTTCAATCTTGATTCCCAAATAAACTTCAAGGTTTTTAATCAATTGGTAGGTTTCGTCTAATTCCTTACCTGTATCACAGGTATAAAATTCTAAATCAATAGAAGGATATTTAGTTTTGACATAAATAGCCAAAGCAGCACTGTCTTTCCCTCCTGATATGCCTAATACGTGTCTTACTTTGCTCATTGTAATAATTCTTTTAATAAATTTAAAACAGCTGCAATGTTTGAAGTATTATCAGTACTTAAACTACTTTTAAGTTGATTTTTCAACATTTCAATCTCTGCACTCTTATTTTTCGGAACTCTAACTACTTTTGGGTCAATTTTACTAAAAAAAGTATCAATTTTAACTCCTATAACTTCTTCTTTTTCTTCATCAATATCTGATTTTGAAATTTTAGTTAAACTATCCAATTCAAATATAATCGCTTTAAATTTATCGTAAAGCAAAATTTCATCTTCATCGTTAAAAGCTTCTAAAGTTTTTCCTACAACTGCTTGCGCTATTGAATTTAACCATGCTTTACGGTCGTCTAAAGGAGAATCTAATCTTTGTACAAAAGTTTTTTGATTAGTTAAAAGCATGTGTTTTTTTAATTTGGAAAAACGCCTTTGTAAAAATACTTTATAATTTTCAAAATCAACTTCTTCACCAACAAACTCATTACAAATAAAATATTCAAATCTCTTAATTAATTCGTCATAAGCAGTTCTCAACTCTCTAACAGCTTCCTGTAAGCTTATGGTATAGTTTTGTAATTTATGATTATCTTGTTTTAAATGAGATAATGTTAAACCTAATGCACTAGGAAAAGCTTCAAAAAAAGTTTCTTCAGGATCTTTACTTGATGCAATAGCTTTTCTGATTTTTATTGCAGAAGGAGAAAGTCTTTTTGTTTTCTTACTATATTCTGGTAGTTGTTTGTAAAAAACAATAAATGGCTTTATAGTTTCTATAAAAGAATTATTATTGAACTTTTGTTGAGTAGCTATGTTTAAAAAAGTGCGATAACTATTAAATATATCCATTTTAACACCTTCAATATCAAATGTTTTAATAGAATATTTTGTAGGGTATTTAGCTATTAATTCAAGGTTTTCTTCGGATAAGTTTGGTATATAGCCCTCATCGTTAAAAATCGCAAAATCATCTCTTTTTAAAAATAAAAAAGTTGGTACCCAAAAATCAATAAAACCTTGCTTTAGTTTGAAAGGACGTCTATTTAAAAGGTCGCCCAATTCTGAAACTTTTAACTGTTCTGATTTGGCACTATATAAAAAGTCCTCTGATGCTCTCCAAAGTTTATAAAAACTAGATTTTATATCAATTGTTATTATTTCTGATGTATTGTCTCTATAAGAAGCTAATCCATTTTCTTTTAATAATGAAAGATAGATTGTTTTTTCAGGCGGAAATTTAGTGGCTTCAAAACCTAAATTTTGTTTATCCCAATCATTTGCTAATGCTTTAAAATAATTTTTTTTAGCAGTATGTATTGATGAAGATATTTTGTGTTTGTTTACTAATTCATTTTTAAAAATTGGTGTTGCATCATAAACAATATTACAAATTTGAGAAAGTAATACATTAAAATCTTTTTTACTTTTAATTTGCTTTTCTTCACCTCTAAAATACCATTTGACATCATTACTCCCCGAATAAACACTATCTATTATGTAGTGATTTAACAAACGTATTTGAGATTCAACTATATTTTCAAGCTCCCTTTTAGCAACTTTATCATCTTTATTTTCTTCTAATACTTTTCGTATTTTTTCAATTTCAAATAATAAATTTTTAATTTCATCAGAATTTTTAAAGAAACAGAATAAAATTGCTTCCTCTTCTAATTTAGATTTATTTTTTACATCCTCCTCTTTTAATTTGTCATTAAAAATTAAATTTATGTATCCATCAATTTCACCTTTAGGCTGTTCTTTGATTGGAAAATCAGAAATGATAAATTCAAAATATCTTGGAGTTCCTGTTAAAAAAGAATATTGTTTTGCAAATACAGGATTAAATTGAATATGTTTTTTTAGTAGTGTTGTTATGTCGGAAACATCAGAAATTTTATTTCCTGCCTCTATTAAAGCATTATGTATATCTAAATCTGTCCCTTCAAATAAAATATATCTTCTCGAATGGTTACGGTAGCGAATTATTTTCTTAGATTCTAATGTATTAATTATTTCTTTAGGATTTTCAATTCCAGAAGTTATTGATAGATATTCAATTAAAAAATTTAAATCTAAAATAGCTCCAGTAGCTGAAAATATATTTAAAAGCCCTATTGTTTTAATAGTTTTTAAATATTCACTAATATTAATTTCAAATGCTCTTTCAACTTCTTCAATTGAAGACCTTATTGTACCCCATGATGCAAAATCGGGATTATATCTTGAAGTTATATAAGAATAAAAATTGAAATTTAAATAATCATAAACATTTGACAAATTATATAAATGATTATCTTGAATTTTAAATTTAGCTAAACTTGTATGATCTGTTGACTCAAGAAATGAAAATAACGAACGTTCGTTTTGTCCATATTTTTGCAATGATAAAGTTATTATATTAGCTGCAAAAATATCTAAAGGATAAAGTTTTTTGGATACATCTCTTAAAAAATCAGCATTACAACTAAATGCTTTTGAATATGTTGTTAGCTTTAAAGATTTATCTATAACATTATTTGAAACTTTATAAGTATAATTACTAGATAGATATTCTGACGCTAAAAACAAAAGCTGCTCAACTGGCTCATTGAAAGTAATTTCTCTAAAACGACCCTTAACTTTAGTCCATTCTAGTTGCTGTGTTTTACTTAATGAATATGCGTAAGACTCTAAACTTTGATGAACAGTAGTTATTAAAACAATGTTATGATTTGGATTATTACAAAATTCAGCTAATTGTTGTACAAAATACAGTTCTTTTTCAGGATTATTTTTACTAGCATACTCTAAAAACTTACCAAATTCATCAATTAATATGAATAAAATTTTATTTTGACTTCCTAAAGAGTGATATCGATTATAGATCTCTGAAAAAACATTTTCTTGTTGGTTAGCTAAAGAGTTAACCTCAAAAAGTTCACAAAACTGCTCTATCAAAGATGAATAAGAACCAATTAATTTAACAAATTCAATTTTTGGGTTTTGTGAAAAATTGATATCAAAATATCTTCTTTCATTATTTATACTTTGTTCAAAGGCTAATAAAAAGGATGATTTACCAGTACCATAAGTACCCACAATATTAAATGAACGAATTCCTTTTTTGAAATCATTAACTATTTGATTAACAACTTGCTTAGCATTAGGTGTAGGGATATAATTAAAATCTCTATCAGTATCTCTAATAATATTAACAGACGTTGTAAAATTATTTGCCATAATACATATCTAAGATTGAAAAAGGATTTGTTTTGATTTTAAATTGAAGTTGTTTTATTCCTGCTTGATCAGTAAAAGTAACATCATTAAAATTTTCAATTATATCTGTAATTTTATTCATTAATCCTTTTCTATTTAAAGCAAATATAGTACCCGGACTATTCCAGTCAATTTCTAACGAATTAAAACTAATTGAATTACCATAATTTTGATTATCAAGAATTGCAAAAAGTATTACTTCAAAAGGTAAATTATCTCTTTCAAGATTATCTATAAAATATTGCTCGTCTTTTCCTCTATTATTTAGGTTAAGTAAATCTAATTCTGACAAAATACCTGTAAAAGAATCTTCTACATCTTTATTTCCTAAAATATTTTTATACATATTTAAAAATACAATAAAATCTTTTGAAACAGTATTTTCATTTGCCATTAAATCTGGATTATTTTCACTTATTCGTTTAATATAGTTTACAAAAGTTTCTTTATTAAAAAACATTTTTTCCCTTCTAAACTCATTAAAAATAATTTGATAAATTGATGCTATTCCATTTTTAACTAATTGATAATGTAATAGCCACAAACTTGCTTCATCTTCTAAGTAAGGATCATATCCATTAACATCATCAAACATTTTATTTCCAAACTCAGTTGGAACATCTTTACTATCAATAACATTAAATGCTTTCAACCAATAGCGTATTGAAGAAACCATATTTTTACCAACTCCTAAGACAACAACAGAATCTTCATCTGTAAATTTTCTACCCTGTACTACATAATCGTAACCTTTTTTTAACCATAAATTCCTACATTGAAAAGAATCATGACCAGAAAAGCTTATTTTTTTATTTTCAACTAATTCAGCTAGCATTTAAAAGGAATTTGATTATTTACAAATATATAAATCTATCTACTTTGTTTTGTTTCAAGTTTTAAAATTTAATTAACAATGAAAAATTAATTGTTCTTTAACTAAACTTTAAATTCATAAAATTATAACATCAATACTAAAAAAATAATTTTACTTGAATAAGTAATAAAACAGGTTTTACTAATTTGCTAAATTAGCAAAAGGTCTGTTTTTGTATATACTTTTAAAATCTTCGATTAATTTTGCTTCAACTGCTCTTGGGTCTTCATTTGGTAATTCTTTCCAACAGAAAACCAAATTTTGAGCGTTTTTAAGTTGCCAAATGTATCTACCGCCCCAGTGACCTACGTTTTTACCTTTTCCAAAATCTAAATATTGTTTAATGCGGGATTGTAAAGTAGCTTTTGAATCTAAACCTCCTGTTTTTCCAATATACACCACAATGCTATCTTCAATCCAATTTTGATTTAATATTTCAATTTCAACATTAGGATTTTTATTTTTGAAAAAACCTCCAGTGCCAACCTCTAAAAAATCAATTGCTTGATTATCTAAATTTAAAACCATGTAAACTCCTCTTATTTTAGGAATAACCTTCGTGTCATTGGAAAGCTCGCTAATTTTTATAAAACCCTCAAATCCAGCAGATTTAATATCTTCGATATTTTTAAAATTTAAGTTCATCATTGTGTATTTTATCATTTTATAACCTCAACAACTCTAAAATACATATTTTATAACAAGTCCTCCAAAAAAATTAAAAAACTTAAATTCACCACTCAAGCAATAATAAATGCTAAAGCTATTTTATCACAAAGCCAAAGAGCTAAAAATAAACTAAAGTTTATGTACCTCAAAGCCAAGTAGGAAGGAGTGGGGATAAACAAAATCCCATTTATTGATGAAAAATCACAAGAAATAAATCCAAAATGTTATTTTCTATTTTTTTCCTCTATCCATTTTGCCATGAATTTGGTGGCGTTGTGTTGGTTTTGGAGTAAGATTTTTGTCCAATAATTTTGGTTTCGGTGGGTGTGTAGCTTGGTGAAAACAGACTGTAAATAGTTTTTTACTTTATTTGTAATTTCTTGATAATCAAAAATTTCACTAAATTCACTTATAGTTTCGCTAACATCCCTTTGCCAAAAATCGGCGTTATGGTACAGTGTTTTGCAGTAATCAAAAATATCGTCCAAATTTGATTTTTTATCTCTTAAACCTTCCCAAGCCATAGTGCTACCTACAACGGGTAAATGATGTGCGTAAGCATCTAAAACTTTACCTTTTACGCCTGCACCAAAACGTAAAGGTGCTAACATTAATTTATAATCGCCTAGTGTATTTAAATCCTCTAAATAACCTTTGATGATAAAATTTGGATGTTTATATCGTGTTTTAAAACTTTGAGCATACGCGCCATACACATGAATTTGAATGATTTTATCCCATTGCAAAAGTTTGGGTAAAAAATTATCGTAAGTCCACTTAACCGCATCGGCATTTGGTGCGTGCATAAAATTACCCAACATCACCATATTTTTACGTTCCTCGAAAGATTTTCCTTGATTTTGAAAACTAAAATCTAATGGAAAATAAGATAACATAGATGGCGGAAAATGTAATTGTTGGGTTAAAATTTCCATTTCTACACTGGAAATTACCCACGAAATATCGCAACGGTACATACTGGAAATTTCGCGAATAAAAACATCCGAACTTCTTAACAAATCCAAACTCCACTCCTCCCCTTTTTGCACAGCTGCTTGTCGGCTTAAACGCAAGGAATGCAAATCTTCCATATCTAAAATACGAATTGCCAACGGACAAATTTCGGCAACACGCCACGCCATTTGT